>SXGR01511453.1_pt1 | contig 13338 bp, 13 predicted proteins | sample 3174711 | NCBI WGS metagenome assembly SXGR01 (sample SAMN11356860, study PRJNA531348) | freshwater metagenome | isolation source: freshwater sample F1-60 | place: China: Fuxian Lake, Yuxi | collected 2017-12-25
GATGCCTCTGCATTTGGTCGCGTAGTTTCACAGCGCGCTAATGAAGGCGGAGGCTGGCTTACTTGGGTGGTTTCAACCGATGATCTCTCACCAATTGAAAACCGTCTTGGAAGGCAAGCCATTGATGGTTCAAGAAAGCGCCCTGATGGAAGCGAGCTAAAGTGGAAACAACTTGGAGTTCTTGGAACTCTTAATGACTCTCAGCTCCCTTTTTTCATCCAATGGATGTCTAGTGATCACCCATCAACTGATGGCAAGGCAGTTGCTGAGATTGTAAGAATTGAAATTTCCGGTGATGAAAAGACAATTGAAGAGTGGTTGGGCTCAAATCTGTCAAAAACGTTTGATGGTGTTGAAATTCAATGGATAGATCCAACAATGAATGATAGCCAAACTGGGATAGTTGCAGTTCACATACGTACCCCTTTTGGTGATGTGTGTATTGATTAGGACTTTTCGAAATAAAAGAAATAAGATTTATAGTATGGGAAACAACACACAGAACCTCTTCATTGTCATAGCCACAAAAGATCGCCATGAAAACTTGCCTAAAATTTTTGATAACAGCGGAGTAGATGCAGAAAGAATATACTGTATACGCACAAATCCTGGTGACCCATTCGTAGGGGTAAACAACATATTTAGCTTAGACCATGAGATCAATATACATAAGTGGTGGAATATAGGACTCAGAGCAGTGATGGAATTATGCGGGAGATACGCTGCAATTTTGAGCGACGATATAATTCTTAAAGAAGGCCAACTTCAAAACTTATTCGAGCTTATGCTTGCCAAAAAAGCCGCATTGGTTTGCGGAGCAAACTCTAACGGTGGTAAATGGGGGCACGCTTTTATATTGGACCTAGGAACCGGTATATTTCCTGACGAACGATTCAAATGGTTTTATGGAGATGATGACTTGAGACTGCAAGCCAAAAGAAAGGGAGGTTTTGTTCAGTCCGACGAAGAGATATTTCATATTAGCCCAGGTGAATTAACGTTCTACAATTCAAATTTGAGAACACTTGGTCAAGTTGACTCTCGAACATTTTACAAGAAACACCCAGTTGAAGGATTAAAAAGATTGATGTATTCAATATCGCCCAAACTTTATTTCAAATTGTTAAATCTGAATACAAAATTTAGATAAATTTTTTCTTCAATAACTCTAAGCGGTAAACCTCTCTATCTATTTTTATGATTTCCCTCTTGTCCAAAAGAGAGTTTAGATCTTGAGACTTGTTTATGCAAAGAGAATTGACATTATACTACGCTACAGATTTTAGTTTCAACTGCAAAAGTACACATTTTTTTTATAACAAAAAAATTAGGTTTGTAATCCTAAAGGCCCAAATTTCCATTGTCTCAAAGATTATTAGAAGGTAGTGTGATACAAATTTATTTAAAAACACTTGAAAACACTTAAAAACACTCAGAGACACTTAGAGACACCTGTATCTCTTACGCAATGCGATAGTTTATGTATTTACCGAGCATCTATTAGGTCACTCAATAACGACTGAAAGTGTTGTAGACTTAGGAGTGGCCCTGTCATTGCGTGCTTTTGTTTAATGCCGCCCTAGCTCAGTTGGTAGAGTGTCGCTCTCGTAAAGCGAAGGTCATGAGTTCGATTCTCATGGGCGGCTCAATTAATAGACCGCTATATAAATAGTGGATCACTATTAATCACTTCTAAGCTCCTCCTTATTTTGGAATTAGCCGAAATAGACAATTGGAAAAGAATATTGGCCTATGCGCTACCTTGAAATTGTGCCATATCTTTGTAATAGGATACTTGATGAGATTCTTTTGCTACTGTATGGTCCAATGAAGGGAGGCATCTAGTTACTAGTGAGAATCCGATTATAAAGGAAGATGTTGATGCTCTAGCATCTTTTGATCTACCCTGGAATCAACTTGCGAACAAGACTGTGCTAATTACAGGTGGTGGCGGATTCTTGGCATCATATCTAGTCAAAACTCTTTTGAGGGCTAACCTTGTCAATGATTTAAAACTTAAGGTACTCGTTACAACTCGAAGCAAACCTGAAAAATTTTTTCGACTAATCCCATATTTAACTTGCGATAACTTAAGCTTTTTTTCCCATAACGCGAACTCGCCACTTCCTGCAGACTTTCCCAAAGCTGACTTTATTATTCACAGTGCCAGCCAAGCAAGTCCAAGGTTTTTTGGCTCCGATCCCGTAGGAACGCTAAAGACTAACTCTGTTGGAACTATGTACCTATTGGACCATGCCGTAACGTGTGGTGTAGAGAAGTTTCTCTTTTTCAGTAGTGGTGAAATATATGGTCAACAGCCTGATCCAAACAAAGATATCTCGGAACTGGATTATGGTTACTTAGACCCAACAAATCTACGGTCATGCTATTCAGAAAGCAAGAGAATGGGTGAAATTATGTGTGTTGCATGGTCAAATCAGTACGGGCTTGATACCTCAATTGTTCGTCCATTTCATACTTATGGCCCAGGTATAAATTTCAATGATGGTCGAGTATTTGCCGATTTAGTTGCCGATGCAGTAGCAAAACGGGACATACTAGTGAAAAGTGATGGTTCAGCTCGTAGACCATTCTGCTATATTTCAGATGCAACAAGAGGATTTCTTACGGTTTTACTCAAAGGTGAATGTGGTCAGGCCTATAACATCGCGAACCCAAAAGCTGAAGTTTCTATAAAACAACTGGCGGAGACAATTTCAAGTCTATTCCCTGAGAGAAAGTTGCGGGTGCGCTACGAAAATCCGATTATGAACAATGAGTACCTTAGAAGCCCAATCACTCGCCAGATTCCAAATATCGAGAAGGCCGAGAGTCTAGGGTGGAATCCCACAATAGATATTAATACTGGATTTAAAAGGACGGTGCTCTCTTATGATGAGCGATAACAGCAGAGATAAGGAGGTCAACATTACTGACACCATTTTTTATTTTTCTCAAGATTTGAATAGTAAAGCTGAATACATAGGCGAAATGTACAGAAAACATCATTGTAAACTATTCCAGTATAGCGAGCACCTAAAATCCTCAAATATTTCCAGAATTGATATCCTTGATGGTCAAGTTATTATGACAACGAGAGATAAGGGAGCAAAATTCATTTGCTCTGAAGGGGATTATCGTATTGCCCCCATCGAAATACTGAATTTTTGAGACTATGAAAAAGAAATTAGAGTAATATTTGATTTACTATTGAAAGACAACGATACCCTTTTCGATGTTGGCGCAAATATTGGATGGTATTCAATCAACATAGCACTCTCTCATCCCAAACTTAGAATTCACTGCTTTGAACCTATTCCAAATACTTATAATTTACTTATAAAAAATATACAATTAAATGGCTTATCACAAATTCAAGCTCACAATTTTGCATTTGGGAATCACGATGGAGAACTTGAGTTTTTCTATAATAAACAATGCTCAAGTAATGCATCTTTAGCCAATTTAAGCGAGCGTGACGATGTTGAGAAGATCAAATGCCGTGTTAAAACTATCGACGAGTTTACTGTGCACGAAAAAATAAAGATTGACTTTCTTAAGTGTGACGCCGAAGGTGCTGAACTAAAGGTCTTTCAAGGTGGGTTGAACGCTATAGTACGCGATAAACCAATTGTCTTTGCCGAAATCTTGAGGAAGTGGTGTAGAAAATTAGGTTATGACCCAAATGAGATTTTTACTTTCTTCTACAATCTCAATTATAGGGGATTTACAACGGTAGATAAGGGTTCTCGTCGTTTGTATTCGAGGGCTCGGGAGTTGGGCTCAACCCGTACTAGTAATGGATTAGAGGAGGCAGTTAAGGGAAATAAAATCGGTTTGCTGCAAGGATTCACTATGATGGATGATTCAACCACACATACTAATTTCTTCTTTTTACATAAAGATAAGCACAAAGACTTGATAAATCAATATTGCTCTGACTAAGTCACCTTTGTGCTTACGAAGTACTAGAAAAGACAACCTTATTTCACTTTTAGTGATAAGTTTTGATAGTCTTTTTATTAGTGTATTTCGAGAAAAGTGCACCTGTCATCATTAAAGGAGTTTGAAAATTGGAGTATATTGCGACCCGTTGTGCTATCTGTAAAACACTAGAGAACAGTACAGTAGTGTATAGTGCGAACATAACAAGTTCTACACTTTCACCAGAAGTGTTTTCGGCCCGACGGATTCCTGATCGAATACACTATCAGTGGGTACAATGCAAAACCTGTCATTTGTTTCGATCCGATCCTATCCTGAAAACTAACCTCTCTAAGCTCTATCAGGAGAGTACGTTTGATTATTTGACTGAAATTTCAGGATTAAAAAAGGCGTATGTCCACATTACCAGGCGTGCACTTGCACCTAATAAACCACGGGGTTCGGTGCTCGAAGTAGGGGGTGGAAATGGGTTCTACTTGGAAGCCGCTTTAGAGATAGGTTTTTTAAAGGCCACTGCAGTCGAACCAAGTATCCAGGCGGTTAACAAGTCGCGCCCAGATATCCGGAAGAACACCATAGTTGGAATTATGAGGGAGGGTTTAGTAAAAAAAGATTCACAGGACTTTATTGCTATGTTTCACGTTATGGATCATCTCCCTGACCCTTTAGAAACTTTGAGAGCATGCGTGTTGGCACTTAAGCCGGGCGGAACACTTGTTGTTGCAGTTCATGATGTTAATTCTTGGTCTGCAAGATTACTTCGTTCGAGATCACCAATCATTGACGTTGAACATACGTACCTCTTCTCGAAGTCGACGGCCCAACGCATCTTTAAAATTTCCGGCTTAGTTAACGTAAAATCACACTCGTATAGTAACAACTATTCATTAGCTTATTTATTGCACTTAATCCCATTTCCAAAGAAGTCTAAAGCTTGGATTCTGCACAGCGCTTTTGGTCGTACGCTTCAAAAAGTGAGAGTTTCTCTTAAATTAGGAAACATTTGGATTGCAGGCAGTAAGCCAAAGGACAATAATTCACTGTCTTAGCAACTAGCGCTGAATTTCGACAAAATAGGGCTTAGGCCTGGGGCGAACTTGTTGGTGAATACTAATTATGTATTCTGAAACAAGTCCTAGGAAAAATATCTGTAATCCAGATATAAAGAATAATGCCCAGATTAGATTTTGCGGCTCAAGTATAGCTACCCATCCCGTACTCCTAAATGTAAAAAAAGCGATGAAAAAACCGAAACATATAGAGATAAAACTAACTATTAATCCCAAACTTATTAACAGGCGGGGGAATATAACCGAAGTAGAAATTAGTGCATTGATGGAAATGTCTAAATAGCTGCGGAAGCTTTCCTTTGACTTTCCCAACTTACGTGATTTTTTTTCATAGTTAATGTACTTTGTTCGAGACCCAACGAGATGGATAAGGCCCCGAACGTAAGGTTTTTCATCTTGTGTGTTCAAAACGGAGTCCAGAACTTTTCTGTCAATTGCACAGAATTCATTCGCGCCTCTTGGAATGTATGTTGTAGCTAGTTTTGAAATAATAAAATAGAAGAGCCATCTAAATAATTGCAATGCAAAAGATTCATTTCTTTTGACTGCTATACCCTGAATGATCAGATATCCACTCTCCCAATTCACGAGAAATTGCGGAATCATTTCAGGTGGGTCTTGAAGGTCAGCAGGTATTAGCGGTATAACTAGATCACCTTTAGAGACAGTCAGCCCAATCCAAATGTTCCCAATAGACCCAACATTTCTATTATTTCGATAATACTTGACCCTAGAATCCTTTCTTCTTAAAGCTTTGATTTTCAAAGAGGTATCATCACTTGAAGCGTTGTCTACAAAAATGTGTTCATACTGGTACGAGTACTTGAGGTCTGTGTTCATACTAGCAAAAACACTTCTAACCGCTTCATAGCATGAGTCGATGTTGGATTCCTCATTAAAACAAGGCGTTACTATTGATACCACTTTGCGTTTCTTACTCAAAACTCACCCGCTCATAGAGAATATGCGAATACATTTGGCTTTAGGAGCGATAGAATACCTCTGTGAAGTCTCAATTACTAGCCTCAACCATAAAAAAATTAGTACTGAAAATGACCTACCAATCTGGAGCTTCGCATATCGGTTCCTGTTTTTCAGTTTTGGATATTGTTTCAGTTCTACACTCGGATATTTTTGACATACGCCCAGAAAATTGGAAAGACAAAAATTCAAACCGCGTTATTCTTTCAAAAGGTCACGCTATCGCTGCCCTATACGCAACTCTCGCTACGAAGGGTTTCTTTCCCATAGAGCATCTGGAGGACTACTGTAAAAATGGTTCGAGGTATGGGGGTCACCCAAACCATCTGGTGCCCGGGGTTGAACTTTCTACAGGATCTTTAGGGCATGGCCTACCATTTGCAACAGGAATTTCACTTGCAAAGAAAAAGTTGGGTTATCTCGGGCGTGTTTTTGTAATAATGTCCGACGGGGAATTGGATGAAGGTACCACTTGGGAATCTGCTCTCTTTGCCCAGCACAATAATCTCGATAACCTTACGATAATTGTTGATCGAAATTTCCTTCAATCCTTGGAGTCTACAGAGTCTACTCTTAGCTTGGAGCCGTTGGATGAGAAATTCAAGGCCTTTAATTGGGAGGTAGAAACAGTCGATGGGCACAACCATGAGAAACTTATAAATTCTCTAACTAAAATTCAAGTGAGTCCGAAGTTGATAATTGCTAACACTACTAAAGGAAAAGGTGTGTCATTTATGGAGAATGAGGTGAAGTGGCACTATAAATCCCCAAACAAGGAAGAGTTCGAAAGTGCACTAAAAGAGATAGTGAAGTCAAATACTCTATGAGAAGTTATTTTGCAGGGTGGCTGACTAATGAAGCAAAAAAAATGAATTCAATTTTAGTGACGGGAGATTTGGGTTTTGGGGTTTTCGAGGACTTCAGAAAAATACACCCAGAGCGATTCATTAATGCTGGTGTTGCTGAACAGGCTATGATTGGAATGGCGAGCGGGCTATCAATGATGTTTGGGCGAGTTTTTGTTTACAGTATTGGTAATTTTGCTTCCTTAAGATGTCTCGAACAAATTAGAAATGATGTCGCGTATATGAATTCACCAGTCACTATTGTATCTGTTGGTTCTGGCTTTGCCTACGGTGCTCAAGGCTACACTCATCATGCAATTGAAGACATATCTGCACTCAGAGCTATCCCCAATTTAGTACTTTATTCTCCTGCGGATAAAAACGAACTAAAGAGTGTCCTCAGCGAGATTCAGGAAAGTCACTCACCCTCATTGTTAAGGCTTGGCAGGGGTGGTGAACCAAACATCCATGACGAGACACATGGTCTAGATATTTCATATCCACTGGAAGTAGCCAAGGGAGAAGATGGATACATATTTTTCTCAGGCCCAATTGGCTATGAGGTTATTAGGGCTCGAAAAGGGCTTGAGGTTCAAGGAATTTTTCCATCTATTTATTCGTGCCCAAGACTATCTCCAAATTATAACTTTTTTGACATAGTTAAGGGAGAAGATTCACCACCAATCCTCGTGGTGGAAGAACACGTCAGGTCGGGCGCTCTGATGTCATCAATTCTTGAATCCTTAGTTGGCAAAAATATAAATCTTAGCAAGTTTCGCCACCTTTCTGTAAATAGTGAAGCAATTCATGAGTTGGGCAATCAGGAATATTTGCGTAAATTGCATAAAATTGACTCGGATAGCATCATAAAAGAATTTAGTAAATTAGTCGATCGACCTTAACTTTTGTACAAGTTTTCGACAGTGTATTTGCCGTTTCCAACCTCATGCCAATTAACTAAATCTTCTAGTCCAGAGTAGATATCGATAGACGGTTTCCAACCTAAGTAGCTTAATGTTGATGTTATTGGTTGAAGTATCATCACTTGATCATTGCGATAATTGGTTGAGCCAAACTGCAGCAATGATTCTCTATTTAAAGTTACTGCTACGTAGTTTGCAATATCTCGAATTATAATCGTTTGTTCACTTCCAATGTTTACTACTCCTTGAATAGTGTCTGATTCGATAAGGTCATTTACTGCAGTACAGAAGTCATGAGCATGAAGATAAGACCATACTTGATTACCTGAAGTCATACTAAAAGGTTTACTATCCAATATTGAATTTATCAGGCTAGGTAGAAACCATATGGGATTGTCTAGGGCGCCGTAAATACTAAATATTCTGCCCCAGATGAATCGTGTACTGGTATGATTAAGTTTCTCACTTAACCGTTTACGTAATTCGACTTTTACCTTGCCATAGGCTGTCGTAGCGTTGTCGTAGTTTAGCTCCTTCGCTGGGATATTTATTGGTCCATTTTCTGCGTGAGACCCAAAAGCAATGAATGTTTCGACATTATTTGTTATGCAAGCATCGGCCAAGCTCTCAATTCTATCAACATTTTTGAGTTGAATTTCAAGCAAATTTCGACTTTCCGAATCAACTCCAGACCAATCCGCTGCAATGACTACCTTTGGTTTTAAAGATGCAATCATTGATGGCCAATGCGACTCCGCACAGGCAAAGACCAGAGATTTTGGAAAGCGTTCTAATCTTGGAATTTTTTTATTTGGTCGAGTTACTGCAAGGACTTCATATCCTTTGGAATTTAGATGATAGCACAGCCAACTGCCAAGAAAGCCGGAGGCTCCTGTGACTAAAACTCTTGCCTTTTTGTCTGACAAGTTAAACCTTCCGCCATGGCGGAGTATCAAGCATAGAAAGTTTATTAAGCAGTTGCTGCTCTGATCTTGTATCCATAGGGAACCAGAATCCTTCATGTTGGTAAGCGTGAAATTTTCGCCTTGCGGTGAGTCTTGGCAGAGCACCTGTTTCAAACGGCTCGTTATCGCTTGAAATATAATCTAAGGTGGCGCGGTTTATGACGAAGAACCCACCATTAATCCACCCCTCGTTTAACTGATTTTTCTCACCAAATTTTGTTACCAGCCCATTTTCTAATTCTAGATATCCAAACCTTGCTGGCGGCCTTACTGCGGTTGCGGTTACAGTCGCACCTTTTGAAATATGAAAGTCCAAGAGCTTGCCGAGGTTTACGTTCCCTAATCCATCACCGTATGTTACAAAAAAGACATCTTCTTTAAGCTGTTCAATACACTGTCTTAGCCTGCCACCTGTTTGGGTATTTTCTCCAGTGTTAAGGGTGTTGATAGTCCAGTTAGTTTTAAGTCCATTTATCCAACGCTCAATAATTTCAGATTTATATCCTGTTGCAATAACAAAGTCAGTATGGCCTTGACTTGCATATATATCCATGATGTGCCAAAGTATGGGTCGGTGATCAATCAAGATCATTGGCTTTGGTTTATTCTCGGTTTCTTCGGAAAAGCGAGTTCCAAGCCCGCCAGCTAAAATTATCGTCTTCATAATTTAGGTGCACACCTCTTCAATTGACTCAATCACATATTGCAGCATTTCATCGGTAAGTCCGGGCCACACCCCGATCCAAAAAGTATCATTCATAGCCTTGTCAGTGGAGCTCAAGTTTCCCAAAACCCTTCGTGGAGAATCTATAAATGCAGGTTGCCGAATTAAATTTCCACCGAACAGTAATCTTGTGCCAATCTTTCTCTCATTCAAGAACTTAACTATTTCATTTCTCTTTTTAGAAGAGCTGTCTTTAACTGTTATGGGGAACCCGAACCATGAGGGACTACTTTCTTGCGTTGCCCTAGGAAGGATTAGCCGATCAGAGAGATGTTCTAAAGAGTGACTGAGTTTAAGAAAATTTTCTCTACGTTTTTGCACGAATGAGTCTAATCGATTCAATTGAGCTAGGCCGATTGCAGCCTGTATCTCACCTGACTTCAAATTATAGCCAATATGGGAGTAGGTATATTTATGGTCATAGCCTTCAGGTAGTTCCCCTAGTTTCCATTCATATCTCTTAAGGCAGGTGTTATCCCTTCCAGGAGCGCACCAACAGTCTCTTCCCCAATCCCTAAATGATTCAATGATTGGCTTTAAGGCAGCCTTGTGAGTAAGAACAGCACCACCCTCTCCAGTGGTTATATGGTGTGCAGGATAAAAACTTAAAGTCGAGATATCTCCAAAACTACCAAGATTTTTGTCTCGATAAGTTCCTCCTAGAGCATCACAATTATCTTCTATCAGCCAAAGATTGTATTTTTCTGCAAGTTTTGTAACAACGCCCAGATTGAATGGGTTACCCAACGTATGAGCCATCATTATTGCTTTTGTTTTTGGTCCTATTGCAGTCTCTAGAGCTTCAGGGTTGGCTACGTAAGTTCCAAGTTCGATATCTACATAAACTGGGACTAAGCCACATTGAATAATTGGCGCAACAGTTGTGGGAAAACCCGCTGCAACCGTTAATACCTCATCTCCTGGAAGTAATCTTCTTTCCCCAAGCTTTTTGCTTGTAAGTGCGGAAAGAGCAATGAGATTAGCAGAAGAGCCTGAATTGACCATAAATGCATGTCTAACACCAACCTGTTTAGCAAGCTTGCTCTCAAATTCTTCTGTACGAGGACCTGAAGTTAGCCAGAACTCTCCGGAAGCAGTCATAGCCGAGGCAATTTCTTGTACTCCAAAAAACTTTCCAGTTACTGGTATTGGTGTTTCACCTGGGATAAAGGGTGTCGATTTATGAAGAGAGTCAAAGACATCTTGAGCCAAAGCATTGATGCGGCCAAGCAAGATTTCATCCATTTTATTCCCTTACAAAGTGGGTGCAGAGCTTCGGTAGGGATAAATACTACAATCTAGGCATGGTGGGAGATGAGCTGAAGAGGCTTAATGGTCCGATTTTCATCACAGGTCACACAGGGTTTAAGGGCAGTTGGCTCAGCCTTCTGCTAAAGCAACTGGGAATTGAACATTTTGGATACTCACTAGAGGCTGAAGAGCATTCTCTCTACAGAAGAGCAAATCTGGAGAGAGTATCTAGTGGTGTAGTTGGAGACATTAGGGATCTGAATAATTTATCAAAGGTGGTCCAAGAAGTCAGACCTTCAGCGGTAATTCATCTTGCTGCTCAGCCCTTAGTGCTTAAGTCATACCAAGAGCCCTTGGAAACATTTCAGACAAATTGCATGGGCACAGCTAATGTCTTAGAGGCTGCTTTTGCGACGCCTTCAGTAAAAGCCGTACTTGTCATTACAACTGATAAGGTTTACCAAAATAATAATTCTGGGAAAAGATTTGTTGAATCTGATCCATTAGAAGGCAAAGATCCATATAGCGCGAGTAAAGTTGCAGCAGAGGCCGTCTGTGCAGCTTGGCAACAAATATCAAGGATTTCAGGGGGTCCTAAAGTTCTAGTTGCCAGGGCTGGCAATGTCATTGGGGGCGGAGATTTTGCCAAAGACCGACTTATTCCAGATGTTATGAGAGCGATTTCGTCAGGAAAAACTCTACAAGTTAGAAGTCCTTTAGCGACAAGACCATGGCAGCATGTTCTAGATCCCCTTTTAGGTTATTTGAAATATTTAGAGAGCAGCCTTATAGTCAATTTGCCACCAAATGCACTCAACTTTGGTCCAATAGAGTCTAGTTTGACTGTAGCTCAAGTAATCGATGTGGCGAGTAATTTATTTAAAGAGAAACTTTTATTTGAGTTTCATAACTTGCCATCGCATACTGAATCACAAAATTTAGATCTAGATTCTAGTCAATCCAATAAAATTCTTGATTGGAAACCTAGATGGAATCAAGAAGATGCGATAAGGAGAACTTTCGAGTGGTGGCAGAGCGCTCTTTCTGGCACTTCATCTGCCATCGAGGAATGCGAAAAGGACATCAAATACTCGATGTCACCTAGCTAGAGGAGCTACAAAAGCGTAATTCAGGGAACTAAAGTTCTAAGGAGGTCTTTAGTTCGCTTTATCTCACCGAAATCTTGATCTTTAGCTTGCAATACCCTCAGATTAATTTCCTGGTTGCTGAACCTAAAACAACGTTTCAGCAAGTACTTGTAGGAGAATTTAGAAAAGAGTCCAAGTGAGCGTGACCAATTATTGTTCCAAAAAGAATCAGCGGGCACATTTGCAACAATTATTGGTAATCTATTCATAATTAAAGACTCGGTGTATCTATGATTTAAGGTATTGAAGGCTCCTGGGGGGATAACGGGGAACTTAGCCTTAAGCAGCATTTGTAGGTATGAGTTATCCACATTTATGTCATTACCACCAAAACCTTGTTTAACAATCACGTGGCTATTTTGCAAGGCTTTCAGATGTTCAATAACATGCATTCTCCTTGGTGGACCGGATTGGCCAACAAATCCGAAAGAGTACAAGTTCTCAGAATTGGCAACTAGATTTGTAATCTTCTTGTTTTCTAGCAGCGACTCGTGCTCTTCAAGATCTGCAACAAAACGCTCTAGTTGGAGAACAAAGGCATTCGAATACCCCTGTGGGAGCCGTATGGTTGGAAATGTGAAACTAATCGACTTTGATTGTCGTAGTTTTATTATTCCCGTTTTAAAATCTCTTAGGGACTGGATCAAATAAGGGGTAGAGAAACTAGTGCAGTCGATCAATTGTCCTAAAAGTCCACCAAGGGAGTTCAGAATGCTACCTTCTTGAGGAAGGGCATAGATGAGAGCTAGTCGAATTGAAACCAAGTCATTGAATGCTAGATAGATCTCTTGGTGGTAGGTTTCGTTACCAAGTAGTAGAAATACAACTGATCCTGAGGGTCGCTTTTCGAGAAACTCTCTCCAGATTTTTGGGTTTGTCGTGGCAATAAATACTAGTTTTTGAGTACATGTCACCTCCAGTGATTCGGGCTGAGTAGGGTCTAGAAAAGTAATTTGCAAACCTAGTTCGCGTAAAAGAAACTCTCTTTCAGTAAGGTTTACGTTCTCGCTATATAGAGTCCTTGCCATCGTGACTTAACTTTATAGCAAATAGTTGCTAGAGTGAAAGTAATAATTAGGCACTGTAAAAAGACAAGGAGATGGAATGGGTTCAGTAGTCAAGAAGCGCCGTAAACGCATGGCTAAGAAGAAGCATAAAAAACTTCTTAAGAAGACTCGTATTCAACGCAGAAATAAGAAGTAGTTCTTAGAGTTTTACAAGAACTAACTTTTTAGAAATCGAGGTCACCGCGTAGCGGACCTTATTGATTGTGACTATGGCGCTATCTTTAACATTGTTAAGGATGGCACCATTGTTTAATTTAGGCGATGAACTGTATGAACCAACTGAGCAGATTCGATCTTGGCACCCAAAGACCATTCCTTTGCTGTCAATTAAAAGCGGTGAGCCAGGCGCTCCATGCTTTTCAGGAGATAATCGACTTGGGTAGTCATCTTCATTAACAATAAGAAAACGAACCTCATCA
>SXGR01368779.1_pt1 | contig 13335 bp, 16 predicted proteins | sample 3174711 | NCBI WGS metagenome assembly SXGR01 (sample SAMN11356860, study PRJNA531348) | freshwater metagenome | isolation source: freshwater sample F1-60 | place: China: Fuxian Lake, Yuxi | collected 2017-12-25
ACGATGGTGATTACAAAACGGGCAAGAATAGTTGGCCATATGGTGGCCAATGTACTCATTCCTCCATTAAAATACTCTTTTTTTGCTGTACAAAAAGAAAATCTGCTACCGAATTGGTGGCAGAGTTACTTATTACCCAAAAGAAAAAAGCGCGGGGAGAAATTCTCGCGCTTTTTGCGTTACGTCACCAAGTATCCATCGAGAAAATGCTGTACGTCTTTGATACACCGCGCGCAATATGGTCGCGTGATGCGCGCCCGGGAGAGCACTCGAGCCTCATGTGCGTTATCCGCATCTTCTTGTTGCTGCATGATACACGCATTCGTACAGTGTGCGCCGTATGTCATGGTAATCGCACGATCTCTCGTATAGTTCGGTGTACCCAATACATGACCGAGCTCATGCATGACGGTTGTCGTAAAAACACCAACAGGATCCTTGAATGGTGTATTACGAAGAAAACGATCGGTGCTCACTGTGGCGCAGATGCAGTTGTTTGCGACCGCATCGAAAAACCACTTACCCGCACTATCAGTGAGACTTTCGTTTACCACGAGCAGAGGAAAACCAGACCATCCCTGAGGACGCCAACGACGTGCGCTCAACCAGAGGTTGAGGACAAGGACATGTACTTTTTCTGGCTGGCCAATGGCAACAGCGATCATACGTGCCGCCACCACCATTTTTTCAATATCCGCATGCGTGCCAATCGTGACGATCGGTAGTCGATCAGAGATGCCGAGCGCGGCAGTCGCGCGCTCGAGTGCTGACCGTGCTGCATTGAAGTACTTCTCATCAACCCCAGGTTGCCAAAGAAGATCGATAGAAGAAGCTGGTACGGTCATGAAATCCTCCGACGCTACTTCAGCGTAAAAAAGAAGAACGGTCAATGTGGGGATACTTTTGATTGACGGTAAAAGGAGAAGACCGCTACCCTGAGAAGAGCGGTCTTTTTTCGACCACACCGGGCCGTCAAACGGTCCAAGGAGGCAGCCGTGCTGCAACAGTATTTCACCGAGCTACGACGTCTGCTCAAGAACACCTTCGCCGCCTACGGTGTAGCGATACTGTGGGTAATGACCCTCTCGCTCACCTTCGTCTTTCTGAGCGGCGGTGAAGCCTTCATCGGTGGCGCGGAACCGGTCTCGGTCTCTGTCGGTCTACTGTTCAGGATTCCATGGTTGCAGGCAGTGCTGCGCGAGAACCCGATGCTTGTCGCGTTCATGACGCTTGTCGCAGCGCCACTCATCGAGGAAGCGGTCTTTCGTATGATGCCGCTCACCCTCTTCGAGAAGAGGAGTCCGCAATTTCTTCGGATGGTCGTCGTGTGCTTCGGTGGCGTGTTCTTTGGTGCGCTCCACGGTATTCGAGACCACGATTTTTCTTTCCACATTCTTTTCCAGGGATTCGTCGGCATGATGCTCGGCTTTCTCTACCTGAAGAATGGCCCGAACCAACTCGCGTCATACTTCACATGCGTCGCGATGCACTCGGCCTATAACCTCACCATACTCTCGATCGAATTCGCACGGTAAACGAATAGACGACCGGCTGCAGCCCGTCGTCTTTTTTGTTGCGCGCTTTCCATCGATGCCGACGTATTTGAGGTTGCGGAACTACATCGGCTCGAATTCGCTCAGGTCGATGGTGTCGAACACGGGTACTCCGTGGTGTGTGGCAATTTACGACGGCTCGGTGCGGAGGGAGAGTCAAAATAAACTTATCCACGAATAGGCAGCCATTTTTTCGTAAAAATAGGCAGCCCGTTTTTACTTGCATTTTTGGAATATCATGGTATTCTACCCGCACGTTACAAAAAGTAACGTTTATGTTAACCAGCATTCCGAGGTAGCTCAGCTGGTAGAGCAGAGGACTGTCAATACTGGCCTGATCTATGCTGTGTGCGTGGAAAACGTGTACAAATGAGATCAGAGTAGGACGCCGGTTCTGTGACGTTCGTTGTAAGAGAAAATTTTTCGTCGATAAACGAAGAAAAGAACTCAAACAACGCGCCGTTGCATACAAGGGTGGTACATGCGTGAAATGTGGTTACGCAAAGTGCGTGGATGCGCTCGCGTTTCATCATCGAGAATCCGGCAGCAAAGATTTTAGCTTTTCAGAAGGTGGGATCACACGCTCTTGGGACCGCATCCGCGCGGAACTCGACAAGTGCGAATTGGTCTGCGCCAACTGTCATGCGGAGATCCATGCAAGGCAGCACGTCCTGGCAAACGCCGGGAGTGAAACACTGGGTGAATTCGGCGAAGGTCTGTCCGACGAACGCCGAGCCAAGCCCTGAGAGAGGTCACGCGTGACTGAATCGAAGGGAAGGTGTAGAGACTATCCCGCAAGGGAGTAGGGTTGGCACGCGCCGACTCGAAGCGCCCAGCCCCTCCTTCGCCGCAAGGCTTCGGAGGGTGATGACATAGTCCAGTAGCCAGAACTGTAATCCTTTGGTCCTGGGTTCGAGTCCCAGCCTCGGAGCCATCAAAAAAGTCGCCTAATTAGCGACTTTTTTGTTTGTGTCCAAATAGGAATTGAACCAGTGTGTATGTTTGTGGCTGGTTTTGATAACCTGATGGTTATGTGTGGGAAGTAAATTGGAATGTTCAGAGATAAATTTGGTATTGAATGGATAGTGGAGTTTAGTTCTAAAAAATACTATGAACATGTTTAAGAAAATTAAGGCGTGGAGCGTTGCGAGTTACCTTGCTTCCGTGCCTTCCGAACGACAAAACCTCATCCGTTTTCTCCACGCATTTATTCAGAAAGCCGCGCCGAAACTCAAGGTGCATTTCGCCTATAACATGCTTGGATATGGTTCTTTTTCATATAAGAACACTAAGAATGAGATTTTACAGTGGCCAGTCGTTGCGCTTGGCAACCAAAAACAGTACATCAGCATCTACGTCTGCTCCGTCGTCGACGGTGAGTACGTGGCGGAGACTTACAAGCGAGAATTGGGGAAGGTGAGTGTGGGAAAAAGTTGTATCAGACTCAAGAGGCTGGAGGATGTGAATCTGACGGTGCTAAAGAAGGTGATCCAGACGGCAGCAAAGCATCCAGGATTGATCGGTGTCGGAAAAAACAAGTGAATAGTGAGCGAAAAAAGCATGGCCAAAAAAATTTCGAACGGCACGGTACACGAAATACCATCGGACGTACGACGAGCACTTATATCCGATGGCGTCGCACGAGCGGCGTGGGATAGTCTTACATCGCTTTCGCGCAATGAATGGATTTGTTGGGTTATTTCAGTCAAGAAAGACTTGACGCGGAAGGAGCACGTAGAGAGGTTGGTCAGCGAACTCAAAGAGGGGGTACGGCGGCCGTGTTGTTGGATGGGCTGTACCCACCGCACCGATAAACCGGTAAGCCGTTCGGTACAAGCATTACTGGAAAGACGACCTAAGAAATCAATACGTCATATGAAAACTCTTAAATGCGACCTGTGTGAAGCGACGGCAGAAGGTGAGACGTTTGAGGAGTGGATGAAAGCGCTCATGCCACACTATATGCAAGTTCACGCTGATGTAATGAATGATCCGAAAAATGGAAAAGAGGAACAGAAAAAGTGGATGATCGAGAATAGAACGAGGTTTGAGATTGCGCCATAAGAAGATTATTTATACGCTAAGGATTATTAGTAGATTAGAAAAACACTGGTTCACGCCAGTGTTTTCATTTGCTATCATGAGGTTAACGACTTTTATAGAGGTCCCTTCTCACTAAAATAAGTATGAAAAAACTACTCATCCTCTCATCTGTACTCGCGATCGTCGCGGGGATTATTTTGGTTTCTGGCGGTATTTGGGGTATCTCTTTTACCTACAAAAATATCGCGCAAGAAAAAATCGTAACACCTGCTGATGCAAGCATCTCCAAACAGCCAGTTCGTGGACCATTTACGCTGAAGTCACAAGCAGACATTATCAGGACGCATGTACTCAAAACGACCGAAGGAAAGACATACGCCGAGATGTCACGCGAGGATGCGAATCGTAATCTTTGGATCACCGCCACAACACTGACAACCGCACTTCATCTTGGCATTCTCACTTATGTTTTCTCCGGACTTATTCTTTTGTTCGGTTGTATTTCTCTTTGGACTGGATTTGTTTTTTACGCAATAAGTCGAAAAAACAATTTTGCGTAACTTATGAGGGGATATGTTGCTAATATCGAAAAGCTTTCTTTAGAAAACACTTTTTTTCGTAGGGTTTTGTATACCGATAAAAATAGCCAACTCGTTTTGATGTCGCTTCTGTCGAAAGAGGAAATCGGAGAAGAAGTGCATGATGTTGATCAATTTTTGCGTGTAGAAAAAGGTGCTGGTACGGCGATCCTGAATGATATCTCCCATGATCTGGTTGATGGTAGCGTGATCGTTGTTCCGGCTGGCGTGAAGCACAACATTATTAATACGAGCTCAGAGGAAATGAAACTCTACACGCTGTATATGCCGCCGCATCATCGAGATGGCGTTGTACATACAACAAAAGCCGAAGCAGAAGCTGATTCCGAACATTTTGATGGGAAAATTACAGAATAACGTACATGCGAGCTCCATACCTTTTTGCGATTACACTCTTCATTTTTCTTGGCGCTGGTTGCGTCTTTTCACCACAAGATACGCATGATGGAGTAAGTGCGACAAAAAACGACGTACACCGTATTTCCACGCTTGCGGGAGAACGAATTCTTCTCGATAAAATACATTCATTCACGCCAGGCAATATCACTTTTTCATTTATACTCTACGGACTTGATGGCGATACGTTGGACAAGGACGATCTCGCGATCGTCCACGAAAAACGAGTGCATTTGCTGCTTGTGCGTGACGATCTTACTGGATTTCAACACCTGCATCCGGAATATACGCATGACCGATGGACGGTAACAACGGTCGTGCGCGAACGCGGCGATTATCATCTCTACGTTGACATCGATCCCACCCGCGAGAATCCCGCCGTCCTCCGTGTTCCGATACGAATCGGAGGTGCGACGCCCACAAAAATATTTCCGAAGCCTCACGACTTCTCTGTGACGGATGATGATTATCGAGCGGTTTTGTCCATGAAGAACGTTCCGCGTGTCAGTGAGGACACTCGACTCGTCTATCTCCTGACAAAAAACGGCGCCGCTTTCGCAACTGTGGACCCATACCTCGGTGCCTACGGCCACGTCATTCTCCTCGGACATAATGATCCAGACGATTTTTTTCACGTGCATGCCATAGCGGAGAAAAAACCAGACAACGGGCGAGTGGAATTCATTGCCAACTTTCCAAAAACAGGCAGGTATACGTTATATGCGCAATTTCAACTTGATGGCAAAGTACGCACCTTCCCCATCACTCTGGATGTTGTGGAAGAATCGGTCATAAAAAATAACGACAACGGTGGCGCTATGCCGATGCACTAAGAAGAACAAAAAAAGAGCATGTATGACCGGCTCCCCGCAGGGTGCCTGTCACCACACTCTCTTTTTTGTTCTAGTCTTAATGCCGCTCCGCGCGACCGTCCTCCCAGAACACGAAGGTGAAAAGTTTTCGGCCGTTTCCGAAATCTTTTTCGTGAAGCGATGCGCGGCCGTCAGCAGATTTCCTGATTTCCTTTCCCCAATTTTTTGGATCTTCTGTGTTGATGTCAGGAAGTGATGTTGCCGTGGATGCGGCGACAGTTGTCGTTGCGTCGAGGTGCGCGTAGATCGTTTCGAGCATCTCGTAGTCGTGGAAGTTCGGATGTTGGTTCGGGTTTGGATCGTTCGAGTAATCCATACACGTGCCAAGCGGAGTGTTCGAAAAATCTTCATCCTGGTGATCGAGACCGAGCGTGTGGCCAACCTCCTGGCACATCACGAGATTGCGCCATGCGGGGGTATTATAGGTTGGTGTGTTGAAATAGGTGTCGTTCATCTTTACCGTACCTTGGGTGATGTGCTGACCAACCGCCCAAACCGATGCGATGCCGAGCCAGCCGTTTCGACCGTACTTTGCATTGCACACTTCGACACGTCCTGCGCCTGGTTTGCAACTCTTGCCTCCTGCTCCAGGGATGATCGCCGCATCAACAACGGTCGACTGGCTCCAATCACTCACCGTGGTTGCGAGGTAGCTGTCCCATGTGGCGGTGACGTTATCACCGACCTTAAGAGTGAACGGATTCGCGGTGCGAGCCCAGTGGTATCCGCCCCATGAATGAGTCGCGAGCGCGACGGTGCTAGAGAGCGCGAAAGTAACGACGGTGGCAGCGATGACTGCACGCTTACTGCGGAGATTTACCATAAAAAGATAAAGAATTACCGATCTCTTATGAGAAAGAGCATGGCAGCATTTGATGAATTTGTCAATCGGTAGACTCCGGTGGACCCTGTCATCACCAAAATAAAAACCGCCGTTTGGCGGTTGTGGTTAGCGATCGGTTTCGAAATCGATCTCACTCTTGCAGTTGGGGCAAGTAGCGACAAAATGTATCGGGCAGGAGACGCCGTAATCATCTCTGAAACAATTGTCACGGCGACAGTTCTGTAAAACGTTGTCACCGATGTTGAGCATGAACATACATTCGCACTGTCTACACTCTAGCACTTTTTTGAGCCACGGTTTCGTGAGTTCGTGTCCTTTTTTGATGATGGTCGACATGATCACCTGCTTTCCAAAGAACGGTGGAAACTAAAGTTATATCCTTAACTGCGTGGCATCAATAGTTCCAAATGTAGCTTGAAATTTCTTCCAATCACATTGTTTGTATGCGGAAAAACACCATAAACTGCTATACTTACAAAGTAAAAATAAACTACATCTATGCTCGATACAAAGGTCGTCAAACACAGTCTGCTCTACGCCGCATCTGCAGTGCTGTACGTCACCTTGGTTGCGACGCTCATGAACAATGCGCAAAGAATCATAGGCGATCAAGAAAAGGGTGCGTTCGCACCTATCGGATTCCTGTTACTCCTCGTCGTTTCTGCTGCGACGATGGGTTTGCTTATCTTTGGTAAGCCAGTGATGCTCTACATCGACGGCAAGAAACGCGAAGCGGTCACGATGGTGATCTGCACGATCGGTTTCCTCGCCACGTTCACCGTTCTCCTTTTCGTTACCGTGGCGTTGTTGTCCACTTAATAGTGTTCGTTGTAATTTTTTTACTCATATCTATGCAACCGAATCTTCGTCGAGTAGATCGCGTTGTCCGTATTCTTCTTGGAGGTTTTTGTTTTTTCGCTGCGGCAGTTCTTTTTACATACCCTCTCTCCCGTATCCTCGCGTTACTTTTTGGTGTTTTTGTTTTTTGGGAAGCAGCTTCGGCAAAATGTCCATTACAAGCGAAGCTCGATTCCCAAAAAACAACCAACGCATCTTCGTGTGAAACAACATATCTACTCGGACTTCTTGCCGTCCAAACAATCATTGCCTACGAGTGGTGGAGTGCTGGGTGGGAAAAAGTTTCTAGTCCAGCATTTGTCGATGGCATTCAAAAAACGCTCGGGTTTTTTGCGGGAAAAAATCCGTTCCCATGGTACAAATCCTTTCTCGAAGGTTTCGCCATGCAATACGGATCTGTTTTCGCTTATGCTGTTGAATGGAGTCAGGTGGCCATCAGCCTTTCTTTAATCCTCGCTGCGGGGATTTTCGTGTATACAAAAAAGGAACGAGTAAGAGGTGCGGCTGTCGCGGTGATCATCCTCGCGCTTGCGGGTGGTTTACTCATGAATGCAAATTTTTATTTGGCGGCAGCGTGGACCGGTCCTGGTACGAAAGGATCAAATGTTGTGATGTTTTGGATACAGGCCGCTCTTCTGTATACCTGGCTAAGCACGTACTCCTTGTCACACAAAACAAAAATGTCTCAATAATCCCCTCATAATGACGCAAAAACACCTTAAAATAAGGTGTTTTTGCTATTCTCACGCAACAAAAACTGCTATACTTGAGGAGAAGATGGGGAGATCTATTTTCTATGAAACTCGACGATCAAAAAATAAAAGAGACGCTTTTAAAAGAACATTATATTTCTGAAGAAGATGTTCGAGCTGCCGAACATTTTGCAAAGACACATCATGCGCCATTCGTAGAATACTTGTTTAAAGAACAATTGATTACAAAAGATCTCCTCGGGCAAGCGATCGCGGAACTGTACAAGGTTCCTTACGCCGATCTAAATTCGTTAATTCCCACAGCGGATCAGGTAAAAAAAATTCCGGAAGAGATCGCGAAAAAATATCGTGCCGTTTTTTTTGCACAAGAAAAAAATACCATTACCATCGCCACAGATGCCCCGGATAATCAAGATCTTTTATCGGAGCTAGAAAATGTTTTTGCGCAATCGAAGATTCGTTTAGCCTATTCCCTTACCGAAGATATCGAATCCGCGCTCGCGCAGTATCAAAAAACACTCGAGACACGATTTTCTAAAATTATTGCAGAGAAAAAAAGAGTTGCGCCGGAGCTTTTGGAAGAAATTTTTGATGACGCAATCGTTTATCATGCCTCTGATATACATTTTGAGCCTCGAATAAAAGAGGTGATCGTTCGTTTTCGTATTGATGGAGTACTTCAAGAGGCCGGGCGAATTCCAAAAGAGTATTACGATAACATCCTCAACCGAATCAAAGTGCAGAGCAGCATGCGTATTGATACGCACTTTGCTGCGCAAGACGGATCTCTTCGGTACGAGAAAGGTGGCGCAATCGCTGATATTCGAACCTCCATCGTACCGACCATTGAGGGGGAAAAGGTCGTTTTACGTTTACTCGCATCTTACGTACAAGGGTTTTCGTTTGGTGACCTCGGACTTTCCCCTACACAACAAAATATCCTGGAGGAGGCTGCAAAAAAACCGTTCGGAATGATTCTTGTGGCTGGTCCCACCGGTTCTGGAAAAACTACAACGCTTTATGCGCTCGTAAAGCTCGTGAATCGTCCGGACACCAACATCACTACGATTGAGGATCCCGTCGAGTACAAAGTGGAAGGTATCAATCAGATTCAGGTGAATCAACAAACAAATCTCACTTTTGCGAAAGGTCTTCGTGCAATCGTGCGTCAAGATCCAGACATTATTTTAGTTGGTGAAATTAGAGATCGAGAAACCGTAGAAATTTCAGTGAACGCTGCGTTAACGGGGCATTTACTTTACTCAACTTTTCATGCCAATGATGCAGCAACGGCGATCCCTCGACTTTTGGATATGGGTATCGAGCCGTTCCTTCTCGCCTCGACACTTCGTGTGATCGTCGCGCAACGTCTTGTACGAAAAATTTGTGAACACTGTAAACACAGTGTGACAAAAGCAAAAATAAACTGGAAGACGCCAAAATTACAATTAGTCGCTCCATACTTTTCTAAAAAATCTGTTACATTTTACGAAGGAAAAAAATGCGGGGAATGTGGTCACACCGGATACAAAGGACGAACGGCGATCTTTGAATTCATTCACGTGACCCCGGCGATGCAGCGTCTTATTTTGCAGTCACCGTCAACACAAGAGATCTGGCGTCTTGCACGCAAAGAGGGCTCATCATCGCTTTTCGAAGATGGCATTGAAAAAGTTAAAGCAGGAATAACGACGCTTGAGGAACTTCTTCGTGTTGCTGAGCCGCGGGCGACATCTGACAAATAGCTACAGGGACCTCTGCAAAAATCTCTCATTTTCGGTACGGAAGAGACTTTTGCAGAGGTCCCTACAGTGTTTGTCGGAACATATATGAAACAATACAGGACACAAACGAATGGAAACGGCGGGACTGCCGGAATTTTTGCATTTACTCTTTATAAAGAACGCGATTATTTTATCGAAAATGTGAGCATGATGATCGCGGCTGGCATGCCGATTTTGCAAGCGATCGATTCGATACGCGGCGAGTCGCGCTCTCGGCGAATGAGAAAAATTCTTTCATACGTGCACCGGGAAGTTGATGCCGGTACACCGATATGGCAAGCGCTCCAGAAAACAAATATATTTTCTGAACATGAAATCTCTCTTCTTTTTCTTGGTGAAAAATCGGGACGGCTCATTGAAAATTTGGCGGTGATTGCAAGTGAACAAGAAAAAAATCGTCTTTTTCGATCAAAGATTCGTTCCGCACTGATGTATCCGTCCCTCGTTCTCATGCTCACTGTTGTTATTGGCGTAGGGATCACCTGGTTTATTTTACCGAAGCTTGCGACAGTGTTCACGCAACTCCATGTCGCTTTACCGCTCATTACGCAAATCGTGATCGGTATCGGTACTTTTTTGGGCGCGTATGGGCAGTACGTCATTCCCGGCGGGATTATCATTGGTGGGACAATATTTTATTTTATTTTTTCTTTTTCTAAAACAAAAAGTATCGGTCAGTACATTCTATTCTCTCTTCCCGCGATGAGACAGTTGATTAAAGAAATCGAACTTGCGAGGTTTGGGTACCTTTTAGGTACCCTACTTGACGCAGGGTTGCCGATTACCCAAGCACTGGGCGCGCTCGCAAATACAACCGGAATCATCCCTTATCAAAAATTGTATGCACATTTGCATGATTCCATTGAGGAAGGCGATTCCTTTCAAAAAAGTTTTGATGCATTTCGACACAGCGTCCGTCTCATTCCTAAATCCGTTCAACAGCTGATCGTTTCCGGAGAACAGTCAGGGACGCTTTCTGCAACGTTACTTAAGATCGGACAAACGTATGAAACAAAGTCCGATACCACTACAAAAAATCTTTCCGTTATCGTTGAGCCGATCCTTCTTGTTATTGTATGGCTCGGTGTCGTTGCAGTAGCACTGGCGGTGATCTTGCCAATCTATAGTTTGATCGGTGGATTTAATGCCATTACATCGCCGGTGGTTTCTCCACCGTCTTTGGAAGAACAAATTCGTAGTCAGCCGCAACCGGAAATAATTGCACCTGCCGAGGAAGAGAAGCCCGTAGAAACAAAAAAGAGTGAGGAGAAACTGTCACCGACAGTGCTCCGCGTTCTTTCTACGCGCGTAGGGTACCTCAACGTACGAACAACTCCCGCAACGACAGGAAGTATCTTGATGCGGGTGAAGCCGGGGGAAACATTCACTTTTATAGAAAAAAAGGGAGACTGGTTTAAAATCATTTTGTCGGATAATTCGTCTGGTTGGGTGTTTGGAACATATGTTGAAGTGGTGGAACCGGCGATCAATTAAATCAATGAAAAGGAAAAAGGGTGATGCCGGGTTCACCGCAATTGAAGTTCTCCTCTCTATCGCGATCATTTCTGTCATCGCTGGTGTTTCTCTTCCTGTGTACCATGCGTTTCAAACACGAAACGATCTGGACGTTGCAACGGTTGAAATTGTACAGAGTATGCGTCGTGCAGAGATGCTTGCACGAGCAGTCGATGGTGATACGAGTTTGGGCGTGCAACTACAGACGGGAAGCATCACTCTTTTTAAAGGCGCAAGTTACGCAGGACGAGATGTGACAAGAGATGAAGTCTTCGATATGCCTGCGAGCATCACTCCATCCGGACTTTCTGAAATACTTTTTACAAAATTTACAGGACTTCCGCAGACAACCGGTACAACAACTCTTACAACAAACACCGATGAAACAAGAATTATCACAATCAACGCCAAGGGCACGGTCAGCTACTGAGACCGGCGGCTTTTCATTGATCGAAGTCATTCTTACTACGGCGATTTTTGCGTTGTTTATCGTTGCGTTTGCGGGTGCGTATCTCTACGGGCAAGAAGCGACGGCGACCGCCGGAAGCCGAGCGCGAGCAGCTCTCCTCGCTGAAGAAGGGCTGGAAGCGGTTCGTAACATTCGTGACGCCTCATTTGCGAACTTGACTAACGGCACCTACGGACTCACGACGACGAGCAATCAATGGAACTTATTCGGAACTCAAGACACCGCTGATGTCTTCACGCGGCAAATCCAGGTTTCTCCCGTAGATGCAAACAGAAAAGCGGTGATCGCAACAGTAACCTGGCAACAAAATCAGCAGCGATCGGGGACCGTTTCTCTTGTGACGTATTTTACAAATTGGGCCCAAGCGAGCGGTGGTGGGCCACCTACGACTTGTGCTGAATATTGCCAAACGATCGGATACACCACTGGAACTTGTCGGAAAGGAAAACCGCAATGTACAGCGAACGGAGAGATTTTTGAGAACGGCGGCAACCATCTCTGCACACAAGAAACAGGCGGGACGTGTTGCTGCTTGCCTTGATATGCAAAAACTCCACGATACATACCAACTTCTCCGAAATCGTAACGGGTTTACTCTGGTTGAGTTGGTATTGTACATAGGTATTTCCTCTGTTTTTTTGCTTACCGTCTCAGTACTGCTGGCAGCGCTCTTGCAAGCGAGAATTAAAAATCAAACCATCGCTGAAGTAGAACAGCAGGGTCTGCATGTCATGCAAATAATTACTCAAACAGTTCGTAACGCTGACACCATTACTTCACCAACACAAGGTACGAGCGCGGGGAGTTTGTCAGTCAACACCATCATACCCGGTCTTAATCCGACAATTTTTGATCTTGCTAATGGCGTTATTCGTATAAAAGAGGGCGTGGAAGTTCCAGTGCCACTCACAAACGCACATGTTACCGCTTCAGGTCTTTCATTCTCCAACCTTTCGCGCGCTGGCACGCCAGGAACAGTACGCATACAATTTATTCTGACACAGAGTAACCCCGAAGGAAGAAACGAGTTTGATTTTTCAAAAACGTTTAGGGGGTCAGCGACGTTACGCCAGCCATAGTATGACCGCAATACAGGATCACCAAAAAAAGAACGGGTATATCATTTTAATGAGCGTGCTCGTCGTCGGGGCGATCGGTGTAGCGATCACCGTTTCACTTCTTTTGCTCGGTCTCGGATCATCACGAACGAGCTTTGTAATTACACAATCATATCAAGCGAAGGCTCTCGCCAACGCCTGTGTGGAAGAGGCGCTTCAACACATACGAGACTCAACACCATTTACCGGTAACGGCTCTCTTACTCTCGGACAAGGAACCTGTAGCTATGCGGTCACGAATCAAGGAGGGCAAAACCGCACCGTTACCACATCCGGTACTGTTGGCTCAGTAGTGAGAAAAGTGAGGATTGTGGTGAGCGGCATCAATCCGTCGATCGTCATAGCTTCATGGCAAGAGGTTAGTGATTTTTAAAAGATTTTTTGCTATCCTTAAGGAAGATAATTAACTTTCCTTTCTATGTTTTCCTCTTTTAAAAAAATGTTCAGTCGTCGTTCAGGTGTCGGGCTCTCGCAAAATAAGGCGAATGGTTTTACTCTCATCGAGATTTTACTCGTTGTCGCGATTATCGCCATCTTGGCAGGAATCGTCATTTTAGCGATTAACCCCAGC
>SXGR01456332.1_pt1 | contig 13332 bp, 12 predicted proteins | sample 3174711 | NCBI WGS metagenome assembly SXGR01 (sample SAMN11356860, study PRJNA531348) | freshwater metagenome | isolation source: freshwater sample F1-60 | place: China: Fuxian Lake, Yuxi | collected 2017-12-25
CTGGCCAATGTTGGCGCCGCCGATTGGCTCAACGTCAACGACGACGTCTCAGCACTTGATGTGCGCCTGACACTTAAGACCGACGACGGCGAGTTCATTCATGTCGAATATCAAGGACGCAGCGACCCGACCACTGGCCTCATCGCCACGGCACCAACATTTCAAACTGGCAGCGAAAAATATAAATGGTTGAACAAGGTTCAAGCAGTCGCCGCGGGCAACGTCAATGTCACGACGGGCGATCTCGTCTATCACCTATACGAAGTCAAGGTCACTATCTAATTTCAAACTCACCAAGTCTTTAAGCACGTCAACCTGCGCCCAAACCTCACCACCCGCGCCGCGTTCGAGTGCACACATGCGTTCATGGCAACATCAATAAGAGTTATACCAGTAGTTATACCGCTGCGCTATGATTGTGGCGTGGCACAAAAAGTCGGACCCAAAGGCCAAGTTGTAATTCCAAAGAAGTTTCGCGACGAATTAGGCATCGAACCTGGTGACGAAGTCGAAGTTTCGCTTTCTGAAAACGGCGTGCTGATTCAATCAGTTCACACCACCAAAACTTTGCGAGGAATATTCTCGGGCTCTGGCATGCTCGAAATGCTGATGTCCGACCGACGCAAAGAACCGCGATGACCGTTTGCCTCGACTCTTGGGCGGTTATCGAATGGCTTGAAGATCGCCCCTCGGCTGCACTCGTCGAAAAAGCTATTGCCTCTCGCCCGGTCATCAGTCTTGTAAATGTTTGCGAGGTGCTCTACATAATTTCAAAAAAGCACGGCGAAAAAGCTTCGAATCAGGTGCTGCCCGCACTTCGACAAAAGTTGCGGTTTGTCGAAGTCGATCAAGATCTAGCGGTGTCAGCTGCAAAGATTAAAGCGACCTACAAAATGGCACTCGGCGACGCGTTCTGTGTGGCAACTGCACTCGCTCACAACGCAAAAATCTTTACAGGAGACCCCGAAATCATTCGCGCCAAAGGCAACTGGAAGGTTCAAGACTTGCGCTAACGGGCATTTTTGCGCCACCCCCCGCGCCCCAACTTCGCAATTTGTCATAACGCTGTAGCGTCATAACAATGAAGCGCACAGTGGTGGCGATGATTGTCTGTCTTTCATTGGTGTCTCAACTTGGCGTGTCGGCTGATGCCCGATCCGCACCAGAAATTCGAGGAACAAAATGCGCCACGGTTGGCGCTTCCCGCACTGTAAAGAAGGTCGTCTATACCTGCACAAAATCAGGTCGCTCATCCGTATGGAAGGCGGTGACCATCACCGCCACCACGACCACCACGACCACCACGACCACCACGACCACCACGACCACCACGACCACCACGACCACAACGACCATCCCGGCTACAACAACCACAACAGTGCCCGTATCGAAACGTATTTCGCTCATCAAAACATTGCCTAGTTACAACTTTGACAGCGGTTGGTTGCCCAACACCAATACGCCAGGTTTCCAATACGGACATCAAGTGCGACCAGTTATCGGACAATCATTTGTGTTTGACCGTGCGATGACCCTCGAGTCACTTGTCTTCATTGTTGTGGGTTTCACAATCGTGCCTGACATTGACATTTATTATCGAACACCCGAACCCGACAACCATGCATTAGAAAAGTCTTCTTGGCTGCAGCCCGGCCTCGAAAGATATAAAGTTCCGATGCGCTTGCACCTCACACTTTCGAAATCACGCACGGCCACACCGCTTCTCAACGACATTGAAACGACACGTGACGTTGTTCAGCTATACACACAAACTTTTGACTACGTAATTACGGCGCGTGAACCTGTTGAGTTGGTTTTCGACACGCCACTAGCGGTAGAACCTGGCACTTATCTCGTTACCGTCCGACTTGAGGCCTTGACTGAATCGGTAAAACGAGAAATTGTCACCATTTTTGTTGCTGGGTATCATTCCGGCAATGCCTCGCGAGGCAAATATGATCGTTCAGCCGAAAGTAATTGCAATTACACGCAAGGTACCGATATCTATCCAAATGGTCATGCCTACAAGGCTGAACATGTCGAGCCGTATGTGGACTGGCAGTCTTCGCCGAGTCGCACACTTCAAACATTGCTCACTGAGCACCGTACAAAAGTTCAAGAGTGCATTCGTATCGGCAATTATTCCGACATATTCAACAACGGTGACTTGATAATGGAGTGGCGCGGCAAATTTCGCTAACTACAACGCGTTATAGACCGCCGAACAAGGTTCAAGCCGCCACACCCCTACTTCATCCCCAGCCACTTACCAAGTTTCATTCGCCGCCCACCCCGCGTCAAAGGAATGCCCGTCGCCTTCGACACTCGCCTCTTGGCTTTAGTCACCCCAAGCGCACGCTTCCAAGAAAACGATAAACCAGGACCAAGTTTCATACAGCCTCCCGAATCTACGCCTAGCTAATTATTTTTAGTGAATCTAATTGATTTTGAATTGATCGGCAGCGAAGTCCCTCTATTTTAACTTCTTAAGTGCGCGGCGAGCAGGCTCTACTTCAATTGATGGCTTAGGCCAGCGCATTGACATGCCTTCGAGAGTATTTTTTACGATTTCACTGATGGCTAGATCGCGAAACCATTTGTAATTTGCCGGAATCACATACCACGGTGCGTGATCGACAGATGTCTGAGTAACAATCTTCTTGAACGCCGCCGTATAAAGAGGCCAGCGCTCACGCGCTGCCAGATCACTCATAGTGAACTTCCAATTTTTATGGGGGTCATCAAGCCGTGCCATCAAACGTTCCCACTGCTCATCTCGTGAGATGTGCAACAAAAACTTCACAATTTTCGTGCCTTCCTGGCTGAGCATTAGTTCAAAGTCGCGAATCTGTTCGAACCGTTCCTCCACTCGACGAAGTGGCAGGCTCTTATGAACGATCGGAACAATAAGATCTTCATAGTGGCTACGGTTAAAGACGGCGATTGATCCTTTAGATGGGCATGCGGCATGAACCCTCCACAGATAATCGTGTGAAGTTTCGCGGCCAGCTGGCGCTTTGAATGAAGTGACAGTGGTACCTTGTGGATTGAATGCGGTAAAGACATTGCGCACTGCACCATCCTTGCCCCCAGCATCGATTCCTTGCAGGACGATGAGTAGTGACTTGCTACTGTCGGCGTAAAGTTGGTACTGGAGGTCTTCGAGTGACTGTAGATTCTTTTCCGTCTTACGCTTTGCACTCTCTTTCTCCCATCCATAAGTTTCTGCAGCAGACGCGTCACTGACGAGTGACGTCTTAGACCCCTCTACTCGAAGCTGAGATACCCATGTTGGATGAATAGCCATGACCTGTTTTCTTTCTATTTTTAATTCGAATCCTTGAAGTGACTAACAATGGTACTCCTCAACAACATCTCGCATCTAATGAGTTGATGGAGCAAGCCGGAAGGTTGGGAGATTCCAATTGATTCAGAAATGAATGCTGCGGATGCAACGCTTCTCATGCACCGTGGACTGTGAATGAGTTATGAATCAAGTTCTGGAAGAATCTCTGACGCCGTCAAACTTCTGGTCTGAACATCAATTAACTTCACAGTGTCATACTCCTCACCTTGAACAACTTTGAGATCGCGAAACTTACGTAGAGTGACCAACATGCGACCTTCAAGAGAGCCAACCATTTCGTTGTAGGCCGTTGTTGCTGACTTAAGATCTTTACCCATCGTCACGACAAAGTCAAGCACGTTGCCGACTCTTTCGTAAAGATCGGTGCCTAGTGTGGCCACTTCTTTGGCGTGTTCAGCAATGCTGTGGGCTTGCCAGCCTTTGGCCACTGCAAATAATAAAGCCAGTAAATTCACGGGCGATGCAACCAATACTCGGTTTTTCATGGCTTCGTCCAGCAAACTCGGATCGGAACGCATGGCGTCGGAGACGAAACCCTCGCCGGGAATAAACATCACAACAAAGTCTGGAGACTGTGGAAACTGGTTCCAGTATTTCTTGTCTGAAAGTTTTTTATGTGATCGCGCATCAACTTGGCGTGATGTTTTAACTCAATTTCTTTTGTTGGTACATTGGTTGCATCTTGCATGCGCAGATAGGCCGAGAGTGGGGCCTTGGAATCAATCGCAATCATTGCACCATTTGGGAGGCGAACAACAACGTCAGGCCGTTGGTCTGATTCGCCTTCGCCGCCAGTGAACAGTTCGGTGTAGTCACAATAGGACTCCATGCCTGCGAGTTGTATGACGTTGCGCAATTGGTTTTCGCCCCAAGAACCGCGAGCTGTTGGTGACTTGAGGGAGTTGGTCAAGGTGGTTGTTGTGCTTTGCAACGTAGTGATTTGTGTTGCTAATTGTGAGATCGCACCTTGTTCTTGGCTATATGTTGTTTGGAGTGTGTTGACGGAAACTGATAGGCCTTTGATTTGTTCTTCAAAAGGGGCCAGCATTGACCGAGTTTTACCCTCAAGGGTGGCGGACTGGGCTGCAAAGAATTCTGCACTCTGTTGTGACGTGACTTGAAGGGTTTCTTGAGCAGTTTTACGCATCTCTGCTTCGACTGCTGAACGCACACTGGCCACAAGAGACGCGACGTCAATTGGTGGTGTGGGGTTGACGATTGCACCAGCGTCAGATGGGCGAGCTTGGATGGTCCGCTGGATAGAAAGTAGGCCGTAAACCACAGCAACGAACACCGCGATAAGCGCGATACTAAGAATGACTTCCATACCCTAAGATTATTGAAATAATGAAACAAAAAGCTCATGATGTCTTACTTAAGACTTAGCCGCATCGGATTTGTCGTATGAGCGAATTTTCACATGTAGTTCTAATAAATCCAACCCAGCAACTAATCCAAAATGAGATAGATAAATTCAACAACTCACACCCAAAAGATCCAAATGTTCACCAAGTAGCTGAAAGAAATCTCCTACAAAATTCATTTGATTTCACAGATCCATTTCCACGAATCGAATCTCATGGTCACTATCTTTTTGGTGAGTTTGCAACTCCAACCAGCCTGATAGATGGACGAGACCTCTTTATAACCACTCATTTCATAGCTTCTTTTACCTGCGGCCTTGTAATATTCAGATCACCCGACGCACAACCAATTGACGCAATATCTCGGTGCTTTACCGAACATCAAAACAAACTCAATTTTTCTTCACTTTCAAGCGGAAGATTCATAATTAATTTGATTAGTTTTGTGGTTGATGATTATGAAAGAAAAATTGACGAAGTACACGTGAGTATCGATACGAATCTACTTTCTCTGACAAAATCTTTCGCTACTTTGGGTAAAGAAGTCATAGAAATTGACTTCACTGACTTTTACAATTCAGCATCACTTTTTAATATCGATGTGGTCGGATGCCAATCATCTATTGATGGGTCACTTCAAGTTCTAAGTGATATCGCAGATGACAAAATTGACCTTAGATCTGAATCTGTTTCTACACCAACCGAGATGTTTACGCGAGATCTAGAAATTGAGGTAAGTGACCTCCAAATTAGAGTACGTCACCTTCAATCTCTTCGAAACAACTTGCAGTCTTCTTTGAATATGGCTTTCAAAAAATTTGAAAAAATTGAAGACTTAAGGCAAACACGTGCAAGTCACAATATGACTGCCATTGCATCAATCATGCTGCTGCCATCATTCTTGGTCGGATTCTTCGGCCAAAATTTTCGAGTTTCGGACGAATTAAATCTCCAATGGGGCTGGGTGTTATCTGTAGGTCTCATCATTACAGTGTCGATCGGCCAAATTGTTTTTTTTCGGAGAAAGAACTGGTTGTGAGAAATATTAATCAGATAATTTTAATTCACGCCAAATTAATTTAAGTAATTAACGTTGATATTTTTTATAATCATCATCTGATAGCAATCCGTTTTTGTAGAGCTCTTCAATTGTTTCTAATTCAGAGGATTTTGATGAGACACTCTTATTCGTTTTACGACTATCCCTGATTTGATATGCATGCCCATCAATATTTGCTAAAAATGCGAACATATTATCTATGCCTTCGGCTGGACCTACACCCAAATTAACTCGATCAACCCATCCAATCTGAGAAACCAAATTTCTACTTGGATTGATGGTTTTTTCTAACACATAGCACCTAAGCCATGACCCTGATTTGAATTTAGCCTGGGTCGGATGCACAATGAATCCAAAATGCCATCCTTCTGGAGGGTTGAGAGGCTTCGGTGGCGTAATTACACCCATCCACTTTGTCCGTGGCAGCATTTTAAAGTCGAAATTGATTGCGTCTGCAGATACTTGAAGCTCAGGATTATCGACTGTCGAATTCCATAATGATGCTAGGTAGCCCGTCTCACCGTTTGTGTGCTCTTCTAATAGGTGTACAACCACATCCACTCCCTGATTACCCAATAGCATCTGAGGCAAAACAGTATTCACGAAATACATATGAACATCGTGAAAAGTGAGATTTTTTTGCTGCTCATTACGAGCAGCAACATCTAGCGCCCGAGTGAAATTATCTACCGCCTGAGTGAAATTATCTACCTTTTTTTGAAAATAGTTTTTAAAAATAGGCATAATAAGTCACTGCAGTCACCGCTTAGAAAATAAGTAATGAAAACATTTGTTAGGTGTCTGATTTCAATTTAATTTGTCCATTCTCTTCTGACAAATAATTCTGTTCACATGCCCATTCAACAACTTCAAGTAAGAATCCCACAGTATCTTTGGTTTTTCTCTGGTAAGAGAACACTTCCAAAACAGCGTTAGCCAGATCTTCGTTAGAAATAGAAAAGCTCTCTCTTACGATTACTTTCATCACATTTTTGAGTTCATGTGATGGAATATCTTGTACCTTGCGTTGATCAGGAGTCGATGCGCGGTACCAGTCAAAATCATCAGATACTTGACCATTCAGGACAAGATTCGATGGGAACAAACAGATGCCAAACGGCGTATCAACTAGGAGTTCGTCTGGGAGTAATACCTGCAAATCTTTCAGTCGCGTTTTTGTTACACGCCCAACGCCGAAGAGCCCAGCGAGAATTTTTAAAGCGACATCGGCTTGCAATGGGCCTTGACCCTCCGTGATTTTCTTTATGACATCTCTACCTAAATCTGGCTTACGCATCAATATTTCAATATCACTAGATATTGGGGCAAAGACATTTTCGACATAATCTCTTTCAACCGCCGGCCGCTGAGCTGCTTTTTTAACTTGAGGCGATTCATTTTTTGGAGCGCTTTGACTTTCGTCTTCCACAAGAATTTCTCTTCTGGGTTGTTCTTCAACCACCATCGGTTCTTCTCTCGCCTTCGTGGACGCCTTAATTGCCAAGTCATAGATCGACTCGACAATTTCGCTGCTGTCTATTCGCCAGCCAGGTAACCAGACTCTGGCGACATAGTCCCAGCCCATCATTTTCGAAAGAACTGTCAAAGGCAGCGCATCGCGATCCAGGGCGAGATCCCTACTACCCCATGCCAGGCCGTCAAGAAGCACACCAACCAACCATCGATCTTCAAAACCGGGGAGCGTGACTGCTATGTCAACTTTGAAACTAGAGAGCCCAAACGACTTTTTAATAACTAGTCCGCGTGCTTCAAGAGCTTTAGCTACGACATCAAGATGATAATCATCTTGATCTAATGGTGCTACTGCCAGAGTTTCACGCAAGCCAGCAGAGACACGTTTAGCCATCTCTAAATAATCACGCAGATGAACCATGCCAACCGATTTCGCATCTTTCATCTCGAGTGGATCAAACGATGAAAAGACAACCATCTGTCTTTTTGCCCGTGTTACAGCAACATTTAGGCGACGCTCGCCGCCAGGGTTAGTCAATGGGCCAAAGTTGAGTGGCATTTTACCCCCGCCAAGTCTCTTAGAGAAACTAGTGCCCATAAAAATGACATCTCTCTCACGACCCTGGACACTTTCAAGATTCAACACAAATAGATTCTTGTCTGGATCTTCGCTCTCAAAAATCTCCTGCAACTTTTCATTCTTCGAGCTCACTATTTTTGATTCGATTAATCTTTTTTGCTCCAAATTAAGGGTAATTATTCCCATAGACAGTCTTCGAAGTTGTGGATCAGACAATCTACGTTCAACTTCCGCGACAATTGCTTCTGCTTCAATTGAGTTTGTTCTCGTATGGCCATGATCAAATTGACCGTTGGCAACAAAATTATAAGTGATGCCGCAGTCGTGCCTAATCGTCTCCGGCGACGGGAAAGAAGAAAGTCTTCCTTCGTAATATTTACTATTCGAAAAACTTATCAGAATTTCATCGCGGCTTCGGTAGTGCCACCCCAGCCACTCTCTGGAAACACCGGCCTCAATGACGCACTCTTCTAGGATCGAATCAGAGTCATCGGGAAGTGGATTCTCATCCTGTTCGAAGATAATGTCTTCACCATCATCAGACGTCGATGAGAATGTACGTGTTGGTGGCATCTGCTTAGAGTCTCCAACAACGACAGCAGAATTTGCCCTGCCCAAAGCGCCAACAGCATCAGCGACTGTAATTTGAGATGCTTCGTCAAACACTACAATATCGAAATCGAGAATTCCCGGAGCGATAAATTTTGCCACTGAGTCTGGGCTCATCAGAAAACAGGGTGTTAGCGCCGCGATTAAATCTGGATACTTTTTAAGAATTTCTCTAATTGAACGCGCTCCACGCTTCTTTGATGCGAGCTCTTGATGCAGCTGGCCAATCAGACCCGTCTTGGCAGACGCACTAAAATTTCGTGAATCTGCCAATTTCTTTGGAATTACTGTCTTGATCATCTCTTGCCGCTCTTCAAGAATTTGCACAAAGTCACTTACACGTCGGGTATGAACATGATGATCAAAAACGTCCAGATCGTTTGCTTCAGCGATTTCCGTCAAAGTGAGTAACATTAGGGCTCGCTCAAACGAGTTGGCCGCATTATTCGCAGAAATTTTTCCCGTAAGTAGTTCGTCTCGAAAGTTGGTTAGCTCAAATTTAGTTAACGGCGCAAGGTGATTCAAAAGTCGTAACCACCGTGTCAAACCTAAAAAAGAACCGTTCTCTGTTTCACGAGACCAATCGTTTACAGAACCAGAAACCTCCTCAAAAATGGGCTTACCACATAGCCAAGCATTGAGACCCTCGTCAGAAATTAAAAGTAATTCCTTGAACTTTGCAAATGACTCGTAAAAGCGAGACAAACTATTGCCAAAAGAAATGGGATCATCGCTGTTTGCAACCAAAACTGATGCAAAACTACCTGCGAGAGAGGATCTTTCTGAACCGATCGACATCACCTGAGACATGGCGAAAAGACCTCGAGCTGTCTCCAATACCTTCTCTTGAATTGGCTCTTCTGTTAGGTCAGTGCTCATATCTACCTTAAGCAATGGAGATTTTGACAAAGTTTCATGAGAAGCACGAATAATTTTCCCGGCTGCATCTAGTTTCAAAATCAATTCAATCACTTGCTCAGGTTCAACATCTTCAAAGAGCTTAAAGTTGGCATAAGACCCCAAGGCCTCGCGAACTTTTCCTTTTCGGCCGATGAAAAACTTCTTCGCTGCTTCTTTTGCTGAAGCTAATAGCTGAGTTTGATCTTCAAAAATCAATTTTTTATCGGATAATGAGACCTCTTGGGCAATCTTTGCAAATTCACTTCTTATTGTTGAAATCTTGGTTTCAATCTTCTCCAACCAATCATCATTGCTTATTTCATGCCACGATGTCGACACGGAAACTACGGCGTGATCACTAGCAACTAAAGAATTTCCTGAAATTAACTTTGCAAAAGAAATTAATGCTTCAAGTTCATCAAAGCTTTTGATGAACCGCAAAGCGCCCATTAATCCACTCGAAAATTTGAGCAATTCATCTGTCGAAATCTTCAACTGTTCAATAGTTTTGCTGAGTGAGCGAAGATCAATTTTTTCTAGATCAACAGGTTCAAGTATTCGCCAGACATGAGTAGCCGACGGTCTGGCAGGGAGTGATACCTCTTCAAGGCCAGTCAATATCCGCCGGATAGCTTCTATTTCCTCAACCGAACGTTTCAGAAGATTTCTTTTGACAGTAGCGAATGGACCATCAGCAAGCTGCAATAATTGGCAGTGCGCTTCAAAATATGTTGTGCCAGCGCTGTTGGGGCTATGAATTCTGTTTCGATAGGCCACCAAAGCCATTACTGCTGCCTCGAATTTTTTCTCAAGAGTTTCCCACTTCTTCAGATCTGCGACAGGTTGCACGTCAAGCGCCGCTCGAAGTTGCCGTTTAATGTCTTCTGGTTTCGAACCCTTGTCATGCAAATCTAAACAGAAGGCCTCTAACCCGACAGCGGTAAGTCGTTCTTGAACGACCGAAAGAGCTGTTTGTTTTTCAGCTACAAATAGAACCTTTTTGCCCTTTGACAATGCATTTGCGAGAAGATTTGTAATCGTTTGGCTCTTACCTGTCCCAGGTGGGCCCTCCAATACGAACGTGTGGTCTGCCAATGCGCGTACAACTGCTCTGGTCTGTGCGCCGTCTGCAGGTTGCGGATTCATCAATGTCGTATCATCAAATTGTAAATTAAATCCGCCATCAAGATTTTTTGGGTCTTTAAACTGGCTATTTGGATTCTCAATGAAGTGTCGCACAAGCGGCTTCTTGGCGAAGTCCTGCCAGTGGTCCGCCAAGTCTTTCCACAGCCGCACCTTGCTGAAACGCAAGAAGCCAATACTCGCGTTTTCAACCACCTCGTAGCCTTTTGCAGCAAGTCCCGAAGAACTCAGTTCTGCTCGCATTGCTTTGAACCCAGCATCGATGTCTAACCCCATTGCATCAGACATGTCATCAGAGAACCATTGCAGTTTCAGACCTGACTTTTGACGCAAATACTCAATCAAGCAGTGATTAGGCGTCGTGATCGCACCTGGATCTATGGCAAATGCAGCAACATTCTTACCACGTTTGATTTCACCCCTAATTGGAATCAGAAAAATAGGTGATACAAATCCTCGACCTTGAGCTACATCATCACCCCACTTTAATGAACCCAAAGTCAAATGAAGACTGTTTACTCCGGTTTCTTGCTCGTCTTGTCGAGCCTTACTCAAAACGTTTCTTAAGCGTGTTGCAAAATACTGATCCTCAACTCCGCTGAAAATACTGCGTCCTTCACTCCAAAATTCTGATATTTTTCCATCAACCAAGTCGCGGGCAGTTCTAAAGCCAGCTACTTTATTAACCTCTCCAATCACATCAAGCGGCATCACAGTAAAGCGTTCCCCAGCGTTTAAATGGTCTTCTAAAGTTGAAAGAACCCCCTTGCCTGGTATCAATTCGACTGCACTTTTTTGCGGGTTATAATTCAATAGTTGATTTTTGAAGTCGAGTTGCAAAAGCGTGTTCTTCCACTGTTGAACACGAGCAGGGACAGTATTCGGCAAAAGCTTTCGGGTTTTTGCGTCTCGTCGCTCAATTACCGGTGCCCGTGACGGCCCGTTGTCAATAACAACTGTAATCACACCGTCGCGAATAACTCTCGCAGGAATTGGTCGGATATGAGTTCGTGTCTGAGCGACATCGATCAAAGCCTCAAGGTGGCTTCCACCACCTGAAATGCCACCTGCGATCAAAAACTGACAACGGCGACAACCAAGTGAACGTTCAACATTATGATGCATAACGCCCTGTTCTGCTTCCTCAAATGACGAATCACTCCCCAAAAGTGTGGTCTCTACAGAAACAATTTTTCCACTTTCAATCTCATTGATTATTTCAGAAAAGAGCCTCAAAACCGGCTTATTTAGCGATCCTTGGTTTAACAAAAAACCCGAGTATGCATGGCTGTGCACGATAAAGATAACTGGGCAGAGCCCTGCATACTCAAGACATGAGGCGTAAGCGCACGCAAAATCCAGACAGTTACCCATACCGCGTTCAAGCACCTCATCAAGCGGTCTTATTCTTTGACCCTCTTCCTCATAACTAGGTGGCGTATCCAAGTATGAAGAAATCTTTGACTGCAATGCGTAGTAAACCGCCATTCCAATCTGCTTTGCTCTATCTGGCCCAGCTTGATAACCCTGAATTGACCCATCGCCCGTTTTATTTTTTAAATACACAGTCACGTCATTCAAGATGTCCTGAACTGATGGGTGACTCGGTTGAACAAATGCTGATGTCAATTCAAAGAGTTCTGGATCATGAATCCACTGGTTGCGCGACATGATCTGAACATCAAATTCTTTATTCTGTCTAACTTCTCCACACTTAATTTCGATCCGAATGACAGCTGGTGCTGCTTCATCAAGTTCGACTAGAGATGCTGGATCCAAAAGACAATCTCGACCCGAAAACTCAACAGTCTCTCCAAAGTCGGGACATTTAACAGTCGTCGTCCACTCTCTCAATGGTGCAATCGGGCTGGCACCCCATCGAGATGAAATAGTCATTAACACCTCGCCACTGACTCCACCTTTTTCATTGCGAATACGAACATTCCGTATCGTTGGTACCCGATTATGAGCCATCGCATAACAAACCCGATCCTGCAAATCGGCTTCGATCACGAAAGGCTCTTGAGGTCGTTCCGATTCGGGAACAGGCAATACAGAAACCACCTCGCTGTTTACACTCAATGACGGCTCGACATTGAGTGCACCGACCTGTTCCTGATCAACCACTAATCCCCCGAAATCAATCCTTCTGCAGATTAGCTAGATCAGCCTCTTCTAGACAAATTATCGTACGCTAAACCTTTGTCGACAAAAAACTGCCTACTGCGGACGATTCGAATACCGAATCTAAGCCTTGCTCGCTGAAAAAGTTCTAATAATGAACGGGCTATCGGAAATTTTGAACAAAAACAATAATTCGAACTAGGCGATTGACACTCACATAGTTCGTACTTGAGATTTCGATGACTTATTCAGTCTTTACAACTTTGAACAAACCGCGCGCTAAATTTTCCGTCGCACCTAGCTGACCGCTCTTGGCAAGTGCTTTCTTTAAGCTGCCATCGTCGCCAGTGAGATCCATGCCTCGCCGCTACTTGTAATTCGAGCCACGCCACCCCATCAAGTTGTTGGCGTCGCACAACCACTTTGCACCTCAGAAGACACCGAAGAATCTTGACCACCAAACTTCGCAACCCACTGCGAACGTGCCCAATCGGTGTCTTCATAGCCAAAACGCATGATCGTCAATTGGGTCGGTTGCGCGGCCGCCGAAAACAATCGCGACGCCAAACTTATCGCAGTTTCAGGCGAAGCATTTGTAATAACGGCATTCGAACCATTCAATATCTGCAGCGGAGGCACTCTTGACGTGCCTGCGGCAATGGCTGCTGAACTCGACTTCCACGCGGCATAAGAAATGCCGGATGCATACTTC
>SXGR01052722.1_pt1 | contig 13325 bp, 13 predicted proteins | sample 3174711 | NCBI WGS metagenome assembly SXGR01 (sample SAMN11356860, study PRJNA531348) | freshwater metagenome | isolation source: freshwater sample F1-60 | place: China: Fuxian Lake, Yuxi | collected 2017-12-25
GCGCCCGGTGAGCGCCAGCAGCCCGAACCACGCATTGATGAGATCCTCACTGCTCGCATCCGGATTCGCGAAGGCCGCCTCCGGATCCTCGTACGCTGCCGGCATCGCATCGGACACCGAGCTCTCAACGGGTGCCGACTGGCCGCCGCACGCGGAGAGGAGAACTACGCCGACAAGGACGACAAGGGCCACCAGGGGACGCTTCTTCACCCCATGACCCTAGCCCGTCTGGCAGTTCAGGGGTGCCACACCAGCCGAACCCCTGCTAAGGATGAGGCGAGCCAGCAGGGTGGTGCAGGTGAGGCGGGTCGGACTCGATCCAACAACGACAACTCGGTCTCGGGCTGAACCTTCGTCAGCGTCAGCGCTGGTGACGTGTTAACTTCGGTCTCGAAATCCGCATCGCGCAAGTGACAGGATCTACAAGTGACGGGCTCTAACGGCACGAATTAACGCCCCCCCCCCTCGTTGCTGAGCAACAGGACCGCTCGGGCCAAGGTCCGCTAGACACTTTGGTGGGTTCCCATGGAAATGCACCGTCTCCCGGATCGATCAAGATCTAAGCGCCTTGCCTTGATCGGCATGATCCTGTTGGCTCTCGGATTGTGCGTGGCCGTGTCCATTGCTGTAGATCTCGCCGCAGCGAATGGCCGCGATCTGCAGGTGAACTCCTGGTTCTGGAATCTTGGGCAAACCCAAGGTTGGCCATTTGCTCTCGCGGAGTTCTTTTCTTGGTTTGCTGATGGTCCACGCAACATCGTCATTGCACCGCTTATTGCAATAGTTCTAGTGGTGTTCCGTCAGTGGCGCTGGGCGGTCTTCCTCTTGGTGTCATCGCAATTCGGGCTGCTGATCTCGAACGCCCTGAAGTTCTCAATAGCGCGAGAGCGTCCGCCATTCATTGAGAACACTGACCTGCAGCAGCATCTGTCCTTCCCTTCGGGCCACGCCTTCGCTGGCTTCACCATCTGGGCGGCGATAGGCCTCATCGCCTGGTATCTGCTGCGCCCACCATGGGCAAACGTCTTGGCCCTCTTCTGCCTTTGCGTGGGTCTGCTCCAGGCACCCAGTCGGCTCATCGTGGGCAAGCACTGGTTCACCGATGTCATCGGATCCTGGCTTCTAGGAGCCGGCTGGCTACTCGTGGTCTGGGCAGCCTTCTTGTGGTGGCTGGCGCCACGCGCCGTTGACGCTCGGCAGTGACCTTTGGGTGGTGTGCCGGAAGGTCGTCAACCACGTGCCCCGCATCCACGAGCTCCGCGTACCCTGGGTCAAGACCTTCTGGTGGGCCAGCAGCCCACCGCTGCGATTTCGCGTCGAGACCTGGCGCATCGTGGAAGTCGCGGAACGCCGGGGCAGCTCTGGCCGCGGCGCCCTACGGGTCTGCTGCACGGGTAGGTGACATGTGATCTGTGGTGCCGTGGGGTGCCGCTGGGAGGATGTCTACCATGCCGAAGGCCTCTCCGAGAGAGTTCCGCGACGATGTCGTGGCGGTTGCCCAGCGCCGTGAGCCTGGGGTGACGATCAAGCAGATCGCGGAGGATTTCGGGATCTCCGAGACGTGCCTGCAGAACTGGCTGCGCCAGGCCGAGGTGGAGGCCGGGCGAAAGCCCGGCGTGTCGTCGTCGGAGTCGGCGGAGCTGCGTGAGCTGCGCGTAGTGGCCCCCGTCGTGGTTGACGGTCAGGCTGCTGTTTTGTGTTGTGCTGCTTCAGCTCGTGCCTCGGCGGGGGTTCGATTGCCCAGTGAAGCATGCGGGCGCTCGGTGTTGTAGTCCAGCATCCACGCTTGAGTCGCCTCGAGGGCCTGATCGTAGTTGTCGAACTCGTTCGGCCAGACGGCTTCTTCCTTCAAGGTGCGGAATATCCGCTCGATGAACGCATTGCCGTCCGGGTGCCGGTACGCGGTCCGCGACAAGGTGATGTCGAGGTCCTTGGCCACGCCCCGGTAGTGGACAGACGTGAACTGGGTGCCGTTGTCGTGCCGGCAGGTCACCTTAAGCGCGTCCTCGTCACGCCCGTACGGGAACGCGGTGGACCAGGCCATCTCCAGCGAAGGCGTGAAGTCGATCGCCCTGCAGCGCAGCGTGAACGACCACCCCAGCAAGACCCGGTCGTAGCAGTCGATGAGGGCCGTGAAGTAGCCCCAGCCGACCTCCGGAGCACCAGATGCTGGTCATGTCGGTCTGCCAGAGCTGGTTCGACGCCGTGATGTCGAATGGCTTGCCCTGCGCCTTGGGATGCGGCTTCTTCCTGGCCCGCAGGAATCCCCACGCCTTCAGCAGTCGTGTGGTCTTCTCGTAGTTGCGCAGGTAGCCCGCCCGCCGTGCCCGCGCGGTGATCTTGCGATACCCCGCCGCGGGATGCCGCAACGCCAGCACGTGGATCGCGGTCTGGACATCACAGGCGTCCGGCCCCAGGGCCATAGTCCTCCAGTCCCCAGGAAGTTCCGGCGGCACCAGTCGAAGCTGCCGCTTCGGCGCCTTCTCCAGCACGACACGATCAGCCCGCATGGCCGGGGCCAACCGGTCGTAGACCGCCTGACGGGATACCTGCAGCACCCGGGCCGCCGTGGTGACCGGGACCCCGTCCTAGGACACCAACTCGGCAGCGGCGGTGACGCGGACCCTCACCTCAACCGCCGCGATGCTTTTCCCAGCAGGTCGTTCTCCAACGCCAACCGCCCGATCGTCCGCTCCGCCTCCGCCAGCTGCTTCGCGAGCACGTCCTCCCGCGAGTCGCGCTTGTCCTTGTCCGCCAACGCGGCCTCCATGCCCGCCAGCGCCTGCTCACACCACCGCGCGAACGTCGTCTCAGAGATACCCAGCTCCCGGCAGGTCTCCGCGACCGTCTTGCGCTTGCTGATCACGCCCATCACCGCGTCACGCTTCTGCGCCGCGGTGAACGTCGACTTCCGTCCCATCTGCCTGCCCTCCAGGCAGGTCACGCAGCCTGCAACCCCACGAAACGGGGTGTCAACTCACACCAGGGGGTCGCACCGTGGATCGCCTGCATCCGTCACCACTTGGGTATCAGTACCTAACCGGTCGCACCGTCGAGCTTCTTGGCGCACGGCCGCGAGCTGACCGGCTCCCCGTAACCGCCCAACCGCCCAATTGACCAATAAGTGGTGGTGGCTGCTGGCAAGCGCCCCGGTCTGGCTGCTCGAGTGCTCCTTTGACCTCATCCCAAGCCTGGCCCTGGCCGTCGCAAAATCAGCACTAAGTCAGAAGAAGCGAACCCACCGAGTATTGGCTCCCCCATCTGGACTCGAACCAGAAACCCTTCGATTAACAGTCGAATGCTCTGCCAATTGAGCTATGAGGGATTGCTTCGTTACTGGCATTGTTGCCCACTAAGGTTAGCAAGGGGCAGTCGGCCCGGTTGCTAAGGCCAAGGGTTATCGGCACTAGATCCCCAAAGCCGTGCGCAATTGGGCTAACTCCATGCCGGCTCGGGCCATGAGTTTCGGGTCACTTGGGTCCAAGCCCGCCTCCAACACCACCGACCACGTGATTTGGCCGCTATCGCTATTGCGCCTGGCCACCAGCATCGCTGCCGCCCCATCACCGAGATCGGCCCGCTCGCTGACAATGACACTGTCGGTAACCCGGTCATGAATCGCCGCGGGCAGATCGGTCGCTCGCCCAAGTTCAACTACCCGTTCGCCAACGACTTGGCCGGTGTCATCGATCAAGGTCAAAGTTAGAATTGGCTCAGCCCATATTGCTTTGGATAACGCATCCCAGCGGATGCGCTCTTTGGTGGATTGCAAATACAGCGCCCGATTAGTAGCAACCACTAGCAGTTCATCCACCGAACTTTCATTGCCGTGCGCCATAACTTTCTCTGCCCGTGAAATGCCAAGGTCAGCTTTCGACGCCTTCGAAAGTCGAGATGTCGAGAACGGCCTCATCCGTTGCCCGATATCGCGTTATCTCCAAGAGTGCCACGCCGAAGGGAGCGCCGGTACTCTTCGAGTGCAAGTAATTCGCCGAAAATCCGCTGATGCTCACCGGCTTGTTCAACGGGATCAGTTCGCTGCAATTGACCTTTGACCTCTTCGACGCGGCGTGAGGCATCAAGCTCAAGCAGCCGAGCGATGACACTCGCCGCGTAATGCGCGTCATAACCTGACTGCGCGGGCAACGGTTCAACCGACAGCTCCCGAACGATACGGCGGTCTTCGTCATCAGCGCACACCTCGAGCACCGCGTCGACCCAAGTCAGCCCGGCAAGTTCGGCCGTCGGACCACCAGCTCGCATGATCGCTGCGTGCACCCCTTGGGCACTTGCGTGGGTGTAGGCCGATGGCTCGACGCTCTCATACCAATCAACCACGGCAGCTGGCTGTTGCAGGACGCACTTAAGCGCCTCTCGCTCAACTACGAGGCCGGGATCACGTTGACCTGTTGGTGGTCCTGGGCGCACCGGTGGTGCGCTGCGGCCACTTTGCCCGACCGCCTTCGTGACAGTTTCGACAGCTAAGCCCAGCCAACCGGCAAGCAGCCGGCTGTATTCGGGACGAAGTGCGGTGTCACGAATCTTCGCGACAACCGGCGCTGCCTCCTTGAGCGCAGCGATGCGACCTTCCGCATTGTTCAAGTCGTAGCCCGCGATGATCGACTTGATGGCGAACTGGAACAGCGGCACGCGCGATTCGACCAGTGCCCTGATGGCAGAGTCACCTTGTGACAACCGGAGATCACATGGGTCTAGGCCGGCGCCTTCAATTGCAACAAAGGTCTGGGTGACAAATCGCTGGTCCTCCTCGAATGCCCGCAGCGCGGCCTTTTGCCCTGCGGCGTCACCATCGAAGGTGAAGACAACCTCACCGCGCATTTGATCGTCGTCCATCAATAGGCGCCGCAGGATCTTGATGTGTTCGCCGCCGAATGCGGTGCCGCACGTTGCGACCGCGGTTGTGACACCAGCTAGATGGCAGGCCATCACATCGGTATAGCCCTCAACAATGACCGCCTGCTGGCTCTTGGAGATGTCCTTGCGGGCCAGGTCGATGCCATAGAGCACCTGGCTCTTCTTGTAAAGAGGTGATTCCGGGGTATTTAAATACTTGGGGCCTTCGTCGTCATCAAAGAGCTTTCGGGCACCGAACCCGATTACCTCCCCGCCAAGATCGCGGATCGGCCAGACCAAGCGCCCGCGGAACCGGTCGTATACGCCGCGGTTACCTTGGCTGACCAGCCCACCGGCCATCAACTCTTGATCGGTGAAGCCTTTGCCCCGCAGGTGACCGGTCAGGGCATCCCAGGACTTAGGCGCGAACCCCACCCCAAAATGCTTGGCCGCTTCGGCAGCAAAACCGCGCTCGGTCAAAAAAGTGCGGCCGATTTGTGCGTCTGGTGTTAGCAGTTGTTCCACATAGAAAGTCGCCGCGATCTTGTGGGCCTCGATCAGCCTGGTGCGCTGGCCCTGCTGCTTATTGATAGCAGCGCCACCTTCGACGTAACGCAGTTCCACCCCGGTCTTGACCGCGAGTTTTTCCACCACCTCGGCGAAGCTCAAGTGGTCTATCTTCTGGACGAAGGCCAGCACATCGCCGCCCTCCCCGCAGCCGAAGCAGTACCACATGCCGCGGCTCGGGGTAACGTGAAAACTGGGGCTGCGCTCGTCGTGGAATGGGCATAAACCTTTGAGCGAGCCCCCGCCCGCCGCCTTCAAAGTGACGTATTCGCGGACGATATCGTCGATTTTGGCACGCTCGCGGACGAGCGCCACATCGTCGTCGCGAATCCTCCCGGCCATGCCTCGAGTCTAAGTGCGGTTGGATATCCCCATGACCGCGACCGGGGATGCCATCGGGCTAGATATCGAGCTGCTGCGCCACGAGACCCCGGGGTGCCTGCGGGTCAACCACCTAAATAATGCCGGCTGCGCACTCCCACCCAGCAAAGTCACCGACACCGTGGTCGACCATCTCCACTTGGAGGCCATGATCGGGGGCTATGAAGCCCACGCCGATGTCCTCGACCGCCTCGACCGCGTCTACGAATCGGTTGCCCAACTCCTAGGCGCCCGCCCAGACCAGATCGCGCTGCTTGAATCGGCGACCGCCGCCTGGGATCGGGCCTTTACCGCCATCCATCACACCCGCCCATTTACCGCCGGTGATCGCATCTTGGTGTCATCATCGGAATACGCATCGAATGTGCTGCCGATAATGCAATTAGTCAAGATCTGCGGCGTGCGCCTTGAGTTCATTCCTGACGACGAGCACGGGTGCGTTGATGTCGAAGCGTTCGCAAAGCTGCTTGACGCTGACGTCGCCGCCGTAGCTATCAATCAGTGCCCATCCCAAAATGGGTTGATCAACGATGTCGCAGCGATTGGTGCCACTCTTCGCGCTAACAAGTCCGATGCCTGGTATTTGGTTGACGCCTGCCAGTCAATTGGCCAACTTCCGGTATCCGCCGGCGTCATCGGAGCCGATTTCATCAGCGCCACCGGACGTAAATTCCTGCGCGGGCCTCGCGGAACTGGTTTCCTGTGCGCCAGCGATCGCGCACTTTTAGAACTTGAGCCATTCCCCCTTGACCTGCACTCCGCCACCTGGCGGGAAACGGGCTTCGAGGCCGCAACCGGCGCCCGCAAGTTCGAGTTCTGGGAGAAATCCTATGCCGGTATCTTGGGGCTCGGCGCAGCCATTGACTACGCGCTTGCCTGCGGTATCGATGCCATTTCGGCTCGGATTGGTCTCTTGGCGCAGCAGGCCCGCGCTGGATTAAGTACCGTCCCCGAAGTAACCGTGCAAGATCGCGGACTTCAGCTGAGCGGCATCGTGACCTTCACCCACGATCGAGCAGGCGCGGGCCAGTTGGTCGCGCAAATCCGACACGCAGGTATCAACGTCAGCCTATCTACCCCAGAATATGCACGGGTTGACTTCGACTCCCATGGCATCGAGGCACTAGTGCGGGTCAGTCCGCACGCCTACAACACCGCGGCTGAAATCGATCAGCTGCTCGAGGTGGTAGCGCAGGCTTCAGTGCACTAAGCGCTTATGCCAGTGCAGCAGGCTGACGTCGGTGAGGCTGGCAACTTGATCAATGATTACCCGAAGCCGCTCAGCGTCGGTTTTCGCGGCATCGAAGGCGGGTCTTAACCAGCTTTCCAGCGATCGCCCTTCTTCAAGGGTTAGTGCGTGCACCACATCGGCGATGATCGCCCGCTGCCTCGCATACTCCAAATCTGCCCCATCACGGTTCATCACGAACTTAACCGCGATCGCCTTCATCACCGCGACTTCATCGCGTACCTCTTCGGGCACGATCAGGTTCGCCGCGTACCGCGTCAACGGTTGGGTGCCGTATTCGATCTGGGTAGCTATCTGCGCACTGACGCAAAAACGGCCAATTAGGTAGCTGGTGAACCGCTTCAATTCACGTAGTGACGCCATTGACCCGTCGAAGGCGCCGGGCCAGTACTCGAGGCCTGTCAGCCGACTCAAGGCCTCTAAAAGCGCCTGCGGATCACGGTCGGGGTGGTAGCGCTCGCGGGCAATCGACACCAACTCCTGCTGGATCTCTGAACTGGTGAAGTGCTCCAGGTGTACGAGCCCGAAATGCACGGCGTCCTCGGCATCGTGCACCGAGTAGGCAACGTCATCGGCCCAATCCATGGCCTGCTCTTCCAGGCAGGTGCGCGCACCGGGGGCGCCGGCTCGGACCCAATCGAAAATTGGCTTGTCATCTTCATAGCACCCGAACTTTTGGGTGTCAGCGCGCCGGCCCCATGGGTATTTGCAGGAGGCGTCTAGGCTCGCTCGCGTCAGATTCAGGCCAACACTGGCGCCTTTCGCATCTTCCATCTTGGCCTCGAGTCGGGAGAGCACGCGAAGGGTCTGCGCATTGCCTTCGAATCCACCGATCTGGGCTGACAGGCGGTCCAGCTCACTTTCCCCATTATGACCAAACGGCGGATGCCCCAGGTCATGTGTCAACCCGGCGACCTCGACCAAGTCAGGGTCACACCCGAGCGCGTCGCCGAGTTCGCGGGCGATCTGCGCCACTTCCAGGGTGTGGGTTAGCCGAGAGCGTGGAAAGTCCGAAACTCCCGACACCATGACCTGGGTCTTCGCCGCCAACCGGCGCAGGCCCACCGAGTGCAAAACCCGGGCCCGGTCGCGCGCGAATCCGGTGCGCACGGTTTCCTTGACCGGCTCCTCGACGATGCGCGCTAGGTCTGCACCTGTGTAACCGCGGGGTTGACCCATGGCCCCGACACTAGCGCGCTACGACTACCCCGATTCAGTCACGCGCGCACCCAGCGAGTGGCCGGTGGCCGGCCGGTGGCTAGCCGGTGGCCGGCTCGATGAGCTGCGGTTGATCCCAGCGGGTCAACAGGTAGAACCGCAGCAGGGCCGCGGTTTCTCGGCCCACGTACTCCGAAGTCAGCGCGGTTCCCGGCCCGGATTCGGTCGGCGATAGGTGCGCATCGATCCCGAAGCCGGCCGCGGTGGCCTGCGCCCGCGCCGCATGAGGTGGGTCGGTGACCAAGGTTGCCGATTCCCAACGCAGATCCCGCATGATGGTGGCGACAACTTGAAGTGAGCCGATGGTATCGGCGCCGGTAGTGAAGGCCACTACATCAGCCGCTGGCACGCCGCTGGCGAGGAGCTCCTCGCGGGCGGCTTTCGCGGAGCGGGCCGGGCCGGTGACCACGATGACAGGTGCCGTGCCGGCGGCATAGAGCTCAACGGCATGTTCGAGCCGGGCTGAAAGTACCGGTGCGGGGTCACCCCAATAGCGCGCCGGGTCCAAAACCACGATGGCCTGCGTGGCGCTGCGGTCATCGAGCTGACTGGACAGGACTATCTGGCAGACGGCGCCAATTGGCAGCAGCAGCGCCAAGCACACCAGCACGGTGCTGGCCGCAGCCAGCAATCCTTGCGGGGTGCGCGGGACCGCAGCGACGAAGGTACGGGCCACCGCCCCCGGGCGCGCTAGGACCGAGGGAGCGCTCACGCACCAATATTCACACGGGTATCAGTCGTCACACAGTCGCCACACCGGGCGAGACCACTTCGTCACCCGCCGCTCACCCCTAGTTCCGCCTCGAGCAGGTGTTCGGCCGCGGCTTCGTCCAGGAATCGGGAATCCAGCCAGCCATCGGGCAAAGTCGGGCGGCGGCCGCCCGCGGTGCGCCCACGTGGGCCGGCACCCACCACCTGGTTGAACTCCTGATCGCCGTTGATCTGGCCGATCAGGTCATCCAGCTCGGCGAGGCTCGAAACGGTGCCTAGGCTTTGCCGGATCTGCTGCTTGACGCTGAAGCCCTTTAGGTACCAAGCCATGTGCTTGCGCATGTCGCGACAGCCGCGCGCCTCGCCGTAGTCATCGCGGAGCAACTGGGCGTGGCGGCGCAGGGTGCGCAGCACCTCCGCAAAATGCGGATCAGCAGGAATCTTCGCACCGGTGAAGGCCGCGGCCAGCTGACCGAATAACCACGGCCGACCAAGGCAGCCACGCCCGACGACCACGCCATCGGCGCCGGTTTGGCGAACCATGGCAAGGGCATCGGCGGCGGTCCAGATATCACCATTGCCGAGCACCGGGGTGCCATAGCCCGCGAGGTGCTCCTTGAGTCGGGCGATCGCCGACCAATCAGCGGTATCCCCATACATCTGGGCCGCGGTGCGCCCGTGCAAGGCCACCCAAGCCACCCCTTCTTCAGCGGCCGCAGCCCCAGCCGCCAGATATGTCAGGTGCTCGTCGTCAATGCCTTTTCGCATCTTGACCGAAACCGGCACCGGCCCTGCTGCCTGAACCGCGGCCCGCACGATTGCGCGAAAAAGATCCTGTTTCCATGGCAGGGCGCTGCCGCCGCCTTTCCGGGTGACTTTAGGGACCGGGCAACCGAAGTTCAGATCGATGTGGTCAGCTCGGTCCTCGTCCACGATGATCCGGACGGCCTGGGCCATCACCTGCGGGTCAACCCCGTACAACTGCACCGACCGTGGGTTCTCATCGCCCGCGAAAGTGACCATGTCGAGGGTTTCGGCATTGCGCTCGATCAGGGCCCGGGAGGTGACCATTTCCGAGACATAAAGGCCAGCGCCGGCCTCCCGGCACAGGCGGCGAAATGCCCGATTGGTGATGCCGGCCATCGGAGCCAAGACCACCGGCGGGTCAATGACTGGCCCACCGGCGCATAACTTGCCGGCGAACGTCGTCGTGGTCACGTGGAGATTGTCCCATTAACCGCTAGCATCTGTGCGGCCGCATTAAAGAATCTCGTCGATCTGCCGGCCACCAAGCCACAATGGGGAAGTCATGACTGTGCCCGAAACTGCGAAGCAACAGGTGTTGACTGGCAAGCGGCGGTGGCTCGCCTTAGCCTTCCTGGCACTGGGCGTGGCCATGATCATCTTGGACGCAACCGTCGTCAACGTTGCGATCCCGTCCATGATCAAGGATCTGAACCTCACCACCAATGACGCCGAATGGGTCAACGCCGCCTACTCATTGACCTTCGCCTCGCTACTTATCCTCGCCGGCCGCCTGGCCGACCGCTTCGGCCGCAAGTTGCTCTTCATCATCGGCGTCATCGTCTTCGTCGGTGCGAGCGTGCTGGTCGCGATCTCGGATTCGTCGATTAGCCTCATCGGTGCGCGCGCACTGCAAGGCGTCGGCGCGGCAATGATTTTGCCGGCCTCCCTGTCGGTAATCAACGCGGTATTCGTCGGCAAGTCCCGCGCGATTGCCTTCGCGGTCTGGGGCGCGACCATCGGCGGCATGGCGGCCGTTGGGCCACTAGTCGGCGGGTGGCTGACAACCTACGCGTCTTGGCACTGGGCCTTCTTGATCAATGTGCCGATCGGCATCATCGTGCTCGTTGGCGTCCTACTCGTCGTGCCGGAAACCAAAGACCTGCTCGGTCGCAAAGGTGTCGATATACCCGGCACCTTGCTCTCCACCTTCGGCCTACTCGGGGTGGTTTTCGCCCTGATCGAAGGCCAGCGCTACGGCTGGGTGATTTCGACGGCGGCATTCAAAGCCGGCCCAATCACCTGGGACGAAGGCCGTCTTTCACTTGTCTTCATATCCGGGGTGCTCGGCATCATCGCGCTGATCGCATTGATCTTCATCGAATCTCGACGCGCCGCCGCCGGCAAGATCGTCATCCTCGACCTTCGGCTCTTCCGCATTAGATCCTTTGCCGCCGGTAACTCGGTCGCGGTTGTCGTCAGCCTTGGGGAGTTCGGGCTCCTCTTCACCCTGCCGCTCTTCCTGCAGGCGGTGCGCGGCTACAACGCACTTGAGACCGGCGTCATCCTGCTCGCACTTGCCGTCGGCTCCTTCGTCGCATCCGGCGCCGGCGCGCCGATCTCACAACGGGTGGGCCCGGTTCGGGTGCTGCAACTTGGCATGGCCCTGGAGGTCATCGGCATCCTCGGGCTGGGCTTTGTTATCTCCCCCGAGATCACCGGCTGGGGCATGGCACCGTGGTTGTTCCTCTACGGCATGGGGGTCGGCTTCGCCACCGCGCAGTTGACCGGGGTGGTGCTTTCCGAGATCCCGGTAGCCGACTCCGGCCAGGCCAGCGCCGTGCAATCAACCTCCCGGCAGGTCGGGGCCGCGATTGGCACCGCCGTCTTGGGCACCACCTTGCTCATCGGCTTGGGTAGCTCGGTTTCAAGTGAGCTGGAAGCCCGCGGGATACCCACCGCCCAAGCCCAAGAGGTCTCCCAAGCGGTGGCCAGTTCGGCCGGCCAGGCGATCCCCGGTCTGGCGGGCGCCCCCGGTGGGGATGTCCTAGTCGAAGGGGCCGCCGCCGGCTTCGCCCAAGCCACCAAACTGGTGTCCTGGGTGGCCGGCAACTTCGTCTTCCTGGGCCTTTTAACCAGTTTGCTTCTGCCGAAAAACACCGCACGCGTACTCTCTGAGGGATATGCGCCGCCCCGAAGTTGATCCATTGGCCCAGCAACCCGCTGTGCTACCGTTTATCGACAACCGTTTCTATTAGGAGGAATGCATGAATCGCACCGAACTCGTCAGTGCAATTGCCGCACAAACCGGCTCAACCGCAACCGCGGTTGACCAGTTCCTCGCCGGCTTGAGTTCAGTCATCACCGCGCAGCTCGTGAAGGGTGAGAAAGTCACCATCCCCGGCTTCGTGACCTTTGAGACCGCAGATCGCGCCGCCCGTACCGGCCGCAATCCGCAGACCGGTGAAACCCTGCAGATTGCCGCCAAGCGTGCCGTGAAGGTTTCGGCCGGGCAGTCGCTAAAGCGCTCCGTCGCCGGCAACTAGTAACAAGTACTTATGTTTTTCGGACGTCGCACCGCAAGGAAGGCTCACCATCACCCTCATGGGGCTTCGCATGATCTGATGATTGACCAGCGCGGGGTACCAACCCATGCGTGCCTTAATTGCGGCTGCAACGTCTTTAATATTCAAGCGACATTTGCGGACTACGACATCAGTGCTTGGTTCCTCGATGCCACTTGTTCATGCTGCGATAGTCCACTCACTGCGCCCTGCCCGGCCGACGACCCGCAGGCTAGCTAACGCACCTGCCAAACCCGCCCGATCATTATTACCAGATCAGCACCGGGCGGGTCCTTTTCCTAGCAGCTAGGAAGGCGCCGAGCCAGCCAGTCGGTGACCGCATCTAGGCCAATTCGCTCCTGCGCCATCGTGTCGCGCTCGCGGATGGTGACCGCCTGGTCCGCCAGGGTTTCGAAATCCACGGTGAGGCAAAAAGGCGTGCCCACTTCGTCCTGGCGCCGATAGCGCCGACCGATCCCGCCCGCGTCGTCAAAATCCACATTCCAGCGCTTGCGCAGCTCCGCCGCTAGATCCTTGGCCTTAGGCGACAGATCCGCATTGCGCGACAACGGCAGCACCGCCACCTTGACCGGCGCTAGCCGCGGATCAAGCCGCAGCACCGTCCGAGTATCGACGCCACCCTTGGAGTTGGGAGCTTCGTCCTCGGCGTAGGAATCCAGCAGGAAGGCCAACACCGCCCGAGATAGCCCGGCCGCTGGCTCGATCACATAGGGCACCCAGCGTTCGTTCTTCTCCTGGTCGAAATATCGAAGATCGGTACCCGAATGCTGGCCGTGCGTGGTCAGGTCGAACTCGGTGCGGTTCGCGATGCCCTCGAGTTCGGCCCATTCAGAACCGGCAAACCGGAATCGATACTCGATATCGACCGTGCGCTTGGAGTAGTGGCTGAGTTTTTCCTTCGGGTGTTCGAAGTAACGCATATTCGCTGGGTCAATTCCTAGATCGACATACCACTGCCAACGCTGCTCCAGCCAGTAGTCGTGCCATTGCTCATCGGTGCCCGGCTCGACGAAGCA
>SXGR01025438.1_pt1 | contig 13324 bp, 13 predicted proteins | sample 3174711 | NCBI WGS metagenome assembly SXGR01 (sample SAMN11356860, study PRJNA531348) | freshwater metagenome | isolation source: freshwater sample F1-60 | place: China: Fuxian Lake, Yuxi | collected 2017-12-25
ATGGCTGATGTCGAAACACTCGAGTCGTTCGGGAAGCTCATCGAGAGACAACGCCTCACTTAAGGCGATAAATCGCGCCAGCACATTGCGCTTGTCGGCAAGGTGCACGCTGAGATTATAGGTGGCGTTTTCCGTCGCCATCTCCAGCCACCTGGCGCGTTGACCACGTACGTCCGAAGCGATTCGCACCTTACGACCGATACTCTCAGCAAGAACGATTTCGAGAAGATCAGAATCCGGGAGAGCAACCGCAGTGATCACATCACGCGGAATGTCGCGGCCGTTGCCACCGAGATAAAACTGGTCCAAAAAAGCTTCGAGCAACTCACCGGACTCAAGACCGAGTTCGTTCCGCGGAAACCACGTACGACTGCCGAGCACTCTCCCCTGCCGGATGAACATGCCCTGTACACACACCGTGCCTTGTTGTTCGGCGAAGGCAAAGACATCCACATCGCCTTCTGACGCGTGCACATACTGCTGTTCCTGGACCTTGCGCAGTCGCGTGATCTGGTCACGGTACCGCGCCGCTTTTTCGTATTGTTGGGAACTTGCTGCGTTGTCCATCAACGCTTTGTAGTCGTCTAGCACCGCCTGGCTTCGGCCCTCAAGAAACATAACTGCAAACCGCACATCGTCGGCATAAACCTCCGGCTCGACAAGATTCACACACGGACCACTGCAGCGCTGGATCTGATACTGCAAACAAGGTCGCGACCGATTCTTCATGAACGCATCGTCACACTGCCGGATCTGAAAGAGCTTCTGCAGGATGTTGAGGCTCTCGCGAACAGCAGACGCGGACGGATAAGGACCGAAGTATTTGCCCGTTTTTTTTCGCGCACCTCGATGAAACATCAGTCGCGGAAAATCCGTGTGATCGGTGAGATAGATGAAGGGATACGACTTGTCATCGCGAAGCATCACGTTGTACGGCGGACGCTCGGACTTGATGAGGCTTTGTTCAAGTAACAGGGCTTCGGTCTCACTGCCCGTCACCGTCACTTCGACACGTGCGATACGTCCCACAAGGGCCATGGTTTTCGCAGTGTGTGGCCCCGTGCGGAAGTAACTCGTAACCCGGGACTTGAGGTTACGCGCCTTCCCGACATAGAGAATCTTGTCGGCGTCGTCGAGCATCCGATAAACACCCGGGCGATGGGTCAGTCCAGCAAGGAAAGTGTCAGCGTCGAAAGGCGCGGCGGTGCTCATGGCTGGATTGTAGCTTCAGGGTCCGCCGCTGTATTCGGAGAGTGAACGCCTTAAGTCTCTAGAGTGATATCACCGTGCTATCGGTTTTCGCAATTCTCGTTGAGTTTCGCGGGAATTCGACCAGACTCCGTTGAGCCGGTGTCCGTCGAGGCATAGATTTTTGTTTCCCTCAAAAACACAACTATCCGGTCAGGATCAGGGAGAAGGCGGAATGATCAAGGTGCTACTGGTCGATGATCATCGACTGGTCCGTGCTGCAGTTGCACGGATCATCCAGGACGACAAAGGGATTGAAATCGCCGGCGAAGCGGCCAGCGGCGAAGAGGCGGTGGACTTCGTTCGCGACCGTAAACCCGATGTGGTCATCATGGATCTGTTCATGCCCGGAATGGGCGGAATGGAAGCGACGCGGCGCATCCTTCGACAGAGGCCGGAGACGCGTGTCATCGCACTTTCGGCGTGTGCTGAGCGGCCATTCCCGGAACAGATGCTGAAGATCGGCGCGCTCGGGTATCTCACCAAGTCCGCGTCACCAAACGATGTCATCACTGCCATTCGTAAAGTCTATTTCGGACAGCGGTACATCGGCGCGGATGTGGCACAGTCGTTAGCCTTTAGCAGGTTCGAGGGCAACAAACCCAACCCGTTTGACGCGCTCTCCCACCGGGAAATGCAGATCATGCTCATGGTGGTGAACTGCCACAAAATGCAGGACATCTCCGGCAATTTGCATCTGTCACCGAAGACCGTGAACAGCTATCGCTATCGAATATTCGAGAAGCTCGGCGTTTCCTCCGATGTCGAACTGACGTTGCTCGCGGTTCGACATGGCGTGCTCGATCCCGAGGAGCTGCCTTCGCTACAAGGTGTCGCCTAACTGCCCGTGAGTCCTGCTGGTAAGTCAGGGGGGGCCGTTCAGAAGAACGCCTGCAATCCCGTCTGCGCCCTGCCGAGAATCAACGCGTGTACGTCGTGAGTACCTTCATAAGTGTTCACGGTCTCGAGGTTCATGCAGTGGCGAATGACGTGGTATTCATCGGAGATGCCGTTGCCACCGTGCATGTCCCGCGCCATGCGTGAGATATCCAAGGCCTTGCCGCAGTTGTTGCGCTTCAGCATAGAGATGTTCTCCACCGCGAGGTTTCCTTGATCGAAGAGGCGCCCTGCCGTGAGACACGCATTAAGTCCGAGCGTGATTTCCGTTTGCATGTCGGCGAGTTTTTTCTGGATCAGCTGATTGGCGGCGAGTGGCCGACCAAACTGCTTACGCTCGAGCGTATAGGTGCGTGCGGCATGCCAACAAAACTCTGCGGCGCCCATCGCACCCCAGGCAATGCCGTAGCGCGCACGATTCAAACAACCGAAGGGGCCCGATAGCCCTTTGGCGTTGGGCAGAAGATTGGCTTCCGGTACGAAGACATCCTGCAGAACGATTTCACCGGTGATCGAAGCTCGCAAACTCATCTTGCCAACGATCTTCGGCGTGCTGAAACCCTTGAAACTGCGCTCAACCACAAAACCCCGAATGCTGCCGTCGAGTTTGGCCCACACCACGGCCAGATCGCTGATCGGGGAATTAGTGATCCACATCTTCGCGCCGTTTAGGACATAACCACCCTCCACCTTTTCCGCGCGCGTCACCATGCCGCCCGGATCCGAGCCGTGATCGGGCTCGGTGAGGCCGAAACAACCCACCCACTCACCACTGGCGAGCTTGGGTAAATACCGCTCGCGTTGTTCTTCACTCCCATAGGCATAAATCGGATACATGACGAGGGACGACTGCACCGACATCGCACTGCGATAACCGGAATCCACACGTTCCACTTCTCGCGCCATCAGTCCGTAGGCGACGTAATTGACGTTGGCGCAGCCATACTTTTCTGGAAGCGTGGCACCCAGCAACCCCACCCCGCCCATCTCATTCATGATCTCGCGGTCGAAGTGCTCTTCACGATTGGCCATCTTGACCCGAGGCATCAGCTTCTCGGCGGCATAGACACGTGTGCTCTGCATCACCATGCGCTCTTCATCGGTCAGCAACGATTCCAGCAAGAGCGGGTCTTGCCAGTTGAAAGGAGCGATATCGAGGGCCATGGCAGTCTCCGTTTGAGATTCGAATGGATGTGGCGCGAGCGCACGTATTGTCTACACGTGTCCTCTAAAGGCGGCGCAGTCTACCAGCCCGTCCGATTCGCGAAAGCCCGGTGCAGGTTTAAGCACGCTTCAATCCGCTACCCCCGCGGTCTGGCTAAGAAACACGCTGAACGAAGTTCCTGAAGCGGGTGAAGTGCGCACATCAATACTGCCGCCGAGTAAGTTCACCAGGCGAAAGACGATGGACAGTCCAAGCCCCGAATGTTCAGGCCCCTTGGTCGACGTTTTGGGTTCAAAAAGCCGCGACAGCACCGCAGGTTCAATACCCGAGCCACTGTCGTGAATGTCGATCTCCACCCCACGAGCCCCGTTGCGATACACCTCAGATGCAACCGCTACGGTTACCAGGTCTCCGGATCGGCAGGCTTCGATCGCGTTCCGCAGCAGATTGGTGAGTACCTGTGCAAGCAGGTCCTCATGGGTGTTCACGAAGAGATCGAAGGGAATGGGAGTCAGGTCGATTTCTACACCCGTCGCGTCCGCATAACCACGGTGCAGTTCCACGGTGCGTCGAATCAAGGCGGCGAGATCCAGCGGCAAGTTCGTTGGACCAACCCGTTCATGCACCTCTTCTTCGACTGCAGGCAGGTCTTTGGCTTGCTGAAAAATCGCTGAGGCTCGACGCAATTCCCGACTCATGGTTGCCAGTTGTTCCTTCATACCCGTGTCATCGGCAAGACGTAATTCGAGGATGTACAGGTAATTGTTGACGATACTGAGCGGGTTATTGGCCTCATGGACCAGTTCCCGCAGGCGATTGAGCTCACGTTGCCGATATTGCTCGAGCCGCGTATCGATCTCGTTAGTATTCGCGGCGCCCCACCCATGGCGCACTCGGGCCAACATGTGTGAGTAGGCACGCATGAGGTATTCAGGCTCGGCATCATCATCAAGTGGAAAGATCAGGGCACCATGACAGTTCGCCGTACCGGTGCTGCCATCAAGCAGTGGCAACACCAGCGCCTCTTCAGCACCGAGACGCCACTGTATCAACCGATCTGCGATCGCGCTGCTGGGTCCTTCCGGAAGCATGATGGCGACACCTTCCCGACACGCGCGGGCTATTGCACTAGTCGTTGAATCCGGCAAAACCCGAACCTCCCTTTCAGGTTCCAGGTGAAATGCGCCATCCTCGCCACGTAACAACAGACTTGGCGCCCTTTAGAAAAGCCCCCGCGATGCCAAACGGTGACGCTCGAAAAAACTCTGCTCGCCTGGCTCATCGAAAAGTCGCGCCAGCGTTGAGATCCGCTCTTCCTCGGCGATCCTCTGGGCCCAAGGCGTGCCACCTTCATCTTGAATACCTGTCACTTTCATCACCCTTTGACAGGCATCATCGGCTGCGCTGTTTAAACCAGCGAAGCGCTCGGGTGTCAGCCCCAAGAGTACGTTCGCCAAAGTCGCAGCAACTTCCGGATCCTCATTGGCTTCGACCACGGCCAAGATTTGGTGGACCGGGTCAGCGTCCTTCAACTCGGAGGCCTGTGCCCCACGTAAATCAATCAACTCACGCAGTCGGGTGTCGTGATCCAACGCGACTCCGGACGAAGCTGGCAGTACGAGCGAACGGATACGACTCGCCGAATGTCCTGATACGCCGCCGGCTTTTAGCGGCTGAATGTCCCTGGCCAGGGCTTCCGCGAGAAATGCACCTCGCAGCGCCGTTTCCCAACGATCGAGTGAGAGGCGCACGGTGACGAAATCAAACAGCATGGACTGCGCCTCGGAGCGGGCGAGAATGCGAAGCGTTGACCCTGGCAGCGCGCCGAGGTTTTGCCTGAGCACGTCCGGGTCCGCCGGAATCTGCAGCACAGTAAGCCACCGACCCAGCAAGTCGACATCGGCACAGATCCGGCGCGTCAAGGCGGGCACATCCACCGGCTCCCGCTGGAGGACTTCAAGGTAGCGGTAGATGACCACTTCTGGGGTCAATTCATAACTCCCGCGTAGGCAAACAGCTGCGAATGAACGTAGACAACGCTAGAAACCAGCACCCAAGCACACATCAGGTGACCCGAGGTCAACCCACCACTGCGCCAATCTCTTGCTTATTCGATTCTACGCGGAACACCGTGCCTGGCCACGGTGAAAATGTAATCACTCAACGATTGCGTTTGCGTCGCTCGAAGTTGATTTCGTCTTTCATACGGGCGGCTTCCTGTCCTGCAGCCTCGCCAAAATCCTCACCTGATGACGCGAAGAGAATACTGCGGGAGGCGCTAATCAAGAGACCGGCACCACGACTGTCCGCTCCTGCTGCGACCACTGCATCGATGCGCCCACCCTGAGCACCGGCGCCCGGTACAAGAATGGGCATGTCGCCAACGGTTTGCCGGACTTGTTCCATTTCTTGCGGCCAAGTGGCCCCAACGACGAGCCCAACGTTGCCGGCTCGATTCCAATGACAGGCACGGCGCGCGATCTGCAGGTAAATCGGATCGTTTTCCGGTTGTAGCTGTAACCAATCACTGCCTGGATTGCTCGTTCGGCAGAGGGCAATCACGCCGCGGTTGGTGTGTTCGAGATAGGGCTCGATGCTCTCATCACCGAGGAACGGATTGATCGTTACTGCGTCCGCATCATAACGCTCGAAAACTTCTACGGCGTAACGCTCCGCGGTACTGCCGATATCGCCACGTTTGGCATCCAGGATCACCAATCGATCCGGATGCCGCTCATGAATCCAGCTGATCAGCTCCGCGAGTTCATCTTCGCCGCCAAGCGAGCCAAAGTGGGCTGCTTGAGGTTTGAACGCCGCGACATAGGGTGCAGTTGCATCGACGATTGCTTTTGAAAAGTCGAGGGCACCGGCGAGATCACGTGTTACCCCCGCTGGCAGACGATCCAATGAAGGATCCAAACCGACACAAACTAACGAGCCCGTCTGGTCCCAGATCGCCGAAAGACGCGCCTGCAAAGAAAGGGAGGAAGTCACAGCGGCGATTGTACACGGCCTTCCACCCGGCTCCGCCAGAATCCTGCGGTGTTGCCAGATGAAGCTGTATCGCTTTTGCTCGGCGTGAATGTAAAGAACGCTGAATCAGCAGACCCTCTCCCACCTTAAACCAGCCCCACTTTGTGGTACGGAGTTCACGAAAAGAGCGTTACAACCCGCTGATAATCATGCCGTACTTCCAGCCGGCTGCCCATGGCACGATTCGAGGCAGTCGCAATCACTTAGAGGGTCGGCGGCTGTGGGTCCCTCTAATAGGCGCCAGAAATCAGCAACGGAGCGACTGGCCTGCGGCCAGCGCTGCCAAGCATGGAGCACGTAGTGTTCCATGAGAGTCAAGGAGCATCGAATTGAGCGACAACGTCATCAACTTCAATACGGTCCGATTCCGTGCGCGGCCCGCGTCCGACAAACGGATGCACCAACGCTTGGAAAGCCACGACCGGCTCTTCACGCAAATCGTGCTTTCCACAGAAACCCCGGAAACCGTCGGCAACACGCTGTCCTGTCATGCGGTTAACCTTTCGGTCGGTGGTATCCAGTTTCGTAGTGCCACGCCTGTGGCGCCGGGCACGTTGCTCGATCTATGGGTGGACGTCAGCAACCGCCCAGGCAAGTTCTCTCTTTCAGGTGAAGTCCGCTGGTCAAGACCGACGGGCGAAATCGACGACCAAGGTCGGGAATAGTATTTCATCGGCGTTCAACTTAAATCAGGCGCTGCAACCGATATTCTTGATTGGCGCGACTACCACGCATCAGCGTGATTCTCGAAACGGGTGGACCCAACGCTTCAACCGCGCCACCAGGCGCGAATCAGTACATCGTTGGCCCGGCGATTGAGCAACGGCGTCAACTCTCCGTCTTTTCCCTCCTGCTCGATGCGCCACGTCAATGCACCCCAGTGATGTGCATCGCAGAACGGGCATAACACAACTGCTCTAATCCGCACACTTCGAGTGTGATCTGGACCCATGCAGAGCACGATCCGCGATCGAAATCTGATCAGTACCGAGCCACGCGTCGCACGCCTTCCGGAATCCGGCAAGCCCTTGCGTCTGCCTTCGAGCTTGTTAGCGCTCAAAGAGCTAGCCCGCTCTCGCTTAAGCGATTTGTTAGTGGCACTGTTCAACAATACAGACGACACGCTCTACGAGCGCGCGGACCGCTCTCGTTCGGATACTGATCAGCAGATGTACTTCGAGTCGATGCGCCAGCTTCGCCTAAACAGAGAGTCGATCTCTGCGACTTTTCTGGGGGGCGTCGAAGCTGCATTCGTCGCTTTAGCAGAGACATCTACCCAACGACCTGAAACGGAAACGGACTTTGAATCGTTAACGCTCGTGAATCAGGAAGAGCTCGAAATCAGCGTGGCCATCGCTGGCATCGTCTCCAAGGTAACGAGTTTGCACTCTCTCGAGATCATGTTTCTGACCAAACGCATCGACCATCTGGTGACCGGCAAACCGGTGACTGAGCGTTTGAATCCGTTGGGTCCGCAGGTTCTCGGTGAGTCCTTTGCCAAGGCACTCGGCAAAGTCGACGTGAACATCACGATCCGCATCATCCTGCTCAAGCTCTTTGAGCGTAGCGTAATGGAGAAGTTGGTTGATCTTTACTCCACCGCCAACAAACAACTCGCCGATAGTGGCGTCTTGCCAGATCTGCGCAGGGTTTCCAAGCCCACAGCACGAAGCGAGCCGGGACTACCTGCCACCTCCGCGCCAGCGAAGAAGCGCTCGAGCGACGCGGTGCCACGAAGTGGTGGGTTTGATTTCGGTCAGATCAGTCAACTGCTCGATGCTTCCCGAAACCAGGGTGGCTTCGTAGGCGCAGGTGGATCCATAGCTTCGGGGCCACAGGTCAACCATGGCAATTCGTCCTCCCCAGCCCACTGGATCAGCACCGATCAACTGCTGGGAACACTCGACTTTCTACAATCGGAATTCCCGGCATTCGAACCTGACCTTACGGTCTCTCCTCAGCCCATCAACGTCGCTCAAATGTTGGCTGCCCGGGCCAATCGATTCGGTGCACCACCCAACGCCGCCATACGCCAGATGGACGAAGATGTGGTCGCGTTCGTTGGCATGTTATTCGAGTACATTCTAAACGACCGCAATCTGGCGATTCCGATGAAGGCGCTCATCGCTCGACTGCAAATCCCGGTCGTAAAACTTGCCGTCATTGACAAAACATTTTTCTCCAAACCAAGCCACACTGCTCGCCGGTTGTTGAACGAACTTTCAAGTGCAGGCATCGGTTGGTCCAGCTCCGGAGAACGCAAGCGGGATTCGCTCTACAATAAGATCGAGGGGGTGGTTGCTGGTGTTCTAGAAATGTTTCAGACGAATCCAGAGATTTTTGCGCGATTGCTTGAGTATCTGACCAGCTTCGTACGCCAGGACAAGCGCCGAACGGAGAGCGTTGAACAACGTGTCCGGGAAACCGAACGAGGCAAAGCGAAAACCTACGACGCAAAACGTCGAGCACAGGACGTCATTAATGCCAAAGCTGCTGGGTTGCGGCTGCATCCGGTGATGAGTCGCTTCATCAGCGAAGTCTGGAGCAAGGTACTGGTCTATTCGTGTATCAAGCACGGCCACACGTCAGAGATCTGGACAGGTCACGTAGAGACGCTCGATCACTTGTTATGGGCCATCCAACCACTTAACCAGCTCGCCGATGTGGAAAAAACGAGATCGCAGCAGAGTAAAACTGGTGCAATCACTCCGCGAAGGCATGGGCACGATCAATCTTCCCGCTGATGAAGTGAGCGAGCAATGCAATCTACTCGATCGTCATCTCATCGAAATTTTTGTACATGATCGCGCCTACCTTGATGCATCGAACCCGAAGACCCGCATCGAAGCAGAACTTGAAGTGATCAGCGAAGTGGTGCTCGCACCAGGTTCGGAAGAAACCGTAGCGCCAACCTCGCCTGCCATGGAATCTGCTTTGCAGAAGATCGCAGAGGGCATGAGGTTTGAGCTGGAAGTCGAAGGCGGGCAGCGCCTTCGTTGCAAACTCGCGACCATTTTGAGCGATGGCAAGCGCTTCATCTTCGTCAATCGTAAGCCATGAAAGTCGCTGAACGCTCCCGTGTCGTACTCGGTCATGAGTTGATGTCCGGTGCCTCGACGATCTTGGATGACAATCAGATTTTCGACAGAGCGCTGCAAGCAGTGATCGGAAATCTGAGGCACATGCGGGAACAGTCAAAGCCCGCCTGATCCTGCCATCGGACAGCAACCACGACGCACACCTAGAACGTGCACCTAGGTCTCCGGCACCCAGATAGCTGGGCAACGTTTGGTTTTAGTCGAAGAAAGCTGGGGTTGACGGGTTCGCTGCGTAATAGAACGCAGCTTCAATGTCCTCAAGGATGACTCGACCCGTTGATAGTGCCGGAAGGTTGTCGACAGCAAAGAATCCCGCGTCGGCAGTTTCTACACCTGACTTAGGTGTCTGCTCAGGTAGCAATCGACACAACAAGAAGATCTTGTAGAACTCGCGGATGTCGGGTTTATAGGCATGGGCAGCCTTGTGGCGAACGCCCATCAGCCGAATGACTTCACACTCAACACCTGCTTCTTCACGGATTTCCTTGAGGACGTTGGCAGAAAATGTCAGCCCTGTTTCTGCATAACCTCCAGGAAGTGTCCAACGTTGATCGGATTTTTCCTGAACCAGAAGCACACGACCTTCGTGAACGACAGCACCGCGAACATCGATGCGAGGTGTGGCATATCCGGCACCATAATCCGGAAACAACGCATCAATCCGTTCGATGGGAACACTACTGAGCAGCGACAGCATCTCTGTAGCGATCTGCCCAATCTCATCGTAACGCTCTCGATCGAATTCGCCTTCGGTAAAGTGCGCACCCGTCGACGCAATCGCCTGTAGTCGTTTGGCGAAATGCAGCCACACCGGTTCAAGGGAATCGCTCAATGCGTAATTCTCACGCGGACGCGCGCAATTTCGCCAGCCATTCGGGCGACAACAACATCCGCTCTACGGTTTCTACGGTGGCACGGGTCTGACTATCCACCTCCACGTTAATCCGATCACCAACCACCACCCGACCGAGCGTGGTTCGCTCGATGGTTTCCGGTATAAGACAGACACTGAAACTGTTTTTCAGCGAATCCGTCGAGGCAATCGTAAGGCTTGCACCGTCGAGCGCCACGAATCCTTTGTGTTGTATGAACTTCATCCAGCAAGGGTTACCAGTAAAAGTAACGTTGCGTACGCCTTCACGCGTCTCAATCGCGACGACTATGGCGGTGCCGGTAACATGGCCGGAGACAATATGCCCGCCGACTTCATCACCTACCCGAAACGAACGCTCTACGTTGACCAAGGTGCCTTGCTGCAGATCTGCCAAATTGGTTAAGGCGCGGGTTTCTTCGATGACCTCAAACGTCGTGAGGTTATTGGAAGTATCAACGACCGTCAGGCACGCACCATTAATCGCAACTGACGCTCCACCTTGCAGGCCATGTGCCATTTCGCCTAGCGACAAACCAAGACGAAGCACGCCACCTTCAAGCTTCATGTAAGCGACTGGAACTAACGCTTGGACAATTCCGGTGAACATTTTGACTATCCTAAAAAAAACGGTGCTGTTAGCAGCACCGCTTTAGATTCACCTGAATTCATGCCCAGGTCATTTGTGTCGAAGCCAACTGCAGCTACGGCTATTGAGCACCCGCAGCATTAAGCTGCTTACGACGCTCGACGTCGCGATCAATAAACGTGATCCACTGCTGACAGATCCGAATGTGCGTTTGGTCACCTGAACCCCGAGCTTCGTTTGCGCAGGAAACAAATGAACTCGACGCGGCTGCCAGTTTGTCGAGATTGTAGAGGCACATTCCTCGGACCGAAGAGACCGCCGCTTTTTTGCGTAGACCACCACGCTTCAGGGCGTTGTCCGCCGCAGTGACACACTTGTCGTGTTTGTCGTCATCAAGATACAGGTTTGCGAGACGCTCGTAGATTTTGCCATCGGCGGAAATCGACGCGGCTTCTTCAAACACCTTGATCGCGGGTTGAACATCGCCTGCAAGTTGTAACGCTTGACCGTAGTTCTGCAGCGTCTTCTCGTTCTTCTCGATGACCTTTTTGTCGAGGCCTTCCTTCATGACCTTCGCAGCCTTGAATGGAATTTCCGCTTGCATGAGAAGCCCAGCGAGGTTGGTGTAGTCACCTGACTTTTCGAGCATCTTGGCAGCGTGTGCCGCCTGCATGGTCCAAAGCTGCTCGTTTTCTTTGTTGATCTGACCGTAAATACCGGCAAGACGCATCCAGTACATCGACTTCGGCCAGTACATCACCAGCTGTTGCGAAGTATCGATCACTTTCGGCCAGTTTTCGGATTCGTAATAGAGGAAGTTGAGCAACGCGATCCACTGCTCTTTGACCGTCAGCCCCCGTTTCTTCGCAATCTCAACACCTTTCTCGACTTGAAGGATCGCGTTTTTGTAGTCCTTCATCTGATAGTAGACCTGGCCCAAAAAGATATGGGGATCATGCCCGGGATTTTGCGCAATGTTGATCCACTGTTGCATGAACTTCAGGGCGTCCTGATAACGTTCCACGATGAAGCTGAGCTGTGCGATGGTGTAGAGCGTCGTCGTCTCGAGGCCTTCAGGGACACCATCCTTCATCGCCGCTACTTCCTTGTACTGCTTGATGGCGTTGTTGTAGTCCTCCTTCGAGTAGTAGGCGAAACCCAGTATATTGTGGATCTGGCCTTTTTCGTTGGTGTTGTACTTGCGGGCGTCAACGATTCCGAGAAGGCCATTGATGGCCTGGTTGTACTGCTTGGCATCAATCAGCGCTTGCGCCTCACCGAGCTTCTTGAACACCTGCTCACTGATCGTCGGCACTTTGCGCGTTGGCTTTGCAGGCGCCGCATTCTGTCCTGCAGCTGCGCCCTGACCTTCAGCCGCGCAGGCCAGCCCCGTCAGGCCGCACGTACCCATGACCAGAACACCCACGAACAATCGGACCAGCAGATTGTTTCTCACGTCAGCCATCCTCCAGCTCGAAGGTAATCCGGTTGCGGACACCGGCAACATCAATTGGTTCTCCATCCACCACTTTCGGCTTGTACTTGAACTTGAGCGCGGCCTGCAACGCCGCGTTGTCGAAAATTCCGGGTGGTTGGGCCTCAATCACAGCCGGGTTCACGACTGATCCCAACTTCGTCACCGTGAACTCCACGATGACATAACCTTCGATCCCGCGAGTCTGCGCGCGGCGCGGGTACACCGGTGCAACCTTGACGATCGGCAGATACTCGCCGTCAGAGCTGAACCCACCCGCCCCTCCAACGTTGAGGTCAACCTTCACCTGCACGGCAGATACATCGACACCCATCGTTTGTGCAGAGCTGTCAAAAGACTGCTTTGGTGCAGTCGGAGGTGGCTCGTCCGGCGGTGGTGGTGGTTTCGGTTTCCGAACCTTAGTCGCAACTTCTTGATCGTCTTGAAGACGAACGAAGTCCGTCAGTCGTACCCGGCTCCCTTCTTCCAGGATGTTGTCATCGTTGGCGATGAGCACCTGCATCATGTAGAAGAGTGCGACGGTGATAATGATGCTGAGCACCACCCCGATCACATATCGGATCATCTCGTGTTACTCCTTACGCCTCAGTGGAGATGGCGACTTCGGACAAGCCCGCTCCCCTTGCAGCATTGAGCACGTGCATCAGGGCTTCATGTTTGGACTTGCGGTCCGCCTGAATGACCATGCTACCTTTCGGATTCTCGGCATGCAGACGTTCGATATGCGCCCGCACGGCCTGTGGATCGACCTTTTGGTTGTCAATCCAGATATCCCCCTTCTCACCCACAGCAACGATCACGCTAACAGTGGGTTTCTGTTCAGACGTATCCGCATCGGGGCGCAGAACATCAATCCCCGCGCGCTTGATGAAGGTCGCCGTTACAATGAAAAAAATGAGCATGATGAACACGACGTCGAGCATCGGCG
>SXGR01211592.1_pt1 | contig 13323 bp, 5 predicted proteins | sample 3174711 | NCBI WGS metagenome assembly SXGR01 (sample SAMN11356860, study PRJNA531348) | freshwater metagenome | isolation source: freshwater sample F1-60 | place: China: Fuxian Lake, Yuxi | collected 2017-12-25
CCCCATTTTCGAAGTCGGCGATGCGGAAGGCCGCCACTACTTCGCGATGAAACTGGTCGAAGGCGGCTCGCTGCTGGACAAGGCCTTTGGTAATCCGGCGACGGGCGGCTGGACCCTGGCAACGATCGCCAGGGCCGTTGCCAAGACCGCACGCGCGGTGCACTACGCCCATCAACGCGGCATCCTTCATCGCGATCTCAAGCCGGGGAACATCCTGCTGGATGCCGCTGGCGAACCGCTAGTCACGGACTTCGGCCTCGCGCGCCGGCTGGAAGAAGACAGCAGCCTCACCCTCAGCGGCACCATCGTCGGCTCGCCAAGCTTCATGGCCCCCGAACAGGCGCGCGGCCAGGCGGCGGAGGTCACCACAGCGGCGGACATCTACAGCCTCGGCGCGATTCTCTACGACCTGCTCGCCAGCCGGCCGCCGTTGGTCGGCGAGACCGCGCTGGAAACCATGCGCCTCGCGCTCGATCAAGAGCCCGCCCGGCCCGGCCGCTGGCTGGCAGAACGTCCCGGCGCCGCCGCGCTCTTCGGCGAATCCCGATCCGCGTTTCGCGATCTCGAAATCATCTGCCTCAAGTGCCTCGAAAAATCTCCAGCGCGCCGTTACTCCAGCGCGGCGGAACTGGCGGATGATCTCGATCGCTGGAAGGACGGCGAACCCATCCTCGCCCGGCCCGGCGGCTGGATGGAACGCGCCGCCAAATGGACCCGCCGCCGACCCGCTACTGCTGCGCTCGTCGGAGTCAGCGTCGTGGCGCTGGCCGGGTTTCTTGCGATGCTCGTCGTGAACGAGGAACGTCTGCGCCACGAGCGCGACGCCGCGCGCCGGCAGGAACAGGCCGCCGAAGCCAGCGCCAGGGCGGCGCGTGCCAGCGAAGCAACGATGCGGCTGAACTTGTACGCCTCCGACATGTTCCTCGCCGCGCGCGCGCTCGAACAAGGAAACCTCGCACTCGCGCGCCGGACCTTGTCCGCGCACATCCCGAAGGCCGGCGCCGAAGATCTCCGCGGCTTCGAGTGGCGGCATTACTGGCACCTCGCCCAGGGCCAGCAGGAGCGAGTGCTCCGTGGGTTTCCAGGCGGGCTGAACTCCGTGACCTATTCGCCCGACGGACAATGGCTGGCCGCAGGCGGCGGCAACTTCGCGTATCTTTGGGAGACCACGAACTTCAACCTCGTCGCCACCTTCCGTCACAACCCCAAGTCGATTCTCAACTCCGTCGCCTTCTCGCCAGACGGCTCGTCCCTCTCCACCGGCGATCAAATGGGACAGGTTCGGGTGTGGGTCCGCGGCCTCGATCGTCCAGTGGGCGAGATCACGCGCGGGAGCAATTTGGTGTATCTCGCCACACCCGCCAGCGGAGCGGGCACCGTGGCCATCGGCGAGCGCAACGGGCGGGAAGGCGGCGCGCAAGGGTCGGTCTCCGTTTATTCTTTCCTCGATTTCCTCCAGCGCAACGAAGGCGGCAACGTGCTCGCCGGGTCCGGCGGACTCGCCGCGTATTCGCGCGACGGGCAGTGGCTCGTCACCGGCGGCGGGAATGACCGCGTGATGTTGCGCAACATGCGCACCGGCGAGGCGCGCGACTTGCGCGGCTACACGGAGCTGCTCATGGCGTTGACCATCGCGCCGGACGGGCAGCGCGTCGCCACCAGCCCGAGCAACGGCTACGGCCTCAATCTCTACGATACGCGACCGGGCGGAGGCATTGTCGCCGTCAGCACCTTGTGGCGTTGCCGCACGCTGGCCTACTCGCCTGATGGCGAACAGATCGGCGCCGCCTGTTACGACCACACTGTGCGGCTGTTGAACTCGCGCTCGGGAAACATCACGCGCCGTTTCGATGGCCACGGAGATCTGGTGCATTCCGTCGCCTTCGCGCCGGATGGCCGCACGCTCGCCAGCGCCAGCCGCGACGGCACCGTCCGCCTGTGGGATCTGACCGCGAACGATCGCGACGAACTCAAAGGTGTCTTCCCCCCGTATGCGCTCTCCACGGACAACCGCACATTGATCTGCGCCAGCCTGGACGACTGGTCGAGCAGCCTCGTCCGCCGCGACCTGAATGCGCCCGATGCGAAAGCGGAGATGCTCTACAAGTTCCAGCCGGATCGTTTCCCATACGTTTCCCGCAACCACAACAGCCTCGTCCGCTGGCGATTTCTCGGCGGCGGCACCGACGCGCAGTGGAAGGCGATGGAGAACTTCGTCCGCAAGGCGACCAACCGGCTCAACCATCCCTGGAGCACCGGACGGTCGCCGGACGCGGAAGACTACGCGAGCATTCGTGTGCGCGGTACCTCGGCCACCTCGCCGGACGGCCGCGTTCTCGCCATCAGCGACAAGGAAAAAGTCCGCCTCTGGGACAATTACAGCTCGATTCGCCTGCCGGAACTGCGGCCCACACCTCGCGTGACGGAACACATCGGGTTCTCGCCAACGGGAGACATGATCGCCTGCGCCAGCGGCGTCAGCAACGTCGTGGCCGTCTATGACACCGCCTCCGGGTCGAACTTCTTCCGCCTTCCGCAGCGGGCCACCGGTTTTCACGATCTCGTTTTCTCGCCGGACGGAAGAATCATCGCGCTCCTCGGTGACGACACCACTATTGAATTGCGCGACTCCTGCACCGGAGAACTTCGTGCCACGCTGGCCGGCCACGACACCGCCGTCGTGTCAGGCGCGTTCTCGCCCGACGGCCGCACGCTCGCCACTTCGGCGAGCTCCCAGACGAAACTCTGGCACCTGCCGACCTTCCGTGAAGTCGGAACACTCGGCAGGGGTGGAGACACACTCACGTTCTCGGACGACGGCTCCATCCTGATGAAGACTTACTGGAACGGCACGGCCGTCTTGTTGCGCGGCGCGTGGCCCGCGCCGTAGTGGTTCGGATGGAATGATGTTCCCGGATCGCCGATGCGCCGGGGCGGGACTTGTCGAATGCCCACTCCGTGCGGGTTACTCGTCTGCTTCGACGCGGAAATAAATCTGCTGCTCGCCCGTGCGCGGCTGGACCCAGCGCAATTCGCCGCCCTCGGGAACGCGGCCGGTGCTGATCGTCGTCCACACCGCGTTCGTGCCGAGCGCCGGGCTCGACTGAAGCCGGAGGCTGCGGCCGACCGGCCCGTGACAGACAAGCGAGACGGTTTCGCCACCATCGACAATCGTCAGGCGCGGGCCGGCCGCGGGAGCAACAATGGTCAACGTCGCGGTGTCGCTGACTACGGAGCGATAGGCGTTGGTCACCACGACGCGATAGTTGCCGGCATTGGTGAAGTCCACGCTGGAGAACGTCAGCACGTCATTCGTCGCGCCGTCGAGCGGCAGCGAACCGAAGAACCATTGGTAGCTGAACGGAGGCAAACCCGCCGCCTGGACGCTCAACGAAGCCACGGTGGCCTGCGTCACCGTGAGGCTCACGGGCTGGAACACGATGCGCAACGCGTCCGAGTTAAACGTCAGCGTCGCGACGCGGCTCGTCACCGCGCCGGCGAAGTTCGTGGCGATGACCTGATACGCGCCCTGCGTGCCGAGCACCACGTTGCTGATCGTCAGCACGGCGTTCGTCGCGCCGGAAATCTCCGAGCCGTCCTTGGACCAGAAGTAACGCAGCGCCGGCCCGTTCACCGTCACGGCGAAGCTCGCCGCCGAACCCGGTGCCACCGAGGCATCCGCCGGCTCACCGAGAAGCAGCGGCCGCGAATCCACCGTCAACGCCGCCACAACGCTCGTGGTGGAACCGAAACTGTTCGTGGCCACCGCGACGTAGTTCGCCGTGTCCGCGTCCTGCACGTTCGACAGAGCCAGCGTGGTCGATGTCGCGCCAGAGACGAGGACTCCGTTCTTCATCCAGAAATAGCCGATGGGCGCGGGGCCGGTGGCAATGGCCTGGAAGGTGTAGTTCGATCCGGCGCGCACGACGGTGCCGACCGGTTGCAGTACGAAGGTCGGCGGCACCTGCGTGAGCGTTGATTCAAACGCGCCGCTGTCGCCGATGATTCCCGCCGGGCGATCGATGCCGCGCTGATCCTTCGCCGGCAGCGCAGTCGTCGGCACGAGATCCAGCGCCGGGCTGCCGATGCCGAGCGCGATGGTGCGGGTCGGGCCACCGTTGGTCGTCAGGATGCCGATGCGCGGCTCGACGTTCGTCACGCTCGTCGTCACGGGTAGCGCGAGCGAATTGTCCGAGCTGAGGTTGTAGCCCAGATCTGCCACGTCGCCCGCGAGGTTCGCTGGGCTGTTCGTAGCCACGATGGACGCGCGGATCGAATACGCATTGCCGATGCTCCAGATGCCGCCGCCTGCGCGTGAGCCGGAGTTGGTGTTGCCGACGGTGCTGAGTTCATTCGTGTTGTAGGCGATGGTGACATGCACCAGCGTCGTGAGGTTGGAAACCAGCGCCAGCGCGCCGCCGCGGGCATCGCCGCGCAGGCCGGAATTCGTTGAGGCGTTGTCGCCCGCGCCGCCCTGCACGATGTTCAGCGCGAGCGTGGAGTTGGTCATCGCGAACGTGCCGCCAGCGGCATGGATGGCCCCGCCGCTGCCCGTTCCACCGGCGACGCCGTTGGTGCCGCCGTCGAGACTGCCGAGTCCGTCGCCGCCCTTGGCGATGTTGTTGTCGAACGTGCTGGCGATGACTATCGCGCTGCCGAAGGAAGACAGCGCGCCGCCGAAGGCATCCGCTCCGAGCAAACCATCACCGCCGAGAGCCCCGTTCCCGGTCAGCGTACTCTCCGACACGCGCAAGGTGCCGGCGTTGTAGATCGCGCCGCCGTGGCTCGTGCCGCCCCAGCCGAGCGGACTGTCGTCGTCGTCTCCCTGAGATTGATTGGCGGTGAGCACGGTCTGCTCGATGGTCGTCACGACGTTGGAAGCGAGATAAACCGCGCCGCCCGCAGCACCACCGGCCCCGGGGCTGTTCGTGGGTGAGATGAACGTGAACGCGAGATTGTTCGTCAGCGTCGAGCCGACAATCAGGAGGCGACCCGCCGTGACGGCACTCGCGCCGCCGCGAGATTCGCCGGTGCGTGACGCGGAGCCGCTGCTGGCGAGCAAGCTCTCGCCGCCCTGAGCGTAGTTGTCATCGAAAGTCGTCGAGCGGAATTCACATTCGCCGCCTTCCGAATACACGGCACCGCCGAGCGCCGCGCCGCTATTCGTGACGCCCACTCCGGCGTTGATGTTCGCGAGCGTCGGGTATCCGAGGGCCGAATTGCCAAGAAGCCGGCACGCTTCCAACGTCACGCGGCCGCCGAGATTGCAGATGGCCGCGCCAAGGCCGCGACCGGCAGCGGAAGGGGAGTAGTTGGTGCTCGTCAAAGCGCCGGGGCTGCCGCCTTGGACGATGAAATTGGTCAACACGCAATTCGTCAGGGCGACCACGCCGCCCCGATTCCAAAGGCCCGCGCCGCAGCCGTCGCCGCCAGGTTGGGGAGCGGTGGTCGAAGTGCCGGCGGTGCCGTTGGTGCCATCGACGCGGCCGTTGGCGAAGGTGACGCCCGTCGCGGCGAAGCTGAGATTCGTCCGCACCTCGACCAGCCGATGAACGCCCGCGCCGTCGATGGTGACCTGATGGCCGTTCGCGTCGAACGCCGTGTCGTAAACAGGCACGAGCGTGTTGGTGAGCGTGATGGTGCCGTTGGTCGCGAAGCGTAGGATGCCGCCTTCCTTCATCGCTTCAGCGAGACCGGCGAGGGTGACGCTGGCGACGTTTTGAGTGAGGAGGAACGGCGAGATGTTCACCTGCAAACCGCCGGTCTGCTGGCCGTCGTGGAACAGACCGCGAATGCCCTCGGCGCGCTTGAGCACGACGCCGCGCAGCGTGTTGGTGGTGCCGATCCAGGGATGCACGAAGCTGCCGCGCACTTCGCCGCTGCGGAGATCGAGCGTGAGGTTCAGCGCGGTGACGTTCGAGTCGAGAATCGTCAGCGCGTTGTTGGTCGAGAGCTTGATGATGTTGGTCACGCCGCGGACAAGGTTCGCGCCGGTCAACCGCGCTTGGCCGTTGACCCAGTTCAACAGGCGCGTCCCGCTGGCGGGCGTGACGAAGGGCGACGCGAGCAGCACGGGCTGGTTGGTGAAACCGGAGATGTAATTCGTGGTGCGCGCGTCGGGCTGGGTGACCCAGATCATCGGGCCGTCGAAGTTCTCCGATTGATTGGTGGTTGCCGCGAGCCAGCCGATGAAGACGCCCTGGCCGCGCGCAAGAACGTGATGCACCGGCCAGCGTCCCTGCCGCGTGTGGCGTGCGGTGATCTTGAAGGCGGTGCCGTTGCCAAGTGTGCCCGCGAGCTGCAACTGGCCGTTGGCCTTGAGCTTCGCGGTGCCGTAGCCGAAGCCGCCCGGGGTCAGTTCGGCCGGGGAGTTGGTCGGAACGCTGTTGGTCGTGTTGGCGAGCGCGAAGGTGAAATTGCCGGCGGCAGGGACGTTGGTGGACGAAAGGCGATCGGCGAGACGTTCGAGAATGATTTCCCCGGTGGTGTTGCCGAAGACGCTGCCGCTGATCACTCCAGCCGTGTTGGTGGTGTCGAGCTTGAGGGAGACGGAGCGGTTGATGCCGCCGATGCTGCCCTGGAGCGTCACGGAGAAGTTCGTGTCGAGCCGGGCCGAGAAGCTGTAGGAGCCATTGCGGTGGCGGATGCGTCCGCTGATGCCGCCGCGCGAGTTGAGCGAGAGCGTCGTGTGGCCGCTGTTCTCCAGCGGGGCATTGGTGTAGCCGTAGGCGTTGGTCAATCCGCTGGGACGAATCAGCCCTTCATATCGCCCGGCCAGGCGGATGAACGGATGTGTCACGAACCTCGCGGTGAGCGCGAAATTCGTCGCGTTCGTTGGCACGAGGAAGGTGAGGCTGGACGAGGCCGAAGCGACGGAGCCGGTCCAGCCGTCGAAGATCTTGCCCTTCTTCGCCGCAGCGACTGCGGTGTAGTAGCGGCCGAGTTCGACGCGCTGGCCATTGGTGACGCCGGTGACTTTGCCCTCGCCGATCACTTGCAGGATGAGCGGGGTGTTCGTCGCGTAGTAGAAGCTGATCGTTGGCGAGTTCGTGGAGCGTTGGCCCTCGAAGTCCACCGCCTGCACGGCGATAGTGTTCAGCCCGACATTCGGCACGAGCGGGACAGACCAGTTTGTGGTGCCGTTGGCGATGCGTTCCGCGCCCCCGTTGAAGCGATACACCACGCGCGCGATCTCACCGTCGTCCGCCGCCGTGCCGACGATGGTCACGAGTTGGTTCGTGAAGCGCGCGTCGTTCGCCGGGCTCGTCAGCTCGATGGTGGGCGCGTTCGTGCCCGCGCTGTAGGTGTCGTTGAGAATCGTGAACCGCGTGTAGTAAAGCTGGTCGTATGTCGGCGTGCGCGGCGGACGGTTGGACACGGCCACAGGCAGATCGCTGAACACGGAATAGGCGGAGCTGATCAGGCTGCCGAGGTTGGCGATGGTGGAGTTCGTGGACAGCGAGTTGAAGTGCGCGAGGACGTTGGTGCCGTCGGTCGCGTTGGTCGTCTCCAGCACGCGGCCGAAGACGGTGAAGCCGCCGTTCTGGTTGTCGAGGTTGGTCGAGTTGTTCGCGAGGTTGAAGAACCACTGGCTCGTTGCGGAATCAGGATCGCCGCCCAGCTTGGCCATCGCGATGGTGCCGAAGAGATTCGTCAGCCGTGTGCCGACACCGAACTCGTTCGTGAGATTGCCGAAGGTGGAGATCGAGTTGTAGGCGGAGAACAGGTTTGTCGCCAGCGGATCGTTCACGGTGAATCCGCCGCCCTGCGCCGCGAAACCCGGCACGTTGCGATGGATGAAGCTGTTCGAGTACGCGCCGCTGCGGATGTAGAGCAGAAAGTTGCGGACGGTCTGGGGCTTCTCGGCATCGAAGAGTTCCACGTCCACTGTGCCGAGCGCGTTCGTGCCGCGAAGGACATCGACGCGGACGATGGTGTTGGACTGTGCGCCGACGTCTGGAACGAGTGCGACGAGCATCCCGATCGCGCCGAGGAGCAGCACGGATAGCGCGGCCATCCGGCGTTCCACGATTGATTCAGTCACCGATGAGGTCATGAACATCCGAAGCATTGGTCTTGCCTGTCTAACAGCCCGCAGAAGTCATCTCAAGGGAAGACTCGAACGATCCGTGTGGCCGGCGGAAGAACTGTGTTCATCCAGGCGTGGAAAGGCCCGTGACGAAAAGAAAACGCCCACAGGACTGGCCTGCGGGCGTCGGAGAAAATCTTCCGCTTGGAGACTAGGCACCGGTGTTGCCAATGGCTTCGACCGGGCAGCCTTCCATCGCTTCCTTGCACTGCTTTTCCTCGTCCTCGGTCTCTGGCTGTTTGTAAACGTGGGAATAGCCGCCGTCGTCATTGCGGGTGAAGCAGGTCGGGGCGGTCTCGCGGCAGAGGTCGCAGTCGATGCACTGGTTGTCGACGAAGAACTTGCCTTTGACGTTTTCGGGGTAACTATTTGCGATGTCAGCCATAATTAGAAAGTGTTCAGTGCCGCTGATCTTGCTTCCGGGAGGTCAAAGATCAAGTTCATTTCCGGCACCTGACCGGGCATAGGGCGGCACGGGTGTTTCATTCGATCCTCGCTACAAACTGCCCCGGCAGCTCACGATGCGCTTGCCGCTCAGATGCCCGCGCACGCTGGCGGTCTGCTCCGCTTGTTCCTCGCGGCAGCAGACTCGCCCACCGTCAAGATTGACGGCGGACGCGATCACCGGCCTCATTCAATGAATCTCATTCCGCGTGCGTCAGAAATGAACGTGTTCACTCGTCGGGCTCAACTCATCGCAGGTTCCGCCGTCGCCACAGCAGCGCTCGTGACTCGCGCTGGCGTCGGGCTGGCGTTGATCTGCGGAATGATCTTCTCCGCTGCGGCAGCCACGAATTCCACGTCTTCCCCGGGTGCAGCGGCGCGCTGGTGGTCGCTGGTGCCGCTTGTTCGTCCGGCGATGCCGTCGGGCGCGACGCATCCCATTGACGCGTTCATTCGCGCGAAGCTTTCAGAGAACCAGCTTCGTCCCACATCCGAGGCCGATCGGCGGACGTTGATTCGCCGGCTGGCGTTTGATCTAACGGGGTTGCCGCCGACCCCGGCGGAGGTCGAGGCGTTCCTTGCGGACAAAAGTCCCGCTGCCTACGAGGCGTTGGTGGATCGATTCCTCGCTTCGCCAGCGCATGGCGAACGCTGGGCGCGGCACTGGCTCGACGTGGTGCATTACGGGGAGACGCACGGCTACGACAAGGACAAGCCCCGCCTGAATGCCTGGCCGTATCGTGACTACGTCATCCGCAGCTTCAACCAGGACAAGCCCTACTCGAGGTTCGTGCAGGAACAAATCGCGGGCGACGTGCTCTTTCCGGGAACTGCCGACGGCTTCGAGGCGCTGGGCTTCATCGCGGCGGGGCCGTGGGATTTCATCGGGCACGCCGAAGTTTCGGAGTCGAAGATTGACGGGAAGATAGCCCGGCACCTGGACCGCGACGACATGGTGGCGAACACGATGCAGACCTTCGTGAGCCTGACCGTCCAGTGCGCGCAGTGTCACAATCACAAGTTCGATCCCATCTCGCAGGAAGAGTACTACAACCTTCAGTCCGTCTTCGCCGCCGTGGATCGCGCGGATCAAAAATACGATCGTGACCCCGCCGTCGCGGCGAAGCGCCGGGAGCTGGGCGAACGCCGGGCCGTGTTGGAGTCCGAGCGAAAGGACATCGACACGCGCATCCGTGCCCGCGCCGGCCAATCGCTGACCAACCTCGAAGAGCGCATTTCCGTGCTCGCCAAGCCGGCGGGAAAGAGCGACGCCTTCGGTTACCACAGCAACATCGAGAAGAAGGCAGACGTGGCGAAGTGGGTGCAGATCGATCTCGGCCGGCGCGTCGCGCTCGGCGGTGTGCGGCTGCATCCGTGCAAGGACGACTTCAACGGCATCGGTGAAGGGTTTGGGTTCCCCGTGCGGTTCAAGATAGAGGTGTCGGACGATCCGGAGTTTGCCACCGGCGTCGAAGTGGTGGCGGATCGCACCGGGGTCGATGTGCCGAATCCGAAACTAACCGCGATGAGTTTCGACGCGGCGGGCCGCAGCGGACGGCATCTCCGTGTCACCGCCACGCGGCTTGCGCCCCGGCAGGATGACTTCATCTTCGCGATCGCGGAACTCGCCGCGTTGAGTGCCGCCGGCGACAACGTCGCGCGCGGTGCCGTTGTTACAGCGCTCGATTCCATCGAAGCTCCGGCGCGCTGGCAGCGGAAGAATTTGACGGACGGATGGTATCCCGGCGCGCTGACCGGCGATGCGACAGTGCTCGCGGACCTTCGTCGCCAACGTGACGACACGCTCGCCAAAGCAACGTATACGGGCGAGACGGATCGAATCACCGCATTGGGGGGCGAGTTGAGCGCGACGCGTTCTGCGGCCAGCAATCTGCCGCCGCAAAGCGCCGCCTACATCGCCGCCGTGCATCATGGGAGCGGGACGTTTATCGGAACTGGCGCGAAGAGAGGGAAGCCCCGGACGATTCACTTTCTCAATCGCGGCGACGTGCTGAAGCCCGGGCGCGAATCGCGGCCAGGCGCCTTGGGTTGTGTGCCGGGCGTCGCGGCGGAGTTTGAGCTTCCGGCGGCTCACAGCGAAGGCGAACGCCGCGCGGCGCTCGCGCGCTGGCTGACGGACACGAACAATCCGCTGCCCTGGCGCAGCCTCGTCAATCGCGTGTGGCAGCATCATTTCGGGCGCGGCCTCGTGGACACGCCGAACGACTTCGGGCGAATGGGCGGCGCGCCGTCGCATCCCGCACTACTCGACTGGCTGGCGGTGGAGTTCCGCGATGGCGGGCAGTCATTGAAGAGGCTTCACCGGCTCATTGTGACCAGCGCCACGTATCGCCAGCGTTCGACGCTCGACGGCAGGGGCAACGACACGGTCACAGCTCGCGCGGTGTCCATCGACGCCGACAACCGGCTGCTCTGGCGGCAGAACCGGCGCAAGCTCGAAGCCGAGTCGCTGCGCGACGCGGTGTTGTTCGTCGCCGGGAAGTTGAATCATGCGATGGGCGGACCGAGCTACCAGGACTTCGTGATCGACAAGCCCGAGCACTCGCCGCACTACGAGTATCATCTGCACGATCCGGACGATCCGCGTTCGCACCGGCGCTCGATCTACCGCCTGATCGTCCGCTCGCAGCCGCAGCCGTTCATGAACGCGCTCGACTGCGCGGATCCTTCGATGCAAGTGGGCCGGCGGAACGAAAGCGTCTCGCCGCTTCAGGCGCTGGCGGTGTTGAACAATGCGGTGATGCTCACGATGTCGCGGCACTTCGCCACGAAGCTCGAAGCCGCACCTGGCAGTCTCGCGGAACGCATCCGTCGCGCGCACACTGAGGCGTTGGGCCGTCCGCCGACGCGCGAAGAGACGCGGGCCCTGGAGCGCCATGCCCGCGAGCACGGCCTGGCAAATGCGTGCCGGCTGATCTTCAACCTGAACGAGTTCGCATTTGTGGATTGAGCATGAACCATCCTTCGCCATTTCACCGGCCAGCGGCGACGCGCGCTGGCCTGTCCAGCCGGCGGGAATTCCTCTGGCGCTCGGGCGGCGGTTTGGGCGGCATCGCGCTGGCGAGCTTGCTGGGGGGCGAGAAGCTGCTCGCGGCGGCCGGAACACCGTCGATGCCTGGCCGGCCGCACTTCGCGCCGAGGGCGAAGCGGGTCATTCAACTGTTCATGGGCGGCGCGGCGAGCCACATCGACCTGTTTGATTTCAAGCCCGAACTGGTGAAGCGCGACGGGCAGAAGAGCGATTTCGGCGAGCACGTGGAGGCGTTCCAGGACGGGCTCGGGCCGTGGATGAAACCGGTCTGGCCGTTCGCGCGTTACGGGCGGACGGGAAAGATGTTGAGCGACGTGGTGGCGGATCTCGCGCCGGTGGTGGACGAGATGGCGTTCGTCCACAACATGGTCGGCAAGACGGGTGTCCACAGCCAGGCTACCTACTTGCAGGCGACGGGTTTTCAGCTCCCCGGCTTTCCCGGCATGGGCTCGTGGGTGAGCTACGGGCTCGGGAGCTTGAACGACAATCTGCCGACCTTCGTCGTGCTCCCGGACCATCGCGGGTTCGCCTCGAACGGACCAAAGAACTGGGACGCGGCCTTCCTGCCGGGGCAGCACGCGGGCACAATGATCTTCCCGGAGCGCGAGAATCCCATCGCCGATTTGTTTCCCGGTCGTGCGGGCGGATTCGTCTCCGGAACAAGCGAAGCGGCGGCGCATGCGACGCTGGCGCAACTCAATCGCCGCCATGCCGCAACGCGCGAGGGCGACGCGCGCTTGGATGCGCGCATCCGCAGCTACGAACTCGCTGCGCGGATGCAACTGGCCGCGCCCGAGGCGCTCGATCTGTCGAAGGAACCGGACTACATCCTCGACCTCTACGGTGTGCGACGGAATCCGCCGACGTGGCCGAAGGAGATCAACGCGGAGGAGGAACAGGATTGTTTCGGACGCAAATGTCTGGCGGCCCGGAGGCTGATCGAGCGCGGCGTGCGCTTCGTGCAAATCTGGAGCGGCAACGACAACGGGTTTCCGCGGCGCAACTGGGATTCGCACGAGGATGTGCGGCGGGATCACGGCCCGCTGTCGATGGGCTTCGCGCGCGGTGCGGCGGCGTTGATCCAGGACTTGCGCCAGCGCGGGCTGCTCGACGACACCGTGGTGCTGTGGACGACGGAGTTCGGCCGTATGCCGAGCTCGCAGGGCGGGAAAGGGCGCGATCACAATCCGTACTGTTTCACGAACTGGCTGTGCGGCGGCGGCATCCGCCCCGGAGTGATCTGCGGCGAGAGCGACGAGTGGGGTTACAAGCCGCGCGACCGCCAGCATCCGACGACGGTCTATGATATCCACGCGACGGTGCTGCACCTGCTCGGCCTGGATCACGAACGACTGACCTTCCGGCACAACGGCGTCGATCGTCGACTGACGGATGTGCATGGCGAAGTCGTGCGCGGGCTGCTGGCGTGACCGGCGATCGCGTTCGGTGCACCGGGCGCCGGGGACAACAAGTGCGTGACCTCCCGACGGGTGCTTTGTAGCTTCGCGTCATGTCATCACCAACGTTGTCGCCGCTGATTGCCTGATGTCCGCTGCCACGCCTTACCTCGAGGTTCGTTCCCTCTCCAAGCGCTTCACCGGCGTGCGCAGCTCGCAGGCTTCCAGTGCCATCTCGTAGCCACTGACGTGAGGAGGCGGAGGCGATGTAGAAGAGGCGTCCGCCTCCACACATCGGCGGCTACGGTTGATCACCAGATCCCGGCCGACCATGAGCTTCA
>SXGR01258631.1_pt1 | contig 13323 bp, 11 predicted proteins | sample 3174711 | NCBI WGS metagenome assembly SXGR01 (sample SAMN11356860, study PRJNA531348) | freshwater metagenome | isolation source: freshwater sample F1-60 | place: China: Fuxian Lake, Yuxi | collected 2017-12-25
CATCAGCCGGCCGCAGGGCCAGACGACCATCAAACTCGCCGTGCCGAAACATGAACGCGATTGGTGGCTCGCGCTTTGGAGAAAAATCCTCGCGCCCAATCCTAACTGCAATGCAGCCGGAAATCGTCCGGCCTTCGCGTAGCGCACCAATCGAAAAATCACCTCAAAACCGCGCCCCTATTGCATGGACGCGGCTAAGGGCAGCAAACGGATTCAGGGCAGTAAACGGGGTGGAGAATCTCTCATTGAATTCCTTGAGACACCCGGCCGCCGCCGAGGTGGGCTAACCCGTTAACGACCTCTAGAATGTGAACTCCCCGCAAGGCCTACGGTGGGGCCTGCGACGAGTGGATTGGCCTGTCGCCGCCTTCGATAAATTCTTCCGCCGACCACAGCGGCAAACGCTGAGGTCTGATTAGCCGCCTGCACCCTCGCCGAATAACAAGTGCACCGTGCAAACTTTGACCCCATTTCAGGGCTCCGGATTAGGTGTCACCTATCTCCCCGGATCGAACCGAGCGCACTTCCGGCGGGACGCTCTCAACACAGTGCCGCCGTCGGAACAGCCCCAGCACGAGTGCGCCGTCGTGCGCAGCGTTCGTCGCCGGCTCGGGGATGGCGGACGCTGGAGAGGAAACCATCGCGCTGCTGAACGCGGTGCCCCTCAACGTCAAGGCCAGGACGTGATTGAGGAAACCAACGTCTTTGGAGTTTTTAAATGCTGGCAGCGGCGACCGTGAGCGAGTGGTGTTTCGACTATCGTCCAAATATCACGAGACGTTGGGATGAGACCGAGGATGCTCTGGGTGCGGTCGTGCGCAGAGCCGATCAGTAAACCCCGGTCGCATAGGCGTAGCCAATGACATCGCAGGCAAATACGATGCCGTTGCCGAAGAAGCGATTGGCGCCGTTGTCGCGCAAGGCGGCAACGTGGAACTAGGGGTGATTCCCACTGCGCGGGTCCGACTCAAAACCTCCCGCGCACTCCCACGGTCCAAACCGCACCGTATTCCTGATTGCTGAGCAGGAGGCCGGGCTCGTTCACAAAGGCTCGGATGGGCGCGTTCGTGATGTTGCGTCCACTGAGGGTGACTTCGTAGGTTTTGTTAAGTTTATAGCCGCCGCTGACGTCGAACATCAGTCGTTCATATTGCCACTGGGTCTGCGTGGCGGCGATCGACGTAATCCGGGCCGACGCCCACGTCGAGCGCAGCTGCAGGTTGAACTTATGGTTGCTGAAACGGATGCCGCCGTTGACCGCTTTCGGCACCACCGCCGCGAGCCGGATATCCGGAGCCGCTCGGGAGATAGAACCGAAAACACTCAAACCGCGCGCGAAACCCGGCATGAACACGAGCTGCTGACTGTATTCAACCTCAACACCCTTGATTTTGCGAATGCCGTCGAGGTTCGTGGGCTGCAGAAACCGATAGCCGACATAGTCCGGGTCGTCGCCGTAACCGGCGGCCTCCGCCGACACCTGGGTATTAGCCGTGCCCATGTTTTTCACGGAGAGCTCATAGGCCGAGACCGTCACGGTGCCGGCCGGCTCGATGAAATATTGTACGCTCGCAAAGTATTTGTCCGAGGTCTCCGGTTTTAGGTCCGGGTTGGGAATCGTGACGGTGAAGTTCGTTTCGTTGACGGTGATGATGCCCGCGAGGTTATTGTAATCGGGACGGCCGATCGACTGGCTGGCGGCGAGCTGCAGTTTCAGGTTTTTCGTCAGGGCATATTTTGCCCCGCCGCTGAAAAAGAGATTGTCGTAGCCGCCGTATTTTTTACGCCGCTCGAAGTTACGATACTGATACGTGAGATAGGGGATGGTGTTCGCCGTAAAGCCGGCGGCGCGCACCAGCGCCGTGGGCAGAACGTCGAACACCTGCCCGAGCGTGCGGGTGCGCTCTTCGCGGACTCCGAGATTCAACCGCAGCCGGCTCCAGCGGGTACTCGCTTCGACATAACGACCGTCGATCTGCTCCTTAATCCCGCGCCCGGTCGTGCGGTCGATGACAAAATTGCCATAGGTGTTCTCGGCGAAATATTCCGGATGCGCCCTATACAGTTTCAGCATCTCGGTGTCGTTCGGAATCGGGATGTTCATCGCCGCTAGGTTGTCGCCCTGTTTCGAGTCGAACAGCCCCGGCGTCGTATGGGGAATCATGGCCGTGGCGGGGTTGAGCTGGTTTCCGCTCGGCCCGACGTAAGTCCAGGTCAGCGCACCGGTCCGGTTGAGGTCGTAGGTTGTCAGGCGGGTTTTCACGCCAGCCTGGAGGGTGATCGGCAATCCGAGGGTGAAGGTCTTCTTCGCATCCAGGTAGCCGAGAAACACCTGGCTCTTCCCGATACGGGCGGAGCTGCCGATGTTGTTGGGGTTGGCGTCGACGCGGTTGTAGTTCGCGAGATCGGTCCAGGCCGGTCCGGACAATTGGGTCAGCTGCCAGTCGGTCGTCGTCGGACCGCTTCGGCGCGCACTCCAGCTCATGCGCGTGAGCCGGTTGATCGCGGCGGTGAAGTAGCCGGAGCGAAGGTCCTCGTAGTGCGTCTTGCTGCGCGAATAGCCACCGCTGGCGGTGACCACGATATCGTTGAGCTTGTATTCGAGTTTAGGTGTGTACGTGGCGGTTTCGTTGAATTTGTGGCTGTGGCCGATGTTTTGCTCGAGCCTCGTGTTGATGTTGGCGGTGGGCTGGGCCAGCAGGTAGGTCAGCGTCGAGGAGGGATCGATCTGGGCGGTGGCGGCGCGAAACGTCAGCGTGCGCGCATTGATCTCGTCGTTGAGATAAGAACCGGCCGTGCGCAGCGAAAAAACTAGGTGCGGGGTGAATTTGTAGTCGAGATTCAGCCCGAACGCGGCGCGGGTCGTGATCTTCGGATTATCGCGAAACGTGAGCAGGTTGATGACCGGGCCTCGCGCAGCGAGAGTGTTGTCGATGGTCTGGACCAACGCGACCTGCTCGTTGAAAAGACTATTTGCCGAAAGGCTGAGCTGGATACCGAAGCGCCCGGCGAACGAATCCGCATAAGTGAAGAGCAGACCGGGACGAATCTTGCGGTGCGCACCATCGCCCGGGCTCGGCGTGCGGGCGAGGGTGAATTCGTAGGGATTCGCCGTGAGGCTAGCCTGCGCGGTGATCTCGCGGCCCCGGCGCTCGAAGGCATTTTTGCTCCGCAGGTTCATCGTGCCGGCCGGCGCGTCGGCGTCCATGCTCGCGGTCGACGTCTTGTTCACCTCGATGGACTCGATACTGGTGATCGAGGCCTGCTCGAATTCGAACTGCCGCGAGGTGCCGCCGAACGAGGCCGACGCCGCGGTGGCCATGCGCATCCCATCAATGCTCACCGCCGCGTATTTCGGAGCGAGGCCGCCGATACGCACGGCGCGGGCGTCGGCATTGTTATAATCAATGACGATACCGGGCACATACTTCATGAACTCACCGATGTTTCCGCCCGTGACGTCCCCGAAATTGTCCGACGCCACGACGTTCTTCATGTTCAGCGCCGCGCGTTGTTCCATGATCGCCTTGGCATTGCCCTCGCGTTCGCTTGAGACCTCGAATTTCGCGAGCTTGATCACGCTGTCGCCGCCGGCCGAGGTTCCGGTTCGATAGGTCGAACCCTTTAGTTCGAAATCACGCGTCGCCGTTTGACCGGCTGGGAGTACGACTTGGCTGATGGCCCGATCGTAACCCGTGTAGGTGACCGATACGCTCACGTTTCCGGCCGGAATATTGGAAAGGACATAAGAGCCATCGTCGCCGGAGACGGTCGTGAGGTTTGTGCCGTCGACCGCAATCTCCGCATGTCTCACGTATTCCTGGGTAGCCGGATTGAAGATACGACCGATGATCCTCCCCGTGGACGGCGATTGCGCTCGTAGGGAAACGTCGATGCCGAGTGCGCACATCACGGCGAGCCCGACCCGCGCCACTCCCCGTTGAAACACGCCGCGGGCGTTGACGGAGATCGGTCGGCAAAAATACGATTTCAAACTTAACGGAGGGGTGAGGTGGGCCGGATCGGTGCCGGTCGCGAGGGTTGAGTTCATGGGGGAGGCGCCTTTAGGGATCGAGATTGCCCGCAGCCTTTGAGCTGAGAACAACACCTGTGTTTGCGGCGGCGAGCCAAAATAGGTTGCCGCTGACGCAGATGTCGGCCGGCGGGAGCAATCGAAACGATCATGCGTGAACGATCGACTCGTCCGCGTTTCCCCGAACTAGCGCCTCGCACTCGGCTGCGCTTGGCCCGGGACCAAACTGTAAATAAAGTGATCCACACTCCGATTCCCCAATACCTCGGCGTTTTTCAACGTACTAATCTGCTTAAATCCCAGCCGCTTCACAATCGCCTGCCCGCGAGCATTGCCCGTCGCCACCCCGACAACGATCCGGGCAACGAGCAGCTGCGTGAACGCGTGCGCAAATACGACCTGACAACACGGCGTCATAAGCCCCTGCCCCTGCGCCGCCGGCACGAGCCACCAACCGGGAAACGCCACCCGCGCCGCCGCGTCGATACGATTGTGGCCAATCACACCGACCAACGTGCCCATCGACCAAATCCCGGCCTGATACGCCCGTGTCGCCGTCCGTTCCCGCAACGCTTCCGCGATAAATTTATCCGAGTCGCCCACCTTACGCGTCGCATCAACCCACGGCAGCCACTCACGCAAAGCCGCGCGGTTGGCATCAACCAGCGCAAACAACTCCGACGCGTGTTCGGGCTGCAGCAGTCGCACCTCGAGGCCGGGATTTATTTTGTGCCGTAACATGGTGAGCAGAGAAGTCGCCTCCGTCGGGCCTCGCAAGCCCACGTGTGGCCATGGCGGCGCGCCACCGCTTATCCGCGACCACACTCAAACTCCCCTTCGTTCTCCGCATTTCTGCACCCGTACCCACCCTCCGCGACCTCTCCTTCCTTCGCGGTAGCAACCTCGCCAAACCCGTACACCCGGGATTCACCGCCGCCACGCCAGACTCAACCGCATTCGTGTTCGAGATGCACTTAACAGGCGCGGCGGCAGGCGTCTGCTTGTAGGCGATTGTCCCTTACGGAATCTCCTCTCAGCAGCCGACAGAAGACCGTCATGCGGCGCTTCTTGAACGCGACGTGATTTCAACCCTTCCTCGCCAACAACGCCGCGAGCAATTCCGGCTGGATTTCGCCCTGCACCGCATGTAAATAATGCAGCACGCCCGTGTGGTCGTCCGGATTCGAAGAGGAAATCTCGATCATCCAGTCCTCGGTCTTGGCCGCCGCGACGACGACTTCGTCAGCCCACGCGATGACTTCGGTAGCCCCGACGGAGCCGCCGGCAATACCTTTCATAAAATATTCCCCCATCGTGCAGTGATTCGGTGGTGTATCCATAAGGGCGATCAGCAGATGAGCCGGTCGGCGAAACTCAACGGGATTCTTGGACGCGGATCCGCCGATATTCGATCTGGCCGTGGTCGCTCTCGACTCCGATGGGACCCGTGGCCGGCACCGTAAACGCATCGACAAGCACCTCCCCGTTGCACGTCGCGCGGGCGAGGCCGCCCCGCACCGTGATCACGATCTCATTCCAATCCAGCGGACGATAGTGCTTCAAAGTGAGCCACGGCCCCGCGATCGGAAAGTCGCGCATCTGGAGTTGCGGCTCACGCACGAAGACTCCGCTGTCGGCGTTGGGACTAGCCCGGAACTCCATTTTCAACACGAAGTCTTTCGGGAATCTCCGGGTCGTCATGAGCTTCCGGTGGGCCCGTTCCTCGCGCGCCACCGTGACGATCAGCCGACCGTTGCGCACGGCAAACCGTCCATCGTCGCTCATCGTCTTGCCGTCAAAGGCCGACTTATCCAAGTAGCCCCAGCCGGTCAGATCGCGGCCATTAAACAGACTCTCGAATCCGGGCTCGGGCGAAAAATCATCGGGCCACGCCGGTGCGAGCCCGACGGCTTCCATGATCGGCCGCAATGCGGCGGACAATTTGATGTACCCCGCCGAATTGGGATGCAGCAGATCGGGAAACTCCTCGGGCTTCGCGTCGCCCTGAGCGTTGGCGAACAACGACCACGTGTCCACCAGGGTGACCTGGGGCTCATCCTTTAGCAGCGCGTAGCAGAGCTGGTTGATCTTTTTAATCTGGTCGGCCGGACGCTTCTTCGTCGCCGAACTCGGAAACACATTGCACAGCACGACCGGCATTGCGGAGTTGTGCGCTTTCAGTGCCGCGAGGATCAGCTTGAGATTGCTCGCCGTGGATTCTGGCGCCGCGGCTTCTTCGAGATCGTTCGTGCCGATGAGCAACACAATGCCGCGAGGCTTCAGCGCAATAACGTCCTCCTGCAAGCGGAGCAGCACGCCGCGGGTCGTGTCGCCGCTGATGCCGCGATTGATTGTCTTAATTCCAGGGAAAAGCTGGTTAAGATTGGCCGCCCAACCTTGGGTGATCGAGTCGCCGAGAAACACGACGCCGTCCTGATCTTGCTTCACCCGCTTCGCCCACCCACTGCGTTTTTCCGTCCAAAGTTTCTGAAACCAGTCGTAGCGGCGAATCGGCCCCGTGCCCGCCAAGCCATCGTCAGTCGCCGGCAGCGCAAAATTGCTTTCGGCTGCGAGGGCGGACGCAGCCTTGGTCGCCGGTGCGGTTTGCGCTTGGCTCGTCACCGCGCAGAGCGAGGCCAAGCCAAAAATGAAGGGGGTGAGGATTTTCAAAGGGAACTTTGGTTGGTTGAGCCGTTACGTTTCAGTCGAAATGAGGAGCGTCGATCGGTAGGTAGATTACCTGGTCCAAGCCTTGTTGCCGACCTCAGCCAGCGGGATGCACGCCTCGAAACGCCCGGGCACCGGATCATAGTGCAGCACCGTTTTCCCGACCGTTTCCGACGTGAAATACCCGAGCACTGTCAGCTCTTTGAACTGATGAAAAAACGTTCGGACCTTGGTCTTCGAAGCCTCGGCGAGCGTTGTCAGCAAAGCGTCCTGCCGCGCGTCCGTCAGTTGGAGAAAAATCTTTTTGTGCGCGGCGAGGCTGGCCGCCTCGACTTCTGCCAGGCCCGTTGCGACGACCTGCTTGTCCTCCGCCGCGAGATATTTGCCGAACATGAGATCGATAAACGCCGGCACGCCCACGTCGCGTGCACCCGGCGTATCGGTGCGTGGAAGGATGCGTTCCGCCACGGCGCCGGCGATTTCGAACTGCTGCGCCGAGAGGTAAACGGGCTTCGCATTCACGCCCCCGGAGGGAGTCGCGGCCTGCATGACGCTGGTCAGCAACGACGGCGACAGCGCGACGCCGAGAAACAAGGTCGCGCGCTGGATGGCCTCACGGCGGGTCAGGGCACGCGCCTCGGTAGATTCAAAGGGAGCGGAGAGATTCATGGTCCGGATTTTTCGGCTTAGAGGTTATTCTTTTTCAACTCGCTGAGCGCGTGGTCACAGGCCCGCGCCGTGAGCGCCATGTAGGTGAGCGAGGGGTTGACGCACGCGCCGGAGGTCATGCAAGCGCCATCGGTGACAAAGACGTTCCGCGCGGCATGGACTTGGTTCCACTGGTTCAGCACCGACGTCTTGGGGTCGCGGCCCATGCGCGCGGTGCCCATCTCGTGGATACAGTTGCCCGGCGCACTGTTCACCACGTCGTCGAAGCCTGTGACATTCTTCAGTCCCGACGCCTCCAACATCTCGACCGCCGAGGCCTGCATGTCTTTGCGCATGGCGTATTCGTTTTCCTTCCAACCGCAGTCAAACGTGACCGTCGGCTGGCCCCATTTATCGCGGAGGGCCGGGTTCAACGTGAGACGGTTGGCATGATAAGGCAGACACTCACCCCACGAACCGATGCCGAAGCGCCACGGGCCGGGCGCAATCAGGTCGGCCTTAAATTTTCCACCAAACTGACCCAATTCTTTGATATTGCTCGCCCAATCGAGGCGGCTCGCGCTGCCTTGGTAACCGAAACCCCGCACGTAATCCTTGCGCATAGTTTCCTTGTTCAGATTGCGGAAGCGCGGGATGTAGATGCCGTTCGCGCGCTGACCTCGAAAATATTTATCGGTAAACCCTTCGGAAATACCGCTGGCGCCCACCTTGAAGTGATGGTCCATCAGGTTGTGCCCGAGTTCGCCGCTGTCGTTGCCGAGGCCGTTCGGAAAACGCTCCGACTTCGAATTCATCAAGATGAACGTCGAGGCAACGGCCGACGCGCACGAGAAAATCACCTTTGCATAATACTCGATGACTTCATTCGTCTCCGCATCGATGATCCGCACGCCGGTCGCCCGTCCCTTGTCCTGGTCGTAGATGATCTGGTTGACGATCGAAAAGGGTCGCAGCGTGAGATTTCCCGTCGCGTAGCCGGCCGGCAGCGTCGCCGCATTGCTGCTGAAATACGCACCGTAGGGGCAGCCGCGGATGCAGCGGTTACGATACTGGCAACTCCCGCGGCCATTGAGCTCCTTCGTGAGGTTGGCGACCCGTCCGATGATCATCGGGCGTCCGCCAAAAGCATCCGCGATGCGACGCTTCACGTCCTTCTCGAGGCAGTTCATATCCATCGGCGGCAAGAACTCGCCATCCGGCAGATGCGATAAGTTTTCTTTGCTGCCGCTAATGCCCGCGAAGCGCTCCGCGTAGTCATACCACGGCGCGATGTCGGCATAACGGATCGGCCAGTCGATCGACATGCCATCTTTGGCGTTGGCCTCAAAATCGAGATCGCTCAACCGATAGGATTGCCGCCCCCAGAGCAACGATCGCCCGCCGACATGATAGCCGCGCATCCAGTCGAATCGCTTCTCTTCCGAGTAGGGGTTCTCGAGATCGTTGACGAACCAGTGCGCCGACGCCGGGTGCGTCGTGTAGCCCGTGCGCGCCTGCTTGAGTTGCTTCGCGCCGTCCGCTGCCGAGATCTTGGTGCGGCCCTCAAATTCCCAGCTCTCCTTCATCGCCGTCGGGTAGTCGCCATGTTTCACATCGCGGCCCCGTTCGAGCACGAGGGTCTTAAGACCTTTTTCGCTCAGCTCCTTCGCGGCCCAGCCGCCACTGATACCGGAGCCGATGACAATCGCATCGTAGGTGTTTTGTTTCGTGCCTGCGCCTTGAATGGTGGCCATGAGAAAAATCTATTACGGAGTCGAAGTTGCTGACGATTGAACCGACGGGGAGGAACAACGCTGAGGTTGAACACACCGAATCACCGCGTTGCAACCCGGACCTTTCGCCACCCAACCACCGGCGTATCGGCCGGTCTGGCGGCCTCCACAGAAGTCACGCGGCCGACGGACCGGGACACTCTTGTCGCCGCATATTGACTCAACGGCGGTTTCCCAACCGCCCTTGCGTCGACGGAAAGAGCGCGAGGGGGCCCAGCGCCTCCACCGGCTCGCCCTTGAAGATTTCCCCGCTCGTTTCCATCCACGCACGGGTCGCGGACTCAGCTCCGACGCCGTCACAGGAAAAAAACCGAGCACAAAGGCAACCAATAGCGCCGAGATGTACAGGGGATGAGGATGTACGAAGGAACCTGGGAGACTCAATCCAGCGCGAGAATCCCCCCCGGCGGCCACCCGCGCGTTTCGCTTTCCATTTCATTCCTCCACTGGCAATACTTTCTCTGATGAATATCTTCCGCCACCTCTCCCGTCGCGACTTCCTCCTTTCCGCCGCCACCCTCGCCGGCGCCGGCATCGCGCACGCCGCCGCTCCCGCGCACTCGCCCGCCACCACTGAGCCGATTATCGATATTCACCAACACACTAACTATGGCGGTGCCCGCGACGCCGCGTTCCGTCAAATCTCTCCCGCCCGCACTCACGCCCAACTCCGGGCTCACCAACTCGGCCTCGGCGTCACCAAGACCATCTTACTCCCGTCAGGCCGCGACGCCTTTCGCCCCTCGACCATCAACGGCCGCTCCAACGGTCTCGAAAGCACGATCACCGGCAACGAGGACTGTCTCGCTTTCGTCCGGGCCTTCCCCGACGAATTCGTCTTCGGTGCCAACGAGGTCAGCGACCTCGCCGACGCAACCGCGGTTATCGAAAAATATCTTAAACTCGGCGCGGTGCTCATCGGTGAACAAAAATTTAACGTCGAATGCGATTCGGCCGAAATGCAGAAACTCTATCAACTAGCCGACGCCTACCGCGTGCCGATTTTGATGCATTGGCAGATCGGCAGCTACAACCAAGGCTTCGATCGTTTCCACACGATGCTGAAGAAATATCCCAGGGTAAACTTTATCGGCCACGCGCAAACGTGGTGGGCCAACATCGATAAGGCCTGTGACAACGATCCGCGAAATCTCTATCCTCGCGGCAAATTGACCCCCGGGGGCCTGACCGACCGCTATCTCAGCGACTACCCCAATATGTTCGGCGATCTGTCTGCCGGCTCCGGAGAAAACGCCTTCAAGCGTGACCCGGATCACGCGCGCGCCTTCCTCGCTCGCCATCAGGACAAACTGATGTTCGGCAGCGACTGCGTCGACCCCACGGCGGATGTTGCCGTGTGCTCGGGTGCGCGGCAACTCGCCCAAGTTCGAGCCTACGCACCCAACAAAACCGCCGAACGAAAAATGCTCTACGCAAACGCGAAGACGTTATTCCGGCTCTGAGTGTCGCCTACCGCCGCGATTGGCCCACAATTTTGCGCCGACAAATCCGCCTTTCGACCAGGGTTCCGGGCAAGGTGCAGCTCCGAGCCGCCGCCGAAAGAGGCAGGGACTTCAGTCCCCGCGAAAAGCGGCAGAGGGGCTGAAGTCCCTCCCCTTTTCCTCGCAACCTCACCGGGCACTCGCCACGCAGTCGACAACTCGCAGATTCACCCTCCAGGCGATCCCTCTGCGCGAACCGCTTGTACTACGTTCGAATTGTGGGCCAAGTGCAGGCCGAGCGCGGCGACTCACAAATCGAGCCAGGTGCCCGCTCGTGGTAATCCGCCTCGTGAGCGGCGGGAGGGATCACGCTTCTGCTCCCGATTCCCTGCTCTCACGAGCAGGGCTACGCCACCTGAACTTGTTTCGCCGCCTGAACTACCGCCTGAACTACCGCCTGAACTCCGCCGCCTGAACCGCGAGTCAGACGTCGCATATCTTTCTTGTCGCACCACTCGCCAGCGAAAACCGGCCGCGCGGTGAAATGCATCATAACTCCGGCTCTCCTTTCACGAGGCGTATGGCGAGAGTGCCGTCCAAAAAAGGACCACCGGACTATTTCTCGCGATTCCGCGGATGAAATTTTGCGTGCTGTTCGATCAGCCGCTGCGGTTCCACCGCCGTGTAGATTTGCGTCGTCGAGATGCTCGCGTGGCCGAGCATCTCTTGAATGGCTCGGAGATCCGCACCGCCCGATAACAAATGCGTCGCGAATGAATGGCGCAGTCCGTGGGGTTTCACGTTTTTCGCAATACCGGCCCGCTGGGCGTATTTTTTCACGAGCATCCACAGCATCACCCGAGAGAGCGCACTCCCGCGGTTATTAAGAAAAAACTGGCTGCCCGTCTTGAGCTTCACCAAGTGCGGGCGACCCGAAACCAGATACGTCGTCAGCGCGTCCCGGGCCTTGCCGCCCACCGGCACGATCCGCTCCTTCGAGCCTTTGCCGAACACCCGGATAAGTCCATTTTCCAGATCAACCTGCTGGAGCATCAACGCGGCGAGTTCGGAAACGCGCAGACCGCTCGAATAAAAAAGTTCCAACAACGCCCGGTCGCGGAGCGCTCGCGGAGTGCCACCACTCGGCGCCACCAGCAACCGCGCCACGTCGTCGGCGGAGAGCGTGCCGGGAATTTTCCGGACGAGCTTCGGTCCAGACAACAGCGCCGTAAAATCATCGTCGCGGATTTTTTCGCGAACCAAAAACCGAGCGAGCATGCGGACCGCCGTGAGTTTGCGCGCCAGGCTCGCGGTCTTGTAGCGCTTGCTGTCAAGCGAGTGAATCCACGCTCCGACCTCCGCCCGCGTGACGCCGCGCCAGTCGGTCACCTTGCTCCGGGCGAGAAATGTGGCAGCCTGATCAAGATCGCGGCGGTAGGCCGCGATCGTGTTCTGGGACAACCCGCGCTCGAGGCCAATGAACGCGAGAAAGGTATCGATATCGTGGGCAAACGCCCCCGGAGCCTGGCTGTGGTCGACGCGCATGGCGGAAAATAAAAAGAGACGTCGCGGAAGGGCGGCGTCGATTTTCAAATGCGCGGAGGCCGCTCAGTATTTGCGGCGGCGCTGCGGCGGGACGTAGTTGGAATTCGTCTCTTTCATCCGGAAAGTAATCCGCGCTTTCTCCAAATCGTAGGGGCTCATCTCCATTTTCACCATATCCCCGGCGGCGATCTTGATAAAATTTTTCCGGAGCTTACCCGAAATATGCGCGAGGACCACGTGCTCATTGGCTAGTTGGACCTTGAACATCGTGCCCGGGAGCACGGCAATCACGCGGCCCTCCACTTCAATCGAATTGGTGTCAGCCATGGTTAACGTGGAGTTGGTGCGCGAAGCAAATCATCATATGTGCGGTCTTCAAAAGCACCTTGTAAGGCAGAACGCAGCCGCCTTAGTCAAGATTTCCCTCCTGATCCACGCCTTCCCGCGCCTGACGCCATGCCCGCTTCGCCCGAGCTCCCACCCCTATGCCCTTTCGAGAAACGCTTCCCGTCGCAACTCGTGCGCGACGATGCGTTTTTCATGAGCTTGGCCTACAATCAAGCCATCGAGGCGTGGCGGGAGGACGAGGTCCCGATCGGCGCCGTCATTGAAATCGGGGGCGAAGTCCTCGGCTCAGCCCACAACACCGTCGAGGGCGCGAAAGATCCCACCGCCCACGCCGAAATGCTCGCCCTCACGCAGGCCGCCGCGAAACTCGGCGACTGGCGACTGTCCGGAGCCACCGTCTACGTCACGAAGGAACCCTGCCCCATGTGCTCTGGGGCCATGCTGATGGCGCGGGTAAAGCGCGTGTGTTACGCGGTGCCCGACCCGAAGATGGGCTGCCTCGGTGGAGCGACCAACCTGAACGATCTGCCCCGCGTGAATCATCACGTCGAGCTCACGGTTGGCGGCGTCCTCGAAACCGAATGCCGCGAGTTGCTGCAGACGTTTTTTAAACTCAAGCGCGCGGCGGAGTGAAGGGGCGCGCCAACGGTGAGTCACATCGTAAAGTTGACGCCTTGCCCAGCCGATGCATTGGTTTCTGCCCGCATCCTGCGTTCCCGTTCCATCCGAAAAATAAATCACACCCATGCCCTTCACCCTCCCAGCCCTGCCCTACGCTCTCGACGCCCTCGCTCCGCACATCGACGCGAAGACAATGGAAATCCATCACGGCAAGCATCACCAAGCC
>SXGR01335876.1_pt1 | contig 13323 bp, 3 predicted proteins | sample 3174711 | NCBI WGS metagenome assembly SXGR01 (sample SAMN11356860, study PRJNA531348) | freshwater metagenome | isolation source: freshwater sample F1-60 | place: China: Fuxian Lake, Yuxi | collected 2017-12-25
CGTGACATCGAGTGCGGTCGTGGGTTCGTCGGCGATGAGGAGCTCGGGCTTGGTGATGAGGGCCATTGCGATCATGACGCGTTGACGCATGCCTCCGGAAAACTCGTGCGGGTAGAGGTTGATGCGTTTGTCGGGGTCGTTGATGCCGACGGATTCGAGGGCGGCGAGGGCGCGTTGGCGGGCTGCGGGTTTGGAGAGATTTTCGTGGATGAGCAGCGGCTCCATGAGTTGGTCGCTGATCCGCATGTAGGGATTCAGGGAGGTCATGGGATCTTGGAAAATCATCGCGACGCGTTTTCCGCGGATGGCACGGGATTGGGTGGGTGTGCAGTGGAGCAGATCGACGCCATCGAAAACGGCGGTGCCGCTCTCGATGCGGCCTGGGGGCGTCGGTATGAGGCCCATGATGGAGTAACACGTGACTGATTTACCGGAGCCGGATTCGCCGACGATTCCGAGGGTCTCGCCGCGTTCGAGGGAGAAGCTCACGCCGTCGACGGCGCGATAGACCCCGCTGCGAGTGTGAAAATAGGTGCGAAGGTCAGTGACGGAGAGGAGGGGCACGGGGAGGGTGGGGAGGGAATGACCAATGACTAATGACTAATGCCTAAAGACGAGCGGTGGAGAGTTGGAAGGAAGGAACCACTCATGAACACCAAGAAAGACTGATTGCGGAGGAAGGAGTGGGCGGGTGATGGAGGCGAGCCAACGCTATTTGTGTGCCAGAATTTCGGAGACGGCTGCGGCGACGGTTTCGGGCGTGAGCTCGGCGAGATTGCCGCCGCCGGTGGGTGGGCAGGCGGGCGGTTGGAGGAGGCGGGTGGGCGACGCGAAGACCGGGCCGGTGCGCACGGGGTTGGTCGGACCGAAGAGGGCGAGGAGGGGGACGCCGAGGGCGTTGGCGAGGTGCATGCCGCCGGTGTCGTTGGTGACGAGGAGGCGGCAGGTACGGAGGCGCGCGGCGTAGTCGGGGAGGGTGGTGCGGCCCGCGAGGTTTTCGACGCGGGTGGCGGCTAAACCGGCGGCGATGGCACTTGTGAGCGGAGTGTCGTTGGCCGTGCCGAAGAGGACGAAGTGCGCAGATGGAAACGCCTCGATGAGCGCGCGCCAGTGGGCGATGGGCCAGCGCTTGGCGGGCATGTTCTCAGAGCCCGGGATGAGGCCGATGGGTGCGGAAGGAGTTGAGAGCGGCGAGTCGGAAACGGCAGCGGACAGCGGGGTGCGGTCGAGCGGAGTGAGCAGGCCGAAGTGGCGAAGGAAATTTTCCCAGAGCGCGAGCTGGTGATGCGTGCGTTCGTCGAAATCGGCCGGGACACGGTAGGCGTGGGACAGGAGCGGACGCGGTTTGCCGGGGCGGACGAGGCCGAAGCGTTGACGGCAGCCGCTGAACCAAGCCTCGAGGTCGCCGCGGAGGGAATTGGTGAAGAGCAGCCACACGTCGAGATGTTCGCGGCGGAGGCAGCGGAAAAAGAAATAGTAGCCGAGGCCTGGTGACGGGAGCGCCAAGGTGCGGTCGGCGATGGCCCAGCCGTCGAGGAGCGGGAGAAATGTTTTTTTCGCGACGAGGGTGATCTCGGCATCAGGGCGTGCGGCGCGGAGGGCGCGGAGCAGGGGGAGCGCCATGACGACGTCGCCGAGCCAGTTGGGGAGGCGGACGTAGACGCGCGTGCGGCGGGGGAGAGTGGTGAGGCCCCGGGCGAGCAGCTCGGCGGCTAGGAGGTCGCGTTTCGCCTCGAGGCGGAAACGCTTGGTGGGCATATCCTGATTGCGCCAGCGGTCGTGGGCCCAAAGCCACGACGAGCAGAGGTTGTCGTCGGCGCGGAGGAGCTGTTCGAGCCAGCGGTTGAGGCCGAGGGTGACGGCGGTGGATTCGCCGCCGGTGGCGATGAGATCCACGCTGACCTCGACGCGCCAAAACGCGCGGCGGCGTGGGAAGATCCCATAAACACGTGCGCCGAATTTTTCGGCCATGAGTCCTGGGAGTTCGGTGGTGGAGCAGACGCGGCCAAAGAGCGTAGTGAGCGCGCCTTGGAGGCCGGCGTTTTGGTCGAAGAGGACTCCGACGAAGCCCTGACGTCGGAGGATTTTCAGGGCATCGGCGAAACCTTCCTTTCGCGAAAGGAGCTGCATCCCGAAGCGTTCGCGGGAGGCTCTGACGAAGGCGTTGGCGGCGGGATTGTCGAGGGGGCGGAAGATGATGCCGAACTCGGGGAAGGGACCGGGGACGACGAGCGGTTGCGAGGTTTGAGCCTCCCAGTAGGCGAGGTGTGGAGAGCAGATGAGCGTGGCGGCTTGAGAGGTGCGGTGGAGTACGTAGGCGGCGAGCAATTCGGGTGAGGCGGAGACGATCTGGCGGAGGCGGGTTGCATTGAGGTAAGGGGTGGCGAGCGAGAGAAATCCGGTCTCGATCATGCGGCGGCAGCTCTCGCGTCCGATGGTGCGATGCCACGCGGCAGGTTTTTCCGGGAACGCGTGGTGGAGGTTAGAGAGGACGAGGCGACGGCGGCGCGGGAGGCAGAAAAAGACGAAATCACCGAGCGTGTCGGAAAGCGCGCGCAAAAGGGGTTCGGGAGTGTGGGCAAGGAGCCAGCCGAGAATTTTGAGGAGCACGAGCAACACGCGAACCGTGTAATGACTGAGATACGCTGGGTGAAGCAAACTCTGGCAGCGGGTGGCGGAAAGGATTTGAAATGGGCGACACGCGCACCGTCGCGTAGTCGTGCGCGCGGGCAGAGCAGATGGCTTCGCGCTGGGGAGTGGTGTACGGTTGACGACGCTTTATTTTTTTGTGGAGCTAGCATTCTTGAGCCATTTTTCTGCGCTCCTCCTTGATCCTACGCGGCTCTAACTAGATCCTATCTTTATGACATTTCGCCGAATCTTGGTGCGCGCCGTTTTCATGCTCTGCGCTTTGGGCCTGCTGGTTTTTTGGTGGCGCTCCCAATCACCGACCCATGCTACCCGGACGGCGGAGGCGGTTGCCCGTGCCGGGTCGGCTGTGAGGGCCGCGCGCACCGCCCCACTCGTGGCGACGGCAGTACGAGAACCCCCCCCCGCAGCGCTCTCGCCCGTGCTCGCGTCACCCGGCTCTTCGCTCGGTCAATTTCAGTCGTGGAGTCAGCGTTACCTCGCGGCGACTCCGGCGGCGCGAGCCGCGCTCGTGGCCGAGGGCGTCCAACTCGCGGTGGCTCGCCGGGCCGAGTTCAAGGCCCTGATTGTCGGCGATCCGCGCGAGGCGTTGCGGCAGGCGGTGCCCGTCGTCGCGCGCCAACAACTCCCCGCGGAAATCGTCGCGCTCCTCGAAGACCGCGTCGAGGGCCGCGCGCAGCTCCGCGTCTACCTTTCCGCACCGCCGGCCGACGGTTCGCCCGCCACGCAGCCTCCGGTGCTGCGGATCGCTGAATTCGGCGATCGGCTCAACTACGTCGCCCACGTCTTCGGCCGCCGCGAAGCCTCGATCGCGTGGCTGCCCAATGCCGCGCTCAACGGCGTCGCCCTCGATCAGCATCTCGCCGTCGCCGAGAGCCCTCTTCGTCGCCTCGAGATCGGGGAGATTCCCTCGGCCGCCAAATCTGCTGTCGAACTTTGCCCCATCTCCGGCAAGACCACGCTCGCCACGCCTCCCACCGTGGCCATCGCCGAGGAAACGGTCGCCGTCGAGATTTACGGCGAGATCGTTTACCTTTGCGACGGCAGTCACGTCACCTTCTTCGAAGAACAACTCATCCAGGCCGAAGGTGCGACGGGCGGCCCCCAGCGTTTCACCGGCCTCATGCCAGCCCGCCCGTCGCCCTCGCTCGGCGAACTGCGCGTGCTCTACATCCCGATGACGTTTGCCGATCAGAACCAAATTCCCGCCACTGAGGCGAAGAGCTACGAGGTCATGCGCGACGTCGCCGATTTCTTCTACAAATCCTCTTTCGGCCGCCTCTCGGTTCAGGCTGCGGTCACCCCTCCCGTCAAGCTCCCTCACAACGAAGCTTGGTATGTGCAGAAGGACACCTCGGATGGCGTCAGCAAGGAGATCGATGGACTTAGTTTGGAGCTCCAGCACGCCCGCGAAGAGGCCGCCAAGCTCGGTTTCGACGCCAACGACTACGATGCCGTCGTCCTCCGCCTCGCGGGCGGCCCCCGCTCGGGTGTCGGCGGCTACGGCGGCGGCACCAGCGTTTGGGTTTACTCGGATTCCGTGAGTATCGTCGCCCACGAGCTCGGCCATTGCTTCGGCCTCGCGCATGCGAATTTCTGGGACACTGGCGGCGCGAGCGCGATCGGTGCCGGCGCGAACCAGGAATACGGCAGTCCGTTTGACAAGATGGGCAGCGGTCCCTTTCCGCAGGGCCAGTTTAACGCGCAGGCGAAAAATCAGGTGAAGTGGCTGCCCGATAATTTTGTGCAGACCGTGACCGCCGACGGCGTTTACCGCATCCACGCCGCCGATCAGACGCTCCTCGATCCCACGCGCCGCTATGCCCTGCGCATCGTGAAGGACAACCAACGCGCTTACTGGGGCGAGGTGCGCGCCCAGTTCGACTCGCTCAATCGCTGGGTCGCGAACGGTCTCATCCTCGGTTGGAAATGGCCGCTCAACAGCGGCTCCAACATCCAAGTCATCGACACCACGCCCCAGTCGCCCGGCGGGAAAAACGATGCGCCCATCGTCGTCGGGCAGAGCTTCTCCGATCTCGAGTCCGGCATCCACCTCACCGTCCTCGCCGTCAACACCGATGCCAACGGGGCGCGCAGCGTCGATGTCGGCGTCGTCTTCGGCGTCTTCCCCGGCAACATCGCTCCCACGCTCGCGCTCACCGCCTCCGCATTCAACGTTCCCGCCAATGCTCCGGTCACCTTCTCGGCCGCGGCCGCGGATCGCGACGGCGATTCGCTCTCCTACCAGTGGCTGTCGTCGGATAACTCGAGCGCTTCGGCCGCCACCATCGCGGCGAACTCGGCCACCTTCACCCGCTCCTTTGCCACCGACGGCCAGTATGTCGTCACCTGTGTCGTTTCCGATGGTCGCGGCGGCCGTGCCCTGCGCTCGGCCCTCGTGGTCATCGGCGCCGGAAACTCTCGCTTCGCGATCTCCGGCCGCGTGACTCTCGTTGGTCAGGGCCTCGCGGGCGTCTATGTTTCAACCGGCACCGGCAATGCCGTGCCCACCGACAGCTTCGGCTACTACACGATCCCCAATCTCGACGCCGGCACCTACACCGTCGCGCCGCTCCTCTACGGCTACGAATTCACCGATCTCTTCAACAACAGCGTGCTCGTCGGTCCGAGTTACAACGGCGCCAATTTCGCCGCTGCCGCGCTGCCCTCGGTGTCGCTCACCGCCTCCACTCCGGTTGCCAACGAGGCCGGCACCGTCGCCGCCAAATTCACCCTCTCCCGCACCGGCCCCGAGGCCGAGGCGCTCACCGTCAGCCTGGTGCCGGCCTTCGGCACCGCGACGGTGACGACCGACTACAAGTTCAGCCCGGCGGTCACCGCCGGCTCGCCCTACAACACCGTCACCATCCCGGCCGACGCCAGCACGCTCGATCTCGTCGTCACCCCGGTCAACGATACCGCCGCCGAGGGCCCCGAAACCGTCTCCCTCCAGCTCGGGCTCAGCTCGTTCTACGTGATCGCCGGCAACCCCGCCGCCACCGTTACGATTCTCGACGACGACACGACGCTCCCCCGGATCTCGATCACCTCCGCCGCCATCGCGGCGCGCGAGAGCCCCGCCCGTCCCGCGAGCTTCACGGTCGCCCGCACCGGCGCCACCACGGCGAGTCTCACCGTGAGTCTCGCCGCGGCCGGCACTGCCGCCGCCGGCTCCGACTACACCGCGCTCCCGGCCACCGTCACGATTCCCGTCGGCGCCGCCTCGTTCCAAGTCCCTGTCGCGCCCCTCGACGACGCGCTCGCCGAGGACTTCGAGACCGTGCTCGTCGTCCTCGCGAGCAACGTCGCTTACCTCATCGATCCCACCGCCGCCTCCGCCTCGATCATCATCGAGGACGACGATCAGCAGGTCGTTTCTCTCGCCGCCACGGACGCCCGCGCGACCGAGGTCAATCTCGCGCTGCCTGGCGCCGTGCCGGATCCCGCCGTCTTTGTCGTCACCCGCACCGGCGATATTTCGCAGGCGTTGACGGTTTACTACGCGCTGGCCGGCACCGCCCTGCACGGCATGGACTTCGAGGCGCTGCCCGGCTCCGTGACGTTTCCCGCTGGAGCCCCGCGCGTGAGTGTCGTGATTACGCCGCGGTTCGATGGGCTGGGGGAGGGACCGGAGACGGTCTTGCTCCAACTCGCCGCCGGCGGCCCCGGCTACCGCCTCGGCCCGGTGAGCAACGGCAGTATCTCCATCAGCGATGCGGGCGATCCCGTTTATGTGGACGTGGTCGCTATGGTCGGCGCGCGCGAGCCGGCGACCAACGGGCGGTTCCGTTTCTCTCTGAAGGGCATGCCCGAAACCGCGTCGAGTCTCATCATTAACTACACCCTGGCGGGCACGGCGACTCCCGGCACCGACTACGCGACTCCGTCCGGCTCGCTCACGGTATATTCCGGCGCGACGGCGATCGCGGCCGGGCAGTATCACAGCCTGTTCCTCCGCACGGACGGATCGCTGTGGTCAACCGGTTACAATAACAACGGCCAGTTGGGCGACGGCACCACGACCTCGCGCTCCACTCCGGTGTTGGTCGCGGCCGGCGTGGACACGATGGCCGGCGGTTTCTACCACACCCTTTTTGTGAAGACCGATGGCTCGCTCTGGTCCGTCGGCGCCAATGGTAACGGCCAACTCGGCGACACCACGACCACCAATCGTAGCACCCCGTTCCAAATCCTCGCCACAGGGGTCAAGTCCGTGGCTGCGGGGGCTAATTTCTCCCTGTTCGTGAAAACGGATGGCTCGCTCTGGGGCATGGGGCAAAACTCCAGCGGCCAGCTTGGCGATGGCACCACTACCCAGCGCACCGCTCCCGTGCAGGTGCTCGCTAGCGGCGTGCGCGCCGTCGCTGCCGGTCACTACCACAGTCTCATTCACAAGACCGACGGCTCCCTCTGGGCCGCGGGCAATAACGTCTACGGCCAGCTCGGCGACGGCAGCAACACCGCCCGCTCCTCCCCGGTGCAGATCGTAGCCAGCGGCGTGAGTGCGATCGCGGCCGGCGAGTATCACAGCCTGTTCCTGAAAACCGACGGTTCGCTCTGGGTCGTCGGCCGCAACGACACCGGGCAGCTCGGCGACGGCACCACCGTCAATCGCAGCATGCCGTTCGCGTTGGCCACGGGGGTCGCCGCCATTGCCGGCGGCCAGAAGCACAGCCTGTTCGTCAAAACCGACGGCACCCTGTGGGCGATGGGATACAACAACCACGGCCAACTCGGCGACGGCACCACTGTAAACCGCCTCGCGCCGGTTGCGATGACATCGGGCGTGACGGCGGCGGCCGGCGGCGGCCTCCACACGTTGATCCTCCGGACGGGCGGCGCACTGGCTGGCACCGGCTACAATCCCGACGGCGAACTGGGCCTGGGCAATACGACCAACACCACCACGCTCGCGTCCGTCACCACGACCTTGGCGGATCTCGCGATCGTGCCGATCAATGACACGCTCGCCGAGGATCTCGAGACCATCACCGTAACGATCTCGCCAAGTGCGAGCTACACGACATGGGAGGCGACGCGCTCGGCCACGATGTGGCTCCACGACGACGAGCAGCCGACCGTTTTTGTCGATGCGCACAGCGGCACTGCTTCCAACGGCATCGCGACCTTCGCGGAAAACGGCACGTCCGGAAAATTCTACCTCTCGCGCACCGGCAGCACCGCGGCCGCCCTCACCGTCAACTATACGCTCGGCGGCACCGCGACCAACGGCACCGACTATGCGACCCTCTCCGGCGTCGCCGTCATCCCCGCCGGCGTGCCCGGCGTCGATGTCACCGTGACGCCGATCCAGGACACAGCCTTCGAGGGCACCGAGACGCTGGTCCTCACCCTCGCCGCCGGCGCGTATGCGCGCAGCCCGGGCGCTACGCTCTACCTCACTGACGACGAGACGAGCACCACAACCGTGGCGTTTTCCACGGCAGGCAGTGTGGTCGCCGAGTCCGCGGGCGTCGTTAATGTCCCTGTCACGCTTTCCGCCGCCGCCGCGGCACCCGTCACCGTGGACTACGCGATCACCACCCCCGGCACCGCTACCTCCATCTCAAGCGACTTTACCACGTCGTTGCCTTATTGGGTGCGCCTCGCCCGCGTCGGCTCGGTCGTGACCGCCGCGCTCTCGACCAACGGCACGACCTGGACTGCCTACACCGCCCCCGCGACGATCACTGCCGTCGATCCCGTTTTGCTTGGCCTCGTGGTGTGCGGACAGGACGGGACGCTCGCGAGCGCGACATTCGACAACGTCACGCTCATACCCGGCCCGCTCGGCACGCTGGAGGGGCGAGATCTCGGCTTCATCGCCCTTGCCGGAAGCATGAGCGTCAGCGGCGGCGTTTACACCGTGAGTGGTGCCGGCACGAGCCTCGGGGGCAGTGCCGATTCGGGCTACTTTGCCGCGCAGCCCGTGAGCGGCGATTTCACCTTCACCGCGCGCGTCGTCACCAGCACAGGCACCGGCACCAACCGCTATGCCGGCGTCATGGTGCGTGAGGACATGCGCAACGTGGCGCGCAGTGTCGCGGTCGTGCAGCGCGGCACGACGGCGACCTACCGGTTCGCCCGCACCGCGGCCGTGCTCACCACGCTCGGCGCCGGGGTCGATTATCGCTTCACGCCCGGCTCGCTCACCTTTGCACCCGGGGTCACCTCGTTGTCGATCCCGGTAAACGTCGTGGACGATCTCTTGTCCGAGCCGCTCGAGCGGGTCGTGGTGGTGCTGCGCAACCCCAACGGCGCGCAGCTTGGTGCCACCGCGCAACACGTCATCTCGGTCACCGATAACGACGTCGCGCCGCTCCAGCCCTCCGTGGGATTTGCCGCCGCCTCCGGCTTGGTTTCTGAGGGCGGGGTGCCGGCAGTCCTCGTTGCGGTGAGTCAAACCTCTGCCTCACCGATCTCCGTCGCGTATGCGGCGACGAGCGGCACCGCGACGGCTGGTGCGGATTTTTCGCTGCCGTCGGGCACGCTCACCTTTGCTCCGGGCGAACTCACGAAGGCACTGCCGCTCTCCTTGATCGACGATGCCGCGGTCGAGCCCAATGAAACCGTCGTTATTACGCTCTCGCAGCCCGTTGGCGCGACCCTGACGTCGCTCGCCACCCATACCCTCACGCTCGCTGACAATGACCTGCCGGTTGTCTCGGTCGCGGCGACTGATGGCGCCGCTTCCGAAAACGGCGATACGGGCCAGTGGACCTTCACGCGCACCGGCAGCACGGCCGCCGCTCTCACGGCAAATTTCACCGTTGGCGGCACCGCGACCAGCGGCACCGATTACACCGCGCTCGGGTCCAGCCTCACGATCCCCGCCGGAGCGGCCACCGCCACCCTCGCGCTCGCTCCGCTCGCTGATGCACTCAACGAGACCTCCGAGACCGTTGTCCTCACGCTCGCGCCCGCCGGCGGTTATCTCTTCGACGCACCGGGCACTGCGACGATAACCCTTGCCGATACTAACACCCCCGTCGTCACCATCGTCGCTTCTGATGCCGACGCCTCCGAAACGGGGCCCAACACCGGCGTCTTCACCTTCGCGCGCACCGGCGCGACGACCGGCGCACTCACCGTGTCCTTCACTGTCACGGGCACCGCGACGAGCGGCTCCGACTACACTGCGATCGGCACCAGCGTGACCATTCCGGCCGGCCAGAGTAGCGCCACTGTCGCTGTCACCCCGCTCGACGATGCCATCACGGAAGGCCCCGAGTATGTCGTAGTCTCGCTCGCCACCAACGCCGCCTACGCGCTCGGCACGGCCACGTTCGGGAACGTCACCATCGCCGATAACGACAACCCGCCCGCCGTCGTCGTGGCCTCGCCCACCGGCAAAGCCGTGCAACTCGCCGCCGGTGTCGGCCTGCTGCTCGCCGCTTCCGCGACCGATGACGGCGCGCCCAACCCGCTCACCTACACTTGGTCGAAATTCTCCGGGCCGGGCATGGTCACGTTTGGTTCTGCCAACAGCGCCGGCACTACCGCGCAGTTCGCTGGCAACGGGCTCTATATCGTCCGCATCAGCGTCACCGACGGACAGTTTACCGTCTCGGACGATGTCACCGTGCAGGTCGGCGGCTTCGCGGCGGCGAACTGGATCGATGCCAGCCTCGGCGCGCCCTCCACTCGCGGCGGCTTCGGCGAAATCAACGGCGTCTTCACGGTCAACGGTTCCGGCACGGGCTTCAACGCGACGACCGACTCCGGTCATTTCGTTTCTCGGCCCGTCGAGGGCACCTCGTCGGTCGTCGCCCGGGTCGCCGGCCTCGCCGCCGGCGCCTCGGCCAACGCCCTCGCCGGCGTGATGATGCGCGAGACCAATTTCCGCGGCGCCCGCCGGGCCGTGCTCACGATCAAGTCCAACGGTGCCGTGGAGTGGCACAAGCGCAGCGCGGTCAGCGGGGCCAATACCCTTTTCTCCGGCGGCACGGCGGCATTCCCCGCTTGGCTGAAAATCGAACGCACGGGTGATGTGCTCACCGCATTCCGCGCCACCGATACCGCCGGCTCGCCCGGTGCGTGGACCCAAGTCGGCTCGCCGCTCACCCTCGCAACGCTGACGGGCACTATCAATGCGGGCATCGCGGCGAGTAATGCCACGGTCAATACGATCGTCGCCGCCACCTTCGACCAAGTCGCGCTCGCGCCCGCTCCCGCGGGCCCGGCGTTGGTGACGGAGAATCTCGGCGCCGGCGCGCTCACCGGCACCGTCAGCCAGAGCGGCTCCGTCTATACCATCGTTGGCAGCGGCACGCTCGGCGACGGCGGCACGGCCCGTTTCCAGCAGTTCTCCGGCGATGTCGTCGTGACGGCGCGCGTCCTCAGCCGCACCGGCACCGGCATCTTTCCCCCGGCGCAGAGCGGCGTCCTGATCCGCGACACCAGCCTCGAGTCCAGCGCCTTCGGCACCATGAGCATGAGCACGTCGTGGGGCGGCTATTTCGTTTGGCGCAATGTCATCGGCGGCTCGAGCGCGGCCAACTACGGTGGCGGCAACGCCTACCCCTACTGGGTCCGCCTCGTGCGCGAGGGCGACACGCTCACCGCCTGGAAAGCCGTCAACGCCGCCGGCAATGTCCCCGGCCCGTGGGTCCGGCAGGGCGCCACGCAGATCTTCAGCGCGGGTGCGCCGATCTACGTCGGCCTGACCGCCGACCTCGGCGCTTCCCCTGTGGCCAACACCGTGACGATGGACAGCTACTCCGTCGCCCCCGGCAACCTCGCTCCCGTCGTCTCGCCCGGCACCGGCGGCACTTTCCCCACCGCCCTCGTTGCCCTCACCGGCACCGTGTCCGACGACGGTCAGCCCACGCCGCCCGGAGCCGTCACCACTCTTTGGTCGCGGGTCAGCGGCCCCGGCACCGTGACGTTTGGCAATGCCTCCTTGGTGGAGACGACTGCACTTTTTTCAGGATCGGGCACCTACGTTCTCCGCCTCACCGCCGACGACGGCGAAGTCCGGGTGTTTGCCGAGAGCACTTATGTGATTTCCGCCGGTGCGCCGCCTACGATCGCGACGGCACCGACCTCACAACAAATCGGCGCCGGCGGGGCCGTGACGCTGACGGTGGTGGCCGGAGGCGTGGGTCCCTTCACGTATCAATGGCAGAAAGACGGCGTGAATATCGGCGGTGCGACCGCCGCCAGCTACGCCCTCACTGCGGTACAGGTGAGTCGGGCCGGCAGCTACACCGTCGTGGTGGGGAACTCCGGCGGCAGCGCGACGTCGTCGGCGGCGGTCGTCGGCGTCGTGCCGGCGGGCACGGGAGCGGCGCACCAGGTGGTCGCCGTCGGGTACGTGGGGAGCACGCAGCTCACCCTCGCGCACACGCTCACCTATGCTGGAACGGCCACGGCGCTCGATTGGGAGATGGTGCTGCCGGCGGGATGGAGTTTCGCTTCCGAGACGGGCAGCGGGGCGCAAGGTAAACCGGCCGTGGGTATTCAGAATCTGCTCACGTGGTCTTGGACGACGATTCCGGCGAGTCCGCTAACCTTCCGTGTCGTGGTTAGTGTGCCGGCGGGGCGAAGCGGCAGCCAGCAGGTCGTGTCACTGGTCAACCTGGTCCTCGGTGGTCCCGCGTTACGATTGCTCGCGCAAGCGGACCCGCTCGTGATTGTGGTGGGTGCGGCGCGCCACGGCGCCGACACGGACGCCAGCGGCCGAATCAGTATTGTCGAGCTCACGCGCGTGATCGAGCTTTACAACGTGCGCAATGGCACCGTGCGCACCGGTGCGTATAGGCTTAATGCCGCAACGGAAGACGGTTTCGATTCCGATCCTGCGCGGTCCGGCACCGCGGCGTTTACACCCTATCATACGGCCGATACCAATGGTAACGGATTGCTCGGACTCATCGAGCTCACTCGCGTGATCGAACTCTACAACGTCCGCGCCGGCACGGCCCGTACGGGCGCGTATCACCTTCAGGCTGACACCGAAGACGGGTTTGCTCCGGGGCCGTGACGATTCGTTCGGCGCGCTCCAGCGCCGCCTGGAGATTGGCCTCAACTCATTTTTTGCCCGCGAGCATATTTATTCAGGGAATTTTTTGCGCGAGAAGCCTCGCGATTGAACGGGAGCAATGGGCACGGGATTCCCCACCAAAGATCAACTCATCATTCGCAAGGAAGGTGAGCCGTGGTCGGGCAAGTTTCCCCCGGCCATCGCGACGGGGATGGATTTTGCTGAAGGCGAGACCGTTGAATGGACCATGGCCGACAAGCAGCACCTGATTCTGTCGCGTCGCTTCGTGGCGGCCGACCCGGTTGAGTTTAGCAAAACCGCCGCAGCCGTTCGTCCGGAAAATTCACACCCGATTGAATCCAAGGCATGAGCCACTGAGGACACGGGACGCAACCATCGAGGTCTCGGAGCAAGCCAGCATGATGGGCTCTGGAACTCTGCGCAGGCTCTGTGCGCTCTGCTAAAAGATTTCACCGAGAGGGTAGAAAATCCGGGTTAGCGCCTGCCGCGGCGCACGCGCAGCACAATTGCCCGCCGCGATCAACCAGGCGCACGAACGCATCATCGGCGGGCACCCGGTGCCCAACGGGGAGAAAGTCCTGAGTTTGTATGAAGCCGAGGTGGAGGTGCTCAAGCGGGGCAAGGCCGGAGCCGACGTGGAGTTTGGCAACAAACTCTGGTTGGGGGAG
>SXGR01057840.1_pt1 | contig 13318 bp, 11 predicted proteins | sample 3174711 | NCBI WGS metagenome assembly SXGR01 (sample SAMN11356860, study PRJNA531348) | freshwater metagenome | isolation source: freshwater sample F1-60 | place: China: Fuxian Lake, Yuxi | collected 2017-12-25
CCGAGTGCGCCGATCTGCAAAAAGCGACGACGTGGGATGCTAGCGCCAGTCGCGGCCTCGATGTTTTGATGGTTTGAATTCATGTCAGTTCCTTTCTCAATTCAACGGATAGTAAAACCTTATTAATATAAGAACGAGACTATAGTCACAGTTCGTTTCGTTGTCAATTTAGCCTGACTCGTCGACGATGATCCATTGACGTGATGTTACCCTGTGCTATAAATTCAGGAGTGCGTGGCACCATTCGACGCCTCGTCACAAAGAGAAAAGTATGTTGTCGCACGAACCCCGTATAGCGCACACCACGAAGTCCTTCGACCTCGTTATCACGGGCGCCGATTTGGTTGTGACCATGGATGCGACGCGCAATGAGGTGCGCGGTGGCTGGGTCGCCGTGCGCGATGGTCGCATATCTGCAATCGGAACGGCGGGCACCGAGCCCGATGCCACCGACAGATTGCGAGCCAACGGGTGTCTCGTCACACCCGGTCTCGTCAACACGCACCATCACATCTACCAGAACCTCACTCGGTCGTTCGCACCGGCGCTGAACGGTGACCTGTTTGACTGGTTGCGAACCCTGTATCCGGTGTGGAGTCGCCTTGACGAGGATGCGTCGTACGTTTCCGCGTGGATTGGTCTTGCCGAACTTGCGCTCGGCGGGTGCACCACCACCACTGACCATCTGTACGTGCATCCGCGGTTTGGTGGTGACCTAATCTCCGCAGAGATCGTGGCGGCGACGGAGCTGGGGATGCGATTCCATCCGACACGCGGTTCAATGAGCCTCGGGGAGAAGGACGGCGGACTACCACCGAACTCGGTGGTGCAAGACGACGACGAAATTCTCGCCGACTCCGAACGGCTCGTGCTCCGCCACCACGATGCAGCCGACGGCGCTATGGTTCGAATCGCCCTCGCACCGTGCTCACCGTTTTCGGTGACACCTGCCCTGATGCGCCGGACGGCAGAGCTCGCCGAGCGACTCGATGTCCGGCTGCACACGCATATCGCCGAGGACAACAACGAAGATGAATATTGCCTAGCGACGTTTGGCAAGCGTCCGCTCGAGCACTTCGAGGACGTCGGTTGGGGCAGCGACCGGAGCTGGGTCGCGCACTGCATATTCCCAAACGAGGCCGAGGTCAGACGGCTCGCCCGCTGGGGCACCGGGGTCGCGCACTGCCCGAGCAGCAACCAGTTGATCGGGGGCGGCCTCGCCCCCGTTCGCGAGATGCGGGACGCTGGAGTTCAAGTCGGGCTTGGATGTGACGGCTCCGCGTCGACCGATTGCGCCTCAATGTGGATCGAGGCCAGAGGGGCACTCTTGCTTGCTCGGTTGCGGGGTGGTCCTGCGGCGATGCGCGCCCGCGAGGTGCTCGAAATGGCCACACTCGGTGGAGCGGCATGCCTTGGTCGCACCGACATCGGCCATCTCAGCGTAGGCGCGGTGGCCGATGTCGTGTGCTGGCCGCTCGAGGGCATCCTATTCGCGGGTGCACTCTCCGACCCCGTGGAAGCGTTGCTCCGATGCGGGCCCAATGCCGCACGCCACACCATTGTGCACGGTCGCCCGGTGGTGCGGGACGGTTTCCTTGTGTCGACAAGGGTCGACGAGATGCTCAGCCGACACCGCACCATCGCCGGCGACTGGTTGGTCGCGGCCACCTGCTGACGAGTTCATCGCTGCACTGCCAACCGGCTCGCGTGCAGGATCGGTTCGGTGTAGCCCGACGGCTGCGCGATGCCTGTGAAGATCAGTTCGTGAGCGGCGCGGAACGCATGCCCATTAAAGCTCGGAGCCATCGGGACATAGGCTGTGTTTTCAGAGTTCTGAAGATCGACCTGCACCGCAAGCCGCCGCAGCGCGCTCTCCACGAGCTCTTCGTCAACGATGCCATTATGCAGCCAGTTGGCGACGTGCTGCGACGAGATACGACAGGTCGCACGATCCTCCATGAGTGCGACGTTGTCGATGTTCAGGACCTTGGAGCAACCGATGCCCGCATCAACCCAGCGCACGACGTAGCCGAGGATCCCCTGCACGTTGTTGTCTAACTCAGCCCTGATATCGTCGCGCGACCATCGGGGGCTCGAGGCGATGGGGATAGTAAGCAGGTCGTCGAGGGCCATTACGCTGGAAACGGCGAGGTCTTCCTGGACGGACAACACGTCGACCTTGTGATAGTGCAGCGCATGCAAAGTTGCCGCCGCTGGTGAGGGCACCCAGGCGCAGTTGGCACCAGAACGAGGGTGCGCGATTTTGTCGCGCAGCATGTCCGCCATAAGATCGGGAGCCGGCCACATGCCTTTGCCGATCTGCGCACGACCGGAGAATCCGCATGCCAGGCCGACCTGCACGTTCCGGGCCTCGTAGGTCCACAGCCAAGGTTCGCTCCTCATCTCGCCCTTGCGGACCATCGGCCCCGCGTACCTCGAGGTGTGGATCTCGTCGCCAGTGCGATCAAGAAATCCGGTGTTGATGAACACAATGCGTGACCGCACGGCACGGATGCACTCAGCCAGGTTCACCGACGTCCGCCGCTCCTCATCCATGATCCCCAACTTCACCGTGTTCGGCTGGAGTCCGAGGACAGACTCAACGAAAGTGAAAACGTCGTGGGTGAACGCGGCCTCGTCCGGGCCGTGTAGTTTGGGCTTCACTACGTAAATGGAGCCGCATCGGGAGTTGCGCTGATCAGGTTCTCGGCGGAGGTCGTGCATTGCGGCAAGAACAGTGATCATTGCGTCGAGCAACCCTTCCGGGACTTCGTCACCGTCTCGGTTACGGATCGCTGGCGTGGTCATCAACAGCCCCACGTTGCGGACCAACATGAGCGAGCGCCCGGGTACTCTTACAGGCGCTCCGTTTATCCCCACGTACTGCCGGTCCTGTTCGAGCACCCTGGTGAACACCTGGCCCTGCTTCGCGACTTGCTCGGTCAAGGTGCCGCGCATCAGGTTGAGCCAGTTGCGGTAGCACGCCGTCTTGTCGCGGGCGTCGACGGCCACAACCGAATCCTCAAAGTCCACGATGGTGGTGACCGCAGATTCAATCACGATGTCGCTCAGCCCCGCGGTGTCGGCTGAGCCGATTGGCCCACCATCACACCGGAGATCAATACCGAGGCCATGACATTGGAGCAGTATCGCCCGGGGTCTCGCAGGGTCTCCCTCGTAGGCACGCACTTGGGACGGGTCAAGAAGTCGGGTGGTCGCTCCGTCGGCGAGCGTGACCACGAGCTGGTCGCCTTCCACTGCATACCGCCGAGAACCCACATGCGAGCCGTTCGCAAGCGGAACCACCTCGTCAAGGTGGCGACGCGCCCACTCAACGACGACCTCTCCACGAGCGGGGTCGTAGGGCCCAGGCTTAGGTGGTGCACCCAGCACGTCGGTGCCATAGACGGCATCGTAGAGGCTACACCATCGGGCGTTGGCGGCATTGAGCGCATAACGGATGTTGCTTACCGGCACCACAAGTTGCGGCCCCGCAACCGACGCGATCTCAGCGTCGACGTTCTCGGTTGTCAACAAGAACTTCGGGCCTTCCGCGACTATGTAGCCGAGGTCCTCCAAAAAAGTCCGATATGCCACCACATCTCTCGGACCGTCACGGTGCGCTATGTGCCACTCGTCGATCGCTCGTTGCATCCGATTGCGCGTCTCGAGCAACTCAGCGTTGCGCGGCCCGAGTAAATGGATCATCTCGGACAGACCGGTGAAGAACCGATCCGAGTCGATGCCCGAGCCGGGCAACGCCTCCTCGGTGAGAAAGGCGTGTAGCGGCTCGGCGACCAACAGGTCGGCGACTGCGATCAACTCAAGATCCCGCGCCGCTTGATGACACTGTCGAAGTCGACTAGGCCGTACCAACCGGACAAGGTTTCCGCGTCGACGGGTCGATCGAACTCCTTGACGTAAGGCTTCACGTCGAGCACGGGCGTACCATCGATGATGTCGACGCCGCGAAACATGAGGCGAACAGCCTCGATCGACACCAACCGGACCAGGTGCAGTCCGATCGGCGTCGGACGAAACGGTCCGCGGGTCGCAAACGTGCCGACCTCGTGACCGAGGTGGGCGACGAGATGCGGCACCTCCAACAGCGGGCCCTTAGTGCGCACCGCGTCGTCTCCGAGCCAGGTGATGAGCCACACGTAGTCAAACCCGTCTAGAGCTCGCAGACCGTCGGCGAACGAGGGGACCATCTCGACCCACGCCGTCTCGTCGGGGTTGAGCGCTGCCTGCTGCGGCGCCAACCTGTGCTCGGCGTAGTTGCTGCGAACAACTCCAATTTCTGTGACCTGCATGGAAGAGTCCTTTCTTTTTTTAGTACCGAGTGGATCCTGTAACTTCAGAGTCTGGCCAGCACTTTGTAAGGTGTGAGTGGGATCTCGTCAAACCACACCCCAATTGCGTCGAACAGTGCGCAGACGATCGCAGGCGCGTACGAGAAGTACGGCATCTCTTATCGGCCTCGTGTAAAGAAGGGGCCGAGCGGGTCGTGCTCGGCGAGAAGTTCACATGCCGTTTCGATCGATTCGACCAAGTCGTTCCGATTGATCGAACGGTGCCGTCCTTGGATCGAGTTCATAGTCAGGGCAGCATCGCGACCGAAGTGGTGGTCTCGCGTCGCTCGAGCAGGCTCTGCGTACGGGCGTGGATCTCTTCCAACGCCGCAGCCTCGTTGATGCCAGTGAGACGACTGTCGGAAACACGGTGGTGCCCCTGCACCCACACGTTGCTCACGTCGCTCGCCCGCGCAGCGAAAACCAAATTCCAGAGGACGGGATCGTGGCCCTCCGACTGCGTGATCGGCAGGAGATGGGGTTGCCACAGATCAACGGTGATAAGATCGGCGTCCTTGCCGACCTCGATGGAGCCGATATGGTCGTCAACGCCGAGAGTGCGTGCACCGTCGATCGTCGCCATGCGCAGCACCGCCTCCGCTCGGAGCGCAGTCGCATCGTAGTGGCTTACCTTCTGCAGCAATGATGCGAGCTTCATTGACTCCCACATGCTCAAGGAGTTGTTGGAGATCGCCCCGTCGCTCCCAAGCCCCACGTTGAGCCCGGCCGCTGCGAACGCCGGCAAAGGCGCCGCGCCGCCGGCCAACTTCATGTTGCTCGTTGGGCAGTGTGCTACACCGGTCCCGGTGTCGGCGAGCAACTTGATCTCTCTCTCGTTGAGCCACACGCAGTGGGCAAGGAGGCTCCCTCGCTTGAGGATTCCCCGCTGCGCGAAGACCTCCACCGGTCGGGCACCGAAGAGCTCGACTACCGCAGCAACCTCTTCTTTCTGCTCACTCGTGTGCGTGTGGATCGACACACCGTATTGCTGCGAGAGCTCGCGTACCCGCTCGAACATCGCCTCGGAGCAGTAGGTGATGTGCTCAAGCCCAAGCCAAACCTTGATTCGGCCGTCCTGAGTGTTGTGATGGTCGCGGATGAGTTGCTCGTTCGTGTCGACGGTCTCAAAGAAGAGCTTCGTCGGGTGGTCGGCGGAGTACGGCACAAGGTGCACCCGAAGTCCGAGCTGGGACGCAGCCTCCGCGGCTCGATGCAGGTATCGATACATGTCGGCGACCGTGGTCGTGCCGCCCTTGAGGGCTTCCATGTACGACACGAGGCATGCGTGGTAGGCGTCGTCCTCGGTGAGCACTTGGTGCTCGCGCTGGTACTGAGGTAGCCAGTCCATGAGCTGTGCGTTCTCGGAGAAGCCCTTCAGCAGGCTCGAGTGGCTGTGGACGTCGATCAACCCTGGAAGCACTGCGAGCCGTCCTTTGCCGTCGATCACCTCGGCATCGGTCGGGATCTCGACATTCGACGTGCTGCCGACATCGGTGATTATCCCATCACGGAAGACAACCGTGCCCGAGTTGATGGTTGTGAACGCATCGTTGCAGCAATAGACGAGGGCGTTCGTGATCGCAGTGGCTCTTGCGGGAGTCACCTCAGGCGCCGTCCAGCGTGCGCGCGAACGCCTGATAGCGGATGTTGAGCCACTGGTAGAACTGCATCAGTGACTCTTCCTGGAACGAATAGCGGCCGGGTCGGCGGAAGCGTGACTTGTTGCCGCGCTGTACCGACTCTGTTGACGAGGCGTCTTGATTGTGGAACAGCACCAGACCGTCCTGAGCGATCTTGTAGAGGTGCTCGAACACCGGGTGCTGAGTGCTCTTCTCCGGGTACAGGTGGCCGATGCGGAGATTGATCTTGCTGGGGCCTGCGGGCAGCACAAGGTAGTAGAACAGCCCTTCTGGCACCGCGCCGAACCCGAGATTCGGCGGGACAGAGGCGAACACCACTTCCTTGCGCTGCTTCTCGTCGAGCGTCTCGATGATGGGTAGCAGCGCCTTCGCCGTCGGGTTGAAGCCTGCGTCGTGATGGTAGAAGCCGGTCGGGTGGTATACTGCGCCGTCGTCATCGTTGAACGGCACGAAACTCGTCAGCCTGACGTGGGCGAAGTCGTGAAGGACCCCGTGCAGATATGCGCTGTGGTATGGCTCGATGCCGTTCTCAAGTTGGGGCTTCCAGTTCCACGCGCAGTTCAGGATGTCGGCGACCGGCATGCTTACCATCTCGCCTATGCGGTAGTTATCGAGGGTGGCAGTGAGTTTGTGGAGCGTCGGCGCGAGCGGCGTCGCGTTGGGGTCGAGGTTGGTGAACACGAAACCGTTCCAGATCTCGACCTGGTGCGAGGGCAGACTCGCCTCGGCCTTGAGGTCGGACAACGGCACGGTATCATTCATTGATGGTGCTGCGACGAGGTGCCCATCGAGGCCATAAGTCCAGGCGTGGAAAGGGCATCGAAACAGACGACCAGTGCTGCCGGCACCTTCGCACAGAATGTGTCCGCGATGTGCGCACACCGGTGTAAACACTCGGATGTCTCCTTCGGTGTCGCGAACCATGACGAGCGGTTCGTCTCCCATGTCGACGCGCACGAAGTCGCCCGGCTCGGGAATCTCGTCGACCCGACCTAGGCAGAGCCAACTGCGCATAAAGATCGCCTCTTGCTCGAAGGCGTAGAATTCAGGATCTGTGTAGCACTCGCGCGGCAGGTTGAATCCACCGGCGAGGTCGCTGCAGCCCTCAGTGATCGTCTTGAGCACACGGCGGAGGTTCTCGGACAACGCAACTGTCGGACTGGCAGGATCGGGGATCAGTTTCATTTCGCGCTCCATCGGTTGTCATGACACGGCTGAGTTTCTAGATCTTTGCCAGTCAGAGACCGACTCAATTATAAACATCGAACGTATTTTTAGATAATAGCAGACAAATTAATATCCCAATTAGACCAAGAGTTTGTCGTATTCAAATATTAAAACACATTTTGGACATTTGACTCGGTCAAGACCCCATGCTTAGATGGAGGCCGTGCAACCGAGAACTGGTTAAATGATCTGTCCCCGATGAGCGCGCCCCCTCACGTCGACGACCACGATGCTGACCATTTCGCTGCGATCTCCGTCGAGGCGCTGAATACTTCGAACGTCACCCTGTCTGGAGTTCGACGGGCCGGTGACGTAACCGATGCAGTGGGGCGACGTAACTTCCTCCACGCCGGACCTCCGATTGAGATCAGTGATATAACGGGCCCCATGCGTGGCGCCCTCATCGGGGGCCTGATATTTGAAGGCGAAGCCACCGACGAGCGGGCCGCGGCGGCAATTATCGATTCGGGCAAGCTCACAATTAGCCCCTGCCACCACGCGGGCGGAGTCGGGGCGATGGCAGGGATCATCACGCCGAGCATGCCTGTTGTGGTCGCCGAGTGCTGTGGTCGCACGACCTTCTCAGCACTTAACGAGGGCACGGGTGGAGCGGTGCGCTATGGGTCGTTCAATGCAGAGACACTTGTCCGGCTCCACTGGATCACCGACGTAATGGCACCTGCGCTGGACCTCGCGATCCAGGCTGCCGAGCCGATCGACCTCGTGACACTGGTGGCCGAAGGGTTGCGCCGCGGTGACGATTGCCATAATCGGCTGGCCGGCACCACTGCCGCTCTGGTGTGCCTCCTCGCGCCCGAGCTCACCCGACGGGTAAGTCGCGAGGATGCGGCGGCGACCATGTCGGTGATGGCCGGCAACCCTCATTTTGCACTGCCGTTTGCGATCTCCATGGGCAAGGCCCTCGCTATGTCAGCCGCCGATGTGCCGGGCAGCCCGGTCGTCACGGCGATGGCGGCCAACGGCTGCGAGTTCGGCATCCGTGTGAGCGGCACAGGCGACCGATGGTTCACAGCGCCTTCGCCGATTGGCACGCCGCTGCTACTGCCAGGGCTCACACTCACTGATGTCAACCCCACGATGGGCGATTCGATGATTGCCGAGACAGTGGGGTTCGGGGCGTTCGCAATGTCGGCCGCTCCTGCGATCATGTCCTTTACAGGCGGGACCGCTTCACAGGGCATCAAGATCGTCGAGGAGATGCGCTCGATCACCGTGGCGACCAGCTCGCGGTTCCTGCTGCCGAATGAAGACCACCGCGGCACCCCACTCGGTATTGACGTCCACCGTGTCGCCTCATCAGGCGTCGCACCTGTCATCAACAACGGGTTAGCCCACCGGGAGATGGGGCGCGGGCGCGCGGGCGCGGGTGTCACCCGCGTGCCAATCGAGTGTTTCATCGCTGCGAGTGAAGCGTTGACCACGGGCGTGCGCTGTTCGTGAATGGGTCGCGTTCGGGCGTCGAACCGATCGTCACCAACGACGTGCGCGAGGCCGCGCGGCTTTGGGGCATCCCCACTAGGCTGTTGGATGAGCTCGCCGCGGTCACCGATGATGCGGTCAAACTCCATCAGCGACTTCTTGATCTCGCCGTAAACGAGGGCACTGCGATCTTGGCGCCGGCGCTCGAGCGTGCCGACATCGTTGAGGTACTAGGCACCGATCCCGGTCGGGCGTGGATGTTTCGACTGAGCGAGCCAACGCTCGGTGCCGCCGAAGCAGGACCGTTGCACGGCCAGCGATTGGCCGTGAAGGACTGCATTGCAGTAGCTGGTGTCCCGATGACAATCGGCACGAGCTTCTTCCGCCATGTCCCGACCCAACACGCTTCTGTGGTTGAACGAGCACTCGCCCACGGCGCGACCCTTGAGGGCACGACCGTGTGCGAGAGCCTGTGCTTGTCGGGCTCGAGCTTCACGAGCTCTACTGGACCGGTGCCCAACCCGTTCGACGCCGATCGGGCGACCGGTGGCTCCTCGTCAGGTAGCGCCGCGGTGATCGCCCGTGGCGAAGCCGACATCGCCCTCGGAACCGATCTCGGTGGCTCCGTCCGGAACCCCGCGGCGTGGTGCGGCATTACCGCACTCAAGCCGACTTTCGGCGTGGTGCCCTACACCGGGGCCATGGCCACCGAGATCACCATGGATCACATCGGACTTATGGCGCGAACGGCCTCGGCGCTGGAGCCATTCCTCCTCGCTCTTGCTGGCCCGGATGAATCTGACTCTCGCCAGGCAGGCGTCGAGTCACTGCTCCCCGCGGGGAACCGCAACCCGCGAATCGCTCTTGTCGCGGAAGGCTTCGGCCAACAGCGTGCCGACGCGCGCATCGATCGAGCGGTGCGCAATGCCGCGGCGATACTCGCAGCCCTTGTCGCGCACTCCACACTCGATGAGGTGTCCGTTCCGTTGCATCGACACGCCTCCGACATCCACGCCTCGATCGTGGGCGAGGGCAGCCTGGTGACGCTGTTCGAGCAAGCGCTGCAGGGGTCGAACCACGCCGGGCCCTACGACCCTGCGCTCGCGGCTGCGTTCGCCGTGGCGCTCAGGGACCGACCTGACCAGCTGCCGTTAAACGCAATGGCCACGTTGGTGGCGACCTCAGTCGCGCGGCGGCGTTCCGGCGGTGCCGTGCCTGCTATGGCCCAACCGCTACGGCGACGGTTGCGCGCCCAGTACGATGAGGCTCTAAAACATCACGACGTTCTCGTGATGCCAACCGTTCCAATGCTACCCCACCGTCTTCCCACCGAGTCGCTTCCGTTGGGCGAGTACCGGCGCTTAGCGTTCGAGATGCACGACAACAACTGCGCGACCAACCTCACGGGGCATCCGGCGGTCTCGGTACCCTGCGCTGTCATTAACGGCCTGCCGGTGGGCATGATGCTGATCGGGCGCCACCGCGACGATCTCAATCTCCTCGCGATTGCCGTGCAATTCCAGGCGGGATGCTTTGCCCCACCGCAGGTGACCGTACCAGCCGATCGACCGCCGAATCAAGGAGCCAAGAGTGCCTAATTCGAACCCAACCCGAACCCGACTGGGCATGCTGACGCCGTCCTCCAACACAGTCCTCGAGCCGTACGTCGGCGCGATCCTTCACCAGCTACTGCCCGAGGTGACCGCACACTTCCAACGCTTTACGGTGCGGTCTATCAGTCTGGACGAGGCCGCCATGAACCAGTTCGCCGACGATACGATCGTGGCCGCGGCCGAGACGCTCAACGATGCCCAGATGGACGTCATCGCGTGGGCAGGCACGTCAGGAAGCTGGCGTGGCTTCGACCTTGATGCTGGGCTCTGCGCAGCGATCACTTCGCGGACGGGTGTTGCCGCCACCACCACCGTGCAAGCGATCAACGAGATCCTCACCCGCACCGAGCCAAAGCGAATCGGTCTCGTCACCCCTTACCTGTCCGACGTGCAGGAAAAGATCATCGCTAATTATGCCAACGCTGGGCACACGATCCACACCGAACGACACCTTGAGGACCCAGGCAACTTCAGTTTCGCCGAATACTCCGATGACGCGGTCGCTGGCATGATCGAAGCCGTGGTGGCCGACGGTGCCGATGCGGTAGTGGTGCTATGCACCAACTTCCGTGGAGCACGGTGCACGGCCAAACTGGAGCACGAGCTCCTTGTTCCGATCTACGACTCGGTCAGCGCGACGGTCTGGAAGTGCCTGGTGTTGACGGGGCATTCACCGTCGGTCATCAAGGGCTGGGGTGGTCTCTTCGGCGATCGACGACTGATCGGAAACAGGTGAGTCCGATAGAATTTGACCTCGTCATCAAGGGTGGAACGGTGGTCACCGTCGCCGACATCGCGCAGTGTGACGTCGGGATAAAGGACGGGCGCATAATCGCGCTCGCCAATGGTCTTACGGCGTTACACGAAGTCGATGCAACCGGGTTGCTGGTGATGCCCGGCGGCGTTGATGCGCACTGCCACCTGGACCAGCGGGTCGAACCAGGCGTGCGAATGGCCGACGGCTTCGAGACCGGCACGCTATCGGCAGCCTGCGGCGGAACCACCACGGTCATACCGTTCGCGGCCCAACAGCGGGGAGCCTCTCTACGCGAGGCCGTTGACGAATATCACGCCCGTGCCGACGGCGCGGCTTACATTGACTACGGCTTCCACATGATCATCACTGATCCTACTCCAGCGGTGCTGCACGAGGAGCTACCGAGCCTGGTGAGCGAAGGGTACACGTCCTTCAAGATCTACATGACCTACGAGGACCTCAAGTTGAACGATCGGCAGATCATTGAATGCCTCGCCGCCGCTCGTGACACCGGAGCGCAGACGATGATCCACGCAGAGAACAGCGACTGCATCTCGTGGCTTACTGAAGTGCTGCAGGCAACCGGTCGCACGGCTCCCAAATTTCACGCCAATTCTCGTCCGCCGCTCGTCGAGCGCGAGGCGACCCACCGTGCGATGTCTCTCGCTGAGCTGGTCGATGTGTCGGTGTTGATCGTGCATGTGTCGGGTGCCGAAGCGATCGAGCAAATCCGATGGGGTCGGGCACGCGGTCTGGATATCCACGCGGAGACGTGTCCGCAGTACCTCTTCCTCACCACCGACGACCTTGATCGCGATGGGTTCGAGGGGGCGAAATACGTGTGTAGCCCTCCGCCGCGCGACACTGCCAACCAGGAGGCCGTCTGGACAGGCCTGCGCACGGGTGTGCTTGACGTGTTCTCATCCGATCACGCGCCGTTCAGCTTTAATGACCCGACTGGCAAGATGATTCATGGCGTCGACGCCCACTTCTCAGCCATCCCGAACGGCATCCCGGGTCTCGAGACGCGGATGGCGCTGTTGTTCTCAGGTGGTGTGATGACCGGTCGGCTGAGCCTGTCGCAATTCGTCGCCCTTACCTCCACCAACCCGGCCGAGATCTACGGGCTGCGGCCTAGCAAGGGCAGCATCTCAGTTGGAAGCGACGCGGACATCGGGTTGTGGGACCCAGATGCCACCTGGACGGTCACCAACGACCTGCTTCATCACGCTGTCGACTACACGCCCTACGAAGGTCTCGAGTTGCGTGGTCGGTGCACCAACACGTTCTCGCGTGGCGTCGCCGTCTGGAACGACGGCCGAGTTGTCGGCAGTCCCGACCATGGTCGCTTCCTGCGGCGATCCTCGAAGAGCAACTCTGGAACCACCCGATCTCGGTGGTGACCGCCCCATCGCCCGGTGCCGGGGTGAACGACGCCGGATTCGCTCAGCATGTGGCTGATGAGATGAGCCGTATCACCACAGGTCGCTATAACACCCATCGTCGGGGTGGGCACGCTCTTGATCGCGACGAGGCGTCCCGTGACCGATCGTTCTGGCCTGGCATCGATTTCTCTCCCACCACTATTTCCTCCGGCCCGACGTTGCTCACCAGGTTCACGGTGCGCAACGACGAGCGCTGGTATGGGTTACGGGTCCACCTCCCGTCCGCCATCGAGCGCTGGAACCTGCGAATCGGAATCGTCGATGCTGTGTCACATCCGACGTTATTCGCCGCCGAGGTTTGCTGGTACCTCGTGGTGCTGGTGGGTGCTGCCGACCTCACCGCAATAGAGCCCGACGATCAAGGGGTCGGCTGGCTCAACATCGCAACCGAGGTGTTCGGTCGGCTCAATGTGCCGTCCGCAAACTCAAATTGGTCAGAAGAGACCCCGCCAGTGCCTCATCTGACCACCTATACGACGGCTACACGTTATTACCTCGGACAACCCGATACCTGAGTTCGCTTATGATGTTGATGAACTGCGTGGTTATCGTGTCGAGCATCTGCCCAAAGCACGCGTTGCCCGAGTGACGAGGCGTCGAATGGTGCCACGCACTCCTGAATTTATAGCACAGGGTAACATCACGTCAATGGATCATCGTCGACGAGTCAGGCTAAATTGACAACGAAACGAACTGTGACTACAGTCTCGTTCTTATATTAATAAGGTTTTACTATCCGTTGAATTGAGAAAGGAACTGACATGAATTCAAACCATCAAAACATCGAGGCCGCGACTGGCGCTAGCATCCCACGTCGTCGCTTTTTGCAGATCGGCGCACTCGG
>SXGR01012210.1_pt1 | contig 13313 bp, 10 predicted proteins | sample 3174711 | NCBI WGS metagenome assembly SXGR01 (sample SAMN11356860, study PRJNA531348) | freshwater metagenome | isolation source: freshwater sample F1-60 | place: China: Fuxian Lake, Yuxi | collected 2017-12-25
GTCGGTTGGTAATGTGGAGATTCCGCAAAGCGCCTTTATGGCGGTGTTGAAACTGAACGATTAAAACTTCCTTATAATAAATTTAAAACCCACGGATTATTATTCTGTGGGTTTTTTTGTTGAATGGATTTCCTTAAAACTTCCCAACCACAAAAACAAGGTTTGAAAGAAAATAAAAAAGGTAACCCCCGATTGGGTTTCTAAAGTATCTTCAGTAAAAAAAGATAAGAGTGCAATTAAAAAAAACGGCCAGTATAAATAGTGCATGTCTTTTCGTAAAACAATGGCAGGGTATAATAAGTAGAAAATAAAAAACAATAAGCCAACACAGCCAAAGGCCACGCCAATAGCTAAGTATTGATTGTGACAGCGTAACCTCCAAACAAGCTCTAATTGAGAGTTTGTTTCAATGTACTTATTATTAAATGCATCTTGTATGTCGCCTGTACCAACACCAAAAACAGGATGATCGCCAATAATATAAATGGCTGTTTTCCAAAATTCCAAGCGCATAGATAAGGTGTGCCCAGATGGATTTTCTCCTCGTTTATATTTAATGTATTCCCAAACTAATTCTCGCCACTTAGTTGCTAAACCACTATTAAGGCTGTATTTATAATTAGAGCTGCCGTTTTCAATATTAAAAATATCTTGTTGAGATAAAGAAACAATCCCCACAGAATCTTTCGTTAGCCCTTTACTCGCCATGTATCGCAATAAAGTATACCTAAGACCGTTTCCTAATTTATCCGCTCCATTAAAACGAATAGTACTTTTTAAATCCCATTCTTTCTGAAGCTCATAATCATTAATATTAATAGTGATGAGGTTGCCATTTTCTGCTAAACCAAATACGGTATCTTGCAAATAGTAACGACCGTTTTTTGTTTTTTCAAGCAAGGTGTTGGCCTGATTACTTGAAATTTTATCATACATATCTAAACTCGACAATGCACTTTTTAATACAAAAGCAGAACCAAGACAAATACAAAACACTAAAGCCAATGATACTTTTTTTGGTAACCACTTCAAGCTAAATAAAACCAGTAGAAGTCCACCAACTAAAACTAAAGAGATAAAACCTGTTGCCATTTCGAGTTTATACATAAAAAACAGCAACCAAATAGTAGCGATGACACTAGAGATTTTTATCCAAATATGCTTTTCTTTAATACTATAATAAAGTAAACCAATAATTGCAAACGCAATAAAAAGCGAAAAGCGAATATGTGACATAAACACGGATGCTTTTCTAACATCAATAATTACTTTTTTTGTAAACCCAGCATACACTAAGTAGCAACAAATGGAGCTCACAAACACACTTAAAAAGAAAAAACCAAATAATAGTTTAAATTCTTTAATGGATAATGGTTTTGTAGAAAATAAAATGAGAGGTAAAACCAACAAGGGCATTTTGTTTCTTAAATCATCTAAGCCTCGTTGTATGTTTTCGGTATAGGTCATCCCAATAACATGAAGAAAAAACAGAGAGGCTAAAATCCAAAATATCTTATTGGATTTTAATTGTTGCCATTTCCATTTAAAATTCCCTTCCAATAACCAATTAGCAGCAAAAATAATTTGAGGAATACTGGTGGGCACGGTTCCAAATAACATTCCAGCAGCAAGACCAATGAGTCCGAATAAAAAAATATAGCGATGCCACGCTGCTGAAAGCATAAGGGATTGTTAGTTTTGTAGATAACGGCAAATATGCGTATTTATTGCATAAAAAGACATTTAAACCACATAGACACATAGAGTTTTGATTATCATACACAAAACATCATTATGTAGTAATCATAGTTAATTGAAGCGCCGCTTCAATTCTATGTGACTATGTGTTTCAAAATTTTACGCTAATACAGGATTAGGATAAAACCACATTTTCGCAACATCCATTTTAATGGCTTCATCAACAGCAATACCATTAATGTGTTCAGCCGCATTGTAAGGAGTTTTTAATGTAATTTGGTAAGGATCAACCATTATATCTAAAGGCGTTTGATTAACTTGATGACTAATTAAACGGAATAGCTCAGCCGCTACTTTTTCTAAAACCACCATGTTTTCAGCCACTTTATTTACAATAGTATCTGCACCGTGCATTTCATCAATACCTCTTTGAAAACTCTTTAAATAGTTCAAATCTAATGGATCAATATAACGGTTTTCGAATATCGCTTTTTCATGAGGTAACCAATCAATAAACAAATCTTGTACAGCTTTATTTAATTTACCAAACTTACGACCTAAGCTTTTTTCAGAAACGAATAACTCTTTCAATACTTTTAAATCGGTAAAACCATGATTAGTAAACAATAAGCATGGTACCGACCAATAAATGGCCCAATCCCAAAATATTTTAAACACCATGATTTGAGTGTTACCCATTAATTGGTATTTATCTTGGTATATTGGTAACCAATCTTTAAACCATGATAAATGCGTTTGCTCATATATTTGAGTACGAACAGTAATATCTTCGCCTTTGTGATCTCTTAAAATTAAATCACTTAACCAAGTGTTATTTAAAGAAATAAAATCACTACCAGGAGAATAAAAAGGATCTAAAAATAATCCTGCCTCGCCCGTTACAGCCCATCTATCTGATGAATAAACACGTTTGCTATCATGCGCAAAATGCTTCAATATTCTAAAATCTAAAATATCTTCTTTGTTTGGACAAACAAACTTAGCGGCTTGTGGTTCGTGTTTATGAATCCAAGCTACTGCTTTTTCGTAAGTATTAATGGTTTCAAACGGATGAATATCTTCATCAGCAACAATACCGATACTGGTATTTTTTGAGCCCAAAGGAATAATCCATAACCAATAGCCTTTATCAATTAAATGTACCGTACTTAAGTAGCGAAGTTTTGGTGCTAAAAAGTTTTTCCATTCTTTATTGTCGCTCCACTCATCAATATCTACTACTCCTTTTACTCTAAACCAGGCAGCGTTTACATTGTGAGGTGCTTCTTTTTGAAACCCTAATTTCTTTTTTAATAAGCTAATTCGGCTTGTTGCATCTACCAGCCATTTTGTGCGAATGGTTTTATCTTGGCGTTCGTGAGCATAAGTAACGGTATGTAAATCACCATTTTCTCCAAAGGCTACATCTTTAGCGCGAGCTGCTAATAAAAAATCGGTGCCTAATTCTTTGGTATATTTTTCTAAATAATTTTCAAAAGTTCCTCTATCTAATTGATGACTTGGAACTGGTAATTTTAAACGAGGGCCTAACTCTACACGATTAGATAATTCTGTTTTTTTCTCATCCGTAAAAAAGAAACGTAAACCATGTTTTGGTAATTCCAATTCTTCCAAATATTTTTTTAAACCTAAAACCTCTCTAAAATAATGTGTGGCTAATTCTACAGTAGATTCACCAACTTTGTGAGCTGCAATAGCTGCCGCTTTATCTCTACTTTCTAAAATTAAAATAGTAATGTTTGGATTTGCTTGTTTCAACTGTATAGAAAGCGTTAAGCCTGCTAAACCGCCACCAGCTAGAACAACGTCGTATTCTTTTTGCATGATTTTTTGTTTGATGATGTGTAGAGTTGTTTAAAATTTATCTAATTTCTTTGTTGCCCATCTTTTTGATTTATACTTCGTTTGATTTTTTCGACAGAAGCATTCTATTATGTCTGCAAAATCAGCCTCGTCTAAATCAAAAACATGAATAACAAATTTATGACATAAAATTTAAACGACTCTTACAAAAATACAATTTTATTGCACCTTTTATGGTCTTTAAAATAAATAAAAATCATAAAAACACTTTGTTTAATTATTAGTATTATTGTTGGGTAATTTTCTTCATAATCATTAAACAAAAACAAATTTTATTAAAGCTTTAACTATTGAATCCGCTTCGGAAAATGATTTTGAGTTAATTAAAAAACTCATTCAACAATTTGAATTGGATGATAGAGACTTGCAACCCCATCAGTTTTTAGTAGCAAAAGAAAACAGCGAGTTGTTGGGTTTTGGGAGAATTCGAATCCGTGAAAATTGTTTGGAACTTTGTTCCTTAGGTGTTACAGAGCCAAAAAGGTTACAGGGAATAGGAAAGCAATTGGTAAAGGAGTTGATTTTAAAATCAGAAACACCATTGTATTTGGTGTGTATTATTCCTGAATTTTTTACACCATTTGGTTTCCAGGTGGTTGCTGAATTTCCGGAAGCTATGCAGGAAAAATTAAATTACTGTAGTTCAGAATTGATTGTTCCAGAAACTTATGTTGTCATGAAATATGTTTAATTTTACATTTTAATTACTTTATATGAGCTACATTATTTCTGGCATACAACAATTAGGCGTTGGTAACACCAATGTTCACGAAACGTTTAAATGGTACCGCAAAGCCTTTGGTACTGACATCAAAATATTTGAAGAGGCTGCTATGGCGGAGTTGATGTTGCCTTATACGGCAAATATGCCGCATGCTCGTCACGCTATTTTAGCCATTAGTATGAATGGTGGTGGTGGATTTGAGATTTGGCAATACACTAGCAGACAAGCTCAAAACGCAGAGTTTCAAATTCAATTAGGAGATATTGGTATTTATGCAGGGAAAGTAAAATCTTACAATATACAAGCATCATACACGCATTTAAAAAATTTTGGAGCTAAAATGTTAACGGACGTGACAACTGGTCCTGATGGAAGAAAGCATTTTTATATCCATGACTTGTGGGGAAATGTATTTGAAATCATCGAAGAAAAAACATCTTGGTATCAACAAAAAGAGTTTACAACTGGTGGAATATTAGGTGCTGTTATTGGAGTGAAAGACATTGATAAATCTATTGGCCTATATAAAACAGTATTAGGTTTTGATAAAGTGGTGAGCGATACAACAGATACGTTTGCAGATTGGAAGGGCGTTGAGGGATCACAAAAGAAATTCAGAAGAGTAGTTTTAAGAAACAGTAAGCCTCGTGAAGGAAGCTTTGGCCCTTTATTAGGAGACAATGAGATAGAATTAGTTCAGGCGTTTGATTATACCCCACGCAAAATTTTCGAAAACCGTTTATGGGGCGATTGTGGCTTTATTCACTTGTGTTTTGATATTAAAAACATGAAGGCTTTGGAAGAGGCTTGCGTAAAAGCTGGCCAGCCTTTTACGGTAGATGGCGGCGCAGGCTTTGAAATGGGCGAAGCAGCTGGTCATTTTACCTATATTGAAGATGCGGATGGAACGTTGATTGAATTCGTTGAAACCAAAAAATTACCAGTCGTTAAAAAAATTGGGTGGTATTTAGATTTACGAAAACGCGACCCTAAAAAGGCTTTACCTAACTTTATATTAAAAGCCTTAAGGTTTAGTAGAGTAAAAGATAAATATGACTGAAAACCGTGATTTTTTATCACGGTTTTTTTATTAAAACCAAACAGTAAAATATTTGCACATATACCATAAAAGTGGTATTTTTGTACACCGTTTAGAATTAATCTAATTAAGAATAAGCGCCAAGTAACTAACAATTAATTACTTACAAAATGATAACAGTGAGCAATGCGGCTAAAGAGCACGCTATCAATTTAATAAAAGACGAAAATAAACCAGCAGATACATTCATTCGTGTGGGTGTTGACGGTGGAGGTTGTTCTGGTTTAATGTACAATCTAGTTTTTGATAATGAGTTAAAAGAAGGTGACCAATTATTTGAAGACAATGGCGTAAAAGTAGTTGTTGATCGTAAAAGCTTTTTATACTTAGTGGGGACTGAATTAGATTATAGCGGAGGATTAAACGGCAAAGGTTTTATTTTTAAAAACCCTAACGCTACGCGTTCTTGTGGTTGTGGAGAAAGTTTCTCTGTTTAATGTTTAATTGTTTATTGCTCAAAAGCAAGAAACATACAAACAAATAAACATCAAACAATAAAAAGATGGCAAACGAGATATTAGAAGAACATATAAATAAAGATTACGAGTGGGGTTTTACAACCGATATTGCTGCTGATGAGGCGCCTAAAGGTTTAAACGAAGACATTATTCGTTTTATTTCTGCGAAGAAAAACGAACCAGAATGGATGTTGGAATTCCGTTTAAAAGCGTTTCGTAATTGGCAAAACATGGTAGAGCCTGAATGGGCACATGTATCCTATACAAAACCTGATTTTCAAGATATTATTTATTACTCCGCTCCTAAACCAAAAAAGGAGTTAGCGAGTTTAGATGAAGTTGATCCTGAATTATTAAAAACATTTGCAAAGCTTGGTATCTCAATCGACGAACAAAAACGATTGAGTGGTGTGCAAAGTAATATTGCAGTTGATGTTGTATTTGACAGCGTTTCTGTAAAAACAACTTTTAAAGAAACCTTAGCAGAAAAGGGAATTATTTTTTGTTCCTTCAGCGAAGCTGTTCAAGATCATCCTGAATTAGTAAAAAAATACATGGGTATGGCGGTGCCTCCAACCGATAATTTTTATGCGGCATTAAATTCTGCCGTATTTACGGACGGTTCGTTTTGTTACATTCCAAAAGGAGTTCGCTCACCAATGGAATTATCAACGTACTTCCGTATCAATGCAAGTGGTACTGGTCAGTTTGAAAGAACATTAATCATTGCTGATGAAGATGCTTTTGTGTCTTACTTAGAAGGTTGTACTGCTCCTCAACGCGACGAGAATCAATTACACGCGGCGGTAGTTGAAATCATTACGCACAAAAACGCTGAGGTAAAATATAGCACTGTACAAAATTGGTATCCTGGTGATAAAGAGGGTAAAGGTGGAATTTTTAATTTTGTAACAAAGCGTGGAATTTGTTTAGAAGACAATTCTAAAATTAGTTGGACACAAGTAGAAACAGGTTCTGCAGTGACTTGGAAATATCCTTCTGTTATTTTAAAAGGAAATAATTCGGTTGGCGAATTTTATTCGGTAGCAGTTACAAACAACTATCAGCAAGCGGACACCGGCACAAAAATGATTCATATTGGAAAGAACACACGTTCTACTATTATATCAAAAGGAATTTCGGCAGGCTTTAGTAATAATAGTTACCGTGGCTTAGTTCAAATTAAAAAAGGAGCAAGTAACGCTCGTAATTTTTCGCAATGCGATAGTTTGTTAATGGGTGATAAATGTGGTGCGCATACTTTTCCATACATTGAAATAAAAGATAGATCAGCAGTAGTAGAGCATGAAGCAACTACAAGTAAAATTGGTGAAGATCAATTATTTTATTGTAAGCAACGCGGTATTGATAACGAAAAAGCAATTGGCTTAATCGTTAATGGTTACTGCAAAGAAGTATTAAATAAATTACCAATGGAGTTTGCCGTTGAGGCACAAAAATTATTAGCAATTAGTTTAGAAGGATCAGTAGGATAAATAAAGAGATTATGATAAGTATTAAAAATTTACATGCCTCAATTGGCGATAAAGAGATATTAAGAGGCATTAATTTAGAAGTTAAAGCCGGAGAAGTTCACGCGATTATGGGACCAAACGGTTCTGGAAAGTCAACATTATCAAGTGTTTTAGCAGGCCGTGAAGATTATGATGTTACTGAAGGTGAAGTAACGTTTAACGGAAAAGATTTATTAGAATTATCTGCAGAAGACAGAGCTCGCGAAGGTTTATTTTTAGCGTTTCAATATCCAGTTGAAATTCCAGGAGTAAGTAATATTAATTTTTTACGTACTGCTTTAAACGAAATTCGTGCTTACCACGGACAAGAAGAAATGCCAGCTAAAGATTTCTTAGCATTAGTAAAAGATAAATCGAAATTAGTAGAGTTAGATTCTAAACTAGCAAGTCGTAGTGTAAACGAAGGATTTAGTGGTGGAGAGAAAAAACGTAATGAGATTTTTCAAATGGCAATGTTGCAACCTAAGTTAGCTATTTTAGATGAAACGGATAGTGGTTTAGATATTGATGCTTTGCGAATTGTAGCAACTGGGGTTAATAAATTAAAATCAAAAGAAAACGCAACCATTGTGATTACTCACTACCAGCGTTTGTTAGATTATATCGTTCCTGATTTTGTGCACATTCTTTACAAAGGCCGCATTGTAAAAAGCGGAGGAAAAGAATTAGCCCTAGAGTTAGAAGCAAAAGGCTACGATGAAATTAAAAAAGAATTTGAAATAGCAGATTAATATGTCATTAGTAGCAGAAAATAAAAGTGCTGTAACACAAAATTTGCTGGAGCAATTACAAAAAAATTCTAGTAAAATTGCCTTTATGCCCGATACTGAAATTGTTTCGGCAATTCGAATTTTAGAAGATAAAGGCATTCCAAATAATAAACACGAAGATTATAAGTATTGTAATATTGAAGCAGTTCTTCGTAAAGAATTTAAGACAGTTGAACAATCATTTAATGAATTAACTAACGCTGATATTGCTCCTCTTAAAATTGAAGAGGCGATTAATTTAGTGGTGGTTAACGGAAATTATAATGAAGCACTAAGCGAGAAAATGATTGTAAAAGGTTTAACGGTTAAATCTTTAAACGAACTATCTTCTTCAGAAAAAGGCTTATTATCTTCTCAAGCAAAATCTGACACGGATGCTTTAATAGCGTTAAACACTGCTTTTACAGGTAACGGTTTGTTTTTACAAGTAGATAAAAACAATATCATTCCAATGCCGTTACATGTTATTTATGTAAATAGCGGTAATTCTAGTAATGTAACTAACACACGTAATTTTGTTAATATACAAGCAAGTGCAGAGGTTACGTTAATTGAAAGCTTTTATAATATTGGTACTGCGAAAGTGTTCTCAAACTTTGTAAGCGAAAAATTTGTTGGAGAGAATGCAAAATTGACTTGTTATACATTTCAAAACGAAGGAGCGCTTTCTTACTCGGTTAATACAAACCAAGTGAAAATTAGCAAATATTCAAATTACACAAACAATACCTTTACATTAAGTGGCGAGTTAGTGCGTAACAATCATAATGTTGTTTTAGCAGATTCTAATTGCGAAGCACACTTAAATGGATTGTTTATTTCAAATGGAACACAGTCAGTTGACAATCACACCTTAATTGATCATCAGATGCCTCATTGCGAAAGCAACGAATTATACAAAGGTATTGCTAAAGATAAATCAGTAGGAACGTTTAACGGAAAAATATTTGTTCGTAAAGACGCACAAAAAACCAACGCTTATCAAAGCAGTAAAAATATTTTGATGAGCGATGATGCAACTATCAATACAAAACCACAATTAGAAATTTACGCGGATGATGTAAAATGTTCGCACGGAACATCAACTGGTAAAATTGACACAGAAGCTTTGTTTTATTTAAAAGCACGTGGTATTGGCGATGAAAGCGCTCGTAAATTATTGTTACAAGCATTCGCGCAAGAATTAATAGACAAGATTGAAATTCCATCTTTACAAGAAAGAGTTTTGCATTTGTTTGAAAAAGCACTTTAATTATGTTTAATGTAAACGAAATACGCAAAGATTTTCCTATTATCTCAAGAACAGTAAACGGAAAACCCTTAGTGTATTTTGATAATGGAGCTACTGCACAAAAACCTCAACAGGTTATTGACGCTATTTCACATTATTACGCTTTTCAAAACTCAAACATACATCGCGGTGTTCATACACTGAGCAGAGAAATTACGATTGCTTATGAAGAAGCTCGTAAAACAATACAACTTCACCTCAACGCAAAACAAGCGAGTGAAATTATTTTCACAAAAGGAACTACTGAATCAATCAACTTAGTGGCGCATTGTTTTGGAAAGATAAATATTTCAGAAGGAGATGAAATCATCATCACACAAATGGAACACCACAGTAATATTGTTCCATGGCAACTTTTGTGCGAAGAAAAAAAAGCAGTTTTAAAATACATTCCAATAAATGAAGCAGGTGAATTAATGTTGGAAGAATTACCTCAATTAATTACATCAAAAACAAAGCTTGTTGCATTCACTCATATTTCTAATACACTCGGAACAATTAATCCTGTAAAAGAAATGATTGCAACGATTCGTTCTTTGTCCAAAGCAGCCATACTAATAGATGGCGCACAAGCGGTTCCGCATTTAAAACCAGATGTTCAGGATTTAGATTGTGACTTTTATGTATTTAGTGGTCATAAATTATTTGGACCAACTGGAGTTGGTGTTTTATATGGAAAAGAAGAGTGGTTACAAAAACTTCCTCCTTATCAAACAGGTGGCGGAACGATTAAAACAGTAACTCTTGAAAAAACAGAGTTTGCCGAGTCGCCATTAAAATTTGAAGCAGGAACACCGCACATTGAAGGAGGAATTGGTTTAGCGGCGGCAATTAATTATGTTGCAGAAATTGGTTTTGATAATATTCAAAAACACGAAGATGATTTATTGAAATATGCTACTAAACAATTACAAGAAATTGAAGGGTTAGTAATTTATGGAAACGCTAAACATAAAACTTCTGTAATTTCATTCAACGTAGGCTCTATTCATCCTTTTGATATCGGTACATTGTTGGACAAATATGGAGTAGCTATTCGTAGCGGACATCATTGTACACAGCCTTTATGGCAATTTTATAAAATTCCAGGAACGATTAGAGCATCCTTTGCTTTTTATAATACATTTGAAGAAGTGGATGTATTTATAGAGGCTTTAAAAAAGTCGATTAGATTGTTGAGCTAATATATCTCAACCACTTATCTTTAATACACAACCAATTATAAAGTCGTAAATACCTGTTTGGTTTATTCTGTATATTTGACAAACGAATGTTATTATGAAACTATTTTTTGGAACAATTATAAGCCTGATCGTTTTTAGTTCTTGTGGTATGCAAGACGATATAACTAAAAAAGATAGTCCAACATCTGGCACGGCTAATTTATTTTTTGATGAAGGCCTAACACTTCATATTCAAAATCAGATTTACACATTTAAAACAACGTATCAATATGCAGACATTGCGCTGCGTACTTCTAACGAAAAAGAATGCATAGAAGCTTTGTATAATGACAGCAGCAAGGTAATTGCTATTTCTCGTCCTTTAACCGAAAAAGAATTATCTCAATTTAAAGCAAAAAACATTAACCCTCAAACATCTTTTGTGGCAGGAGATGCGATTGCTTTTGTAGTAAGCAAAAGTTTTGCAGATTCTACGATTTCATTAGTAGAACTAACTGATTTATTGAAAGGAAATGATAGCACTTTATTAAAAGGACAACATATTAAGTTGGTGTTTGACAATGCCAATTCAGGAAGTACGCGTCAATTAAAAGACTCTTTAATTCCTAATGGAACATTTGGTAATAATTGCTCCACGGTAAATAATACGCCTGAATTAATTAAGGCAATCGCATCAAATTCCCTAGCGATCGGTGTTTGCGATTATGCTTGGCTAAGTGATAAAGATGATACAACTACTAAGGATTTTTTAAAGTCTGTGAAAATTTTAGCGGTTTCAAAAAACAATAACGAAACGGCTTATATGCCAGATCAATCAAATATTGCTACTAAAGCTTATCCTTTATGCAGAACCATTTGCATTATTCGTCGTTCGGCAGAATTTAGCTTAGGAAAAGGCATTGAAACCTTTATTGCTGGTCCAACAGGCCAATTAATGTTTCTAAAACAAGGATTACCTCCAAATAGACAGGAAGAGCGGTTGATAGAGGTAGATATGACCCCATTAAAATAAGCAGGAAAGAGATTTCACAAACATTAAAATTATGTTAAATTTGACCCTGTTTTTGCTGATACATAAAGCTTGGCAGGCAAATTGACTTTTAAATATCGTATTTTTAATATCTACAAATAACACTATGAAAAAGATAACATTAATAAGCGCAAGTTTTATTTTAGCAAGTTCAACATTTGCTCAAACATTACAAGACGCCATTACAAAAACTGATAACGAACGTTATGCAGCTGCAGCTTCTGACTTTAGAGCATTAATTGCTAAAGAAGCAGCTAAAGGCGACAACTACTTTTACTACGGAGAAAACTTCTTTAAAAAAGGAGATTTAGATTCTGCAAATATGTATTACCAAAAAGGAGCTGAATTAAATGCTACTTATCCTTTAAACTATGTTGGTTTAGGTAAAGTATTATGGTATAAAGGAAACACAGCTGACGCTAAAACGCAGTTATTTAAAGCGGCAACTTTAGGAGCTAATAAAAATACGGAGGTAATGCGTAAAACGGCAGAAACCTATATTAATGCAGATAACAAAAATTTAGACGAAGCCATGACTTTGTTAAATGCTGCTATTAAAATTGAACCAAAAAATGCAGAAAACTACTTATTAATGGGAGATGCTTTATTGGAAAAAAATCCAACAGAAGGTGGCCCAGCAATTAAACAGTACGATAAATTTTCGGAGTTAAATCCAAAATCACCTAAAGGAATTTTACGTGCAGGTAAATTATACCAACGCGGTCGTAATTACCAATTGGCTTTAGATTTATACAAAAAAGCACAAGACTTAGATCCTACTTATGCTCCAGCATACAGAGAAAAAGCGGAGTTATATCACTTAGCTGGACAAAAAGCAAATGCAGTTGAGAGTTATAAAAAATATTTAGAATTAAATAATTCTGATGAAGCTCGTGAGCGTTATGCAGCTTTCGTATTTAATAACAAGCAATACGCAGAAGCAATTACTGAAATTGAAAAATTGCAAGGTGCAGGAAACACTAATTTGTATTTAGATAGATACTTAGGTTATTCTTATGCTGAATTAGGAAACAAAACAGATACAGCTGCTTACAGAAAAGGATTGAATGCAATTAGCAAATTCTTCGACAAATCTTCTAGAGTTGCTAATTTCAAATATGTTGGTACAGATTTTAAATACAAAGGTATTTTATTGGCTAAAACAGGTAAAGATAGTCTAGGGATTATTGAAATGGAAAAAGCTGCTGAAATGGATCCTAAGTTAGCTGGCGATATTACCAATGAAATTGCAAAGTCATACATGAAATCTAAACGTTATGATAAAGCAATTGCTACTTACGAAAAGAAAATGGCAGGCGATCCAAAAAATTTAAGCGGACAAGATTATTTTGAAATGGGTCGTGCTTATTATTTTGGACCAAAAGATTTTGTGAAATCTGATTCTTGTTTTTCAAAAGTAACTCAATCTATTCCAACATTTGCAACTGCTTATTTTTGGAGAGGAAAAGCAAACGTGCAACAGGATTTAAAAAACGAAAAATGGTTGGCAAAACCTCATTACGAAAAAGCTTTAACTTTAGTTAAACCAGAAGAAAGAGCAGGAGTAAAGTTAAACGTAATTGAAGCTTCAGAATATTTAGGTTATTATTATTTAGTAATGAAAGATAATGCTAAAGCAA
>SXGR01366055.1_pt1 | contig 13309 bp, 9 predicted proteins | sample 3174711 | NCBI WGS metagenome assembly SXGR01 (sample SAMN11356860, study PRJNA531348) | freshwater metagenome | isolation source: freshwater sample F1-60 | place: China: Fuxian Lake, Yuxi | collected 2017-12-25
GATTCAGGCTATTCGTGCAAGGGACGGCGCAATCGCTGGGGCTGACCGGCTGGGTGCGCAACCTGCCGGACGGGCGTGTCGAACTAGCAGCACGCGGGCCGAAGCGTCAGCTGACGGTGCTGTCGATGTTGTTGCACCGCGGCCCGGAGGGCGCGCAGGTCACGTCTGTGGACCTCGACTGGTCGCAGGGGCCTGGCGAGACGCGCGGGTTCGAGCTGCGGCGGTAGGCAGTGACGCGCGGGCCACAGTGACCCCTCTCCCGCCGGGAGAGGGGTAGGACGCGTACAGATAGTTCCGCTGCGGCTCTCAGCGCCGCTGTTCGCCGATGGCGGATCAATTCCGAAGGACGAAAGGCAGTCTCAGCCATGATGCCCGGGATATCACGACCCTTGGCGCGCCAATCCGCACCGAAAGCTCGACTTGGCGCCGTACTCACCTACGTCCGTTGTGATTGGTCAGTTCGAGTCCTTTCAGCTCCACCTGCCGGGACTCGAACTCTCCGGGCAATCATTACTCAACGCGACCCTTCTGAGCGATCCTGCAAGTTGATCGACCATTCGTCCGTAAGTGATTCATTATGGTGTATGCGAAATTTGGATGAGGATGAACAGTGACCACGATCGGGACCTTGAACGGTGAACCACCTGCCGTGGCCTGGGCGACGGCGGATTTGCCATCCCGCTTGCCCCACAGTAAGAACCGCCGGCGGTCCGGCAGGGATACGAGCCGGAGTGGACCGTCCGTCCCGGATGGTGTGGCTGCTGCGAGTAGGACCAATCTGTTGCTGTTCCAAGGACGCCTCGACGGCTCATAGAGTGCCAATAGGGTTGCGCACCGCGAACGCGACTGCCTCTGCCCGGTTAGAGACTCCGAGCATGCGGTAGATACGCGCGACCCGATTCTTCACTGTTCCCACCGCGAAGTTCAGTTCACGAGCGATCTCCTCGTTGGTCATGCCCCGCGCTATGCGCTCGAGCACCTCCTGGTCAATATGATCGAGATGAGCTGGCCCTTTTTCGTTTCGGGATCCTGAATCTGTTGGCTGACTCGTGCCGTAACGGTGCGGGAGGCCGCTCTTTTCTTCAATCGCCGCCGTCCCGTAGGCGGCGACCCGCGCATACAGCTCCGCATTGGCGATTGCCCCGGCTACCTGCGAGGCGACTCGTTCGACGAGGTCGAGGTCACGGTCCGTGTAGGCGGCGGCCTGTCTGGAAGCAACGCACATCGATGCGATGACGTTGTCCTTGAACGTCAGTGGCACGTCAATACGAGACCACAGGCCCGCTCCAGTCATGCGGGCCCTCATCTCCTTGTATCCGGTCAAAGGCATTTCCTCCGCCCTCAGGTCTGTGCGCATGCCCCTGCCCCTGCGCAATAGGTCCTCTCCTGGGGAGCCGGCGAACGGACGGACGAGGCCGAGAGGACGGTCCGGCAGGACGACCCCGTCCTGGTACGCGTCGGTGACGTTGCCGCTCTTCGTGTCGTACCGGCTGATGGCGATGCGGTCGAACGGGACGAGCATGCGCACCAGGGTCGCAAACTGCTGGTAGACGTCGTCGATTTCTAACGATGAGCCCATGGCCCGGCCGATCTCTGCCAGCAAGTGGCGTTCCCTGACCTCGCGTTCGAGCATCTCGTAACTGCGGATATTTTCTATCGCCGGCGCCACCTGGGCCGCCGCCTGCTTCAGAAGATCGAGGTCGTCCGCCTCATAGGCCTCCGGCGCTCGGCTCCAAACGATCAAGCGCCCGATCAAATTGCCCCTGGAGCGGAGGGGCGACTGCATTCGCGACCTGAGTATTGGCCTGAGTGTACGGACTTCTTCCTCGGACGGCGGCTCGCGGGACGACGACAGCTTTTCTTCCAAGTCCAGCAGGGTGCCGGTCGCGACCGCAGGGGGTGGTTGGCCCTCTGTCGCGTTTCTATGCGTGCGGTCGCTGTCGAATGCCCTCATGAGCTCGTGCCGGTCGGTGTCGATCAGGTCTATGGCCATGCGGTCAAACCCGACCAGAGAGCTGGTCCCCCTGAGGATGGTGTCGAGCAGGGCGGTGAGGCTGCCGACCTCAGTCACAGCGATTCCCAGTTCAGCAAGCGCGGACTGCTGGCGCAATTCCATTTCGAGGCGCGTGGTGAGACGCTGCCGCCCGACTGAGTCGGCGAGGTGTACGGCAACCCGCTGGACAAGTCCGATATCCTCCAAAGCATAGCCATCGCGGGACATCGACCTGACCACGATGACGCCGATCGCACGGCCGCGGAGGGACATAGGGGCCATGAGCGTCGAGCACAGCCCAGCACGGATTCCGGGACCGAGTTCCGGGAACTGCTCATCCTGGCCGGGGGACGAAGCGACCGCGAAAACCCGGCCGAACCCAGATGCCATCACCGCACCGAAAGAAGTCCCGCCTGGCGGCATGGATTGGCGCTCGTTCCAGAGCGGGTCCGGGAGCTTGGAGAAATACGCCGGCCGCAACTGACTGCCATCGGCATCTATCAGCAGAACCGTGATGCTGTCAAATCGGAGTGCTCGCCCCAACTGTGCTGCGATGTCTTCGAAGATGCCGGCGAGGCTCGGGGAGGAGTCGATCATTCTGCTGATCGCCGCCACGGTCGCGTTTGACAGGGCATTGCGTTCAATCCGATGAAGCACGCGCGAATTGGCGACCGCACCGCTGATTTGAGCTGCGATCCGGTCTGCCATGCGGATGCTGGCTGAATGTAGGCCTCCAGGCAGTTTCGTGGCCATTGTGAGGAGGCCGGACAGCTCTCCTTTCCACACGAGTGGGACCAGCAAGACGGGCACTGACCCGCCGGTCGCAAGAGCCGCAAGGGATGGGTGGCCTGCGGCATTGAAGTGGTGTACCGTCGCCCCTTGTGCAAGCAGGAGCTCGACTGCAGGGACTGCTGACGCATCGACGAATGCCCCCGCGTCCCACCCCGGTCCGACCGCTCCGGCCGCTGCGGCTACATCGAAGCCAAGTCCGGCCTGCCTGGCCATCCAGATGCCAAGATAGTCAAAAGGAATCAGTCCTTTGACTTGTGCCGCCAGTAGGCCAAACACATCAGTGATGTCGTTGGATGAGAGCACGACCTGAGCGATCTCGCTCAGGCGGGTGCGTTCGTCGATCTCCTTTCGCATCACTGTTTCAATGAGCCTGCGATCCGCTGCGGCGCTGAGAACCTGCGCGACGGCCCCAAGTAACCGCCTGGTCCCGCGTGCGAGTCCCGAGTGAAGTGGGTCGTAAACCCCGAGAGCAGCGAAGGATCCGACGCCGGGCAAGGGCACGGACACGGTCACGCCGGTCCGTACGCCCTCCAAGCGCAGGAAGTCCGTAACCAGGGAGCCCATCTCAATGGGAAGGTCGGAGGTCAGACGACCTGACCGACGCTGCCCGGCGTCACCCTCCCCCGGGAAACCGTGCTTCTGACGCCCACTCCAGCCCTCGCCTGATTGGAGCTCAAGTCTGCCAGCAGATGTCCGACGAAATATCGCGTGCCTGCTGCAATGCGCTGCCTCCCCGCACAGCCCCGAAGCCCGAGTCAGGAGGGTTTCCAAAGCCTCTCCCTCCAAGGCGCGCAGACTGATCTCAGCCAGTGCCGCATACTGGCCGGCCGACAGCTCGCCTAATCCTGGCGATCTGTAGAGGCTCCGAGCCCCTCCCAATAGAGGCTGGCTCAATGCACGTATATCGGGCATCTACGACCCTCCAATTGTTTGCCTCGATCTGGAAGCCGCCGGTTTCGGCGCGGCCGCTCGGCGACCGTGCGCCGCAGTTGGCCCGAGTGATGAGGCGCGGAACTGGCCGAGTTTATCGCATTGCGGTTGGCAGAGATGGGGTGGTTCGTCATGCCGGTCACACAGCACTTGACGTCGTGCATAGGCCGCACAGTCATTGGGAATTGCGTGACTTTAGACATCAGAGGGCAGTGACTTTCGCCGCACCTCGCCATCGGACCTTGCATGAATACTGTCGGCGGGTAGGTCGCACCCGGTGGTTGCAGGGGCAGACTAGTAGATCAGGCAGACGAATGCGCCTTTGCCAGGCGACGAACTGCCGACGCCGTTCAGCCCGCTGATACGCAGATCCCCAACCACGGTCGTTTTGCCTGGTACCGGTACGCTGAGATCCGGCCACCGGGGTTGATTATGTTGAGCCGATTCATCGCCCGAAGGGTGGTCACGGGAACCCTGACACTGCTGGCTGCGACGGTCGTGGTGTTCACGCTTTCGCGCATGGTCGGCGACCCGCGTGAGCTGTATGCGAAGCCGGAGGGTTACGGTATTTCTCCGGAACAATACGAGGCTCTCGGCAAGAAGCTAAACCTCGACAAGCCACTTGTACTCCAGTACTTCATCTGGCTGGGGAAGGTGGCGCGAGGGGACTTTGGAAACACGCTATTCACCGAGAAACCGGTGCGGGACGTCATCTCTGAAAAACTGCCGCACACACTCCAACTGGGGCTTGTCGCCTGGGTGCTTGCAACAGTGATCGGGGTGCCGCTCGGTGTGTTGTCGGCAGTCCGCAGGGGAACAGTGTGGGACTACATGGGCAGGGTCATTGCGATTTTGGGGCAGACGTTCCCGCAGTTCTGGCTTGGCATCATGGGCATCCTGATCTTCGCGGTGCAGCTCAACTGGCTTCCGAGCTCGACGAAAGGTCCCCCCGGGGCCACGCCGTGGCAGGAGCTGCGGTACTTTATCATGCCGGCGATTGTGCTTGGATGGTCTGCTGCCGCGGGATACGCCCGAATAACCCGTTCGTCGATGCTCGAAGTCCTTGATTCCGAATATGTGAAGCTGGCTCGCGGCAAGGGCGTATCGATGAAGCGCGTGATTTGGAAACACGCGATACGGAACTCTCTCATCCCGCCGCTGACACTGTCAGCGCTGCTGCTGGCCAACTTCCTGAGCGGAGCGGTCGTGGTCGAGGCCGTATTCGCGTGGCCGGGACTCGGCAGCCTTGCGGCGCAGTCCGTCTACAACAACGACTTCCCTGTGCTGACTGGCGTCGTGCTGGTGTTCGCCACGCTTTTTGTTTCCTTAAACCTCGTAGCCGACCTGCTGTACGCCTATGTCGACCCACGCATCCGATTCACATAACAGCCGGCGCGGGGCTGTTCGAGACCTCCCCAAGGCCCCTTCGGGAGCCATCGGCCGTTCTTGGGCGTTCGTGCGCAAGTGGCCGGTCCTGCCTGTGGCAGTCTTGGCGCTCCTGATCTGCTGCGGCCTGTTCGCGCCACTCATTGCTCCGCAGTCGGCAGTTGACCCGGACCTCGTGCACCGCAACGACCCACCGGTTTGGATGGACGGTGGTACCACCACGCGCATCCTCGGCGCCGACAACCTCGGGCGCGACGTGCTCAGCCGCACAATCTACGGGGCAAGGGTGTCGCTGCTGGTCGTATCCGTCTCTCTGGCGACCGGCTATGTGATCGGTGTCGGCCTGGGACTTGTTTCCGGCTACTTTGGCGGCCTGATAGACGAACTGATCATGCGCTTGGTAGACGTCTGGTTTTCCATCCCGTTTCTACTGCTCGCCTTGATTGTGGCCATTGTTTTCAATCCGAGTATCACCGTGGTGGTCGGCCTGCTGGCACTTGTCACGTGGAGCGCCTTCGTGCGTAATGTCCGCGCTGAAGTATTGGTCATCAAGGAGATGGATTACATCAGGGCAGCGCGCGTTTCCGGCGCCTCGCCCACCCGGATTATCTGGCGCCACGTCTTCCCGATGATCGTCAACACGACAGTAGTGATAGCGACGCTCCGTGTAGGCGGGCTCGTGCTCAGCGAGGCGTCGCTGTCATTCCTGGGCGCAGGCATACCTGCATCTACACCTTCCTGGGGCGTGATGATCGCCGAAGGCAGGTCGTACCTCGACTCTGCCTGGTGGATTGCAACAATCCCCGGCATTGCCCTTTTTGCCATCGTCATGTCGATGAATTTCCTGGGTGACTGGCTTCGCGATAGGCTCGACCCGCGGCTGAGGCAGCTCTAGGTGAGCGAGGGTCCCCTCTCCGCTTGAAGGAGCGGTATAGGGAGAGGGGTCATTTAGGGCTAGAACATCACCGACAAGACAAGTGGAAACGTAATAACGCACCAGATGGCCCGCAACTGCACGAAGATCGTATTTAGAGCGTTAGTCAAACAACGTCCGAAAGGAGACCAAATGACCACCTCGTCAGTGAATGGGTTCAAGAAGAGGGGCGAGATCTACACGAAGCTCGGAGTGCGAGCGATCATTAACGCCCAGGGCACGAGCACCACGCTCGGTGGGAGCATGGTAGAGCCTGCGGCCGCGGCGGCGATGGAAGCGGCCAGCCAGTCGATGGTGATGCTCAAGGAACTGAATCAACGGGCGGGCGAACTGATCGCGAAGCACACAGGAGCGGAGGCTGGACTGGTGTCGTCGGGCGCTTCGGGAGCGATGCTCCTCCAGGCAGCGGCACTCATCGCAGGCTCTGATCCCGCCGCGATCAAACGCCTCCCTGACACGGCCGGCATGAAGAACCAGTTGCTGATTCTTGATCACCAGAAAGAGATCGGATACATGCAGTGCTGGCGTGCTGCCGGAGCTTCGCTCAAGGCAGTGGACATCACTGGGATCGAGGTCAGCGAGGCAGCCGCAGAAAAGGTGGTGTCCGCAGCCGGGGCAGGGACTGTCGGGATCGCGTACATAGTCTCGCGCTGGTTACGCCCGGACCCTCCCGGGTTCCTCAAGGCATTGTGCCAGGCCGCTCACAAGAGGGGCCTACCGGTGATCGTGGACGCGGCGGCGATGCTGCCGCCCGTGTCAAACCTCCGGAAGTACACCGCCGACGGCGCCGATCTCGTGGCATTCAGCGGCGGAAAAGCAATCCGTGCACCGCAGTCCACAGGCATACTGGCCGGTCGAAAAGACCTGGTAGTGGCCGCGGCCGCCAACAGCTCTCCAAACAACGGTGTGGGCAGGCCGCTCAAAGTTGCTAAAGAAGAGATCGCTGGGCTGATGGTCGCCCTCGACGGCTACGTCAAGCGCGACCACGCCGCGGACCTGACGAGGTGGCGGCGGCAGATGGAACACATCTCATCTAGGCTACGCGGGGTCAAAGGCCTGCGTGCGGTGGTCCTCCAAGATGACTTTTCCAGGCCCGTGCCAGAGGTTGCCATGTATTTCGAGCAGGGCTATTCGGGCACGTCTGCGAAGGAGATCGAGGCAATTCTGGAGGCGGGCGACCCGCCGATCATTACCGGCCATGCGAACTCGAGGGGGGAGGACATGTTTATCAACGCCCATAACGTCGCCGATGGCGAGGAGGTGATAATCGCGGACAGACTACTAGCCGCGATCGAGAGGCGCTAGTAACGGCCGCCTGGACCGCCCGCCAGGACTGAAGCAGTAGTGCGCAAAGTCAAACATAGAAATGGGAGACCTGCACGGTCCTGCGATGCTGAATGCAAAGTGATTGGCTCGACACAACTATCCATAGGGAGGGACTTGAAATGGTCAACCGACGAGGTCTGATACTTCTCATGACCCTGATCGCAGCGCTTGCCGTGGCTGGCTCGGGGTGCGGCGAGGAAACGATCGTCCAACAGACGGTCCTTGTGCAAGCCTCGCCTCAAATAATCGAAAAAACAGTCATCGTCGCCGCCTCGCCTCAAATAATCGAAAAAACAGTCATCGTCGCCGCCTCGCCGCAGATCGTGCCGCAGACCGTAGTCGTCGAAAAGCCGGTCGTCGTCACGGCGACGCCTGTGCCGACCGTTGCAACGGACGTGGCGCCTTCGCCACGAAACAGGGGGGGCCAGATTACATTAGTGGTGCAGGCCGTCGGCAAAGGCAGCGGCATGAACAGCACCCAGGGCGCTAATAACTACATCGGAGTGACCGAGACTGCGTTCATGACCGAGTGGGACAAGGGCGTCGTCCCGATGCTGGTCCGCAGCTGGACGCTTAGCCCAGACCTGAAGAAACTCACCTGGCAAATCCAGCCGGGCGTCCAGTTCCACAAAGGGAACGGCGAGCTGACAGCGGAGGACGTGGCCTGGAGCCTGAACGACACCAACGCGAAGCTCAACCCGACAAGCATCGCAGGCGCGGCCGGCGATTATGGCGCAATGTTCGGGCCCGCTCGCGCGATCGACAAGTTGACGGTGGAGATCGACGTCACGAAGTACGACGTGCAGTGGGACTCGAACCAGTTGAACGAAGAGTCGATTGCGTTTGGGGTGTACAGCAAGGCCGCGTTCGACAAGAACGGGCTTGACTGGATGAAGAAGAACATCATCGGCACCGGCCCGTTCGAGATGGTCGAGTGGCTGGACGACCAGCGCATCGTCGTCAAAGCTGTACCCTCACACTGGCGGGAGACGCCCAAGGTCGAACAGGTGATTGTCCTTCAGATCCCGGAGGAGTCATCCCGCAAGGCGGCATTACTCACAGGTGAGGCCGATGCAGGGATCGTGCCGATACGTGAAGAACTGTCGCTCGTCCAGAAAGGCTTCAAGGTCAAGGACAGCGGGCGCCAGGACGAGCTGCCAGTGAACTACGGCGGCAACTTCTGGGAAGAGGTGAACGCCGTAACCGGCGCCGCACTTGACCCTTGGGGCTTGCCGTCGTACGCAAAGGACCTCCCGTGGGTCGGAGCTCCAGCAGCCTGGAACACCAAACTGAAGTACTCGGACACCAACAACCCGGTCGGCATGGACGACATGGAGCAGGCCCGGCTGGTTCGCAACGGCCTTGCGCTGGCGATCGACCGTGAGCTGATCAACAGCAAGATCTTCAACGGGTCAGGTGTGCCGTACTACGTGAACATGTTCGCCTCGAAGAGTTCTGACTTCAATCCGGCCTGGGTGATCGCATACGATCTCAAGCAGGCCGAAGCCCTGCTGGACCAGGCGGGCTTCAAGAAGGACGCCGCGGGCAAGCGCATGGACGTCACGCTGTTCGGCGCATCCAGCAACTCAAACTGGGCAGACCCGGTCGAGGCGATCGCAGGGATGTGGAAGTCGATCGGAGTCTTCACGACGGTCGTGAAATCGGACTATTCGATTTTCCGGCCGACGGTGGTAGACAGGTCAAACACGTACATGTTCGTGCAATCCTGCCGACACAACCGCGGACAACCATACGACTGGCCCCGCGGCCACCAGGTTACGAGCCTAACCCGCGGCGGCTTTGGGTGCGGGACTGAAGTCCCGCAGATCCTGGACTACATAAACAGGGTCAATGCCGAACTCGACCGCGCGAAAAGGGTCGCCCTCAACACGGAGCTTGGCAACTGGATGAAGGAATGGATGCCGGCCGCGGGAGTCGTTGCGCTGCCTTCGAACGTTGTCTATAACCCGAAGTCGATAGCGTCCTGGAACATGCGAAAGGGCTTTGAGGCAACATACAACGGATTCGAAAGGATTACGCCGGCGGCCCGCTAAGGCGGCGGCTCGGCGACCCAATTGATCTGGCGGGCGGCGTCGGCTGCCCGCCAGACAACTCTCTATCAGCCATCAGGAGCACATGCTTTGCTATTTGACATCCACACATACATGGGCAAGAACCCCGCCTGGGGCATCCAGGGCCTGCCAGTGCCGTTCACCGGCAAGGACATGATCAAGTACATGGACGACGCCGGTTTCGATGCTGTGCTGGCCGCACCGCCAGGGAGCGGCAACTCGGACGACTTCGCGGGCGACCACGAGATAATCGCCCAGGCTATCGCCACCTATCCGGGACGCATCTACGGCTATTACCGGGCCAAACCTCGCCGCGGCAAGGCGGGGGTAGACGACCTCCTGTACTGGATCAGGGAACGGGGCCTGCACGCCATCAAATTCAATTCCAACGACTCGCCTGGATACACCATCGGCGACCACAAGCTGATGGGACCCTGTCTCGAAGCCATCGAGGAGTGCGGCGTGCCGGTCCTGATACACACCGGAGAGGTGTATGCGACTGGCGCAACTCCGGCCCTCGTCTGCGACCTCGCCAGGGCGTTCCCGCGGGTGCAGTTCATCGTCGGACACATGGGCATACCTGGTTTCCACGAAGAACTGGTCCCGTTCATGAAGAACACCAAGAACACGGTGACCGAGACGGCAGGTGTGTACCGCCCACTCCAGATCACCAGCACGGTGAAAGCGCTCGGCGCTGAGCGTGTGCTCCTCGGTTCCAACGGTCCATACATACCGTTGCAGCTTGGTTCGATTGCAATCGGTGAGTACTGCGGCAACCTCACCCAGAGCGAGAAGGACCTCATTCTGGGCGGAAATGCCGCCCGAATCCTCAAGGTCAAGACTCCGGCCAAGAGGAAGCCCGCACCGACCAAGGCCAGGCGATAATAAGCCCGGCGAGTCCTGCCGGAGAGTGAAGGGGACCGAGAATTGACTGATGTCAAAGCGAACCTGCGGGAACGGGGCTCCATTTACTTGAGGCTGGGTGTTAAGCCCATCATCAACGCGATGGGAACCCAGACGGTGAACGGCGGCTCGATCATGGAGCCAGATGTCGTTCAGGCCATGGCCGAAGCCAGCCGGGTGATGGTCCGCATGAAGGACCTTAACGCCCGTGCCAGCCAGATCATCGCCGGGGTCACCGGGGCCGAGGCAGGCCTGGTAGTGGCGGGCGCGGCCACGGGCATGATGCTTCAGGCCGCCGCATGCATGACCGGCAGTGACCCGGCGAAGGTCGCGAAGCTGCCCGACACGACTGGGCTGAAGAACGAAATCATCGTCAAGCAAAACCAGAACTTCGGGTTCATCAAGGCGTGGTCATACTCTGGAGCAAGGCTGGTCTGGGTAGGCGACGAGAAAGGCGCGTCGCCTGCCCAGATCGAAGCAGCGATTACTGAGAAGACAACTGCAATGGCGTACCTCAGCTCCAGGTGGGCGCCTGACTCATTCGACACGCTGGACCAAATGATCGCGGTAGCCAGGAAGCACAGGCTGCCGGTGCTTGTAGACGCTGCGGCGATGCTGCCGCCATCCCGCCACCTGCGTTCGTTCATCGAACATGGAGCGGACATGGTGACGTTCAGTGGCGGCAAGGCCGTGAAGGGCCCTCAGTCAACCGGCATATTGGCCGGGAGGAAGGACCTGATCGAAGCGGCAGCAATGAACGCGAGCCCCAGCATGGCTGTCGGGCGCGTGGCAAAAGTCTGCCGTGAAGAGGTCGTCGGGCTCCTGATCGCGCTCCAAGGGTACGTGAAGCGAGACCACGCCAGAGACCAGGCGCGCTGGCATTCGGAGTGCAGGGCCGTCCAGGACTTGGTCCGGGGCGTACCTGACATCAAGACCGAGATACTCCAGGACGACTGGCTTCGGCCGGTGCCCGAGCTCTCAATAGGGCTCGGCGAGAGCTGGCCGTTAGAAGCGTCGGCGAAGGTGAAGGCTAGGCTCGACGCGGAGGACCCGCCCGTCATCGTTGGAGCATCGCGCAGGAAGGGGGAAGACCTCTTCATCAACCCTCACGGCCTGCTCGATGGAGAAGCGGAATTCGTTGGCGCTAGGCTTAGGGCTGCAATGCTTACTGTTCTCGATACGCGGTAGGCAGGTGGCCTCGGCCGCCAAGTGTGCGTCGTCGGCAATAGTGGGACACATTGGCTAATAGAGTGCCGGTGATGTCTGGCCCCTGCGGGATTGGTTGAAGGTCCTGCGGTTCTTGATGGTCTGGGCTTGCACCTCCTACCTGCGCCTGAGTATCTCGTCCCTGCGGCCGTTCAGCACGTCGTTGGGTGTCACATCGCCCAGGGCCTCGTGGTAACGCTCGAGCTTCCCACTAGTCTGCGGGTGGAAAGGCGCCGAGAGTATGTGCCTGAGCCCGATGAGCCTTAGATAATCCCTGAACGCCCTTGAGATGTAGCCAGGCCCATTATCTGACAGCAGCTTCGTCCTGTCCTCGATGAGTACTCCGATCATACCGGTGGCGTCGACGGCGTCTTAGACCACTTCGATGAGGGAGTCCGACGTCATGTCGCGCTGGAGCCTCCAGGCCAGGATGAAGCGCGAGAAGTCGTCCATGATAGAGACCACGTATTAGTAGTAGCCCCAGCCAGAGACCCTGAAGTACGAGGCGCCTGTCGCCCACACCTGGTGCGGCCCTGTCGTCTTCCTCGTGTACTCCTTCCCGGCCGCCATCCGTAGCTCCAGTGGTTTGACCGGGCCCTCTCGCCGGAGGAGCCTGTAGACCGTCGACTCGGAGACGGAGAAGCCTCCGTGGTCTGTGAGACAGGCTGCGATGTGGCGGCTGCTCCATGTCGGTGAAGACCGCGCCGCCTCCAGTACAACCCCTTCCTCTTCAAGAGCGAACCTGTTCCACACCGTGCGGTCTCTCGGTGGTGCTGGTCTGTCCGTATCGACCTGGCTGTGTCTGCGCCACCGGTTGTAGGTGCTCTTAGGTACAGCGAGTTCCTTGAGCACCCGTCTTACCGGCTCACCCGCACTTGCAACCTTCGCCATGACCTCGGCGCGAGCTTGCTTGCTCATGTGCCGTCGGCGAACAGGCGTCCCAGCTGCGGGACCTCCGTTTTTTGAGAAGGCGCAGCTGAAGCGGCAGGTCCCCCACGAGGTGCTTCAACTCATCGTTCTCTCGCCTGAGATGTTCCACCTCGCGGCGGGTGGCATCCCTGACGGAGTCGCGGGCCAGGCGCTGCTTGCCAGCCTCCACGGGTGACTTTACCCGCCCGGAGCAGCCTCAAGACTCTCTAATATTTCAGGTCCGAAAACAGTCCCATTCTTGCTGATGACGCACACACAATCGTGTAAGTACGGCCGTCGGCAGATGCGCTCGTGCGGTGTGCAGATAATTGCACTTATCCTGATAGTCGGACACAGAAGAGCGTCGGCGCCGAGATCAGTCCAGTCGAGCCCTGCTCGAGTTATCGGCAAGAAATCCCTGCGGATAATGACCGCACGAAAAAAGCCGAGGTTGCCTGGCCGGTCCCGACACGGCGGCAAGCCTGACATCCACTGCCAGGGCAAGGCCGCCGTGTCTGTGCGCAGATCAAGCGCTGTACTGAGTCTGGTGGTCTCACACAGGTAGTCCTACCGCGCCTCGTACTCGGCCTCCATGCGTTCGCGTTCCTCCCACGTGGTTTCTCTGTGATAGGGGCTGAGGCGGTCGTCATCTGCTGGTCCCGGAACGTACCCAAATCCTTCGGCCCACGCAATGCTCTCCGCCCCCTCGACGGTGATTCGCGGCCTGGCCGCAGCCTCCCGTGCGAAGACATGCACGTACGCATGCTCCGTAATCACGTCCTGCCGGCCGGAATGCAGCCCACAGTACCGGCAGAAGTACCGGACCCTCGCGCGCGGATATGCACAGTCGACGGGTAC
>SXGR01111291.1_pt1 | contig 13308 bp, 11 predicted proteins | sample 3174711 | NCBI WGS metagenome assembly SXGR01 (sample SAMN11356860, study PRJNA531348) | freshwater metagenome | isolation source: freshwater sample F1-60 | place: China: Fuxian Lake, Yuxi | collected 2017-12-25
TATTATTTCCCGATGTATTTAAAGGAAATCGAATACCGTTACAATCACCGCAACGACAACGTATTCAAGCTCTTTCTTAAAATCTACTTTAGTTACGTTTCGCCCTAATTACCATTGTTTTTAATCATTATTTTATCTTGCTACCCATCCACCTTCGCACCAGATAGCTTGATTATGCGCGCGTATTTCTCAATCTCGCGATTGATGTGAGCAGCGAATTCCGCCGAGCTGTTGCCTACCGGCTCCGCACCTTCACGCTGCATGAAGCTTTTCATATCCGGCTGTTGCAGGCTCCTCAGCGCCTCGGCGTGTAACAGGTTCAGGATGGGCTGCGGCGTGCCTGCCGGCGCCCACAGCGCGAACCAGTTGTCGATGTCAAAGCCGGGGTACATTGAATCGAGCGTCGGCAGTTCCGGGAAAACGGATGATTTTCGTTTAGTGGTGACGGCGAGCGCGCGCATCTTGCCTGTGGCCACGTGCGGGCGTGCGCTGGTGACGGCCAGGAAGCCCATTTCTGTTTCTCCGCTGATCAGCGCGAGTGTGGATGCCCCCGCGCCTTTGTAGGCAATATGCGTGAATTTCACGCCGGACATTTGCGCCAGCAATTCGCCCGTCAGATGGCTGGTAGTGCCAGAGCCGTTGGAACTAAAGATCAGGGTGTCCTTGCGCGACTTGGCAATTTTGAGCACGTCCCCCACGGTTTTTACCGGCATCGACGGGTGGGTCACCATAACGATGGGCGCGGATGCCACGATGGTAATGGGGGCGAGATCGCGCCTGAGATCGTATGCAATCTTCGGGTAGAGCGTGACGTTGACCGTGGCCGACGCGCTGTTCATCACCAGTGTGTAGCCGTCGGGCGGGGCTTTTGCCACCAGTTCAGCGCCAATATTGCCGCCTGCGCCAGCGCGGTTTTCAACCAATGCGGGCTGTCCCCACGCAGCATGAAAGCGTGCAGCCACCAGGCGCGCCAGAATATCGGTCGCGCCGCCGGGTACGAACGGCACGATGATGCGAATAGGTTTGTTGGGGTATTGCTGGGCCTGGCTGTGAACGGCGGGAGTCAGCAGGAAGGCCGCAACGGTCAGATGACGGAGGTTCATGTGAGTTCTCAATGGATTAGTTCCAGAAGAACCTTACGGCTGAGGCGCGCAGACTCAGCGGTCATGCAGGGAAAATAAAGAATGCTCCCGCATTTCCCGATGGGAGGTCTTTGCGCTGTTGCACCACAGCAGTGAAGGTGTTGTAAGTCTTATAAGGGCTTCACGCCCGTTTCCCTGGCCAGCAGTGCCATCTCCTTGAGATAGCCTTCCAGATATTTGCGAAAATCGGCAGGCGTGCTGGCGATGGGCGTGTGACCGCCCAGCTCCATGGTCTCACGCATCTTGGGGCTGGCCAGTGCCTTAACCACCTCGGCATGCAGGCGATCAACGATTACGTGCGGCGTAGTGGCGGGCGCGAAGATCGCGTGCCACGCCGGGTCGTACACAAAGCCCGGCATGCCGGCTTCAGACAACGTGGGCACGTCGGGCAATCCTTGCCAGCGTTTTCCGCCACTGGTGGCCAGTGCGCGCAAGCGTCCGCCCTTGATGTGTTGCACCACCGTAAGCGCGGAGGCGAACGCGAGCTGAATTTCATTGCCGATCACCGCTGTTATTACCGGCGCGAAGCCCTTGTACGGCACATGCACGAATTTCGTGCCCATGCGCTTGTTGATGAGTTCGCCCATCAGATGCTGGCTATTGCCCACACCGCCAGAGCCATAGTGAATTTGCGCGCGTCCGCTGCGCGAGATCTCCAGCAACTCCTTGAAAGTCTGCGCCGGCACTTGCGGATGTACCACCACGTTGTAGCCGCCCGAGCGCACTACCAGTGTGATGGGGACGTAGTCGCGCAGGATATCGAACGGAGGCTTCTCCATCACCAGCTGATTGTTGGCGAGCGAGTTGGAGGTGTAAATCATGGTGTAGCCATCGGGCGGTGCCTTGGCCACCAGCTCGCCCGCAATCAGGCCGTTTGCACCGCCGCGATTGTCGACCACGAACTGCTGACCCATCTGCCGCGACAGTTGTTCGCCCAGCGCGCGCATCACCGTGTCCATGGTGCCGCCGGCGGGTTGGGGTACGACCATGCGGATGGGGCGTGTGGGGTAGTTCTGTGCGTAAGCCAATGCCGGGATCGACGCCATCATCACCAGCAAGGCGAAATTTAAAAACCGCCGCGTCGTTCCCGCGCAGACGGGAATCCATACGACAGTAGCGTCGCTGTTACCGCATGGGTTCCCGCCTGCGCGGGAACGACGGTCTGGTATCTTCGTTTTAGCGGTCACGGAATCCTCGCGCCATTCAATAAAAAATCAACTACTAACGTGAAGCCCAGCCCGGCAACTGCTTGCAGCGCTCCATCCACTTGATCACCGCCGGATAAGGTTCCAGCGCCACTTTCGCTTCCGGCGCGGTTTCGATATACGGGAAACACGCCGGCTCGGCGATGGTGGGCCGCCCCAGCGCCAGCCAGTCGTTTTTCTGCAAATGCTTTTCCATAACGTCGAGGGCGACCTTGCCAAACGCCTGTCCGTCTTCGAGCGAGCCCAGCGTCCAGCGGCCCTGCAGCACGCCGCGCCGCGCGTACTGAAAGCCGCATTGAATCTCGGTCGCGGCCAGCGCCATCCATTGCATCACTTCGGCCATACCCGCAGCATCAGTGGGCAGCCACTGCTCGCCGCCATGCTTGCGCGCGATATAGACCAGACACGCCGCCGAATCCCACAGCACCTTGCCGCCATCCTCCAGCGCGGGTACTTCACCGCGCGGATTGATTTTCATGAATTCGGCGCTCTTGTGCTGTTTGTTCTTCAGATCAATGATGATGACTTCGTGCGGCATCTTCAACAACCCCAGCAATATGCGCAGCTTGTAGGAATTGCCCGACTCTGTGCCCAGATAAACCTTCATGTAAATCTCCGTAAGTATTTGTTTTAATTGATATTTTTTATGATGCTATTTTTACGCACTGCACAGGAACGGCAGCGCCTCGCCGATGGAAGTGTTTAGTACTGCATCGGCGATGTCGTCGAACTGTGTGGCTTGCGCATTCAATATCACGAGCTTTGCACCCGCACGTTTGGCCAGCGGCACCGCGCCCGCCACCGGATACACCTGTAGCGTGCTGCCCACCGCGATCAACACGTCCGCCTCGCGCGCGACTTGCAGTGCGCGGTCGATCACCTCGGGAATCAGCGCCTGGCCGAATGAAATGGTGTCGCTTTTGAGAATGCCGCCGCACGCGGTACATGCGGGGTCGTCCTCGCCCGCGCGCAGCCGCTCAAATACCACCTGCATGTCATCGCGCCAGCCGCACGACATGCACATCGCGCGATGCAGATTGCCGTGAACCTCGATCACTTTTGCAGCGGGGACGCCGGCTTTTTGGTGCAGGCCATCGACGTTTTGCGTAATCAGCGCGTGCAGCTTACCGCGTTTTTCCAGTTGTACCAGCGCGTGGTGGCCGTTGTTGGGCCGTGCGTGGTAAGCCGGATTGTTCAGGCGGCTTTGCCACGAGAGCTTGCGCACTTCCGGGTCGTTCATGTAATAGCGGATATCCGACATGCGTTCGGCCAGCGGATTTTTCGTCCACACGCCCTGCGGCCCGCGATAATCAGGGATGCCCGAATCGGTGGAAATGCCCGCGCCGGTCAGCGCCACCACGCGCTGGGCATTGGCGATCCAGCCGCGTACCTGATCGATGGGTGTAATGGCAGACGTACTCATAGGACGCTACCCTACCTTTTCTTCGCGCGCTCGTGAAGGGGCGCGTGTAATCTTTCGGGGCGCGGGGTTTACATTCGGTACCCGCCGCCTTAGAGTTCCCGCCAGATTCCCGTAGCAAAAATATTCCCCGATAGAGCGGCTTGGCCGGCATCCAACTCAAGGAGATTTACACCATGGCAGCCCAAAACAAGGCCGCGATACTGGCGTCGCTGCCGGTGCGTCCTGGCGAAGACCCGTTTGCCGTCACCATCGGCGGCTTTTACCGGCGCTGGTTTAACCTCGTCGATGACCTGCAGACCCTGATCGACACCGTCGCCACACTGAAAAGCACCGAGGACGAGCGATGGGTGCCCGCGTGGAGCGCCGTGGGTGAACGCTTCGAAAAGCGCGCCGACGCGGCGCTGGCGCGCGGCGACCGGGCCAATGCGCGCAAGAACTATCTGGAAGCAAAAACGTTTTATTCACTCGCACGATTCCCTGCGCCCTACCACAGCGGATCGGCCATCTGCCCGCCGCAGATGAGCGAGATCAAGGCGCGCTCGTATCAGCGTTATCTGGACTGTTTCAAAAAGGCCACCGCGCTGCGCGACGAACCGCAGATCGAGCTGCGCATCAAACGCAACGGCAAGCAAGCCGTCGGTTATCTGCGCTTGCCCAAAGGCGCTTCTGCCAAGAACAAGGTGCCAGCCGTGCTGGTGATGTGCGGCGGCGACATGTACAAGGAAGACCGCGAGAAATACGCCGACGGCGCCAATGCTGCGGGCATGGCGGCACTGGTGGTTGACGCGCCGGGCACCGGGCAAACTTCGTTTTCGCATGCGCCCGAAGCCATTGTCGCGTGGAAGGCCGCGCTGGATGCCCTGCAGGCGCGTCCAGAAATCGACGGCAGCCGGTTGGGCGCGTTCGGCGTGTCGCGCGGCGGCCTGTGGGTGATGCGCCTGGGGGCACTGGATGCGCGTATTAAAGGATTGATCTCCTGCGCCCCCGGTGGTGTGGGCTATTGGGGCACGGACGAAGAACGCGCCGCAGCGCGCAAAGCGACGCTGGAGCGCTATAAAACCAACTGGTTCGGCCCACGCGGCACCAAGCCCGTGCCGAAAGCGCCCACTGAAGCGGAGCAGCGCAAGGAGTTTCTGCGTTGGTCATTGAAGGACAACGGTCTGCTCGACAAGCTCACCATGCCGATGTTTCTGGTCAACGGCAAGGTGGATCACCTCACACCCATCGGCAACCTCTACATGGCGCTGGAAAGCGGCCCACCCACTGGGCGCGTCGCGCGCGTGTATCCGGACGACGGCCATATCGCCGCACGTAATGAACGCGAATGGGGGCCGGCGGCATGGAAATGGCTCGCTGGCGTGCTGATGGCGGGGATGAAGCCTGCCGCGAGCACGAAAGCCGCGGTGGCCAGTAAACGCAAACCAGCGGCAAAGAAAACCGTCAGGGCAAACGCGAAGAAAAAAGCTGCAAAGAAAGCCCCCCTGAAGTAGCGCGCGATGTAACGACAGGTGACAGGGGATGAACACGATGCAAAAACGGGCGTTTCTGAAGGTAACGTTAGCCATGTCTGCGGTGGCGCTGGTGTCAATTCCTCATACGCATGCGCAAGCGCCTGCATCTGGCGACGCCCGCTATCCCAGCAAGCCGATACGCATCGTTGTCGGCTTTCCACCTGGCGGCGCCACCGACATTCTCGCGCGGATTCTGGGCCCGCAACTCACCAACGCATGGGGGCAGCCAGTGGTGATCGACAACCGTGGCGGTGCCACCGGCACCATCGCTGCCGATATGGTGTCGAGGGCTACACCTGACGGCTACACGCTGATGATGGTGCCCAGCGGACCCTTCACCGGAAGCGCGGCGTTGCTCGACCTGCCCTATGACACTGCGACCGGATTCGCTTCGGTATCGCTGCTGGCGTGGGTGACCAATGCACTGGTGGTACCCGCGAATTCGCCGGTGAATAATTTGCAGGATTTGATTCGCCTCGCGAAAGAAAAGCCGGGTCAGGTCACCAACGGTTCGTCGGGTAACGGATCGCTGCATCACCTGGCCGGCGAAGTCTTCAAAAAACTCACCGGCACGCAAATCACCCATGTGCCATTCAAGGGCGGCGGCCCGGTCATGGTGGCGCTTGCCGCGGGCGAAATCACCTTTGCGTTTTCGTCGGTACCTTCGGTGCAGCAGCTGATTCAGTCGAAGCGGTTAAAGGCCATTGTCGTCACCAGCACCAAACGTTCAGCGACCATGGCCGACGTGCCGACCATCGCCGAAGCGGGCCTGCCGCTGCCGGCGGGGCTGGAAATGCGCGAATGGTACGGCGTGGTCGCACCGCTGAAAGTGCCCAGGCCCATCATCGCCAAACTCAACGCTGAAATGGTGAAAATCTACAGGCGCCCTGACGTCAGTGCGCGGCTTGCCGAAATGGGCACCGAGGCCGCTGGCAGCACGCCCGAAGAGTTGGCCAAGCAAATCATCAATGACGTACGAACCTGGACCAAGGTGGTCAAGGACGCGGGGATCAAGTCGAACTAAGAGATCTTAATGGGATCAACGGGTATGGCGCCGTCCACGCTCTGCGAATTCGGCATACATCGCCAGCGCCGCATTCAGCACCAGTGCCGCGACTATCATTAAGCCGCCCGTCAGCGCGCCCACGCCAGGCGTTTCGCCCAAGCCCAACCACACCCACAGCGGCGCAAGCACCGTTTCGGTCAATGCCAACAGACCCATTTCCGCCACCCTGAGGTGCCGAGCCGCCAGCGTCATCAGCCAGCAGCCCAGCCCCAGTTGCACGCAGCCCATCAGCGCGAGCAGTAAAAAGTCTTGCGGTCCCACGGCAAGCGAGCCACCGAGGATCAACGCCGGCGTCAATGCGATCAATCCTCCGAGGAATACGGTCGGCATCAAGTCCGCTGTAGCGCCGGGAACCTTGCGGATAAACAGAAGCTGGCAGGCAAAAGCCAAGGGAATGCATAGCGCGAAAACATTGCCGATCCAGCGTCCGCTGCCGAGGCCCTCACCAAACATGATAACAATTCCCGCGAGTGCAACGGCAATCGCGATCCACGTGTGCCACGCCACGCGCTCGCGCAGGAACAGCAATCCCATGACCGCGGCGCACAATGGCGAAACGCTCATCAACACAAACGTGTTGGCAGCGGTGGTGTTTTGTAGCGCGAGAATGAAACAGTAGATTTGCAGTGCCAGACAAGCGGCTGCGATCAACCCTGGCATACCCACCGCACGCACGGTGTCGACCGCCGAACGTCCGCGCAAAGCGACCAGCAGCACGCCGAGAAACGCTGTCATGAAAAACGCACGCCAAAACACGATGACCCAGACATCGGTCACCACAAGGCTCTTCACGATAATGCCGCCAAGGCTCCAGCACACGCCCGCGGCGAGCATCAAAAGTATTCCGCGTGTGCGGTTGGGCATGCGGTCGTCAGGCGGCAATGCAAATCTTCTTGCTACACTGCAGTTCAAGGGCATAACTGCTGTGGTGTATTGCAAGTTATTGATTTAATTGAATATTCTATAAAATCAAACAAGGTATTACGACGCTGCCTGGTAATACAAATTTTGTGGATGCCGCGCTTGTGCAAAGAAGTACCATCGCTCAGCGATCAGGCCGATGTATTGAATAAGGAAGGCGAACGCGGCCTTGTTTTCGACATTGCTGCCTGACAGCAGCCACGCGGGAATCACAAACACCAGCAGCAAAAACCCCCACTTCACGCTTTGCACGAGCTGGCGCGACTTGCCGTGAAAAAACTCGCGTGTGTTGAACGAGCTGCCCATGAAACCCTGAGCCTTTTGCACGATGCGCGGGTTCTGGATGCCGATGGCGCTTTGCATCGTGGATTTCGGACGCAGGCGTGCGTTGCGGATCAGCGAGGCGATGCGCGCGGCGGCGGCAGCCAGCGTAAGGTTCAGCGCCCAGCGCGCCAGTGTTGGGACAAGTGCAGGTTCCAGCGACGCGGCCAGCGCGGTGGCGAGGGTGAAACCGCTGGCGCAACCCAGCAGGGTGTAGTTGACGATGGTGAGCGGTGTTGCCCATTCCTGCAAAAACTTGATGCATACGTAGTTCATGGCGGTGATGTAAAACAGTGCGAGACACAAAATCGCGCCGGCAAGACCTGTGACCACCACACCGCTGGTGCCGCCGCTGAAATGGCAAACGCCGTGCAATGCGACCACGGCCATGAACAGCGGCAGCACGATGACTTCGCGTGACAGCCACGAGGTGCGCCACATGGCGACGGCGCGCCACGCGCGTTCGGGGTGCCCGAGATGGAAGAACGACGCGATGAGTCCGGCGATCAAAAGCGCCAAAGCGACGAAGTCGCCGCGTACATAAAGTGCCGCGCCGGTGGCCGGCGCTGTCCCCAACCAGCCCGACTCGACCGCGAAAAGCGCCAGAAACAGCCCTTGGCCGGCACCGATCAGCGTGGTGAGAAAAATTACCGAAAATGCGGGATTCATGGTTCAGATCAGGGCTTTGACGGCGCCCCAGTGGGCTTCAGTGTGTTGGGCCGCTGCTGCTCAACCTTGCGGCTCAGTTCGTTGTCGATGGCCGACGCACTGCGGCGCGGCAGATAATGATTCGCCGGTTTGGTTTCCCACTCCGGCATCAATTGATAGCCGCCGTTTTCACGGATGGCTTTGGAGACGATGGACTCAGGATCGTGGATGTCGCCGTAGAGCCGCGCGTTGGTGGGGCAGGCCAGTACGCAGGCGGGTTTACGCTGTTCGTCGGCGAGGCTGGTGTCGTTGATGCGGTCAACACACAGCGTGCATTTTTTCATCACCTTCTGGTTTTCGTCCAACTCGCGTACGCCGTACGGACAGGCCCATGAGCAGTAGTTGCAGCCGATGCATTTGTCGTAATCGATCAACACCAGACCGTCGGTCTGGCGTTTATAGCTGGCGCCAGTGGGGCACACCGGTACGCATGGCGGGTCTTCGCAATGCAGACACGATTTCGGGAAATGTACGGTCTGTGTGTTGGGGAACTCGCCGACTTCAAAGGTTTGCACGCGATTAAAAAACGTGCCGCTGGGGTCTTTGCCATAGGGGTTTTCATCCGACAACGATCCCGCCACGCCAGACGTGTTCCATTCCTTGCAACTGGTGACACAGGCATGACAGCCTACGCACACGTTCAAGTCGATGACCAAAGCCAGTTGCGTCATTTGCTTTCTCCTGCGGCAAATGCCTGCCATAAGCGGTGTAGTTTGGTGGTGCCGGGCAGGGGCTTCAGGGCGTTGAACTGCGGCGAGCTTTCTTGTGGCTCATCGGCGCCCGCCGGGTAAATGCGTACGCGCACATCGTACCAGCCGGCTTGACCGGTGAGCGGGTCGGAATTCGACATGCGCCGGCCTTCGCGCTCACTTGCGTTTGCCGGCAGTTCATCCGAGATCAGATGGTTCAGCAAAAAGCCGCGCCGTGATTCATTGGCGTCTTCCGCCAAATGCCACGCGCCGCGTGATTTGCCGATGGCATTCCATGTCCACACAGTGCCCGGTTCGACCGCCTCGGAATAGCGGCACATACAACGTACTTTGCCGTGCATGGATTCCACCCACAGCCAGCCTCCATCGGCGATGCCCGCAGCCTGTGCCGTTTTTGTATTTATAAACAGATAGTTATGCGTGTGTATCTGGCGCAGCCAGGCGTTTTGCGAATCCCACGAGTGATACATCGCCATGGGCCGCTGGGTGATGGCAGCGAGCGGATATTTCTGTTTGTCCGAAATACTGACTTCCAGCGGCTCGTAATAAAACGGCAGCGGATCAAAATATTTTTCAATGCGATCTTTCAGGTGTGCAGGCGGCTGGCGCTTGCCGTGGCCGCGCGCTGCAAGCCGAAAGCGTTGCAGCACTTCGGCATACAACTGAATCATGATCGGATCGCCGTAGCGCCGCAGCTTCACGTTGGTCGCCCAATCGTGATAGCCCTGATTCCAGTTGCGCATGTAGGTGATTTCAGGCGGCAGATGATGCTGATGCACACAGTTGTTCTTGGCGTACATGTCCCACTGTTTTGGATTGGGCGCGCCGATCATGGGCTTATCGCCCTCCTCGCCGCGCCAGCCAGTCAGATACCCCTGGCCTGAATTCGGTGCTGTCTGAAAATTCACCACGAAGTCGGGATAGTCGCGAAACTTGCGTGTGCCGTCGGCATTGGTGAACGCGGGCAATTTGAGACGGCTCGCCAGTTCTACAATCACTTCCTGAAACGGCCTGCATTGGCCCTTGGGCGGGAGGATCGGCACGCGCACCGCATCCACCGGCCCGTCGAATTCCGAAATCGGCCGGTCGAGCATCGACATCACGTCGTGGCGTTCAAGATAAGTGGTGTCGGGCAGAATCAGATCGGCGAACGCCGTCATTTCCGATTCAAACGCATCACACACGATGATGAAGGGAATCTTGTATTCGCCGTTCTCATTCCTGTCGTTCAGCATGCGCCGTGTTTCGCTGGTGTTCATCGACGAATTCCACGCCATGTTGGCCATGAAAATAAACAGCGTGTCGATCTTGTACGGGTCGCCGCGCCAGGCATTGGCGATGACGTTATGCATCATGCCGTGTACCGCCAGCGGATATTCCCACGAGAATGCTTTATCGATGCGCATCGGGCTGCCTGCGTCATCGACAAACAACTCGTCAGGGCTGGCGGGAAAGCCCAGAGGAGCGCCGCCCAGCGGCGTGTTGGGCTTGACCGCGTCAGGCGTCACCGGGTTGCGCGCGAACACCGGCGGCGTGCCACGGGGATACGGCGCCTTGTGGCGAAAGCCGCCAGGGCGGTCGATGGTGCCCAGCAGCGACATCAAAATGGACAGCGCACGTATGGTTTGAAAGCCGTTGGAGTGCGCCGCCAGCCCGCGCATGGCGTGAAACGCCACCGGGTTGCCGGTAATGGAGTCGTGCGTGCGGCCCCAGCTATCTGTCCACGCCAGCGGCAGCGTGATTTTTTGATCGCGCGCGATCTCGCCCATCTCGCGCGCCAGCGAGCGGATACGTGCCGCCGGAATGCCGGTGATTTCCGCGGCCCATTCCGGAGTGTAAGGTTCGAGCCGTTCGCACAGCAGTGCGAACGCTGGCCGCACCGGCATGCCGTCGGGCAGCGTGTACTTGCCGTTGAGCGCCGGCTTGCAGCCCGATGCGTGATTCGACACCGCCGCGTCGATACCCGCGTCCCACCACAACTGGCTGTGATTGCGGTGTGGATTGTCGGCAGGTGTAATGCCGTTGGCGACGACCAAGCCGTATTGTGGTGAATTCGGATCGTCGTTTACCAGATAACCGCCGTTGGTGTATTCGCCGACGAAGTCTTCGTCATACAGTTTTTCGCGAACCAGTTCGGCATTCAACGCCAGTAAAAGCGCGCCATCGGTGCCCGGCCGTATGGGGATCCACTCATCGGCAATCGCCGAATAGCCCGTGCGCACCGGATTGATGGAAATGAATTTGCCGCCGCTGCGCTTGAATTTGGAAATCGCAATCTTCAGCGGATTGGAGTGATGATCTTCCGCCGTGCCGATCATCACAAACAGCTTGGCGCGATCCAGATCCGGCCCGCCGAATTCCCAGAACGAACCGCCTATGGTGTAAATCATGCCGGCAGCCATGTTCACCGAACAAAAACCGCCGTGTGCCGCGTAGTTGGGCGTGCCGAACTGGGCGGCGAACAAACCCGTCAACGCCTGCATCTGGTCGCGCCCGGTGAAAAGCGCAAATTTTTTCGGATCGGTGGCGCGCAGATGCGTGAGCCGTTCTTCGATCTGCCGAAGCGCTTCATCCCACGTGATGACTTCAAATTCCGCATCGCCGCGATGCGCGCCGGCCTTGCGCCGCAAAGGTTGTGTAAGCCGCGCGGGCGAATACTGCTTCATGATGCCCGATGCACCCTTGGCGCAAATCACGCCCTGATTCAGCGGGTGCTCCGGGTTGCCTTCGATATAACGCACCTCGCCATCACGCAGCGTCACCTTGATGCCGCAGCGGCAGGCGCACATGTAACAAGTTGTGGTCTTGACTTCGGACGGGGAGAGTTCCGGCGCGGCGGGCGTCGTTGTGGGCATTGTTGGGCTTATTTGGGTGTACAGGGCTGTGCTGAGATGACACGACGGAGATTCTACCGAACTTGCACGCCGGCTCCTATCGGTAGTTGCACGGGTAAACTTCGACTTTTGTATGAATCATCCCAAGGGGGGCAGGCTGCTTATGGCACTCAAACGTCCGCAAAGCCCGACCGGCACGATGGTGGTGCTGGAGCACGTCTCGAACATCTTAAAGGGCAACGCGCTTGGCGATCCGCACGTGCGCCGGGTTGGGGCGTGGCTGCCGCCGCAGTATGACGCCGGTGACAGGCGGCGCTTCCCAGTCCTGTTCGATCTCGCCGGCTTTACCGGCACCGGCCTGTCGCACGCCAATTGGAAGCCGTTTGGCGATAACGTCCCGGAGCGCGCCGCACGCTTGATCCACGAAAAAAAAATGGGGCCGGCGATTATTGTGTTCCCCGATTGCTTTACCGCACTGGGCGGGAATCAATACATCAACTCATCGGCCATCGGCAATTACGCGGATTACCTCACGCGCGAGCTGATTCCTTTTGTGGACCGTGAATTTCGCACGCTGGCCAGCCGCGAGCATCGTGGCTGTTTCGGCAAATCTTCCGGCGGCTACGGTGCGATGATTCACGGTATGAAATACCCGCAACACTGGGGCGCCATCGCCAATCATTCGGGCGACTCGTATTTTGATTTTGTCTATTGGCACGATTGGCCGAACACCATCAACGAATTGGCCAAGTACTGCTCGCCGAAACGTACGGCGGGCGCGGTGAAGGAGCTGCGCGAGGCTGGCCGCAAGAACATCGCACAGGGCATGGACGACGGGCGCATCAAACGCTTTCTCGATGCGGTGTGGAAAAAAGAGAAACTCTCGGGCGGCGAGGGACATTGTTTGATGAATGTCTGCATGGCAGCAACGTACGATCCCGATCCGCGCGCGCCGCTGGGGTTCCGTGTGCCGTTTAATCTCGAATCCGGTGAGGTGATCGAGCGCCGCTGGCAAAACTGGCGCGCCCACGATCCGGTTAATCTGGTGGCGAAGTACCGTGCGAATCTGAAAACGCTGCGCGGCATTTTTGTCGATTGCGGCTGGCGCGATCAGTATCACATTCATTTCGGCACGCGCATTCTGTCGCGGCGTCTTGCGGCGGCGGGCGTACGACACACGTACGAGGAATTCGACGACAATCACTCGGACATTGATTACCGCATGAATGTGAGTCTGCCATTTTTGTACAGGGCGTTAAAACCGTAGACAAGATACGCTAAAAAAGTCAATTAAAACAAATAGTTAAAATATACCTGCCTGAGTGCATTTTCTCATCATGACATCAACGATTCCCCCTCAGCCCCGCCGCCCCGCACTTGCCGGATTGCGCGTGATTGATCTCGCACGCGTGCTTGCAGGCCCGACCTGCGCGCAAACGCTGGCCGACCTTGGGGCTGATGTGATCA
>SXGR01401526.1_pt1 | contig 13308 bp, 11 predicted proteins | sample 3174711 | NCBI WGS metagenome assembly SXGR01 (sample SAMN11356860, study PRJNA531348) | freshwater metagenome | isolation source: freshwater sample F1-60 | place: China: Fuxian Lake, Yuxi | collected 2017-12-25
AGCTCTCAAGGGCGATAGTGCAAGCCTTCCCAGTTTCCAGGTTCGTGAACCGTGAATTAAATTTAACTGGTGTACAAGTGAGCTAATCTCTGAAATCGCAAGGTTGTAATGAACACGAAGTTCATCAAGTCCTACTGAGACGGCAGTCGTCTGTCTTCTTTCCTCTAAAAGTGCACCTTCCAATTCTTCTATTCTCAATTGTTTTGCTGTCATGACGCTTGCTGCCTTCCAACTTCCAGTTCATGACTGTTAACGAAATTCACATCGAGTGATTTTGGCAACATCTCACTACTGACCATCATTAGCGTAGTATCTAGCCCATTCCGCTGTTTAGTGACAAGTTTGAGTCACTTCTGATACGCAGAGGTTGTTAGTTTCGTAAACGAACTCAACGCTTATCTTCAAAATATTCATTGGACCCCTCAGTAGTTTTATCGAAATGCAAAGTTAATGCCTGATTATACTTCAGATAGCGACCCCGATTGATAGCAGGTTGACAGGCAACTTTAGGCTCGCGACGCTTGGGGGGTTCCGCGTAAAGTCCTTCAAAACGCCGACGGAGGAGCACCGCATTTGCACATCGACACCTTTTGTGGGGATATTTCGCTACCGACACCCTTACCCATCCACACGAGCCCATTGCATTGGCGCCATTGACCGTGCAATTGAGTTTCATGATCAACTAGTTTTTGAGCATTCTTTGGCCCCTTAGTGAGCGTCCTTTTCATCGGTCATGACAACTTTAAGCAGCAAGTACCGAAAAGGCTTCGCTCAATGATTCCAAGGACTCAAGGATGAACCGGAGGAATGTTCTCTGATAGGCCAGCGGAAGTAGTTTCTGTCTCATTGAGAGTTCCGAGAAGATTCTTCCCTATTTTTATTATGTCCTGCATAGTTGAACTTTGAGTTAATTTTTGCTGACAAATTCACTAATTGTCTCGACCATAAAGTCGATAATTTCACTTGTTAAACCAGGATATACCCCAATCCAAAATGTTGAATCGGTAACAATGTCTGCATTCTTGAGATCTCCAACGACTCGCATATGCATCCCCTTGTACGCAGGCTGCCGAAGTAAATTCCCCCCAAACAACTGACGAGTACCGATGTGTCGGCTCTCAATATGTTGCACGATTTCAAAACGTGAGAACGGTGCGCCTTCTTTGACGGTAATGGGAAATCCGAACCAGCTTGGCTCACTGCCCTTCGTCGCTTTAGGCAGCAGAAGGAATTCCTCCAAAGGCTTTAGACCCTTATAGAGACGCTTCCAATTTGCATTTCGGCGATTAATAAAGTCTGGAAGTTTTTCTAATTGTGCAACTCCAATGGCGGCCTGCATATCCGTCATTTTTAGGTTGTAGCCGATATGTGAATAGACGTACTTATGATCGTAACCATACGGCAAGTTACCTAATTGCCAGTCAAACCGACGTCCACATGTGTCATCTTGGCCTGGAGGGCACCAGCAATCGCGGCCCCAGTCGCGCAGCGATTCAATGATCTTCTTCATCGACGCACTCTTCACCATCACGCAACCACCTTCACCCATGGTGATGTGATGAGCAGGGTAGAAACTGGCAGTTGAGAGATCGCCAAAGGAGCCAACAGGTTTGCCATTGAACTTTGCGCCAACTGCATCACAGGTGTCTTCAACTACGAAAAGGTTGTGCTTCTCGGCAAGTTGCATCACACCTTCAAGATCAAAAGGATTACCCAACGTGTGAGCCATAACAATAGCTTTTGTCTTCGGCCCAATTGCGGCTTCAATTTTTTCCACTGAAGAGTCATATGTTCCAAGTTCAATGTCTACAAACACCGGTGTAAGACGGTTTTGCAAAATCGGATTCACAGTTGTCGGAAAACCAGCCGCGGCAGTAATTACCTCATCACCTTCTTTCAGCGCGCGCTTTCCTAAACGTGACGATGTGAGTGCAGTAACTGCAAGAAGGTTTGCAGATGATCCGGAGTTACACAGCATCGCATGCTTCATACCCATGACTTCTGCAAACGATTCCTCGAATTGTTCTGCGTAGCGTCCAGTAGTCAACCAGAAATCAAGTGAAGAGTCAACCAATAATTCGAGTTCGTGATTATTGAAGACTTTTCCAGAAACTGGAATCGTGGATATTCCACCGAAGAATTGTTTCGGTGGAAAAGCTTCCTGATGATATTCCTTTACTAGTTCAAGTATTTGGGCTCGCAATTGATCAGCACGGGATTTTTCAGCCATGAGCACTATTTCTTTCCTATGAGAAGTTCGCGATACCAATCAAACGACTTCTTTAAGCCATCTTTAAGAGAAACTGATGCATGCCAACCCAGGACTTCATGAGCTTTAGTGGAATCTAGATATTGATCTTTGATTTCCTTTGATGCGACATTCAAGATATTTGGTGCAGTTTGAGTTTTACCGGCAGCTGCACAGATTGCTTCATAGATTTGCATCACTGTAAGTGGAGACTCGTCACTGAAGTTAAATCCTTGGCCAGCAAAGTCAGGATTATTGGATTGTTCACCGAGTGCAAGGTACGCAGATACAATGTCGTCAACATGTAAATAATCGCGGATGAATGTTCCATCACTACGAAGCACTGGTTGTTCACCACGAAGTAGCGAGCGGAACGTTCCGGGAACAATGCGGTTCCAGTTCAGATCTCCTCCACCATAAATATTGCCACAACGTGCAATAGTGACTGGCGTTCCATAGGTTCGCGCATACGTTGTGGAGATGAGATCGGTGCAACTTTTTGAAACTTCATACGGATGACTACCATTCAGTGACATATCTTCCGTATATGGCAAAACAGGTTGTGAGCCGTACGCCTTATCGCTTGAAGCCACAACAATTCTTTTCACCAGAGGAGATAATGTTCGGCAGGCATCCAAAAGGTTCCATGTGCCCTGAATGTTCGATTCAAACGTGTGACGCGGTGCGCGATAGGCAGCTCCGACAATGGGTTGAGCACCTAAATGGAAAATTGAATCGACTTCATGATTGTTGATGGCACGTTCAATATCGACGTAATTCTCAAGCCGACCGTTAACAACATTGACCTTGTCAATGATGCCACTACGCATGAGTTCGCTTTGGGGGTCAAAATCCGCAATAAATGCAACGGTGTAGGCGCCACACTCAGCCAGCCAACGGGTGAGCCATGAGCCCACCATGCCTGATGCTCCGGTAACTAGAACTCGCTTGTCACCCCAATAGGAGACCGAACCTTGCTGGGCCACTATTTCCACACTTTCCATGGGGCGTTGCCGCTCTCCCACATTTCATTCAACAGCGTGAACTCGCGATACGTGTCCATGGGCTGCCAGAAGCCCTCATGGCGAAATGCCATTAATTGGCCCTCGGCGGCAAGGCGTTCAAGGGGCGCCTGCTCTAGAACGCATTCTTCATCGAGATAATCAAGTACTTGCGGCTCAAACACAAAAAATCCTACATTGACATAGTCGACGGTCTGTGGTTTTTCTCTGAACTGCCGTACTTTCCCGGTCGAATCAAGATCCACCACTCCAAATCGAGACAAAGGACGAACCGCAGTGACTGTTGCCAACTTTCCATGAGATTCATGGAAAGCCAGAAGGGCTGAGAAGTCTATATCTGCTAATCCATCACCGTAGGTGACAAGAAATCGACCATCTACAAACCTACCCACCCGCTTCACGCGACCACCGGTCATAGTGGTTGGGCCAGTGTCTGCAACGGTAACTTTCCAGTCGATTTCCGCGTGATTACCGTGTACCTCTATGAGCCTTGATTTCCCAAGATGAGCTGTGAAGTCATTCATGCGAGCGTCATAGTTCAAGAAGTAGTCCTTGATTACATCACCTCGATAGCCGGTACAGACGATAAAATCGTTGAGCCCGTGGAATGCGAATGACTTCATCAGGTGCCACAGAACTGGCTTTCCTCCAACTTCCACCATGGGCTTCGGCTTGTATTCTGTTTCTTCACGCATGCGAGTGCCAAGGCCACCAGCGAGAAGGACTACTTTCATGTCACAGATAGTACATGAGCCGAATTACAACACAACGCTTGATTGGTTGCCAACCCTGATTTGTGCAGAAATAACCAAACTGGGCCATCGTTCTGAGTCAGACACCACTTCATTTAAGCACTGCCAGTCAATTCATCACGGGCTTTTGAATGGATAATTCAGAAATTACATCTTACAAAACAATGATTCTTTCCAAAAACCCATAGTCACAAAGTCTTTTGAAACCATTCGATAGTGCGCTGTAAACCTTCACGTAATTCGATTACAGGCTCCCAATTCAATTTATTTTGCGCTCTGGAGATATCAGGGCAACGTTGAAGCGGATCGTCGGAGGGTAGCGGTTGGTAAACAACTTTTGATTTTGACTTGGTCAATTCTAAGACCAGGTCAGCTAATTCAAGCATTGTACATTCGCCCGGATTGCCAATATTAATGGGCCCGTGTTCATCTGAATCCAGCATAGAAAGAATCCCACGAATTTCATCATCGACATAACAAAACGAACGAGTCTGAGAGCCATCCCCATAAACCGTGATGTCTTGACCTTGAATTGACTGACAAACAAAATTAGAGACCACACGGCCGTCCATCGGATCGAGTCGTGGTCCATAAGTATTAAAAATGCGAATGATTCCGATATTCAATTGATGCTCTCGCCAATACGCCATACACAAGGCTTCGGCATAACGTTTCGCCTCGTCGTAACAAGATCTCTCACCGATGGAATTTACATTGCCCCAATATGTTTCCACTTGTGGCGAGATTGTAGGGTCTCCATAAACTTCGCTAGTGGAAGCCATAATAAACCGAGCATTATTTTGTAATGCGAAGTTCAAAGCGTTTTCTGTACCCCTACTTCCCGTTCGCAAAGTTTGAATAGGTGCTGCCAGATACCGCGGAGGAGATGCTGGAGATGCGAAATTTAAAATGGCATTAACACGCCCTATCGGTGGTATGCCATCTGCTATGTCAGCTTTTATGAAGGTGAAACAACTCTCAGAAGTTAGATGTTTCAAGTTTATTCCAGTACTGGAGGACAAATCATCAATTCCAATAACTTCATCACCTCGCGAAATAAGTTCATCACATAAGTGAGAACCAAGAAATCCAGCTGCGCCAAGAACTACAATTCGTTCCATCAGCGGCCGATGCCTTGATATTCAAAACCAGCACGTAACCACTCGGTCTTGTCGAGCAAATTGCGGGCATCCACAACTTGTCTCGTCCGAACTGCCTTCGCCACGTCTGTCGGTACTACTTGCCGAAAATCCTCCCATTCAGTGAGGACAGCAACAACATCACCCTCAATACATGCTAACAAAGGCGTTGAACAGACCCGCATTGCATCAAGGCCTCTTGGTGCGACAGTCACTGTGGGATCAAATACAGACACCAATGCACCTTCAGCCAAAAGTCGGGTCACAATTTCTACAGAAGGAGAATCTCTCAAGTCGTCCGTCATTGCTTTGAAAGTTAAACCCCAAACTGCAATCTTTTTACCTTGTAAATTCCCGCCCACCGCTGTTCGAATTTTGTCAACGACTCGTCCAAATTGTTGGTCGTTGACTGCGATGACTCCTCTCAATAAGCCAAAGTCATAGCCAGCATCTTGTGCAATCCTGACCATTGCACTTGTATCTTTCGGCAAACAACTGCCGCCCCATCCGGGTCCTGGACGCAGGAACTCGTGCCCTATTCGTTTGTCATAGCCAAGTCCGAGGACGACATCGCTAATGTCAGCTCCTACTCCCTCGCAAATAGCTGCAACGGCATTAATGTAGGAGATTTTTGTTGCAAGAAATGAATTTGCTGCGTACTTAATCGTCTCGGCTGATGCTGGGTCAGTGACAATTACTGGTGCTCCTATTTTTTCATACAAGACGCCGACGGCGACCGCTGCTTCTGCATTATCTGAACCTACAACTATCCGATCAGGATTAAGAAAGTCATGAATAGCACTACCTTCTCTCAGAAATTCTGGATTAGAAACCACGGCGATATCTGGACGTTGGAGTTCATGTTCCACAACTTTTGTAGATCCCACTGGAACGGTTGATTTATTGACGACAATTGCACCGCGACGAAGTAACGGCGAAAGCGTTGCGGCTGCTGTCCGGATATAACTGAGGTCTACGCTCCCATCGGCGCTCTCCGGAGTTGGCACGCAAAGAAACACAACATCTGCATTTTCAACCGCGCTTAAAACATCGGTAGAGAAGGAAAGTAGCCCGGCAGCCACACCTTTAGAAACAAGTTCTTGAAGCCCAGTCTCAACTATTGGCAAGATGCCCTTATTCAAATTATCAATTTTTTCTTGCACGACATCAATACAGAAGACACGATGGCCCAAATGGGAAAAACACGCCCCGCTTGACAGGCCGACATAACCAGTTCCGATTATCGCAATTTGGGCCATTTAAGAAGTCTAGAACCCAAGCGGCTTCTAAATTCCTTATTGTTCAACAAGAGTAAATAAGCGTTGCTTGCTATTGACATAGACCGGTACTCTGTATGCCAATATTCCAATACCTATCAGCAGAATCGCAACAAGGCTCGCCAAAGTCCAGGCAGCAGATTTATCGGATTCGGATATAACAAATGCAACCACACCTACTGACGTGGCTGCAACATACAAAACTGACACAGCAATTGGTACTGGTAGCCCCACTTTGACCAATCGGTGGCTGATGTGATCACGCCCACCTTGAAATGGGCTCAATCCATGGCGTAATCGCGCAATCGTGACAAGAGATGTGTCGAGCACGGCAACTGAGCAAACGACAATAGGCACAAGAACTGATACGTCACGAGAGTTAGTGAATTGAAGTTTCAACCCGACAAATGAAATCAGAAATCCAAAAAATAATGCCCCCGAGTCCCCCATGTACACACGGGCAGGGTAAAAATTATGGCGCAGAAACCCACATGCGCACCCACCAAGCGCGAGTGCCAAGGCAGCCACCAAATACTGCCCGTTTGCTGCAGCTACCGCGAAGAAAGAAATACTTGCGACCGCAGCTATTCCTGCAGAAAGGCCGTCCATGTTGTCAAGCAAATTAAATGCGTTAGTTATTCCGACCACCCAAAAGACCGTAATCACGGCATCAACCCAAGAAACACCGAGGAGTTGAACGCCTATATCCAAGTACCACAATGAAATTCCTGCCGCAATCTCACAGGCAAATCTCAAAGTCGATGATAGGCCGCGAAGATCATCAAGTAGTCCAAGACACGCAAGACCGAGAGCAATGCCAATTACGGCAATGATTTCCCTAAATACAGCTGACTCACCAATGGCGAGGACTGGTATCAACATCGAGATTGAGAACGACGAAACTACTGCTAACCCGCCTAAATACGGCACTGGTGACGTATGACTTTTATGACCACCTGGTTTATCGACGGCACCTCTGCGAAGCGCCGTTGCAATCGCTAGTGGCGTACACACCAAAGACAGGAATACTGCCCCAACAAAAATCAGTGTGTATTGCCACCAAGCGCCTGTCACAGTTGCTTAGCCCCGTGCCTCGTGAACCACCATCGTGATAATTTCATCCAAGGTTGCTGTCGGTTTGAATCCAACTGAGTTAAACGCCCGAGTGGTATCTGGTACGCGTCGTTCCATGTCCTCAAACCCTTCTTCGTATGCAACGCTATAAGGAACCATTTCGATCTTGGACTGTGAGCCTGAAATCGCAATAATCCGCTGGGCTAGATCAACCATAGAAATCTCTTCAGCACCACCAAGGTTGAATACCTTTCCGCAAGCTTCTAAATTCTCTGACAGAGCCACTATGCCCTTCACAACGTCACCGACATAACAAAAACAGCGTGTTTGATTTCCCGAGCCATATACAGTTATTGGTTCATTACGTACTGCCTGCCCCACGAAACGCGGAATCACCATTCCATAACTTCCCGTTTGACGAGGTCCGACTGTGTTGAAAAGGCGGACAATGACTGTTTCAAGACCCTTCTCACGCCAGTAGGTGTACGCCAAAATTTCTTCAATTGCTTTTGCTTCGCTATACGACCATCGACTTTTCAAGGGGGAGCCCAAAATACGATCGTCTTCTTCGCTTAAGCGATCTGAAGTATTCTTTCCATAAATCTCAGAGGTTGAAGTCACCACCACACGTGTTCCGTGTTTGTGTGCTTTCTCAATCACAATTTCACTGCCACGAATGTTTGTCGTCAAACTTTGCAACGGTTGCTCAACAATCAACTTCACGCCGACGGCGGCGGCGAGATGGTAAACGATATCTACTCGTGACATCAAATTGTCGACCAGATCAGCATTCAAGATTGTACCAAGAACAAACTCGCAGTCTCGTCGAGTGAGCAAGTGTTCGATATTTTCGTGACGCCCAGTTGATAGGTCGTCAAGAAGAACGACCTGGTCACCACGTGCCAATAGGTAATCTGCGAGATGGGAGCCGATAAAGCCTGCTCCACCGGTAATGAGTGCTTTCACCGCAATGAGCCTAATGGACGAACATTACTTACCCCTCTGATACCCATCCATGTCGAGTAACAACGGTGAACTAGGGTCGGATCCTGCGCCTAACATGGGCATATGACTCCTAGTAGAAGCCAATTCATACTCTCCTTTGACTGCGAAGGAAAATGGGGAATGGCTAGTGACCCATCAATGATCAACTCCCATGCCATCAATGACTCAAGCCTTCAATGGGCATATAAACAAATTTTTGAGAGCCTACAGAGATTCAATATTCCAGCGTCCTTTGGAGTCGTTGGCCTCTTTGCCCAAGATTTTGCAGCGTTCGAAGCATTCAATAACGCCCACGGAATGGAACCCGCCTATGAATCGTGGTTTCAGAATCCAAAAACCGCATTCCGTGCTGGCCGAATGGATGGATGGTTTTATCCAACATTGATAGAAGATATCCAACGTTTTAAGATTCATGAGGTTTCATCACATAGTTACACACACCTCCCATTTCATAATAAAATCGTCACTAGCGAGACCGTCGAAAATGAACTTCTCCTCATGAATAAGTTCATGCAGACCAAGGGGGTCACTCTGCAAAGCATGATCTACCCTCGAAATCAAGTGGCGCATACAGATCTGCTGCCAAAATTTGGTATCAATGGATACCGCGATTCAAGCGTTTCGGGCAGCGCATACGGTTCCAAAATTGGAACTCTCGTTGATGAGTTCAATATATTTAAAAAATCTTCGGTGCATTCACAGTATGAAGTGCCAGTAAAAATTCCAGCGGGATATTTTCTCAATTGGCAAAACGGGCCTCGCTTGATAATTCCACCAACTGTCACAGTTAAAAGATTTAATCATTTACTTGACCATGCAGAAAAAATTGGTGGCGTAGTTCATATGTGGCTACACCCACATAATCTCATCACTGGCAAGAACCAAGTCCATTTGTTGAATCGGGTTCTTCAATCTGTTGCTCAACGACAGGCTCAGGGTTTGATATCTGTATTAACCATGGGACAATATTGCCAACAATTTTCGACTGAATCTACATTTCCAAGCCTGTAATGAGCGAACAACTTTCTATCTTTCAATCACGAGGTAAAGATGAACTCATCTCTACTATCCAAGAAATGTTTCTGGGGCAGGGAGACGAGAAGAGTCTTGACCGACTTCAATGGCAATACCTTGGACCACTTGGCGGCGCATATATTTCTTTAGCCCACACCTCTTTGGGGCCCACAGATGGTGCGGCAGCGTTGTATACGGCTTTCCCTGTCAGATTTCTCGTTTGCGGCAAAGAGCATTTAGCAGTTCAGTCTTTTGACACCTTGACATTGGAGCAATTCCGCGGACAAGGTCTGTTCACAGTCCTTGCAAACAATTTGTACGAAGCCCTACAAACAGAAAATATCGACTTAGTTTTCGGCATTCCAAATAGTTCCAGCGTGAAGGGTTTTTCCAAATATCTCAACTGGACGTTTATTGATCCACTTCCGATGCTTGCCCGGCCGATTGGTCTTCGGTACCTACGAGTGCGCACAAAAGTACGTTCACCGCGCTTGCATGATTTAAGACTGCCCGGAAGGCATTCACACATTGAAGAAGTGGAGACTTGCCCAGACGACATCGACGATCTTTTTACTCGGGTCGGGTCAGATGAATACGTTGGAGTCGTTCGGAATAAGGAATATTTAGATTGGCGACTTAAAAGACCTGGGGCGACTTATAGACTCTTTACCTATAGATCTTCAACTGGTCGGCTTCAAGCATTTAGTGCGTACGAACTTGTCCTCAAACATGGATGTTCTCTCGGATATGTAATGGAACTGATGCATGATCCATCTCATAAACATGCATCCCGTTCATTGCTTCGCGCGATGACATCTGAAATGAAGTCTCGCGGAGCAGACTTAGTCTTTGCTTGGTCAATGCCAGGGTCACCAACGCGACGCTCTTTTAGATCCAACTTCTACTTTCCATTTCCGGAATGGCTGCGCCCTGTTGAATTACATCTTGGGTTTCGCAAATTTAATGCATCAATATCAAATTCTGAACTAAATCGAGAAAATTGGTACATCAGTTATCTCGATTCTGACACAGTGTGAAATTATCTACGTTCTTAAATTGCTTTGGGTTAATCTGCGATAAAGATTCACATGGTCTTGCACCAGCCGGTTACTGCTGAAATTGGCTATCGTGTGCCTAGTAGCCGCAGCGCCCATTTCTTCACATAACTTCTCATTTCTGAATAATGTGATTAATGCCCGAGCAATCGCTGCAGAATCAGTTGTAACAACAAACCCTGTTTCATGATCTAGCACTACCTCGCGGGCGCTACCTACGTCTGTCGTCACGCATGGCACACCTGCCATTGATGCCTCAATAAGGGTCACTGGCATTCCTTCATTGTCAGAACTCAGCACCGCAACATCAGCAGCGGCAAACAACACCGCCAAGTCCGACCGCCACCCCAGGAAACGAACGGAATCCCCAACGCGTGCGCCCAATACCTTGGTGCTTTCGAAAAGCTCACCTTCACCAGCTATTAACAGGACTGCACTTGGAACTTCTTCTAATACAAGCGAAAAAGCTTCTAATAATCGCTCTGGCCTTTTTATTTGAGTTAGTCGCCCGATAAACAACGCAACTCGGGCATCAGGAGGTAGCCCCAATAATTCGCGGGCTACATCACTATTCGTAGTTTCGCCTTTTGCAACTCCAGGGGCAATCACCGTGTACTTCTCTGGTGAACCAATTCCTACTGCGAGCAAATCATCACGCACCTGTGAGCCGACGGAAACAATTCCGTGAGTAAACCGCCCCAACACTTGTTCAATCACAATAAATAGACGTGTCACCATAGGCGAAAAATAACCATGCAGCACATGCCCATGAAAAGTATGAACCCTCACTGGGACTCCCGTAAGAATCGCAGCAACGCGGCCCAGCACTCCGGCTTTAGCCGTATGCGTGTGAACAATATGGGGTTTTGTCTTTCGCATAATTCGAGCCAATTGCCAGAACGCTCGAACATCATCAAATGCGTTCAAGCTTCTTCCCAAAGTACGAATTCTCGTTACTCGCAGTTCTGGATCTCTCAACATCAAAAAATCGGCTTCGTCCTCACTGATTTCACCGCACACCAACTGACTAGTAAATTCATCGTTTTCTAATCCGCGAGTCAACACACTCACTTGCCATGCAGGTCCGCCTACATTCATACGCGCAATAACACGTAATACGCGAATGGGTTGCGAAATAGCACGTCCCATCTTCATTTTGGGTGCCACTCTTCCAGCCAGGCCTGAAACATCAAAACAGGCCACAGTTCTGTAGATCTATCCGCGGTTCCCGAAACGTGTTCATGCCACATGTGGGCGATTGGTTCTGCGTAGAAATATCCCTGCTGCCGAAGTAAATTGCTATCCAGCAATTCCGATGCCCACGCACGCAGTTCTCTTCGCAACCATTTGTTGATCGGCACACCAAACCCCATCTTTGGACGCTCCACTATTTCTGCTGGCACGTACCTGTTGAGTAGTTGCCGCAGGGGCCATTTGCCTTTGCCGTTATTCACGCGATCATCAGGGTGTAACCTCCATGCAAACGAAAAGACATCCGGATCCAATAATGGAACGCGCACCTCAAGACTCACTGCCATCGACGCTCTGTCAACCTTCACCAAAATGTCATCAGGCAAATAGTCGTATGTGTCGGTCATCATCGCATCTTCAAAGCTAGAACGATGAAAAGAGTGCCCACTCCCTGTGTCTGATTCAACGTATCCAATAACAAGTGATGCTGGATCTGAATTTACCGACAATAACTGTTCGTATAATTCTCCATCCCCGCGTGACTGTAAGAGTTTCGACAACTTGTGCACCCGTTCCCCAGTACGCACTCGCACTGACTTCGGTGCAATGGTTGCAATCGAGCTCCTACCTATTTTGTTCCACGTTTCTACAGATAATGAATTCAATACTTTTCCACTTGTTTTCAAAATTGATTGAGGAATTGCATTTCGGTATTTGTGAAGACGTTCAAATACTCGATACCTGTCGTAACCACCAAATAATTCATCACCACCGTCACCGGACAGAGCAACTGTGACATGCTGTCTTGCTAATGCGCTCACTAAATACGTGGGTATCTGTGATGAGTCCGCAAATGGCTCGTCATACATTCTTGCCAATTTAGGGATCAGGGCGAACGCATCACCTGCGGTCAACATCAACTCGGTGTGATCTGTTTGAAGATATCGGGCCACTGCCTTTGCATGGGGCGACTCGTCATACCCGGCCTCATTAAAACCAATCGTGAAAGTTTTGACTTGTTGTGCCGACGATTTTTGCATCAAAGCCACCACGGTCGATGAATCCACTCCTCCCGATAAGAACGCACCGAGAGGAACATCTGACTCCATGCGTGATTTCACAACCGATGTCAACAGTTCTTCTAACTCATCGACCACTTCTTCACCGCGAGGTGCGTTCACCGCGGTGTTGGAGGCCACAGTTACTGGATCCCAATACCTCACAGGTTCAGGTCTGTCGTGCCCGTCACGAATCCTCAAAATAGACCCAGGAGCAAGTTTCTTTACGCCTTCATAAATAGTGCTGGGAGCTGGTATCGAAATCTTGCGAATCAACATCCCAAGGGCTTGCCGATCTATCTCGGGTGAAAAACCTTGCACAGCTGCTAAAGCCTTTAATTCAGAACCAAAAAGGAGAACATTCCCGTGCCATCCGTAGTACAGCGGCTTCTCTCCAAATCTGTCACGGGCGAGCCACAGTTCGTTTTCCTGAGTATCCCAAGCAGCAAAGGCAAACATGGCGTTGATTCGAG
>SXGR01341469.1_pt1 | contig 13307 bp, 5 predicted proteins | sample 3174711 | NCBI WGS metagenome assembly SXGR01 (sample SAMN11356860, study PRJNA531348) | freshwater metagenome | isolation source: freshwater sample F1-60 | place: China: Fuxian Lake, Yuxi | collected 2017-12-25
CGAGCGCGGAAGTGGAGCGTGTGGATCACTTCAATCCGCCCGGGCTCGAATTGAACATGGAGGCGCTGGGGGCCATTCCGGACGCCACGGCCGCAGCGGCCAAGTTGAATCCCCTGGCGGTCGCTTACCGCGAATGGATCGCGCTCCAGGAAGCGGGTTTGGGTGGGTTACACCTGCCAAGCGCACAACGAGCCACGGCGGAAGACCTCATACGTGCCGCCACGGTCGCGGCCGACCGCATCGAGTTGGCTGGCGATCAGGTCGGCGAGCCCTTCCTCCAGCACGAGGGGCAGCCGATCCCACGCGCCATCCGAGAGCCAATGGACGAGTTCGTGCGCGACGATGAAGCCGCGCAGATGCCGCCCCTCCGAGCCGACCACGATGAACCGATCGACGATCCGGCCCTCGCGCACGAACTCGTGCGTGTACGCCTTCGCGTAGGGATCGGCGGCCGTGTCGAGTACGACGACGCGCACGGGCTCGGTTCGCTCAGGCCGGAGGATCTGGTCGATGCGCGGGCACAACTCGCTGACGAGGCGGCCGACCTCGGCCACTTCTTCGCGATCGAAGCCGCGCACCGTTCCGCTTCCGGTCTCGCACGTCATCGGCGCGCGATCGAAGGCGCTGGACGCGCACGACGCGAGCGCGAACAGGGCGAGAGAGAGGACGCTGCGCATGGCACGAAGGCGCGGGAGGCCCATCCGAGCAGCCTCCCGCGCGTAGCCTGCCCTGCGGCTCAGAGGAAGAACTCGACGAACATCGAGACCATCTGCGGCTGAGCATCGCTCGTGTTCGCCATCGTCAGGAACCCGCCGTTCAAGGTCGTCGGCAGGCCAAAGTCCGCGACCGGGATGAACGCCTCGCAGACCTCCCAACCGTTGCCGGTCGCGAAGCTCTGCACGCCATGCCCGGCGGCCAAGTCGGCGTAGCCGAACTGGCCGTTCCAATCGAGCGTGAAGCAGGTGAAGTGCCCGACGTCGGCCGCGACGATGCGAGCGCCGAGCTTCTCGCGCTGCACGCGCACGAAGCTGACGATCTCGACGTTGGTCGGGACTGGCGTGCCCGGACCGGCGAGCAGGATCGGGCTGACGAGGTTCCACCCGTGCTCATGCGCATCCCAGCCCGACGCGGGCGCGAGGATGTTGCAGTCGAGCGAGACGTTGGAGAGCCGCGCGCTCCCGTCCTCGTCAGCGACGAGCGGAGCGACGCGGATCCGGTAGGTCGCGAGCTGCTGCGCCGCGACCCGCTGCTGCACGCCGACCTGCTGCAGGGCGAGCGCGCTGTTGCCGCCGATCTCGGCCATGCCGCCGCTTCCACCGCTCGGCGAAGGAGGCGGAGGCGTAGCGGGCGTGCTGACGACGACCTCGGTCGCGCCGTTCGGGACGTCGACGCTCGAACCGGACGGAACGCCGGTCGTGGTGCTGCCGACTTGTTTGCCGTCCGCATCACGGAACGAGACGTCCATCGACTCGCCGGTCGAGTTCGTGATCTTGACCTTGTGGCCCGAGCTGTCGCGCTTGAACTCAGCGTGGCCCTCCTGCCCAGCGACGGCGACGTCGACCTTGAACGAGCTGGTTCCGGCGCAGGCGATGACGACGATCGAGGCGGTGAGCGCGGCACAGATGCCCGCAGTGAGACGGGCCGGTTTGGTGAACTTCATGATGTCCCTCCCTGGTGGTAGTGGGCCGGGTGCGGAGCCACAAGGCTCTATCCCAGCTTGAGTTACGCCTCGAAGTGAGTCGCGTGGGTGCCCTGTTCGGCTTCCGTGAGGGCGTGTGAAAGTCGTTCTCGGATCTTCCTAGGCGGGGACGAAGACCCGGAAGAAAGTTCCAGCCCAGCCGGGAGGCGCAGGGCGCGCTGTGGAGGCTCCTGTGCGCGCGAGGGGCGTCAGGGGCCATTGCGGCCGGTGAGGCCAGGTGAGCGGGGCAGAGGCCCGCGTGTCGCACCCGGCGAAGGGTTGCCCTGGGGGGCCGATGCAACTGTGGATCCGGCAGGAATGGGAACGTCCTCCCCTCGATCGCCGACCTGCTCGAGCATTGCGCTCGAGCGCGGCGTCCCGTCGTCGTCGCAGTTCGTCGCCAAGGCTTCTCGAGCGCCACCCGACCCCGTCGCACATCGGACGCGGGTACGCCTCCGATCCGAGCCGGCCGGTCCGGTCCTACTCCCCGCGTTTCAGTTACGCGCTCCCCGACGTCCACCGACTCGTGCCGCTGCGTGCGGTCGATCGGGATGCGTGGCGACGTAGCGCGCTAGTGCCTTCATGAAGTCCGCTCGCGGGCGCAGCCGTCCCTCGTCGCGGGCGCGCTCCAGCCGGAAGAGCACGCCGCTCGCAGCACGAAGCGAGAGCGGCTGAACGTGCCGATGCCGCCTGTCGGGCGCGAGGATCGCCATCTCGGAGAGGAGTTTCCGGGAGCCTCCTGCGACAGGACCCTCGCCTTGGTCGGGAGCCGCGAACGCTTCACCTTCGAGACCGACCGCGGCATTCGGCCAGGAACGGCGCGCGTTGCGATCGAACGGCGCGCCCTCCTCCGTGACGCGAACTGGCGACAGCAGGCGTGTCCCGACCCACTCGGCGACCGCGACTGGAACGGCGTTGCCGACGTAGGACCAGCGGGCGTTCTTCCGTGCGGCGTCGCACTTGACGTCCGTCCATCCTGCCGGGAACCCCTGAACGCGCTCCGCGAGTTCGATGGACGGCGTGACGAACTCGTCGGTGTCGCGGAGCCAGATCGCGGGCGGCGAAGGGATCCCAAGCCCAGAGCCACCTTTGAGAGTCGGCAACGCCTCGGGAGCCCAGCCCAAGCCCCGGTTGCCCTCCGTCCAGTAGAAGCCGAAGGCAGTTCCGTCGCCGTCCTCGGCCGTTGCGGCCCGTGGTGCGCCACCGCTCGCGGAGGTCGGATCGAAGAGGACGGATCGCGGATCGTCGTCGGGGCTCCGTGAGGCAAGGAAGAACACGCGGCGACGGCGCTGGGGCAGACCGAACCGGATCGCGTCGAGCACCCGGTACGCCCACCAGCGGTAGCCGAGTTCCTCGAACCCCTGCACCACGCGCTCCATCGCGCGCCCCGATTGGAGCCGCAGCATGAAGGGTACGTTCTCGAACAGCACCCAGCGTGGAGCCTTGCCCCTCCGCTTCGATGCCGCGAGCAGACGGAAGACCTCGCTGACGAGCCCGCTCTTGTCGCCGTCGATTCCCTCAGTCAACCCGGCCTGGCTCAGGTCCTGGCACGGGAACCCGGCGGTCACGAGGTCAGCATTCGCGAGGTCTCGCAGTCCACGAATGTCGGTATGGACCTCCCCACGTAGGCTGAACTGACGTGCCAGGATGGCCCGTGCGCCGACATCGATCTCGCACGCGAGCTGGAAGCCTCTCGGGTCGAAGCCTGCTTCGTGCAGCCCCAACTCGATGCCCCCGATGCCTGAAAAGAGGGAGGCCACGCTGGCTGACGGCTCCATCGGAGCCGTGCCAGGGGACTCCGTGCCTAGGCGGCTCGACCTCGTGGCGTTCTGGTGGATGGATCCCATCGCGATGTCGTCGCTCAGCGTGGTGGCCCAGCGTGGAATGGATTGCACCATAGGCGATGGCCGAACTCGAGCCTGCTACCTGGATCTCCCACGGCGAGGGGCGCGGGGGCCTCGGAAGCCAGCCGCCCCACGTCGCGTGGCGACTGCCCGGCCGATCCTTCGAGCAGCCTGCTCAGGAGCTTCGTGCGCCCACACCCGGATCACTCTCCACCCGGCGGCTCTGAGCTGGCAGTCGGTTTCGCGGTCCCTCCGGATGTTGGCCTCGAGCTTCGCCGCCCACCACTTGGCGTTCTTCTTCGGCTTCGTCCCGTGCTTCGGGCAACCATGCCAGAAACAGCCGTCCACGAAGACCACGACGCGCACTCGTCGGAACAGGATGTCGGCCCGTGCACGTGACGAACATAGGACCCTGGCGTCGATCGAGTAGCGCAGACCGCTCCGATGGAGGGCACTCCGAATCCTCAGCTCTTCGGGGGTATCCCGCCGTTTCGTCGCGAGCATCCGGCGGCGGACATCGGTGGTCGGCGGACTCGGTTCGGATGAGTTCGTGCGCGTCATCGAGATCGACCACCTCGCGGTCCTCCTCGGAACTGACAGCGCGCCCATCGAGCGAGGTCTGTGAGCTCGCACGAAGACACCGTGTCCGCATCGGGCCAGCGGCACGGATGACATTGGCTCACGCCGTCCAAGTCCCGAGCCTTCGAGCGCGTAGCAACATGCGACCGGCCCATCGGTGATCTGCTCTCACTTCGGCGCTGCTGACACGCCGCTGGAAAACAAGAACACCGGATGTGCGCCATCGTGCCCGACGACTCCGTCGGCAACCCGGATCCTCTTCGCCTGGACATCAGGCGCTTCGTCGAATCGGTGCTGAACTTTGCGCCGGAGCTTGAGGAATCCGAGGCCGTGATCGAGCTGGATCTCGCAAGCGGAACCGTCTTCCCACTCGAGCCTCAGCTCGCGGTGGTGCGCCGTCGCATCAGACATGCCCTTGACGAGTACGTTCGCGCCAGGAACGTCGCTGAAGAGCGCCACGAGCACTGCCTCGTGGTCTGACCGCGACACCCAGTCGTCGCCGAGCGACCAAGGCCGCCGTCGATCGTCGGGGCTGGAAGTAGTGTGGATCGTCAATCTCGTTCGACTACCCACCCCGCCGCGCCTTCCGCGTAGGCCATCGACGACGCACCGCACGAGTCTCGCGACGAGCGGTGACCTGACGTAGCGGTCGGAGTACATCACCGAGCGCAGGGGTACGGTCCCATCGAGGCGTTCTCGCAGTGCAGGTGAGGCTCCTTCGATCATCCGCCAGAACCTCTCACCGAGGCCGGTGATGCTGCCGTCGAGCTGTCGAGTGATCGCGATCCGCTTGAATTGGCCCGGTGCGGGTCGGGGTAGCTCGTCGACGGCGGGTGACCTCGCGCGCAGTGCGGTCGGCCCGCCTTTCGCCCTGCCTGTGACTCGGCGCGCGTGGTCTGAGCGACACCACGCCTCCGAGAGCACCAACTCGTCGGGCGCTGTCGTTGCCCAGCGAACGACCTCGTCGGCGAAGGACACCTCGGCGACGACGGCCAGTCCTCCGGTTGCTGGCAGAGGGTCATCGCACACCATCACGCTCAACCCACCAGCTTGGCATCGCGCGGCGAAGGCTTGTGACTCGCGCCAGTCCAGGGCGCTGAGCACCCGCTGTGGGAGGGCGAGTTCGACGCGAACGCCGCGCCTGGAGAGATCGAACAGATCCAACCACAGCGGCCAGGATTCGGCGTCCCACTCGGCGGCGGCACCCCCGAGGAACATCCGAACGACGGTGACGCCACCCTCTCTCGCGCTCCTAAGTAGTGCCTGCGACACTCCCGATGTCTCGAGACGGGACTCGCCGCCCAGGACTCTCAGTTCCTCGGGGAGCTCGAGCGCCTCCAACAACGCTGGTGTCAGGAACTTGAGCGCCGCATGTCGGTCGAGGCGCTCCGCTGCGTCTTGGGTATCGAATGCGAGTAGGCAGGCGTGGCATGCGGCGTCGCAGCGTCGCGGACACTCCAGTACGGTCCTCGCTCGCCGCAGAAGCCCCGGGACATCACGAGCCGCTTGCGCCACGTAACCGGCACCGCCACTGGCCGAGTCGTACAGCAAGATGGATCGCCTCGCGGCCCCTCCTTCCGATGCGCCAGCGGAGGTAGCCCAACCGACCTCGCGCACGTCGATGCCAAGTTGCTCCGCGACGGCCTGGCGCATCGCGACCGCGACCGACGACGCGACGTCCGCGTCGTTCAGCCAGGTCCCCGTAGTGGGGTCGGCGAGTTGCATCTCGAAGACATCGGTGTGTTGCTCGCCTCCGAGCCGCAGCCCGAGTTGGATCTTGAAGCCGCCGATGCGAGCGGAGCACTTGCTCGAACCCGATTTCTTGCTCCCTCTCCGAAGCCGGTCGTGGTCTTCCATCTCGGACGGTGCGACACCTTCCTCGACCATGGATGCCGCCCGTCCACACTCCAGGCACACCGCGTATCCCAAGCCGTGCAGGCCCGCGCTGCGATGGAAGACGACGCCGTCGGGGTCGTAGCGACATCGTCCGACTCTCATGTCGGCCAGGGAGGCCCATGTCGCAGATCCCACCGAGATCCAGGGCTCGCGGAACGGCAAGACGGTCTGTCGAGTGACGTCGGTGTCCGGCGTGGATCGGATGTCGACCGCGAAACCGGAGGGCTCGATGAACCGCTGGACCGAGAGCTGATCCGAACCACAGCGTCCGCAGTGCTCGAGCGCCTTCCTCCCCGTTGCGCTCGCACCACATTCCTTGCAGCGCCATGCATGACGCAGGGCCTGCACTTCGTGTCGCTCGTCGTCACCAGGCGGCAATTGCCAGCTGAGGAGGAGCCCCTTCGACTCGTGGACGAGACCATCCAACACGACCACGGAGTCCGGCGCATACTCGCGAACGGCGACAGCCAGGTGCCGCGACGGATACTCGCGCCGGAACCCCGGGGCCGATTCGCCGGGGGACGGATCGTCCTCGGCCCTGTTCTTCTCCGCCTTCTCCTCCGCCAGCAGCAGCTCGTAGGTTGTTGGGATGAACGGGATCACGTGGAGCGGGAATCCGTGGGACGGAAGGAACCCCTCGGAGCACAGACTCGCGAGCAGGTACTCGCCCCACATCCGCTTCCGCTGGAACAGGACCGCGCTCTGCTCCGGCGTCGGCGTCTGCCCCTTCTGTGGTTCTCCTCCGACGGCGTCGAGGTCGGCGGCGATCACCGCGTCCTCCTCGAGCCACCGCTTGTGGATGGCCCGCATCGCCTCGGCCGAGTCTTCCGCGAGTTCTGGCAGGGCAGCGGACTGTAGAGGCGTGCGAGCGAGGAGGCGCTCGGCTCCCGGAGCGACTTCTTCGTCAGACGATGCGGTGCTTTCGAGCCACTCTGCCAGGCGTTCGGCGAGCGCCATCCCGGCACCTTGCTCCGCGCGGAAGAACCCGCTGCATTTCAGGCTCAGGTACGAGCCGCCTTGCATCGTCAGAAACCGCGACAGGAAGAGCGCGTTCAGGTGACGGCGAACGATGCGCTCGCTTTCCAGCGAGACGCGGGGGACGTGCACGGGAGTCGTGAAGGGCCACATCGGGTTGGCGAACACGGCCTCCCCGTGAGGTGATGCCTGGCACACGGTGAGGGTCACGGCCCTGGACTGACCTCGCCGACCAGCGCGCCCAGACCGCTGCAGGAAGTTGGCCGGTCCGGGGGGAGCGTTGTTCATCCCAACGGCGACGAGTCCACCGATGTCGACGCCCATCTCCATGGTCGTGGAGCAAGAGAGGATGTTCATCCGACCGCGCTTGAACTGGCTCTCCAACTCCTGCAGTCGCCTGCGCTCTTGTTGTGCGGAGTGCTCACCGACGGAGATGTACTCGGCGAACTCGGCGATCCGGTCGCTGAACTCCGTCCACACACCAAGCCGTCTGGCCTCGGCCACTTCAGCATCACGCTCGCACCAGTCGCGAGCCGCTTGTTGGTCTTGGACACCTGACTCTGGTCGCCTGCGGAAGGGGTTGCGTAGGCGCGGCATCCGAAGCTCGACACAACGGACCTTGCTCGCAGCGAGACGAGGATCGACGTAGGGCGTGATACCGAGCAGTGTCCTGTCCAAGGCTCGGCGCGTCACCGGGCAGACATGCGCCGCACGGACCGCAGCGATCTCGATCTGCTTCGGGAACATCAGCAGGAAGCCCTCCGAGTCCTCCTCGAACACTCGTGCGTGACGCAGCGCCCCCCAAGCCTGAGTGAGGAGCTCGGTGATGACCGCCCTGTCGCCAGGTTCCTTCTCTCGGAGCTGCAGCGCCTCGCACAGTAGCTGTGCCACGCGGGGGAGTGGTCTGTTCCCCGATGGGCACGGCCACGGGTAGCTCACACGCCTCTTGAACGGCGTCTCGGGAGGCGTGATTCGTCGGGTAGTGAACCGCATCCCCATCCAACGCATGTACTGGTGCGGGACGTTCGTCGCTCCTTGAGCTCGGACGGAGTGGTCGAGGCACAAGGCGAGGAACTCCCTCCACTGCACTACGTCGAGGCCGCGCTTCGTCCACGAACTCGGGGCGGCCACCACGGCGTCCAAGGCCGGGTAGGTCACGGAGGCGAGTCCCAGGGTCTCGAGCGAGTTCTGGCGCTTGGCCCTCCGCAAGAACTCCCGATAGAGGCACAGCTCGGCCCACGACTCAGCAGGCAGGTCCGCAGGAAGGTAGCGAGCCTTCTGGTTCTCGCGCATCCACGTACGCACGGTCGGTTCCGCCGCGAGCGCGGATACCAAGTCCGCCCAGGAGATCCTCGGCGCGCTGTTGCGCACCAGGAGTTCCTCCTTCGTACGCTCCTTCTCCGCGACGACGCCTCGCAGGACAGGGTTCGACTCGGCGAGCGGCGTCAATGCTTCGATCTCGGAGTCGAGGCGAGCAACCTCGCCGCCAACATCCTGTGCGGCGAGCGACCAGAGCTTGTGGTACACGAAGCTGCGGACGAAGTTCCGTTCGGACTCGAGCTGCATCTTCGCCGCGAACCGGGCTGTTCCCTGCCGACTGTCGCTGAAAGTGATCATGCGACGGCCACGCATGGGGCTGAGTTCGGGATGGTCTTCGTGTTCGGGCAATCGCTCGAGCAGGGCTGGGATCGCTGCGCTCAGGAAGAAGTTCGTCCCGAGTCGGAGTGGACGCAGTATCTCCCTCTTCGGACTGTGACGTCCTCCACAGCGCGCGCACCGCCAGAGGCCGTCGGCATCCCTCAAGACCAATCGGAGAGACGCTTCTCCCATGCCGTACTCGCCGGTCTTGGGGTCGAACGCACAGGCTGACGACACGCGCTCGGTAGGATCGCCTCCGTACACCAACTCGATGGTCGGATCCGTACGCTCGGCTGCTTCGCCTTCCTCCTCCTCGCCCTCCTCCGCATCCGCGTCGAGCATGCCGCCCTGCCATCTGCAGGCGGTGAGTAGCTCCTTTCCTCCTTCGTCGACGCGCTTCGCTACGAGGTGCTCAGCACCACAGTCGGAGCAGGACACCATCTCGAAGACTCGGCACCCGCATCGGTCGCAGTGGTCTCTCCGCTCTAGGAAGAGCGCCCCGAATGGCCACCCCAAGTCCTCGAGGGCCGTCCCGTCGCGACCGGGGCATGCCCGATTCGAGCACACCCACGCACCGGGTTGGACTCGATGGAAGAAATGCCCGCGCAGCGGCAACAAGTACGTGGACTTCGCCTGCGCGGTCGAGCAGAGGTCGAGGTAGCGCAGCGCGGTGCGACCGGCTTCGGCCGATATCTCGACCTCGGGCTTCCCGGTCAGGCGAGCCCATACGCGGGAGACGGGCATCGGCCCAGTTCGGAGCTCGTCGCGTAACGTCCGAACGGCTGCGCATCCGGCGAGCTTGTCGAATCGTCCCTCAGCGGACAGAGCTTCGAGTTCCTCCAGCTCGGGCAGAGGACTGCTCCGCGAGACCTGGGCTGGCTCGAGCGTTGGTGGCACCCGACTCCCCGTCACGACCACCACCTGGTCGGGCGCGATGCCAGCGAGGTCGGCGAGATATCGCCTCAGTTCCTCCGGTGCCTCTGCACTCCCCATCGTGGCCGAGGTCGCGACGAAGCGAATCGACTTGGGGTCTGCTCCGAATGCGTGCATGACCCGCCGCAGCAGGAGGGATATCTCGGCCGCAGCGGAACCCACGTAGGTATGGGCTTCGTCGAGGACGATCCAGCGCAGATGTCCTCTCGACGCTTGCACGATGCCAGCGTCGACGGATCGCACGAGCATGTACTCCAGCATCGTCGCGTTCGTGACCAGCAGTGGCGGTGGATCGGCGCGGAGCGCCTTCCTGCTCTTGATCTCGTTGGGGTGACTCGCTTGGAGCGCGGCGTTCACACGATCGGGAGTGCCACCGTTGTAGAGACAGAACCGCACGCGGTCCTTGAAATGGTGTGTCCATCCATACAGCCGCTCGCGCTGGCTGTTGATCAGGGCGTTGAGGGGGTACAGGAACAGCGCGCGGACGCCCGTGAGCCTCCCACTCGACGTCGACTCGCGAACCAAGTCGTTCAGGATCGGGACCAAGAAGCACTCGGTCTTGCCGCTCGCGGTGCCCGTGCTGACGATCACGGACTTCGGCGTCCGCGACTCGAGCGCGGTCCACGCTTGATGTTGGTGCTTGTAAGGCCGCCAGTTGGCGGCGAACCTCACGTGCTCGTACTCGATCGGCGGTGTGTCCAACGCGGCCACCAATTCGGGTCGCAGGTAGTCGAGGTCCTTCAGCTCGCGATCGTGGCGATCCCACTCGAAGAGCGACTCGACGATGGGTTCCGCGACGAAGCCGCCCTGTTCACCTGCGGGGCGATCCAGCATCTCCTTTAGACGACTGCGGAGCGCCGCGTTCGCTGGCGAGACCTGGCTCACCAGGGCTCGATGGGACCGCTTCCGCCACTCCTCCGCCAACGTGCTGAAGAACTCGTCCTGCATGTCAGTCCCTGCCTTCCCGATCGAGCCACCTCGCCATCAGAATCGCCGTTGCCATCGCGTGCGCCTCGTCGAACCACTCGGAGTCGAAGCTGCGCAACCCCTGCAAGGCGATCACCGTCTCATGGTCGACGTCACGATCCTCGGGGACCAGCAGCGACATGACCGCTGCCACGACAGGGGCGTTCAGCACCGAGTTCGTGTCCTGCCGACGCGGCATGATCCACGGGATGAGCTTCTGGTCGTCCGGGGTCACACCAACTCGATCGAGCATCGTCCCCATCTTCTGCTGAGGCCATGTCCTGCCCTCGTTGCGGATTCGCACTCGGTTGTGGGCCTCGTCCAGGTTGACCAGGATCTCCTTCGCGTTCGAGTTCCGCATGGCCTTGGCGAGCAACCCAGACTTCGGGACGCCGCCGAACACCAAGAGCGTCAGCGCATCCGCCGTGCACTCGAGGAAAGGGGACCGGCGGTCCGCGTGGTCCCTCAGCCTCGAAAGCAGTGCCCTGACGCTCGCCGCTGGGTCGTAGGCCGTCTGCAGGTCTTCCGGCAGCTTGTCCCACACTCTGCGGTGTGCGAGCAGTAGGTTGCGCGTAGCTCCCATCCAGGATCGGAATGGCACGAGAGCCCAAAGGAACGGCAGTCGCTCCAGCTGCTCCCACATGATCGGGAATCGTGGACTAGCGAGCGAGTTCATCGCGGCGAGCGCGACGGCACTCGGATGCCTGACGAGCGCCTTGATCACCTCGTAGGTGTTCGCCGGGAGCGCGGCGAGGCTGTCGAGATACTGGCTGACCAGGACCCAGTCGCCGTCTTCAGGGTCCGATCCGATCCGTTGGAGCGTCTTCGCCAAGGCTGCCGTCAGCGGCTCGCCGTGGAGATGCACGACATCCGCGAGGGCGAGTACATCCAGATCGCCCGGCTGCTCGATCGCGACTTCTCCCGTGGGTCTCGCTCGCGCTACGAAGCAGGTCGGCCTCGCGACCAGTTGTGCTCCTTCCCAGGCTGTGACCAACCAGGGTCCAGGCACGGCCCCCTCGTGCGGGAAGCGCCATACGTCGATCTCGCCATTCGTCGGTAGGGGTGCTGGTTCCGACGTCGGAGCCCATATCGGAGTGGCCGTGAGGCGCACGTCCGCTCGTGCAGAGGCGTCCACTCGCTCGGTCGCCCCGTCGATTCGGAGGAGTGTCTCGTACGCATCGCCCCCGGGTGATGGAATCAATTGGCGCTCGAAGTTCCGCACGCGCAGTCGAGCGTCTCCTCCCGGGTTCTCGATCCCGACTCGCACGATCCGCAGCTCGACCTCTGCATCCAGATCGTCGTCCGAGGCGAGCATCTGTTCGACACGTGGAAAGACGACTTCGAGAGGGAGTTCTGAGCGGCCATCCGAAGTGCGTGGCAGGTCGGAGAGGTGGAATCTGCCAGTCGAGCATCGAGCCTCGAGTGAGTAGCAGTCCGAGCGAGGCGTCATTACCGACGCACGGATGCTCGCAATCCTCTCCAACGGGACGCTCGCCCGGTTCGTCAGCGGTCGTCCGCGTGCTGCGACGAACGCTACCTGCGGCGCAGGGAAGGGAGCTTCCACTACTGCCGTCGCTCCTCCACGCAGCACGAGCGTCACTTGTAGGCTGGAGGGACGTCCGGCGTCCGCTGCTTGACGACAGACGACGCGGAGACAGTCGCCTCCCTCGGGTACGATCTCGAACGTGCAGCCGGTCTCTGCTTTCGGCGCGGCAGAGCCGATGCCGCTACCGGCGATCACGAGCACACCCTCCCGGTTGCCCGGACCGGGTTCGACTCGGCACGAGAAGTCGGGGGCCAGTACGGTCACCCGGGTCTTGAACAACGTCTCTCCGCTCTCCACGTAGCGGATCTCGCCGCGACCACGTGCCCGTTCGTCGAGCGCAGCCCACTGCCGCGACATCGTGCCCATGGTCCTCCACTGCACGCCCGTGCCTTTCAGGGTGCGACTTCGGCCATCCTCGACGAGTTCGTAGAGGCGGGGTGTCCCGAGCCAGAACGACTGGAGCCCCGGCGCGAGTGATGTCGAGCTCCCGTTGAGGACGAAGCGTGCGTCGTCGTCTCGTTCCTGGCACGTCCTTACGACGGCGACTTCCCCGCTCTGCTCGAAGCGCACCTCACCGCTGACGCGCCATACGCAACGTGTCACCTCGGGCAACTCCCCGATGCGGATGGACTCCCCGCCGACGGGTTCCACTCCAGGAGGCACGGCTACCAAAACGGTCGGTGCTCGAACTCTCACCGATCCACTCCCGAGCATGCGCACCGTCGTGGCTTCGTTTCCGGGATCGACGAAGATCCAGGGCAGCTCGGCCAGTTCCTCACCGCCCGGGAACAGCACCCGCCAAGTGGAGCCTTCCGCCCCCGAAGCTATCAGGTCGACTCGGCCTCCAAGTGCCGTTCCGCCCAGACACCTGGTCTCGCTCGTCCGTTCGAGGCGGTAGCTCTCACCTCCGTGGACCCGGGTGCACCGGGCGAATGGCCGCCGCACGCCGTCGCTGGCTTCCATCGACAGCAGCACGCGAGCCGGTAACTCGTCGACTGGACATCCCATGAGACGAGCCAACCCTTCCGTGGACATAATCGAAGGGAGGATGGCCTCGCGTCCGAGCCGCAGCCCTGCGCGAGTGTCCAAGTGGACGCGAAGGAATACCTCGTCCTGGCCGGAGGAGAGTTCAGGTGCCGGGGCACGGAGCAGACCGTTGAGCAGTTCGCGTGCGTCTTCCTCATCGAGCCGGAGCGGGATGCGATGCTCCCAATCGGGGACTCTCCTCCTGAGTGCCTCGATGGGATCTTTC
>SXGR01374274.1_pt1 | contig 13307 bp, 15 predicted proteins | sample 3174711 | NCBI WGS metagenome assembly SXGR01 (sample SAMN11356860, study PRJNA531348) | freshwater metagenome | isolation source: freshwater sample F1-60 | place: China: Fuxian Lake, Yuxi | collected 2017-12-25
GAATGGTGAATGTAGAATAATGCAAGACTGTGGCCCCATCGTCTAATGGTTAGGACAGCGGGTTTTCAATCCGTTAACGGGAGTTCAATTCTCCCTGGGGCTGCCAAAATCAAAGTTCTTAAGCCTCCTCCGCCTCCCATTCTTTGCCGTACAACTCTTTCCAGTAGTCGGCCTCCACTCTCTGAATCGGTCCGTATGTTTTCGTCTGCGGATCGTACCGGAACATGGCATCGTTATAACGCACCGTGTACGACATCCCTTTGTTCTGCAATGCGCACTCCACGGTGTAGGCAACAGGCATCACGGCTGCGTGTTCATGATCATGCTTATGAAGATAGAGCGGCGAAGAGAGGGAAGGTACTCGAACACTCACCTCCTCGCGGCCCCAAACTTCAGAACGCTCAAGCTGTGCTTCGATCCCGGATGACCGCGCGAGCTCGAGAATATGTGCACGAAGCCATCCGTCCATGCTATCGCTGTTCTTATTCATTCGTACTTTCAGCACACCGTCATTCTGCTGCGCATAGAATGTCGCACCCTTCCGAGCATCGGCGTAAACGAATTTCGAAAGATCCTGATCGATACAAGGATCGGGGAATTCGCAGTACCCAAGCTTTTCAAGAAACTGCTCCGCATCCGGCATCGCTTCGACAAGCACCTCGAAGAAAGGCTCGTTTCGCACGGTCTTCAGCCACTCTTCGTAAAGATCATAGAGCTGAAGAGTCGCAGGGACCGGAAGCTCCGCCTCAGGCTTGAGCATGGACTGAAGCAAGGCGATCGGCGTATGACCCACTCGAACACTTTTCGCATCGCTGAGGAGAGGAAACACATCGTCCGGAACGGAAAAATCTGAATATCGAGAGATGGTATCCCGAAGTTGCTGATCCCGATCTCCGAGGGCAAGAGTGCATTGGTCGACGACTCCTTGGACATACGCCGCACATTGCGGAAGTACTCTCTCGAGTGTCACTGGACGATGCGTAAGAAAGCGCTCAAGTAAAAGCGGCACACCAAGACTGTAGTTGAGAATCAATTCTCGTTCATGCGTGGAAAGTTCCGGCTTCGTCGTATCGAGCCATGTCATGAGCTCGACAGAGGCAAGGCACCTCACCTGCACTGCATCAGGATGCATGAGAATCCCGTTTCCAACGCTCTCCGGAGTAAAGCCCGGATGCATCAATACCGCCATGCGAGCTTTCTTTTGCATCGCAGCTCGGATCTCATCGATTCTGTAATGAATCATACCGATATCGATGATCAAAGCATCGGGACCCCCCCAAGGGCCTTTTCGGCAACGTGACTCTTCCCTGATCCGGAAAGACCTTGCAACGCAACGGCTCCACGACCTTCCTCTAAACGCCGGAGAAGAAGCTCCGATGCTGCTTGCTGTGAAGAGGAAAGCATATGGTTTATGATTATAAACTTTTTTTCATGAAAAACAAATACTCAAACAGAGCATAGGTACGATATCATTCGCTCTATGAAAAAATCTCTCGCCTACTGGATCCCGACATCACTGCTCCTGCTCCTGATGGTCGGCTCGGGGATCATGTACTTCGTCCAAGCTGAAGAAGTCGCAAAAATATTCACTGAGCTCCAGTATCCGGTCTATACGATGTACTTCAATGCCATCGCGAAAATTCTCGGCGGCATTGCCATCATCGTCCCGTCCGTGCCGCGCGTACTGAAGGAATGGGCGTACGCCGGATACCTCTTCATCATCCTGCTCGCACTGCAAGCCGTCGTCATGACCATGCCCGGCGTTCCGTGGGTCATGTTCGTCTCGATCCTCATCTGGGCGCTCTCGTACTGGCAATTCAAGAAGCGATAATTTCTCGTCTCTCTTTCTCCCCACCTCTCCCATGACAAAAAGATCCATCGCCGCTCTGGTCACTTCATTTGCAATGCTCGGGCTTCTATCAGGATGTGGAAGCGACGCTGACGTCGATGTGAACATGGACGGAACCATGGATATTGAAACAGAGGAAGGCACGGCGAAAATCGGAGCGCAGAGCCTGCCGGAGGGCTGGCCTGGAGATGCGCCTATCTATCCAGGATCGGCGATTTCGTACTCTGCCTCGATGAACCCCCAGACGGGAGAACCCAGCATGGCCGTCGTCCTCTCCACCAAAGATACGGTCTCCGCTGCAGCGACGTATTACAAAACCGAACTCGCTTCGAAAGGCTGGTCAGTCGATACGGCGATGGAAGCAGGGGGTACCTCCATCTTCTCTGCGACGAAGGAAGGAAGCGTTCTCTCACTTCTGATCGCCGGTGCCGAAGGTCAGACGACGATCACGATGGCGATTGAAAATCGAGAGACAGAATAAAAGTAATAGAACCTCTCAAAAATCGCAGGATGCTCATGCTTCGAGACGCACTCGCTGAAGCTCGTACTCCTCAGCATGACAATACTTAAAGGTTCGCCATCATCACCATGCGTACCAGCTTCAGGTGGTCATATGGCACACGTCCTTCGAGTGCCTCGAAAACGGGCTTCATGAACTGCAAGCCGTGCTCTTCGTAAAGAGACCTGATGTCATCGACCTCCGGCAAATCCTCGATAAGGTACCAAAGACTCGGGGCCTGACCGAGTGCGATCAGTTTCTCGATATAGTTGAGCACCGTGCTCTGCGTGACCGAACATGCTTCGGCAATCAGAGAAATTCCGGCTCCATCCTCTAAGAGCTGCTTCGTCCTTTTGAGTCTCTCGGCCTGCGACATCGACCGCTTCTTCGTCTTTTTTTCCTCTTCCGGAGAAGGAGCAGGTGGCTCGTAGAATGGCTGCGGTTTGTACTTCGTTGCCTGCTCGCTGAGGGCATCGTAAAACGACGTGACCAGTCTCTCCGCACGAATCGATTCCGGACTCCAGCGCTCGATCCTGAGTCCCGCACCCGAACGCACGCGACTGAGGGCGACGTACGCCTGCCCCGGCTCCCAGAGCCGGTGCAAATCGACGATCATGCGATCGAGAGAGGCGCCCTGCGCTTTGTGGATCGTCGTCGCCCAGGCGAGTGTGACCGGAAAATTCCATGCGGCGACCACTTCGTTTCCGTCACCGTCGAGTGAGCTGAATTTTTCCTTCACAACGTCAATCTCCTCTCCCGAGAGCAGACGAACATGCAGCGCATCTTCACTGAAGCTCCGAATATGGCCGAGGCTGCCGTTCACGTAGCGGAATCCGCCGGACATATCGTTCTTACGCATCATGATGAGCGCACCCGTTTTAAGGAGCAAGGTATCGGGAATGGGGATGACGCGCTTCGCGGAATCGACATACCGCTCATCCCCGATGTACTCCGTCCGAAACGTATGCACGGTCTCAGGAAGCGCCTGCAGCCTAAGGAGATTGTACTGCTCGGCCTGAGCGCGATGCGGATAGAGACGCGTTCCCTCCTCGTCCTCGGCAGATGCTGTCGTTCGCTCATTGAGGAATGCACGAACACGGTCATTCACCACTCCCTCACGGACAAAATTCAGAATCTCAAGAAAACTGAGGTCCTGCGTTCGCATAACCGTCGTCAGGAGCGCGGGCGAAAAATCGCTCTGTTGCCAGACAGGATGCAGAAACGCCCAGTCCTTTGCCGCAGCATCCGCTGCAATGGGCGGCAGCTGCGCGAAATCTCCAACCGCGATGATCCGGAGTCCCCCCCAAGGCTCAGGACTGTTCCTCGCCACTCTTGCAATCGTTTCCGCCACCCCGAGTGTTGAACCGGAGAGCATGGAAACTTCGTCGATGACGACGCAGCATGCCCGCTGCAGCCTCCGCATCAATTTTTTGCTACGCATCGCCCGCGTGATCGTCGCTTCAAGCCCGCCCTCCATGATCCCGAGTCCGAAAAAACTGTGAAACGTCCTGCCGCCCACGATCACCGCAGCAGCACCCGTGCTCGCCACGATCGGAAAATCCTCGGAAGATTTTCCCCGCAGATAGTGATCGAGAAGAAAGCTTTTCCCCGTTCCTGCGGCACCGGTCAGAAACACGTTGCCTTGCCTCTGAAGAATATCCAGAGCCCTCTCCTGACAGGGTGTAAGCCGAAAACGAGTGGATGACTGAAGCATGAAAAATACGTCGAGTGTACAGGAAAAACACTCTCTGCCCCCGCCATTTCCTATGCGATCAACCTCCGCTTGAACGTTTGCCCCTTCTTCCCCTGCGCACTGTCCTTCGGCGTCGTGCTCGCTGCAAACCTCCATGCCATCTCGAAAATCTGCCGCTGCGTTTCGGCCACCTCCTTGCTCTCGATGATCACGCCAAACATGTCTTTGTCGCCCCGAAGACCGGAATCGAAAGAACAGATGGCGACTTTGTGATCGTAGATGTTGATCTCATTCGTGAAATCGAAATCCGATGCGGGAATCAGTCGAATTTCACGAAGATGATCACGATCATCCCCGTGAACCCGCTTTCCAGCACTGTCATCGGGGGCGATACCCCGCAGATGGATGCCGCGTTTCACGCGCTCATCCACATATTCTTCATCGTACTGCGGCCAAAATTTTCTTACGACGGCGGAGTTTGCAAAGTTCAGAAGCTCCCTGCTCGATGTCAGCGTGTCTTCGTAGACGTGCTTGATGCCTTCCCACCCCTCGAAGAACCGAACGCGGGGCTTCCGGTACTTCGCACCCTGCAATGATCGTAATTCAGGAAGAACTCTTTCAAGGGCATCCACATTCTTTCTGGCTTCCAGAGCCACGAACTCCGGTGCAACAGGGGAGTACCATTTCGCTCGCATCTTCTTGATCACGGTGAAGTAGCTCCGGTGCACCATCTCCTCAAGAAGGTTATACGTCGTGATGCGATTGATGCCTGTTGATTTGGCATATTCCGATGCCGGAGCCGTTCCGAGCTGCAATCCTGCGACGTAGAGCTGCGATTGCTTGCTGTCGAGCCCGACCGATTGCAGAACGTGAATGATGTCTTTCGCCATACGGATGGAGCATAGCAAGATGTTCACTGTTCAAACAACACGGAAACAGATGAGAATTTTCCAAAAGATTGTTCGATCGTATAAAACACACTGAAAGCCAAAATACTGAGATTCTGTTCTGTTGTTCAAAAAAGAAACAGACGAAAATTTGTCGTCAACAATCTGTTGAACCGGAGCATCCGCCTCACGTATGAAGTCGGACGTCATCTCCCTTCCCCCTCTCTCATGACTGCCAAAGACGTCATCACGTTCGCAAAGAAGCACAAGTGTGAAATGATCGACCTTACATTCGTAGATGTACCAGGAACATTGCATCACACGAGCAAGCCCATCCACCAGCTCGAGGATGTCCTGAAAGACGGTGCTGGCTTCGACGGCTCAAGCATCAGAGGTTTTCAGCAGATTCAGGAATCCGACATGCTTCTCATTCCGGACCCTGACACCGCAATCATCGACCCGTTCACGGAGAGGCAAACGCTCTCTCTCCTCTGCGATGTGCGCGAACCGATGAAGAAAGATCTCTACGAGAGGAGTCCTCGTACACTGGCGAAGAAAGCCATGGAATACCTGAAAAAGACAGGATTCGCAGACACCGCGTATTTCGGACCCGAAGCCGAGTTCTTCATCTTCGATCACGTAAGCTACGAAGCGGGAGTCGGCGCTTCGCATTACCGCGTGGATAGTGAAGAAGCGACATGGAATTCAGGTCAGCAGTGCGGCGACTGCAAAAATCTCGGCTACACGATCAGACACAAGGAAGGATACTTCCCGGCATCCCCTTTCGACACGCAGCAGGATCTCCGCGCAACGATGGTCGCCGAAATGGAACGTGCGGGCATTGAAATCGAAACGTTCCACCACGAAGTGGCAACCGGCGGACAGGCGGAGATCGACATGAAGTTCGACACGCTCCTTCGCATTGCGGACAAATTGATGCGCTACAAGTACATCACGAGGAATGTGGCGAAAAAGCATGGGAAGTCGGTGACCTTCATGCCAAAACCGATCTTCGGAGACAACGGTTCCGGGATGCACACGCACCAGAGTCTATGGAAGGGGGGAAAGCCGCTGTTTGCGGGCAGCGAATACGCGGGACTAAGCAAAACAGCGATGCACTACATGGGAGGCATCCTCAAGCATGCCAGGGCCCTCTGCGCAATCTGCAACCCGACAACGAACAGCTACAAACGCCTCGTTCCCGGCTTCGAAGCACCCGTAAACTTCATCTACTCGGCGAGAAACCGCTCTGCGGCAATCAGAATCCCGATGTACTCGGAGAGCCCGAAAGCCAAGCGGGTCGAATTCCGCTCCCCGGACGCCGCATGCAACCCGTACATAGCCTTCGCTGCAATGCTCATGGCGGGACTGGACGGCATCAAGCGAAAACTGGAACCGGGAAACCCGACGGATGAAAACCTCTACCACATGGAGCCAGCGAAACTGATGAAAATTCCGCACGCACCGGAAGATCTTTCGGAAGCGCTTGATGCTCTCGTTGCCGATCATGCCTTCCTGCTGGAAGGCGGCGTCTTCAGCAAACGATTCCTCACCGACTTCATTGCGGCAAAACGCGACGAAGTGGCAGACGAAAGGAAGCGCCCGACACCGAGTGAGTTCTTCAAATACTACGACGTGTAAACAACGTTCTCATCATCCTCCCCCTCCCCCCCCCATGGACGCCACCGCTGACCTCATCCTCTCTCTCAATATTTTCTGGGTTCTCATCTGCGGATTTCTTATCTTCTTCATGCAGGCGGGTTTCGCTCTGGTGGAAACCGGTTTTACGCGAAGCAAGAACGTCGGACACACGATGATGATGAATATCATGGTGTTCTGCATCGGAGCCATTGGATACTGGCTGACGGGATTTGCTCTGCAATTCGGCGGAGTCAATGTCACGTATCCCGCCATCAACGGGCTCGAAAGCTGGGCATTTTCCCCGGTTACGCTTGGAGATTGGACAGGACTTCTGGATACAGCGGTGATGATCGGAGGATCGGGCGTCCTCGGCTGGAGCGGGTTCATGCTCGGAGGACTTGGAGCGAATGCAGGACTTCTGACCTTCTTCCTCTTCCAGATGGTCTTCATGGATACGGCTGCGACGATCCCGACCGGATCCATGGCTGAACGTCTGAAGTTCATCGGCTTCGTCCTGATGGCCCTCTGGGTCAGCATGTTCATCTATCCTCTGGTCGGAGGCTGGATATGGGGAGGCGGATGGCTCCAAAATCTCGGACGCACGATGGGGCTTGGAAGCGGTGCCGTGGATTTCGCAGGTTCCGGAGTCGTCCATATGATCGGGGGCACTCTCGGACTTGTCGGAGCCATGGTGCTCGGTCCCCGCATCGGAAAATTCAACCCTGACGGATCGGCGAATGCCATTCCGGGCCACAGCATTGCCCTCGGCATCACGGGAACAATCATTCTCTTCTTCGGTTGGTTCGGGTTCAACCCGGGTTCGTCTCTCGGCATGACAGGAGCTCTTAAAAATCTGGCGGCGCTCGCTGCAATCAACACGCTCATGGCGGGAGCAGCCGGAGGCGTCGCTGCGATGGCGTACATGTGGTGCTTCTCGCCACTCAAAAAACCGGACGGAGCGATGTCCGTCAATGGCCTTCTCGCGGGACTTGTGGCCATCACGGCACCGTGCGCATTCGTGACGACGGGTGCGTCGGTCATCATCGGCCTCGTCGCCGGAGTATGGGTATGCATCGCATCGGTGCTGCTTGAGAAATGCAAAATCGACGATCCGGTCGGCGCCGTTCCCGTCCACCTGTGCAACGGTCTCTGGGGCGTGATCTCGGTCGGCATCTTCGCAAACGGCAATCCCGACAGCGCAATGTGGAACGGCGTTGCCGCTCCCGTCACAGGCCTTCTCTACGGCGGAACGACGCAGATTTGGGCGCAGATTTTGGAAGCAGGTTCAATTATCGTCGTCGTCGGAGGGCTGTCTTTCGTCTTCTTCAAAATTCTCGATGCATGCAAGCTGCTCAGAGTCTCGAGAGAGGATGAAATTGCCGGCCTCGATCTGCCGGAAATGGGATCACTGGGTTACGCGCCCGACTTCGTGGCACCGGAGAATGCGTGACGCTATCCCCCAAATGTGAATGGTAAGGCTTCTACCGAAGAGCCTGTCATTCTGGATTCGATACCAAGAGCGTCCGAAGCTCCGCCGTGCTCGGATGAATGATCGACCGGAGGCGCTGACCGGTCGCATCCAGCACGATGAACGTATCGGGCACGATCACTCCGTATGAAAGCTTCATCTGCTTGTTCAAAAAATCCACTCTGAACACAGGAAGTCTTAATTCCTTCTTCACGGCATACGAAAGAATGATCTCTTCATGTTCAAGGGAGAAAGGATCATCAGCCTGAGCAAAGAACAATATCGATCCCTGCTCGCCAAGAGCAATATCTGGCTGATACGGCCGGTAGAGCGTGTCATTCTTCGGAGCCGGCTCGGTCGCCGTCGAAGAAGAGAGTGGCGGATCTTTCTTCTCGACACCGAGTCGTGGCGAAACGCGAACAATGAGATTGAGGGACGAGTGCATTCCTTCTGCGGACGAATCGATGGATGACGCTTCCTGCTCGCGACTTCCGTTGTCGGGAGACGGTACGGAAAAAAGGACGATGAAAAGATAGATGACTGCCAAGACGCCAACAACACACAGCAGAAGAAGAATCAGACGTTGCATATGCTAAGTATAGCGCTTCACTCCTCTCCTTGGGCACTGCGCCCTCAGAACACACTCGGAACATTTCGGAGAACGTGCGATGCACACGGCACGCCCGTGCGCCACGAAGAGATGAGAAAGCATTGCCCAATCTTTGCGCGGAGTTTTCCGCATGAGATCGGCTTCGATCGCTTCCTGACTCTTCTTCGTCGTCAATCCGATCCTGCGACTCAGGCGTATGCAATGCGTATCGACGGGAATGCCCTCGATGATTCCGAACGCCGTTGAAAGCACGATCGCCGCGGTTTTCCGACCGACACCGCGAAGCAGAAGCATCTCCTCCATCGTCCGTGGCACCTGACCGTCGAATCGCCGGAGAATCGTCCTGCAACTCTCACGGATCGCCTTCGCCTTCATGCGAAATGTCCCGCAGGAATGAATGTCCTTTTCAAGTTCACCTGCAGGAACGGAGAGGTAATCCGCCGGAGATGCGTATTTTTTAAAGAGCGACTTCGTCACGATATTCACGCGTTTATCCGTGCACTGCGCCGAGAGAATCGTCGCAACGAGAAGCTCCAAGGGCGTGGTCCAGTCGAGGCTACACTTCGCATCAGGATAAATCTTTTTGAGCTTGCTCAGAACGACATCGACAGTGATTTTCCTCATAGAGACATCATGAAGAAATTACTCGAAATTGTGAATTGTTTTGAGTGTCAATTCTTAATTCATAATTCTTGATTCCTAATTCCCATTCCAAGGTATAGCCTCCACTCGCTTCGTACGATCCCTCCCCCCACATGCCCACCCCCCTCCCCCCGATCACCGTCTTCGACGTGGAAACGACGGGCTTAGATCCCAGACGCGGACACAAGATCATCGAAATTGCCGGCATCAGGATCGAAGGTGGCGAGATCGATGAGACGAAATCCTTCGTTTCACTCGTGAATCCCGAGCGCTCGATCCCTTGGGAGGCGAAGCAAGTGAACAAGATAAGCGATGAAGCGGTGAGAAACGCACCGGGCATCGAAGAAGTGCTGCCCAAGTTTCTGGCATTCAGCGAAGGGTCGATCCTCGTTGCGCACAACGCGACCTTCGACATGGGTTTCATGGAAGTGGAGAAAGAACTCTGCTGGGGCTACATCGATCTGCCCGACTGCCTCTGCACGATGCGCCTGAGTCGCGCACTCTTCCCGACCGAATTCGGTCACAGCCTCGACGCCGTTTCGAGACGACTCGGTCTCACGATTCCTCAGGCAAGACATCGGGCTCTGCCGGACGTACTCCTCACGGCACATGCGCTCATCAAAATGATCGAGCTCGGGGAAATACACTCGATGGAAGATCTGCAGGAGATCTGCGGAGTGCAGGTGAAGTCATTACGATGACTTCTCGGCCTCACTCACGAGGAAACGGATATGATCGCCAAGTGTAAGAACTCTGCCTTCGATTCTGGAATATTGCCCGATTGGTAACGTGTCGGTTACCTGCTCGAGATGCTGCATGTGTTGCAGGGTCGGATAGAAATGATCGCCGAATTTCGAAAGCTCCTCATCGAGGTACGCTTCCTTTGCAGTCTGATTCTCAAAACGCATGAATGCATGTTGTCATAGAGCAGTGAAAATGCCGCATATTTTCTTCGTGAAGCGCCGAAAAGCGCTATACTGAGACTCAAAATGGCCATCCTCACGATCGTCACGGGCAAAGACAGTGCCATCCTCCGTGCAAAAACGAAGGAAGTGCAAACGATCACGAAAGAAATCAAAGCGCTTGTGGAGTCGATGAAAGAAACAACCATTGCCTCAAACGGGGCCGGCATTGCCGCACCGCAGGTAAACCGTACCGAACGCGTTTGTATCGCCATGTTGCAGAAGAAACTCACACCGCTCATCAATCCCAAAATCCTCTGGCGCAGTGCCGACACCGAAACCATGGAAGAAGGCTGCCTGAGCCTTCCGGATCTCTGGATCCAAGTGACGCGACCGAGGGAAATCGTCGTGAAATTCCTGAGCGTGACAGGGAAAGAACGGGAACTGAAACTCTCAGGCTTCGATGCGCGTGTGGTGCAGCATGAAGTGGACCATCTGGAGGGCATTCTGATTGTGGACTACGCAGCGAAGAAATAATTTGACATAAATTTTATAGGTGTTTTAATGAACGCATGAATGAACGAGAAGTTCCGATCGATGCAGAGGGCAATCCTCTTCCAAAGCAGCCTGAAATGATGCTTGATAAGGATGCATTGATCCGAAAAACGATACTCGAAGCATTGAGACGAACAACGCAGACATCACGAAAGTCCAAACCCGTTGAATTTGATGAAACGCAACTTCTTGCAACATTGAACCCGGATATGGAGTCACGCACACTCGATCTTGTCGAAGTCGTCCTGGATCTGGAGGCAGCAATGAAGAATGGGCAGAAAGAATCCGATCTGCCGTCTGATGTTGAAGAAGAAATCGTCGCACTGGCGGAAAGGGAAGCCGCCACGGTCGGAGAAGTGATCGCAACAGCGCAGCGCCTCCTTCGAAGAGTGGCGACAGAGAGACGGACTGCATAAATACCCTGCGCATCGGCTTCTTCGATACGCTAGAATGCAGCCGATGAATGTCGAACTGGAAGCCATCATCGGGCTCGAAGTCCACGCGCAGATGAATACGAAGACGAAGATGTTCTGTGCATGCGACAATGATGCTTGGGAGAAAGCCCCGAATACGACCGTCTGCCCCGTATGCATGGGGCACCCGGGAACGCTGCCGGTCGTCAATAAATCGGTGATCGAAAAAGCGGTGCGCTCCTCGGCTGCACTCGGTTGCACGGTCAATCCCGAGAGTCACTTCGACCGCAAAAATTATTTCTACCCCGATCTTCCCGCCGGGTACCAGATTTCGCAGTACAAGCATCCTCTTGCATCTCACGGCTTGGTGAAATTCTCGGTCACTGATGCAAGCACCAACCGAAGTGAGCCCGGAGAGTGTCGCATACACCGTCTGCACATCGAGAATGATGCAGGCAAACTGATGCATCGCACCGGACACTCGCTCTGCGACTACAACCGAGCGGGTACGCCGCTCATGGAGATCGTCACGGAACCGGATCTCCGGTCTCCGAAACAAGCGAGTGCGTTCGCCGAAGAACTCCGACGCATTCTGATCAATGCGGGAACCAGCGAAGCAGACATGTACAAGGGCATGATGCGTTTCGATGCCAGCATTTCACTGCGACCGAAAGGAGAAACGAAGCTGTACCCCCGAGTGGAGATCAAGAACTTGAATTCGTTCAAAGCCCTTGAAAAAGCGCTGCAATACCAAGAGAAAATTCTGAAGAAGTTATGGAGTGAGGGAAAACAGCCGACAGGAGAGACCACGGTCGGTTGGATCGACGACGAAGAGAAAACCGTTCTGCTCCGTGACAAGGAATCCGCCGCGGACTATAGGTACTTCCCGGAACCCGATATCCCGCCACTCCATATCAGCCCCGCCTTCCAGGCCGCAGTCACCGAAGGACTCGCAAAACTTCCATCCGAAATGAAAGCCGGATACGTAGGACTGGGATTGACCGAAGCCGAAGCATCGATGCTCGTGGACTCGGAGCCGCTCCGCCTCCGATTCGACGCGATCCAGACCGCCATCGGGGAACCGAAGCGTGCCTCCTCCCTCGTTCTCACGCAAATGCCCGGATTTTTGACCGCACAGAACAAGTCACTCGCCGATGCACCGAATATTGCCGATATGGTCGCTCTCGCAAAGGCTATTCACACGGGGGTTATCAACGTGAATGCAGGGAAAGATGTCTTGGAAAAAATGATTGTCACCGGAAAATCGCCGGGAGAAATCATCAAAGAGGAAGGCATGGGGCAAGTCAGCGATGATGCAACATTGAAGAAATTCATCGCCGAAGCGATCACAGCGAATCCGAAAGCGATCGCGTCCTTCAAGGAAGGAAAAACAGCAGCTCTCGGCGCAATCGTCGGTGCGGTGATGAAGCTTACGAAAGGGCAGGCGGATGCTGCAAAAGTACATACGATCCTGCTTCTGGAAATCGGCTGATCGCAGCGATCGGTTTTATTTTTCAGTAACTGAGTGCACCCACGCGTTCGACAAGCTCATGAAAGCGTTCGCAGTACTGTGCAGTTGTCCGATGAGCATGCGCAATCTTCGTCGAAAGAATCTTCATATCAGGGCGGTGCAAAACATTGTGCCGATAAAGAATGCGCTGAAACTTCCCCATGATCCCGGGAGTGCCGTAACAATGCAAAGTCTTATCTTCGGTAAACATCACTTCATATTTCTCCCGCTCATCCATAATCGAAATCCCCGTACAACCGTCTTTCGTCAGCAAATCTTCATACTCGACAAGAGCGCTCTCGAGAGCAATAGAATCATGCGAATCGGACCAATAATCCCTGCTTCTGTCGGACACCATCGAATCGTGCGTCGATTCCAGAACAACCGAAAGATCTTCTCCGAGGGGCTCGAGGAGGTCGATAAAAAGTGCAAATGCCCGTGCTTGCTCCATGGCAATCGAATACACTGGTATCGGAGCAGGAATAGGATCCAGCTCGGAACGCGGAGGCTGATGCTGGAGTACCTTAAATCCGCGTTCCGGAATGAACAATTCCCCCGGTGCAATCTTCACAGCATCGCCAAAAAACTCCATCGGTGGGTACGTGTGGCGCTCCTTTTTTCGCTTGGGCTCGAAGTCC
>SXGR01140450.1_pt1 | contig 13306 bp, 14 predicted proteins | sample 3174711 | NCBI WGS metagenome assembly SXGR01 (sample SAMN11356860, study PRJNA531348) | freshwater metagenome | isolation source: freshwater sample F1-60 | place: China: Fuxian Lake, Yuxi | collected 2017-12-25
CCCGCCGCACCGTCGCCAAATACCGCGAGTCGTTGCGCATCGCGCCTGTCGCCCAGCGGAAATCGCTCTGATCCTGGCGAGCGGGGTTGGGCGTGGTGGTTGTCCCAGGACAACGCAGGGCACACGTCACGTACGTTGGCGTGCCGCAACACCGGGATGTGTTGCGGCGCAGCACGATCGTTCGTCGGAAATACCGGACGCTTGTATACTCAACTCACCTTTTCACCGGATTCGCTTTCGATCCGATCGAGCAACCCTGCGGGGCGTCCTCCCGACAGGGTGCGGAGTCAAACTCCATGAGTCGTCTAAACCGGTTGCTTGCGCCGACCAATGTGGTGGTCGGCATGTCGGTAACCAGCAAGAAGCGTCTTTTCGAGCAAATGGGTTTGCTTTTCGAAAACCTTTACGGAATCGAGCGCAGCCGGGTCTTCGACTCTCTGTTCGCGCGCGAACGTTTGGGCTCAACCGGGCTCGGGGAAGGGGTCGCCATTCCGCACGGGCGCATCAAGGGCCTGCGCGAGGCGCGCGCGGCCGTGGTGCGGCTTACCGACCCCATCGCATTTGACGCTCCCGACGGGCAGCCGGTTTCCCTGCTGGTGTTTCTGCTGGTACCTGAACACGCCACCGAAGAGCACCTGGAGATTCTGTCGGAGGTGGCTGAGCTGCTATCCGATCCGGCGATGCGTAACCAGATGAACTGCGAGGCTGATTGCGAGCGCCTCTATCAATCGCTGGCGGTCTGGGAGCCCTGCCGCCCGGCGGCCTGAGTTCGGGCGCGCCCCGAAACGCTAAGCTCACGCACTATCCGAATCCTGGAGCGCCGAGATGAGCGTTACCGTTGCAGATCTGTTCGCCGCCAATGCGGAAGAGCTTGGCCTTACCTGGGTGGCCGGCAGACAGGGCGAGGCGCGAGAGGTGGCGCAAACCGCGGCCGAGCCCTCCGATCTGATCGGCCACCTGAACCTGATCCACCCCAATCGCATCCACGTCTTCGGTCAGCCGGAGCTTGACTTCTTCCTACGCCATGACGTGGCACGCCAGCAGGGCATCCTCACCGACTTGGTCGCTGGTCACCCGCCCGCAGTCATCGTCGCCGACAGCCTGCAGCCACCCGGCGCGCTGATCGAGTCGGCCACTCGCGATCGAATGCCACTGATCGCGAGTCCGCTGTCTGCGGCGCGCGTCATCGACATACTGCGACACTACCTGGGCAAGGCCGCCGCAGAAACCTGCCAGATGCACGGCGTGCTGATGGATGTGCTCGGCATGGGGGTCCTGATATCGGGGGAATCCGGGCTGGGCAAAAGCGAGCTGGCGCTCGAACTGGTGAGCCGCGGCCACGGACTGGTGGCCGATGATGTGGTCGATCTGAGTCGTATCGCACCGCATACAGTCGAGGGGCGCTGCCCGCCGCTTCTTCGCAATCTCTTGGAGGTGAGGGGGCTGGGCCTTCTTGATATCAGGACGATCTTCGGCGAAACCGCGGTGCGACCGAAGATGAAACTCAAGCTCATCGTACATCTGGTTCGCCGCAGCACCATGGAAAACGAATATCAGCGACTACCGCTCGAGGCGCTCACACAGGCAGTGCTGGGCGTACCCATTCGAAAGGTCGTGATTCCAGTGGCGGCAGGTCGAAACCTCGCGGTGCTGACCGAGGCCGCAGTACGAAGCACCGTGCTGCAGCTGCGCGGCTTCGACACGATGGGTGACTTCGTTGAACGCCAGCGCCAGATGATCGAAACCGGCGGCAGCTAGGTGCTTGACGCCGGGACACACCCCGCTCGCGTAAGATCAAGCCATGCGTGTCGTTCTGATCACAGGCATTTCCGGATCCGGCAAATCGATCGCCCTACGGGTGCTTGAGGACGACGGCTTTTTCTGCATCGATAATCTACCAGTGCGCTTTCTTCAGGAAGTGATCGGGCATCTCAGCGACCAGGGCGCCGAGCGCGTCGCGGTCGCCGTCGACTCGCGCGGCGGGCGCGAACTCGCTGAACTGCCGTCGCTCGCCAGCGCACTGAGCCGTTACGGCCACGACGTGAAAGTACTGTTTCTCGATGCGCGTAACGACACCCTGATCCAGCGTTACTCGGAAACCCGCCGACGCCACCCACTGTCATTGGCAACCCCCGGCGCGGCAGTGCCCACGCTTACCGAATCGATCGCGCACGAGCGCGACCTGTTGTCTGAACTCGAGGGGCTAGGCATCTCCATCGACACCAGCGACCTGCATCCGAACGTATTGCGCACCTGGGTGCGCGACGTGGTCGGCTCCAACCGCGCGGCACTCACCCTGCTGTTTGAATCCTTTGCGTACAAAACCGGCGTGCCCCTTGACGCTGATCTGGTGTTTGATGTGCGATGCCTGCCCAATCCGTTCTACGTGCCGGAGTTGCGCCCGCTCAACGGTCTGGACCGCCCGGTGGCTAGTTACCTCGATGGCATCTCGGCTGTGCAGCAGATGGTGGGCGATGTCGCGCGTTTTCTCGAGAACTGGCTGCCGCACTACATTCTCGAGAACCGCACCTACCTCACCGTGGCGGTGGGCTGCACTGGCGGCCAGCACCGTTCGGTGTACTGCGTCGAGCGACTCGCCGCCCATTTTCGCAATCGGGAGCAGGTGCTAATCAGGCACCGCGGGGTCGCCATGCGCGAGCAGGCCGTAGGCGCACACCGATGAACCCAAACCCCCTGCAGCTATCCATTTTTCCGCTCGGTACCGTACTCTTTCCGGGCGGCGTGCTGCCGCTGCGTATCTTCGAGGCGCGCTACATGGACATGGTGCGCGAGTGCATGAACCGCTCGCATCCGTTTGGCGTGTGTCTCATCACGCAGGGACGGGAAGTCGGTACGCCTGCCGATCATGAATCAACCGGCTGCATGGCGCGCATCGACGACTGGGACATGACCGAGCCGGGCGTGCTGCAACTGCGTACCGTGGGCACTTCCCGATTCACCGTGATTAAGCGCAGCGTGGAGGCAAACGGGCTGAACCGCGCCACGGTCGAGTTGATCGATGACGACCCTGAGGTCAAGGTTCCCGAAGCCTTCGCCGCCTGCTCGATCCTGATTCGTCGCGTGATCGACGATATCTGCGCCCGCGAACCGGAGCCGGCTCGCCGCATCCTCGCCGAGCCCTACACACCCGAGACTGCGGGCTGGATCGCCAACCGGCTGGCCGAACTTTTGCCGCTGTCAATGCCATCGCGGCAGATGCTGATGGCGCTCACCGACCCGCTTCGCCGGCTTGCACTCATCCACGAGATACTGCAGCGCGAACAGGTGATCTGAGGGGCACTACCCGCGGTCCGTCGGGTTGCGCCGCTTCCTTGGAGCCGGATCGGGTCCGCGCGGTTGCGAGAGTTGTTCGAGAAGGCCGCGTACAGGCTGCGGCAATGCCTGCTCGCCCGCCGTGGCCCGCGCAACCCAACGCGCCTGTGACTCGCCGGCAAGCGCGCCGCCGCGTCCGACCTCGATCAGCATCGGGTAAGCGATCAGGCGAAAATGCGTGAACGCGTGATACACCGGGGCAAGTGCGCTCACCCGTACGGGCGCAACACCGAAGCGCGCGGCAGCCGCCTCTGCTGCGCGCTCGCGCTCGCCCGGCTCGACCTCGGGAAAGCTGAGAAGTCCACCCCAGATGCCGGCTGGCGGGCGACGCTCAAGGAGCACCGCATCGTCATTCAGAATCACCAGCCAACCCGCCTCGCGAACCGGTGTCGCGCGGGGCGGCCTTGCCTTCGGCAACAAAGACTGACGGGCCTCGATCCGCGCGACGCAACTCGCCGCCACCGGGCAACCGTCGCAACGCGGGCGCGAGCGTACACAGGTCTGCGCCCCCAGGTCCATGAGGCCCTGGGTGTAGCGCTCGATATCACGCTCGGGCAGTTCACGCCGGGCGATCGCCCAGAGCCTCTGCTCGACTGGCCGTTCGCCAGGCCAGCCCGTCACGCCAAAATGCCGACAGAGCAAGCGTTTCACATTGCCATCAAGAATCGCCGAGCGCTCCCCGAACGCAAACGCGGCGATCGCTGCAGCCGTGGAGGGTCCGATTCCGGGTAGTTCAGCGAGCGCTGCGGCCGAGTCGGGAAAGTGCCCTTCGTGCTCCCTCACCACGCTCTGTGCGCAGCGGTGAAGATTACGCGCCCGGCTGTAGTAACCGAGTCCGCTCCAGAGCTCCATTACCCGATCGAGGGGCGCTGCGGCGAGCGCGGCCACATCGGGGAAGCGGTCAAGAAACCGGAGATAGTATGGAATGACAGTGCGCACCTGGGTCTGCTGCAACATCACCTCGGAGAGCCAGATGCGGTAGGGGTCGTGCGTGCCCTGCCAGGGGAGGTCGTGCCGTCCGAACTGCGCCTGCCAGCGAATGATCCCTTCGGCAAAAGCGTGCCCGGCTGTCATCGGCTGAGGGTTCTGCCCGGCCTAGCGCGGCTGGCAGGAGGCGCAGAAGTAGGTGGCGCGCTGCTGCTGGCGGATGAGCCTGACCGGCGCAGCGCACACCCTGCACGGTTCGCCCGCGCGCCCGTAAACAGCGCAGTCGAGCTGGAAGTAGCCACCGCTGCCATCGGACCCCACGAAATCGCGCAGACTGCTGCCGCCCCGTTCAATCGCCTCGGCAAGCGTTACGCGGATCGCCTGGGCGAGCCGATCGCAGCGGGCCAGTGACAGCCGGGCCGCAGCGACCGTCGGTCGGATACCGGCGCGAAACAGGCTTTCCGAGGCATAGATGTTACCCACGCCCACCACACAGTGCCCGGCAAGGAGCCATTGCTTGACCGCCACCCGCCGGCCGCGCGATGCGCGATAAAGCCAGGCCCCATCGAAGCGCGCATCAAACGGCTCGATCCCCAGGCTTGCGAGAAGGCTGTGGGCCGAGATCGGGCCGCCCGATGCGTCATGCCAGAGCATGGCGCCAAAGCGTCGGGGGTCGTTGTAGCGCAGCGTTCCGCGGTCGGTGACGATATCGACGTGATCGTGCGCGATAAGGGGCGGGGCCTGCGAAAACCAGCGCAGCGTACCGGACATGCCCAGGTGAACGATCAGGGTACCGCTACCAACATCGAAAAGCAGGTACTTGCCTCGCCGCTCAACCGCCAGCACGGTGCAACCCGCGAGCCTTGCTTCGAGATCAACCGGCACCGGCCAGCGCAGCCGCGCCTCGCGGACCTGCGCGGCGCGCACTGTAGCTCCGCAGACCTGCGGTCCGAGACCGCGGCGGACAACTTCCACTTCAGGCAATTCAGGCATTGACAGGGTCGGTTGGGGTCCTTGCTTGCGAGCCAGTGTAATTGAACCTACCATCCGGGCATGCTGGCTGCGCCTGAAACAGGCGTTACGGCCCCTCATACCTCAATCGCCTGTCTCCTCACACACATGAATTCACCCGGCCGACGACTCGGCTCGCTGATGATCGGCTTCCTGCCCGCAGCGCTTCTCGCCGGAGCGGCAGGGCTTGCGGTCGCGCAGGCGCCCGCCGATCAGGCACCGGCCAGCGCCGCCGCGCGCGCGCTTCCCGAGATCGACCTCTCGCCGCAGATCCTGTTCCAGGTGCTGGCAGCCGAGATCGCCGCTCAGCGCGGAGATGTCGGCAGTTCCGCTGCCACATACCTGTCACTTGCGCGGCGAACCCGCGACCCCCGACTCGCGCAGCGCGCAACTGAACTCTCGCTCGCCGCGCGTGCGCCTGACCGGGCGCTCACCGCAGCGCAACTGTGGCTCGAGATCGAGCCGGGATCGAGGCTCGCCGCGCAAACGGTCGATGCGTTGCAACTCAGCACCGGTGCGCTCTCCGCGGCCGAACCCACCCTGCGCACCCGGCTCGAGCGCGCCCGCCGAGATGGCACCTTGGCGCACACCTACGAAAGTCTGCAGGCGGCGCTGCTTCGGGCACCCGACAAGAAGCAGGCGCTTGCGCTTCTCGAGCGCCTGGCAGCGCCTGATCAGTCGGTTGCAGCGGCGCGGCTTGCGCTCGCAGCGGTCGCCTCTGCGGCCGAGGCCCATGAACGCGCTGCAACCGAAGCCGCTGAGGCGCATCGGCTCGCACCTGGTGATGAAAACACAGCAGTGATGGCCGCGCGCTACGGGGCGCGCGCGCCGGGCGGACTGACCAACGCGCTCACGCTTCTCGAACGGTTTATCGAGCGTGAACCGCGCTCGCTCGAGGCGCGGTTCACGCTCGGTCGTCTGCTCTCCCAGGCGGGTCGCGCCGATGATGCGCGCGCCCAGTTCGAAGCCGCGCTCGCGCTCGACCCCACCAATCCGGTGATTCTGTTTTCACTCGCCCAGGTGGCCGCGCAGGCCGGCCAGAGCAGCCTTGCCCAGAGCTACCTTCAGCGCTATCTCGACCTGCCTGCGGAGATCGCCCGCGACAACGCCATTGCCATGCTGTTCCTCGGTCAAATCGCCGAAGAGGAAAAGCGCTTCGAAGACGCCATCGGCTGGTATGCGAAAATCGATTCCGGCGAGCAGGTTGACACCGCACGCATCCGCCGGGCGCTTCTCCTCGGGCGCCTCAAGCGGGTCGACGAAGCACTGTACGTGCTTCGAGAAGACATCCCCGACGACCCCCGTGGCCGCGCCCGCCTTGTCGCGGTCGAAGCGCAGGTGCTCCGCGAGGCCGGTCGATACGCCGATGCCTTCAAAGTGCTTGACGATGCGCTCGGACGCCAACCCGACGACACCGACCTGCTCTACGACCACGCGATGGCCGCTGAAAAGGTCAACCGGCTCGACCTGCTCGAGGCAAGCCTTCGTAAACTGATCGAGGCCAAGCCCGATCATGCCCATGCCTACAACGCCCTCGGCTACACCCTCGCCGATCGCAACCTGCGGCTCACCGAAGCGCAGCGCCTGATCGAAAAAGCGCTTGAGCTTGCGCCCGATGATGCACACATCCTCGACAGTATGGGCTGGGTGCTATTCCGGCGCGGCGACCTCGAAGGCGCGATTCGCTATCTGCGCAAGGCTTTCGCGCTCCGTGCTGACGTCGAAATCGGCGTGCATCTGGGCGAAGTTCTGTGGCAGGCGGGCATGCAGGATGAGGCAAGGCGGTTGTGGCGCGACGCGCGTGACCGCGAACCTGCCAATGAAGTTCTCCGCGAGACACTCGTCCGGCTCAACATCAGCCTATGAGCACGGCCCGGCGGGCCTTCGAGGCGGCAATAGAGGCTAGGCTCACCTTTGCGGCTCACCCTCGTCGCGGGGTAGTTGCTGCGCTCGCCGCCACCCTGGTGCTTGGTGGCTGCGCCGCACTGGCCCCGGATGCCACACCGCCTGAGCCCGAGCGTGGCCCGGCACTCAGTGAATGGGCCGGCAGGTTCTCGGCGCTCTACACGCAACCTGGCGCGCCGGGTGAGACGCAGAACGCGAGCGGCCGTTTCCGGCTCGCCCATCGCGACGGTAAAACACTTCTCGAACTGTCCACTCCCATCGGCCAGACGATCGCGCAGGCGCAGGTCGACCATCAGGGCGCGCGGCTCACCGATCATCAGGGACGTCACTACCAGGCGACGTCGGTCGAATCCCTCACCGAACAGCTGTTCGGCTGGCGCGTGCCGGTGTTGCGGCTGTCCGCCTGGCTGCAGGGCCAATTCGGGCCCGCTGGCGAGGCAGGCCCCGGACAAAGCTGGGTGGGTCAAGAGGCTGGCTGGGAACTGCGGGTCGAAAACTGGCTCGATGGCCGCTCGGTTCGTACGCTACAGCTGTCGTGGCCTGCGGCAGGTGTTGCCGCCGATCGCCGGTTACGGCTCAGGCTGATCGTGGACACCGCCTCATGATCACCGAGCTTCGCCATCTGCCGGCGCCGGCGAAGCTGAACCTGTTCCTCCATGTGACCGGCCGCCGGGCAGATGGCTATCACCTGCTTGAGACCGTGTTCGAGATGGTTGACCTGGACGACAGGATCCATCTGCGCGTGCGGCACGATGGCGTGATCGGGCGGCTGGGGACGCTTCCCGGCATCGATCCCGACACCGATCTCACGGTACGCGCCGCGCGTCTGCTTGCGCGACAGATCCAGTGCCCACTGGGCGTCGAAATCGGTCTCGAAAAGCGGATTCCCATTGGCGGCGGCCTCGGCGGCGGCAGCTCCGACGCGGCCACCGTGCTCATGGGGCTCAACCGTTTGTGGGCGCTCGGGCGCACCCCCGGGCAGCTCGCTGCGATCGGCGCGCAGCTCGGCGCCGACGTGCCGTTCTTCATTTTCGGTGAAACCGCCTACGCCACAGGTGTGGGCGATGAGCTCACCGCCTGCCCTCAACCCGGGCGAGCCTATGTCCTGATCGCCCCGGGTGTAGGGATGGCAACACCCCGGGTTTTCGGGGATCCTGGTTTGACACGCGATACGAAACCACTCAAACTTGAAGGCCTTTTGCGAGGCGAACCGGCGTTTCGCGGAAGGAACGATCTCGAGCCAGTTGCCGCTCGGCTGGAACCGAATGTGGCGGAATCACTTTCGCTTCTCCGTGATGCAGCCCGTTCGGTTGGAGTTGATCCGGGGCTTACCCGAATGAGCGGGTCGGGCTCCACGGTTTTTCTGCCGGTTCCGGAAGGTTGTTTGGCTACGGTTGTCGGTTTCCTCGATACCGGCAACAGGCTCTGCAAAGGGGCATCCGTCCATGTGGTCAGGTCGGTTGCGCGGCATCCGCTTCGCAATTGGGCGTTTGCCTGAAAGGCTTCGATTCAGCCGGTTGCCCTGCCACCGGGCAGGTTTCGGCAGAAACACCACATTGGGGAGTCGCCAAGTTGGTTAAGGCACCGGATTTTGATTCCGGCATGCGTAGGTTCGAATCCTACCTCCTCAGCCAAACCCTCCGTGCCGGCGGCCGCTAGATACCCCGTCAGCGCTTTGTCTGTGCATTAGTCAGGTGGTTCGATGCTCTCAGGATATCGTCGTCACGCGGAGTCGCTGTCGCCCGAGGGCCTGATGGTTTTCACCGGCAATGCCAATCCCAAGCTTGCCGCTGACATCGCCCACCACCTGCAGCTCAAACTTGGCAAAGCCACCGTTGACCGCTTCTCCGATGGCGAGGCGATGGTGGAAATCCTCGAGCACGTGCGCGGCAAAGACGTGTTCGTGGTGCAGTCCACCTGCGCGCCCTCCAACGACAACCTCATGGAAGTCATGATCATGGTCGACGCGCTCAAGCGCGCATCGGCCGGTCGCATCACGGCTGCACTGCCCTATTTCGGTTATGCGCGCCAAGACCGGCGCGTGCGCTCGTCGCGGGTTGCGATCAGCGCCAAGGTGGTGGCCAACATGCTGCAGATCGCGGGCGTTGACCGCGTCCTCACCATGGACCTGCACGCTGATCAGATTCAGGGATTCTTCGATATCCCGGTGGACAACATCTACGCGGCGCCGGTCATGCTCGCCGATCTGCACAAGTCGCCTTACGACGATCTGCTGGTGGTCTCGCCCGATGTGGGTGGCGTGGTCAGGGCGCGCGCCATTGCCAAGCGAATCGACTCGGATCTGGCCATCATCGACAAGCGCCGGCCCAAAGCCAATGCCTCCGAGGTGATGAACATCATTGGCGATGTGTCGGACCGCACCTGCGTCATCATGGATGACATCGTCGACACCGCCAACACGCTGGTCAAGGCAGCGGCGGCGCTGAAGGAGCACGGCGCAAAGCGGGTACTTGCCTATTGCACACACCCTGTGCTGTCGGGTGCAGCCGTCGATCGGGTCAAAGACCCGGCACTCGATGAGCTGGTTGTGATCGACACCATCCCGCTCTCTGCCGAGGCGCGCGCCTGCGGCAAGATCCGCGTGCTCTCCTGCGCGCAGTTGTTTGCCGAAACCATTTTGCGCATCAACCGCGCTGATTCGGTGTCTTCGCTGTTTGTGGACTGATCACCGATTCCCTAGCTTTTGAAGTCCAGGTTTTTCAAGGTGCCCGCGACGACATTTGTTGCGGGTGTGTCAGCAACGCCCGGTATCCTGGTCGCGGGTTCCGGGTTACGCGAGTCGCAAGGCTCGCATTTGAAAGGAGTGCACGATGAAAGTCGTCGCCACCACACGCAAAGAGCAGGGATCGAGTGCGAGCCGCCGCCTGCGTCGCAGCCATCAGGTTCCCGGCATCCTCTATGGCGGAAGCAATGAACCCACGCCCATTGCCATTGAACATAACCCGCTTTACCACGCGCTTCGCGTCGAGACCTTCCACTCGTCCATTCTCGACATCGAACTCGACGGCCAAGCGGAACAGGTGCTGCTGCGCGATATTCAGTGGCATCCCTATCGCCAGCAGGTGATGCATATCGACTTCCAGCGTGTATCAGCTGATCGCCCGATTCACATGCGCGTACCACTTCACTTCCGTAACCAGGAAGCCTCGCCCGCGGTCAAGCAGTCCGGCGGCATCGTCGGCCACGTGCTCACCGAAATCGATATCACCTGCCTGCCCAAAGATCTGCCGGGCTTCATCGACGTCGACCTCAGCAACATTGAGGCTGGCAAGCCGCTCCACGTCCGTGACATTCAGTTCCCGGCAGGCGTCTCGCCGGTGCTGCGCGCGAAGGAAAACCCGGTCGTGGCCACGGTCACCATCCCGGGCGCGGAAGAAGCACCCGCGGGCACAACCGCTGCCGCACCTGCGACTGCACCCGCAGCGCCCGCCAAGGGGGCACCCACCGCCAAGGCTGCACCGGCCGCCAAGCCCGCTGCCAAGAAGTAATCCGGGCCTCGCGTCACCTCGGGGAGCTCGCATGCGCCCCGAGGTGCCCCGACCATGAGCGGCATCCGCCTGATCGCAGGGCTTGGTAACGTCGGCGCTGAATACGACGACACGCGCCACAATGCCGGCTTCTGGTTTCTCGACGCGCTCGCTCGTGTGCACGGGGCGACATTCGCCCGTCAAAGCAAGTTTTTTGGTGACTTAGCCCGCCTTAATGCGGGCGGCGAACCGGTCCATCTGGTCAAGCCCACCACTTTCATGAACCGGTCCGGGCAGGCGGTCGCCGCGCTGGCTGGTTTCTATCGGATTCCACCGGAAGCCGTGCTGGTGATTCATGACGAACTCGATCTGCTGCCCGGTATCGCCAAGCTCAAGCAGGGGGGCGGTCACGCGGGTCATAACGGTTTGAAGGACATCACCGCCCGGCTCGGTTCAGCCGCCTTCTGGCGCATGCGGGTTGGAATCGGTCATCCGCGCACGCTTCTGCTCGAGCAGGCGGTCATTGATTTCGTGCTGCATCGGCCCTCACGCGATGATCGTACGCGGATCGATCAGGTGATCGACGCTGGGCTTGGCTGTATTCCCGACCTGCTCGCTGGCCGAATCGAGCAGGCCATGAAAAAACTACATACCCAGCCCAAGGGCTGAACCGCTTGCGCGCTGCTGTCCGACGCGGGCGAGCGCTGTGCCGCGCTGGCCCGCGTCAGGGGCGTTCGTTGGCCACGCCCGCTGGCACATGGCCCGCAGGCCCGAAACGCGAGGCCTGCTGCACATGCCCGGTCTGGTCATCAAAGAAGAAATCAGGCTCGAACTCCTTAAGAAAGGGCCCTTTGCCAAGCCCCCCCAGGAACATCGCTTCGTCAACACCCACCCCCCAGGCCATGAGCGTACGGATCGCGCGTTCGTGGGCAGGGGCGCTGCGGGCGGTGACCAGCGCAGTTCGGATCCGCATGGGCGCGCCCGAGCCGCCACGCAGCCGATGGAGCGCTTCGAGTAGCGGCTTGAACGGGCCGGGTGGCAGCGGATTGGCCGCGCGATCGGCCTCGTGGCGCTGGAAGGCATCGAGCCCGCTCGCCTGATAGACCCGCTCCGATTCATCGGAAAACAGCACGGCATCACCGTCGAAGGCAATCCGAATCTCATCAGGGTGCGATTCAGAGGCCTTCACCGACTCCGGAAACACGCGAGCAGCGGGAAAGCCCGCCTCGAGCGCCGCGCGCACATCGTCTGAGTTGGCCGAAAGAAACAGGTTGGCCGCGAGCGGTACCAGGTAAGGCCAGGGTGTACGTCCACTGGTGAACACACCGCGCTCGAGTCGCAGCCCCTCGTGGCGCGCTGAGCGGAACACCCGAAGTCCGCTCACAGGGTCATTGCGCGAGAGCACGACCACCTCGATCCGACGCTGCTCGGGCGGGGAATCGACAGGATCGAAGGCGAGCAGCTTCTTGACCAGCGCATGGGCGACACCCGGGGCGGCCGGCTGCTCGAGGCGGTCGCGCTGCAGCGCCATGTAGGCCTGCGCGTCGCCACCCTCGAAAACACGGTTCTCTTCTTCGAAATCGAACACCGCGCGCGAGGAGATCGCGACAACGAGCTTGCCTTCCAGGGTGGGTGCCATGATGGGAGCAGAGAGTAGGCATTGTTGGCGGTTGACGCAATCGGTGCGGGTATCGCTCGACCGGATCGCAGTCGACTTAGTTGGGCTCTGCCCGGGCGCACCGGGCCCCCAGCGGACCTGCGCCTTGACCCCACAGGCCGGACGGCGCTACCGTCGGCCTCCTTAGGATTTCGAGATTCCCCGATGAATGTCGCCGCCGACCCCGACCGCGTGCCCCTGATCACTGACGAACTCGACGAACTTCACGCCATTGCAGGGCTCAGCGCCCAGCGCATCATCGAACTCGGATGCGGACCGGCCGACATGGCGCGCCGGCTGGCTAAGCGGTTTCCAAGCTGCTCGATTGCCGCGCTCGAGATCGACGCGGTTCAGCATCAGAAAAGCCTCGCGAACCCCCAGCCAGGCATCGAGTTCATCGAAGCAGGCGCGCAAGCCGTTCCGTTTGCCGAGGCGAGCTTCGATTTGGCGATCATGCTGAAGTCGCTCCATCATGTGCCGCTTTCCCTCATCGATCAGGCGATTGGCGAGGTGGCGCGCGTGGTCAAGCCCGGCGGCCTTTTTTATGTGTCCGAGCCGGTCTATGGCGGCGCCTTCAATTCGCTGATTCGCCTTTTCAACGACGAGGGGGTCGTGCGCGCCGCCGCGCAACGCGCGCTTGATCAGGCGATCGCGCAGACCGGCCGGTGGCGACAGGTTGCCGAGCGGCGTTTCGGACTCTCCAGCACCTTTCCAAATTTCGAAGCGTTCGAAACCAAGCAGATGCGGCCAAGCTACGCCGACCATCGCCTGGACGACGCCAAGGTCGCCGAGGTGCGGGCGGCTTTCGAGCCCTTCATGACCGCGGGTGGCGCCACCTTCGTGCGGCCCCTCCATGTGCGGGTTCTTGCCCGCCTCCCCAACTGAAGCGCATCAGTACAATGGCGCTCCCCGCCGCGGCGTCTGCGCTGCGAGCTGCTCCGAAGGAATCGCCATGTCCCTGAAATGCGGAATCGTTGGCCTGCCC
>SXGR01358404.1_pt1 | contig 13305 bp, 14 predicted proteins | sample 3174711 | NCBI WGS metagenome assembly SXGR01 (sample SAMN11356860, study PRJNA531348) | freshwater metagenome | isolation source: freshwater sample F1-60 | place: China: Fuxian Lake, Yuxi | collected 2017-12-25
CATATTAGTAACATTTGATGTATTCCATGAACCAATATCTTGATTGAATGCGGTAGCATTATTAAACATATATTGCATATCAGTAACATTTGATGTATTCCATGAACCAATATCTTGATTGAACGCGACAGCATCATTAAACATTCCAATCATATTAGTAACATTTGATGTATTCCATGAACTAATATCTTGATTGAATGCAGAAGCATTATTGAACATATTACTCATACCAGTAACATTTGATGTATTCCATGAACCAATATCTTGATTGAACGCGGAAGTATTATTAAACATATATACCATATTAGTAACATTTGATGTATTCCATGAATTAATATTTTGGTTGAATGCGGAAGCATTATTAAACATCCCAATCATATTAGTAACATTTGATGTATCCCATGTACCAATATCTTGATTGAACGCAGTAGCATTAAACATATTACTCATATTGGTAACATTTGATATATTCCATGAACCAATATCTTGATTGAATGCGGTAGCATTATTAAACATATATTCCATATTAGTAACATTTGATGTATCCCATGTACCAATATCTTGATTGAACGCGGAAGCATTCAAAAACATACGTTCTATATAAGTAACACTAGATGTATTCCATGAACCAATATTTTGATTGAACGCGGAAGCATTATAAAACATATTACTCATATAAATAACATTTGATGTATCCCATGAACTAATATCTTGATTGAACTCTGAATTATTAAAAAACATATAATTCATATTTGTTATTAAAGTTGTTACTATATTATTGAAGGGAACAGGGGATGATTCATTTGGTGGTGTAAATGTTGCAATTGCGATTGAATCATTCTTCGCATACTTTTGAATTGTTTGTGTTAATGAATCATTTACTACTACAAACCATTCTGATCCAGTACCCCTTATATTAGATTGTATAAAGTATGGATTATTTTCTATAAGATTTTGACCTATATATTTTATTGTTATATTATTTGAATCTAAACTAATTAAAGGTATTATTGATCTGCTAACTTCATACCATGCATTATTTATATTAACTAATAATAATTTATTATTGCCAGTCAATTGAAATGATTTATTATCATTTAGATAAATATTTCCAATAAGACTATTTACTTTAATTGTATTTAATACTGTCATAGAATCCAATAACAATAAATCTCCTTCTATAGCGCCATTAATTGTATTTAAATTTGTTGTTAAACCATTATTTGTATATAATTTATGATATGATTTTGATATTGTTATTTCATTATTAGATATAACTATTGATGAATAAGGAAAGTTAATAATATTTGATGATTGGGTTGAGATACCAGCCGGACCTTGTGGACCAGTTGCACCATCAATTCCTTGTGGACCAGTTGTTCCATCAATTCCTTGTGGTCCAGTTGTTCCATCAGTTCCTCTTATTCCTGTTACACCATTTGTTCCAGCAATTCCTCTTGGTCCAGTTGTTCCATCAGTTCCTCTTATTCCTGTTACACCATTTGTTCCAGCAATTCCTCTTGGTCCAGTTGTTCCAGCAATTCCTCTTGGTCCAGTAATTCCAGCAATTCCTTGTGGGCCAGTTCTACCAGTTGGACCACTCGACATAATAAATAATATATTATCTTATTATATATCGATTTATTTATAATTAAAAATATGATATAATAATGTTGCCATTACACCGCGACTTAAATTAGTATAATCAGATTAAAAAATCGTCTCTAACAACACATTAAACTCATGAATCATCTTCTTAGTTTTTGCATATATTTGCTTTCGTTCTTCTAAATTTTCCGGCGTTTGATGTGGGACTTTATGTTGTTGTGCGAATATGTAATCACACTTTTTTATTTTCGCGAAATCCACTAACCTATACTCAGGATTACCATCATTCATTATAATTTCATAAAAGATTTGAAAAGTATTTCCATTGGAAAACCCATTCACTTGAACGACCCCGCAATTTTTAAACGTATTCTCCCAAATATTTAATGTAATATCAAAGTTATTTGTTCTGTTATTTTTCAGTCTGAATTTCTTATACTTATCACCCCGCTTTGATTCTCCACTTTCAATACTCAAATTCTTAACATCTGGATGTATATCTAAATGTTCATAAATTGTTTCATAAATACCCTTGTTAAAATTATTTGACATATAATATAATAAATATATTTATTTTATTTTCAAATATCAGTTAAATATTCTAAACCACCATTTCCATTTGGAGGAGGAACACCACTCTGAGGAACGCAACGTATACTATCTTCCTTACAAGTAGGCGGACTCAAATATAACCACTTCGCAAACGATGTTTGTTCATTCGGAATCGTAGTGCTAGGCATCGTATAATATTGGCGTTGTGAATTCCTCTTATTATATAAATCACTCACATCACGATACAAATTATATTCAAAGTCCTTTTCAACTTTTGATGCAACTTCTGGCTTATCATAATACTTACAGGCTTCTGGTTTCTGTTTATTATCAGTTATCTGATTAATGTTCATAAATGGATTGTTAATTGATGGTTTCGAACATTCCCCTTGAACAATTTTATAATCCCCCAAAGTTGTCCGAAATTCACCAGTATTTTCAATAATTGCATTTTGAACATTTGCTAAATGACCACTATTATCTTCATGAGAATTCAAAAGACTCTTATAATCTTGAAGATGTTCTACTTTAGTTGGTTTATAATTTTTATATATCAAAAATGTAAATACAAGAACAACAATAAATATATAAATATACAAATAGTTTCCAAAAAATATCATCAATAATAAACTAACATAGAAAGATAAACGAACTAAAGCGTTTAACTTTTCAGAAAGAGACAAATCTGGATTTGGAAAAAACTCAATAAACCTATTCGAATCCCATAATACTGACGGATGATTATACCATAAATTATCTGATACTTTTTCGATGTTCATATTACTTTATTAGATTATTTTCAACTCATTTTTTCTTACTATGTTTTTTCTTTTTACCACCACCACCTCCGCCCATAAGGCCCCCCATCATCGAAAATAGATTACCCATCCCATCCATACCTTTTCCTCCTTTACCACCACCCATTCCACCAAGACCCATCGATTGTAGGGCCGGATTTAACATTCCCATCATTTGCGTGGCATCTTTCATAAGAGCTTCCTCATTTAAATCACCACTCGCCAATTTCGTCTGTAATTTGCTACTCACTTTCTGAATAATGTTTCCTAAACCTCCATTTCCCCCATTCATAAATGACTTCATCAAATCATCAGGCGACTCTAAATTCTGTAAATCACTCAAATCTAAATCCTGACTAATTTCTTTCGCTAAATTACCAATGCTAGAATTCATAAACTTTTCTTCGAATTTTCCTTCATCCATCCCTTCAAATAAATTCGGAAGTGATCCCGCACCAGCCCCAGCTTCTTGCTTAGTCGCCTGTTCTTTCAATATGTCCTCCGCAAATTTCGCACTTGACGCCATGATGTTCTTCAAATTGTCATCGTGATTAGCAAGAGCATCCTTAATTTTAGTAATGTTTTCATGAGTCTCGTATTTCTCAATAATTTTATCAAGTTTTGTATAACTTTGAATAAGCAAATAGAATGTGTGTAAATAGCGCCAAAGAGCATGTTTAGATGAAAGGGATAGACAATTCGCGTAAATTTCACCGAATTTGATACAATGAAGCAAATTCATATCATTTAACTGGTCGCTATTACATGATGTAATCGCGTTTGAATAAGGTATGCAATGACGGAAAAAATACTCTAAATAATATTTGGTACTCGCATTTTCGATTATTCTCTTTTTGGAATTATCAATCGATTCAGTCTTCGATGAATTTACAAGAACTAAATCATCACAAAATTCAATAAATATTTTATTCAAATTTTCAACTGAACTCATATTATTAATTCAATAAAGGTTTTTAAATTGTTTTTACAACGCAACAACAATAAAAATAACTTAAAGAAAATTCAACTATTATAATATATAAATGTCAGAAAAAATGAGCACATTAACCCGTTTTAATAATACAGTCGAGCAACTGATTGATGACTTAATTCTTCGCTATCAGGATCACCCATATTTTGGTAAAGAGCTTGTAATTACTAAGGAAAAGTTCAGTCTTCTTCGTAAAATGAACCCGCGGAAATCAATTGAAGGAACACTACGTTTTATTTATCCATTCAAGGCACAACTTATGGCAAATGATGAGCAGTTTTTTGTTAAAAAATCATATGATGAACATGTGAAAAATGAATCACATCTTATGAAAGTTTTAAAAATTAAGGAATTATGGGAGCAAGATATAGATGATTTAACCAAAAAGACACTGTTTGATTTCTTTAAAGTTTTAATTATTCTTGCTGAGAGATATGTCGCAGAAAAGATGGATACACAAGAATTATAAGTTATAGTATTACAATTATTTCAAAAAAGTATAGTTTTTTTGAAATAATTGTAATACTATTATTGACGCATGATTGGTTTGGGCATATCATTGCTTCTCATAGCCATCATCCTCTCATATTCTTTATCAATATCAGTCTTTTTGCCTCCATCAGACTTCGCACGTCCATCTTCACTATCTTGTGGCGTATTAATTTGATCAGTTCCTTTACCCAAGAACAAATAACTATGTTCCATCGGGTTTTCATTACCAATAAAAGAGAAGTTATCAGAAAAACCGCCCATAGTTCCAGAATATGCTGTCACATTCCCCATCGCGTAATTTAAATTAGTAGGGTCTCCAGTCTGACCATCTATTTTAGGAACATCCGGTGTTGATTGATTAGAGACAACTTTTTCCTTTTCTTGTAAAAAAATTTGGTTCATTCCCCGAAGCCACCTAAATGCTTCCGTTCCGGAAAGGGGCTTCGGTATTTTCGGGACAATTATACAAGGAACTGATACAATTTCTTTTGGAATATTTGGATTTCCATCAATCATTATTCGCTTGAATTTATCGAAGAAAGGGGATTTGTATAGTTGTTGAATAAACTCCTTACAATTGGCGCAATAATTGCTATAAAATAATAGATATATATCTGGACTATTCATACTTAATAAACGTAATTTTTTTTTTAACTTAAACTAATTACAAAAAATGATTTAAAATTAATCGTTATATTATATTAATAAAAATGATTACTAAAATTGTTAAAAGTAAGAATTCATTAAAATTCCAAATAAAAGGCGATTATGATGTTTGTGTCATTAATGCGATTCGCCGAATTACAATTGCGAATCTATCTATATTTGCATTTTCTAGAAAAACAATAGTATTTCAGACAAATAAAACCATTTACAATGAAGATTTTTTGTCGATGAGATTTAGTCTTCTTCCTCTAAATGTTATCGAATTCGAAAAATTAGAGAAAATTGATGACTTCGATTTAGATTCTGTTGTGGCAGAATTGGACATTTCGAATGATAGTAATAACGTCGGAGAAATAAAATCTGTATATTCAGATGATTTCCGGTTCTATTATGGAGATGATAGGAAATCACTCGATGTTTCAAAAATGATAACAGTTCCGAAAATTCTTCTCCTGAAATTGAAACAGGGCGACAAAATTAGTTGTAATATTCGCGTGATGCGGGGAACACATAAGGATAATGGGGCGATGTTTTCGCCAGTTTCCAAGTGCGTTCATTACTTTGAGCCGGATATTAAGGGATATGCTCTAAAGACAGATTCTGTAAATCTGGATGTTGCCGTTTTGGAGAAAGAGAAGACCTATTTGAAAAAGGATGATGGAAACCCATCTATATACAACTATGAATTGGAGAATGATGGACAGATAGAAATTGAAAAGTTATTTCCGATGGCGTGTGATTATGCGGTAGCTTTGATAAAATCGAAGGAAGCCGAAATTAAAGAAATTGAGAAGAGCGCGATTGTATCAATAAAGACGAGTCCAACTAATATGGAGGGATATGATTTTATTTTTGAAAATAGTGATGACACTATTGGGAATTGGATACAGACGACTGGTCTCAAAAATAAGGAGATTAAATACATTGGATATAATATCCCTCACATATTGGATAAAAAACTATTTGTTCGAGTAAGTTTAGGGGAAGAAGTCCCCCGTTCTAAATATGAGACCATCATGATTGATGTTATGGACTCAATGATAATGACCGCACAGAAATTGAAAAAAGAATATATGGATGCGATTTAGATACCACCTGCGTTGAAGTAGTTTATTTTGGAGATTTTTTCTTTGAATACTTGCTGTATGCGATTCATATATCCTAAATACCATAGTATTGCGATAATAATAAGGACTATACGATAATCTAATATGAAATTAAATATAGTTCTCGCAAGAGAAGCGAAAATGATTAGAACAATTATAAATATTATTTCCATTTGATATTCTCTTAATTTAGATGATATGTCTTCTAATGTTATTTTTTTATTCATAATAATTTATGTTGAGAATTAATTTTATTATCTTAATAAAATTAAATGAGTAGTAATTTTGTTGATTATGATACGGTAATATTTAATACTGGAACACGCAGGAATAATGACGATGGTATGATTTCATATAAAGATAACATGGACAATAAGTTTGCTTCTTATAATACGATGAATTTTTACAATGATAATTCGCGCCATAAGTTTATGAAAAGTTTAGATAACGTCGGGATGTCTGCTACAAAGAATCGGGATGGATACGGAGGTCATGTGGATACGGAGAGTAATTTGTTGAAGTCTGCTCTTACAAATGATAAAATGCCCCAGCAATTGATGACGAGGCCATATAATGTTCCTTATATGGGAGCGGGAGAGACTCATATCGTTCAGCCAGAAGTTTATAGTAGATTAGTTAGTGGGGCGGAGACTAGAGTTAAGAAGGCGACTGATGCTTTATCAGGAGTTTCTATTGACCGCTTTATTCCAATGATCCCTTGTTTAGCGAATAATATTCAAAATACAACCCATATTATTCCGGAATATTGGATTCGGGGAGGAGAGAGTAGCCGTGCTTACATCCAGAATGTAGATTATTTCAAAATGTGTGGAATTCAGAGATAATTATGAGAATAATTATTTTATTCTAATATATTTCAAAATGTGTGGAATTCAGAGATAATTAAGAGAATAATTATTTTATTCTAATATATTATAAATGAGTTCAAACAGATTAATGTATGATACGTGCGCTTATGAAAAAACGTTAAATGAAAGCGTTGGTCCATTCGCTTATAGTATGTTTCAGGGAAAATATGAGAATTGCGCGAAGTGTCGGATTGAGTTGGGTCAGGTTGGCGGAAATGGGGTCAGTCTTTTTAGTGGGAATTTAGTCGATTTGGAGAGTGATTTACGGGGACAAACAAGGGCGAATAGCTTATGTCCCTCTAATAAATTTAATCCATCTTGTAAGATGCCGAATGGAAACTGTGATGGTCTTCCCTGTGATGTATCGAAGCAATATCATCTTGTTAATCAACCATCATGTCAGATGGTTCGATACGGTCCAATTCCAAAGGCTCCGGTTTTCCAACCTAACGGCTGTAATTTAAAGAAATAATAGATTTTATATTATAAAATAATTCTATCTTATAATATATAATGAGTTTTAATAGACCAATGTATGATTATTGTGAGAGTAAAAAGAGATTACAGGAGAGTGTAGATGCAGGGACTTATGGTATTGAGACCCCACTCATTTGTAAAAACTGCCTCCCCAGCGACCCCAGAATCATTCCAAATAAAACCGGCGTTTCAATGGACAAGACGGTCCCATGGCGCTTTTATGCGGGTCCGATTGATGTAGAGAACGATTTATTCAATTTGAATCGGGCATATTCCAACTGCCCGACAAAAAAATACCGGCCAAACGCGAAGAACTGTTTAGCGATGAACCAGGGACAACCTGCGGGGGCTGGAGTAGCATTACAGACGCAACAAGCTACCAATTATCCGGACGCCGGAGTTTATCTGAAGGAATCAATTTATCCGGATGGCCCGAGGGGAACTGTAGTCGAGGGATTTGACGGAAGGTCGAATCAAACATTAAAAGATTTCCCGAAAGCTGGACAACGTTGCGGGGACGGAAACCTTGCTGATTTTGATTCGTGTGGTTTTAATACTGAGGATACGCGTTTGAGCAACCCACCAAATACACTAAAAGGGACAGGTATTAATCGATTCCAAACACTATGTTTTAATCCTCAAGAGAAAATATTCTTTCCGGGCGATTATCAAATAAGCTCACGGCTTGTTTTTCGTGATAATCACCGTCCGTGCATCCCAAGCTTGGATGTTATTTCTCGGGCGTCACTTCCTTCTCCAGCACCATTACCATGCAATGAAACCACGAAGACATGTTCCGCTTTTACTAAGGCTATGTATCAATATGACGTTTGTGGATAAAAAATAATAGAAAATCGTAGTGTAGTTTCTATGTAGTCTGATGATGTGATTATAAAATCGCTTGATTATTGATTTATTCAATCAATTTGCAAACGTTTTTCTGGAAATGTATCATTCCAAAGTTTCTGCAATGATAATGTGTCGTTTTTGTTATTACGAATAATATCATTACGTATCGCATCTAAAATGATGCGATAATCATTTGTATGACGTTGCGATTTTAATAAAAAATTCACACTGATTTTTGTCATAGGATATATGTCAGAATTTTGGAGAATTTTGTTCAATTTTATTAAAAAAATTAGTAATACCATTTCAATAAATTACACCGATAAAAATATTGAGTTTTTACAATCATTTTTTTTATTATAAATTATATGAGAATATTATCATATAATTTATTTTGGAGGGTTTTTGACTGTAAAGGACAATTCAGGCGATGTATATATAATTCAGAAAATGTATGTGTTCGAAATATTCGGGACATTATCATGGATATAGGAAAAGAGCCAGATGAAATATATCCAAATTACGATTTTATGTCATTCCAAGAAGTCGCCGTAAAAAAAATTATGAGAATTGATTTTCCGATTGGATTCATAAACAATTATAAAATCGTATATATGTCAGTCGGTAATGATACGGTTTCCATATTTTATAATAAAAAATATCATCTCATTAAAAAAATAGGAGGAAGTTTAACAAATAATAAAGATAATCGTGCATTATTGATTGCAGTATTTCGCGAAAAAATTATCTATATTACGATTCATTTTCCTCATTATAATTTCAAAACTATTTTGAAATCCATTTTTATGATACTGCGCAAAATTCCCCAATACTGGGATCCCACTTATAATATAATATTAAGTGGAGATTTTAATCACGTTCCGGACCTTAATTATATAAATCAACTCGAACTTGTTCGAACATTTTACAATACTCCTACGCATTATACGTGTTGTAGAGAAAATCGATTAGATAAATATCATAAAAAATATGACAATATTATGACTACATTCGGACATGCGGTTGAATATAAAACTCTATCTAATCCAGAAAAATACAATATCAATAATATCCCTCTTATGTCAGACCATCTACCCATTTACTGTAAAATACCGAATACTTTAACTGCATGATGATTTTCGTCAGCGACATACCAACATTTCCGCTTTTTGTCCCATTTTGCTCCCATCTCCTTAGCTTTTTCCCGCGCCTGATATGATACACGCAAACAATATTTAGGCGGTTTAACGGTCGGTTCCAGTCCGATAGCTTGGGAAGCAAGAGCATCTGCGTGTTCATTCCCGATTGAATGCGCATCCTGCTTACCAGTGTGCGAGAAAACATGATGAAAAGAAACATTCGGGCGCAACAATGATAATGCCAACTTTATTAGTTCAATATTCGGGACTGGTTGGAGGAATCTCTGCTTTTCCAATTTGTGCCCGTAAGTAGTCATACATTTAATTGCATATTCAGAATCCGTATGAATTACTATATTTGTATTTAACTGAATTTCCGGTTTTAATATAGTAAGTGCTGTAATAATTGCACTAAGTTCTCCAGTATTATTAGATTGCTTTCCGATGACCCGCTTCGAAACATTACGGGGGTCATTTTCTCCGAAATAGACCCCGATTCCGGCCTTCGCATTCGGTTTCCCATTATGAATACAACTTCCATCTGTATATACGTCAATATTTGCGCTCATTTTTTGTATTTGATACGGTTGTGGTTGAGTTTTTATAGTAGATATAGTAATTGTTTTAAATTCTTTTTTCTGTTCAGGGGCACTTCCGTATATATTCCAGAAATCAGTTATTTTTGTCGATTTTGCAGGTATAGGAGCCATTATGTAATAAATTGATATTTTATTTTTCGTAAAACGGCTTAAAAGATTCTGAATATATAATTAATAATTATGTCTGAACATTTAGATATAGAAGAAACTACCGGATTGACAGAAATCCGAAAATTCGAAGACTTAAAGTTATCGGAGCCCATTCTAAAAGGTATTTACGCTTATGGATGGGACAAACCGAGCGTTATTCAATCTAAGGCGATATTACCCATTATTCAGGGAAGTGATATGATTGTACAGGCGCAATCAGGAACTGGAAAAACAGGAACTTTCTCGATTAGTTCATTACATGTTTGTAATGAAAAATTTAATTTTCCTCAAGTAATGATATTGAGTCCTGTTAAGGATTTATCTATCCAGACTTGGAAAATTATTAAGATGTTGGGTCAATACACTGGATTGAAGACAACATTATTAATTGGGAAAGGTTTCGAAAAGGGAAGTGGTGAAGGTGGTGGTGATAATTCGAGATTTATGGAGCGCGATGATATTCCCGAACCTGACTATAAGGCACATATTGTTGTTGGAACTACAGGGCGCGTATGTGATAGTCTTCGTCGCAAGAGATTAGATTTAACCCATTTAAAGCTCATTATTTTAGATGAAGCTGATGAGATGCTCTCAAAGGGTTTTAAGGAGCAAGTTCAACAGATTTTTTCTTATTTATCGGAAACTACACAGATCGCATTATTTAGTGCGACGATGCCCCAAGAAATATTGGAATTAACAGAAGAATTTATGAAGAATCCGGTACGAATTTTAGTGAAGTCTGAAAATCTGACATTAGAGGGAATTCGTCAGTTTTATGTGTCAGTGAGCAATGAAGAGCAAAAATTTGATGTTCTCAGTGATATTTATGATACGATAAGTGTCAGTCAGGGAATTATTTTTGTGAATTCTAAGCAGAAGGCGATATACTTAAAGGAGCTTCTTGAAAAAAAGAATTTTATGATTGGTATGATTCATGGGGGATACAATCAGTACGAGAGGAATGATATATTGATGAATTTTAAGATGGGAAAGACTCGCATTTTGATTACGACCGACATTTTATCACGTGGAATTGACATACAACAAATATCGTTGGTTATTAATTATGATATACCATTTAAGGTAGAACCTTATTTACATCGCATTGGTAGAAGTGGGCGCTTTGGTAGAAAAGGATGCGCTATTAATTTAGTTACATATGATGATGCGACGAATTTGAAGAAGATTGAGCGCTATTATGAAACATTGATTGAGCCTCTCCCCATAAATTTTATTGATGTTATTAATTAATTATTATTTTTCTCTGAATAAAATAGATTATAATGGAATTTATTTTAGTGGGTGCCGTCGCTGGTCTTGGATTTATGTTAAGTAAAAATAACAAGCCGAGACAGACTAAAGTAGATTATTTATCAAAAATATCGAAGAATTATAAGCCATCCGGCGTGAATATATATGATAATAAGCGGACGCAGGAAGTCTGGAATGAACAACAGAATAGAGCAAATGAGGTCTTTGCGAAAAGTCGAAACGGATTAAAGACGAACTATATGATTGCTGGTCCTCCTGTCCCCATATTTAATAAAGTAGATGGAACCGATAATACATTGCCTGTTGAATTCATTGGGGCGAATGGATTAAAACAGAAGGTGAATATGATTGATAATGAACTTGGGAAGAAAGTTTATAATAATGAGATTGATAGACCTATGAACGACATGCAAATCCCGATTTTATATAAAGATTATGCGGATGCAGGTGGTTGGAATGGAATATCATTGACCGGTAATCCAGTGGATCGTCAAAGTTTTTTCCACAATAATATGACGCCTTTTTTTGGTGGGACCGCTAAGCAGAATGTTGAAGATACTGCAAATCAGACTTTATTGGAAACATTCACAGGAAATGATTCAAATTATCAGACGAAAGTTGAGTTAAAAAGGGACGATTTATTCCAGCCAGTTGCTAATTTAGCGAACGTATATGGTATGCAGAATTTAGACGGTTATAATTTAGACCGGTATATCGTTGGAAATATAAGAAACAATCAGTCGCCTATTGAACCAATTCGAGTCGGACCGGGATTGAATCAGGGTTTTACTGCGGAAGGTAGCGGTGGTTTTCAACAGGCGAACACACTCGACTTCGTCCAACCGAAGACAGTTGATGAGTTGCGCGTGAAGACGAAGCCGAAAGTGTCATATGAGGGAGTGGTCATTCCGGGAAGTGGAGTGTCCAAGCCCGGAAAAGTTGGGACTGTCGCCAAAAATCAGCCAGACCGCTTTTATGTCAATTCACCGGATCGCCTATTTACGACGGTGGGGGCGACGACTGGTCCCGCTCAACGCCCTGCGATCGATGTCAAATTCACTAACCGGAAGACAACTGAGCTCAAAACGCGTATTGGTTCTGCTTGTCCGGCTGCAATTGGTAGTCAACCGCAATTGAAACCCAAATTCCGGAATTCATCGCGCATTAATCACGGAGGGGCTGGACCACGTAATCAGAATGCGCAGGGCCAATGGGAAATTACAGGTCCAAATAATGCGATTCCAAATGATTATGGACGGGGGAGCTTTAAGGCTCGTCCGAATATGCGTGTTATTTCGGGACCGAAAATGCAGATAACTAACTTATCGGCCCCGAACAAAAACAATAGAGCTCCTAAAAATCCAAACATCAAACACACTAGAAAGAATAATATTGTTGGGAACAATCGATGGGCCGGAAATTTTCAGAATACAGGTCCTAATAAAGGAGTTGTATATGATCCGAATGATATTCCAAGGGAAACAATCAAAGAACAAAATATTGATAATAATCATCAGGGTTATTTCCAGAATACCGGCCCGAATAAGGGAACTGTTTATGACCCAAATGATATATTCAGGACGACAATCAAGGAACAGAATATTGATAATAATCATCAGGGTTATTTCCAAAATACCGGCCCGAATAAAGGAACTGTTTATGACCCGAATGATATTTACAGGACTACAATCAAGGAACAGAATATTGATAATAATCATCAGGGTTATTTCCAAAATAC
>SXGR01492826.1_pt1 | contig 13301 bp, 9 predicted proteins | sample 3174711 | NCBI WGS metagenome assembly SXGR01 (sample SAMN11356860, study PRJNA531348) | freshwater metagenome | isolation source: freshwater sample F1-60 | place: China: Fuxian Lake, Yuxi | collected 2017-12-25
CGGCCCGTCAGGCTGTGGCAAAACCACACTGCTACGAATTATCGCGGGTTTAGAAAATCCAGATAGCGGCAGCGTGTTATTTCACGGTGAGGATGCTACCGATGTGCATGTGCGCGAACGCAATGTGGGTTTTGTGTTTCAACACTATGCGTTGTTCCGCCACATGACGGTATTTGACAATGTGGCTTTTGGTTTAACGGTTCGCCCAAAAGCGACTCGCCCAAACAAAGAAGAAATTAAGCGCCGCGTGCATGAACTTTTAGAGTTGGTTCAGCTCGATTGGCTGGCAGATCGCTATCCGCATCAATTGTCCGGTGGTCAGCGTCAGCGTATTGCCCTAGCACGCGCGCTTGCCGTTGAGCCAAAAGTATTATTGTTAGATGAACCTTTCGGCGCGCTCGATGCAAAAGTGCGTAAAGATTTACGCCGCTGGTTGCGCCGTTTGCACGATGAATTGCACATCACCTCAATTTTCGTAACCCACGATCAAGAAGAGGCCATGGAAGTGGCAGATCGTATCGTAGTGCTTAACAAAGGCAAGATTGAACAAATAGGTACACCGGATGACATCTACAATAATCCAGCCAGCCCCTTTGTGTACGATTTTATCGGCCAAGTGAATTTATTCCACAGCCGCGTAGACAATGGCTGGGCACATATTGGTGATTACAAATTAGCAGCGCCGGAATTCAATGGTGTGAATAATCACAGCGCAATCGCTTATGTTCGCCCACACGATATTGAATTATCAGCCGACAATAGTGAAGGCGCCATTCCAGCCACTATTTCCCATGTCAGCACCGCAGGCTCGGTGTTGCGCATAGAACTTAAAAACAATGTAAGTGATGATGTGATTCATGTGGAGTTGCCACGCTCACAAGAACGCTCACTCGATTTGAGTGTGGGTGCGAATGTGTTTGCCAAGCCGACTAGCTCTAAGGTTTTTTTGCGGGATTAGATTGGAAAAATTGTGTTATGCCAAATTTATGAACTAGTCTTAGGCATACACCGTGTCTGATTGCAGGCACTCCAATACCTAGACGCTCAAGGATTCATCATGTTTGGCTTTAATAAACAAGAACTTATGGCCGCCCAAGAAGAGATATCCACACTTCGCCGCGCGCTCAATACCCGCGATTCAGATTTGCAAGCAGCAAATCAAGAGCTCGAAAAGCTGCGCGGAAGCATGAATAACGACAAGAGTGAGCTCTTGCGGGTAAAAGATTTACTGGTGCAATTGCAGGCCATGGCTGAATCCATGACCGCTGTTCAAGAGAGTCTTGGTGGTTTTGCGGCTAATATGAGTGACGAAAAAGCGCGCGCAGCCGATATGCAAGCGACCTCTGCCAGTTGTAGTACGGCGGTGAGTTTAATTTCTGGCCACTTGGGTAAGCTGGCTACTGATTCGCAAGTCTCGGCAACCCGTGTGGGAGAGTTAGATAGCCGCGCGCAGCAAATTAGCGGCATTGTGAATTTGATTAAAGGTGTTGCTGATCAAACCAATTTATTAGCGCTTAACGCCGCGATTGAAGCAGCGCGTGCGGGCGAGCAAGGGCGCGGCTTTGCGGTGGTGGCGGATGAAGTGCGCAGCCTTGCGCAGCGCACCGCGCAAGCAACGGGTGAGATTTCTACCTTGGTTAGCCAAATGCGAGAAGACAGTGCTGCAAGCCGCGAGCAAATTGTCTCCTTTGCGCAGCAGGCGGATTCGTTTAGCACCGATGGTGCCGAAGCGGCAAAAACCATTAGCCATATTTTAGATATTGCAAAAGTATCTGAAAAAACGACTGCTGCCGCTTCCCTGCGCAGTTTGTGCGAAGTGGCCAAGGTTGAGCACATATTATTTAAGTTTCGCGTTTATCGCGTGCTCTTTGGTTTATCTCATGAGAATGAGCGCGACTTTTCTGATCACCATACCTGCCGTTTGGGGCGCTGGTATGGCGAAGGGGAGGGGCGTCAGCATTCACATTTAAATGGCTATAAAGAAGTAGATGAGCCACATCAAGTGTTTCACCGCGAAGCTAAAGCTGCAGTGGAAGCTCATAGCAGTGGCAACACAGAGGCAACTATAAACGCAGTAAAGCGCATGGAAGTAGCGGGCACTCGCGTGTTAGATTCTCTTGAGCGTATGGCGCAATCGGGTGAGTCTGCTGTGCATCGTCATTGATTAGATTGGTAGTCATAAAAAGCCCGAGCAATTTTTTGTTGCTCGGGCTTTTTTATGAGTGCTGTCTTTCTTACTGGGCTATATAGCAAAGCTAACCAAGCAGTGGGCTGGCTATAGGGATCTCATCTATTCAAAACACGCATGTTTCAAATCACACCCAGTTTTCTAACCTTAAGGCTTTTACCCGTTCAAACTCTCTTAAATTGTTTGTCACTAACACTAATCCTTCACTGCGGGCGTGCCCAGCAATGTGCAAATCATTCACCCCAATAGGGGTGCCAGATCGCTCTAGGTCTGCACGTATATCGCCGTAGTGTGCGGCGGCTTTTAGGCCGTAGGGTAGAACTTCAAGGCGTGAAATAAAATCTTCTACTTGGCGTAAATTCCGTTCGGGTTGCGTGCTTTTTTCGGCACCGTGTAGCAACTCTGAGAGGGTTATAGCACTAATGCAAAGCTGCCCTGCATGGGTGTTAAATGCTTCCAAAGCCTCGATTGGGCGACGCTTGATCACGTAGATGACGATATTGGTATCGAGCATATATTTCAGCATTAGAAAGACTCGCGCTCGCGTTGTTCTTGGCTGGCGCGTTCGCTCATAAAGTCATCGCTCACGGATTCTGTTGCATGAAAAAAACTGTCCCAGGTATGTTCGATGGGGGACAAAATGCGATCTTGCCCAAGAACACGCACCGATACCTTTTTAACATTGTCGGGAAAGCGGGATTCTGCAGGCAAGCGGACTGACTGGGTGCGGTTGTTGATAAACACGGAGCCGGTTGACATAAATACCTCTCGAAGAATGCTATATACAATGAATATATAGCATCGATATTGGGTTTAAACAACCTTTAAGCACAATACTTGATCGCTAAATATCAACGCCCAAAAACAAAAAAGCTGTTTACATTGGGGAATGTAAACAGCAAAGAGAGAGCAACAGCGAAAGGGGTGGAGCGTAAAACCGATGAAACGTAAAACAGATTAATAAACCAAGGTTTGAATCGCGTGCGCTGGAATCTTCACGCTGGTCTCTTGGTTGCCAATGTAGAGGCGATAGGATATTGGGTTATCGGTTTGGTTCATAACCACGGTTGCTAAACTCTTATCGCTATTCATAAATGAGGTTACGAGTAGAGCACTACGGCTACTGGTGGCGCTCACACGCTCCGCAGCGGGGCGAATAAACTTAGAGAAGTGACCCAAGTAGTAGTAGCTAGGCGTGTAAATCAACTCGCCGGTTTTGGTGTCTGCATGAATGGGTGAGAAGCAGAAATTGCGCACGTGGTTTGGGCCGCCATTTTGATCCAGCAAAATATTCCAATCGGTCCAGCCCACTGCACCCGCGTTGAAATCGTTGATGACGGCATGGCCGTAGCGTTCACCGTTGGGCCAGTGTTGGTAGCGCTCGGCATTGAATTTTTCCACTGTGGCTTCGGTGAGCAGCAAATTGACATTGGGGTAGAGTTGGTGAACTTCAGCCACATTGCGGTTCATTGGTTCGCCGCCGGTCCAGGTTTCGTACCAGTGGAAACCTACGCCCCATACGTATTTAGCGGCTTCTGGGTCGCCCAGAATGGTGTTCACGCGATGGTTGATTAAATCGCGGTTGTGATCCCATACGACAATTTTCTTATCGCCTAAACCTTCTTTAGCCATGATGGGGCCGAGGTGATTTTTAAGGAAATCGCGCTCTTCCTCGGCGGTGTAAATCATGGATTCCCAAGTCTGTTTAGCCATGGGTTCGTTTTGTACGGTAATCCCCCAAATGGGTACGCCTTCTTTCTCATAAGCTTTAATAAATTTGGTGAAGTAGGTGGCCCACGCATCGTTGTATTCGGGTAATAACTTGCCGCCTTGCAGCATGTGATTGGTGGTTTTCATAAACGCCGGTGCACTCCATGGGCTGGCGTAGGTGGTGAGTTTGCCACCCGCCGCTGCAATGGCTTGCTTAATCATGGGTAGGCGATGTTTTTTATCGTGGGCGATACTGAAGCTAGTCAGTTCTTTATCGCCTTCTTTAATGTAGGTATAGCTGCCACTGCTGAAATCTGAGCTGTGAATCGTGGTGCGCAGCAGGTTGTAGCCTATACCGACTTTGGGGTCGAAATAGGCTTTTAGGAGTTCGGATTTTTTGGCCGGTTTTAGGGTGCTAAACACTTCGGCACTGGCATCGGTAATTGCGCCGCCCATACCAAAAAAGGTTTGGAAGCGTTTATCGGGGTTTACGAATACGGCGATATCGGTTTCCGGCGGTTGTTGGCTAGGTTTGAGGCTAAGTGTGTCAGTGAGGGTCAAGCGCTGAGTGGTGTCTTTGGCAGTGGTGTAAACGCTAATGGTTTTGCTGGCCGGCGCGGCTTGTTCGGCGGCGCTGGTTTGCGGTATTGCTGCCATCACGCTGAGTAGCGTAGCGGCGGTGAATAGTTTTTTTCTCATAGTATCGCTCTCTGTAATTAACCAAAAAAGTGAGGTGAGCTATTAGCTCACCTCACTTTGCTCATCTCATATTGGCAGGCTTAGTTAGCGGCTTTCACATCAAAATAATTAATGTTCCATTCCTTGCCAATCGATTTGAATCTTAGCGTATGGTTGCCTGCAGTCAACCCAAAACTTGGGCTGGTGTAGGTTTTCCAAGATTGCCAGCCGCCGGTGTTAGGTACGGCCATGGCATCCACTTTAACGTTGTCGATTAAGACTTCAAAGCCGGTACTGCCGTTGGCGGTAGCCAAGCGATAGTCGATAGTGAAGTTGCCCGCAGTGGCGACGGACACTTTGAATTCGATGTAGTCATCAGGTTCAAAGTAACCCACATCTTTAGTGCCACCGGTATCACTACAGTCTTCCAACTGAATGCCTGACATAGAAGTATAGTCCTCGGCTTCAACTTTACCAGGTAAAGGGGTGTAGTTGATTTTGTTGGCGGCTTCATCGCTGCGATAGCTTTCGTCTTCGGCATCTACGGCCACTACGCTGTAGTAATAGGTAGTGCCATCTACGGCGGTAGTATCAACATAGCTATTGAGTTTCACACCTTCCGCCAAGGCTGTGCCGCTGCTGGGGGTAAGACCACGGTAGACTTTGTAGCCGGTGAGGTCAGCCTCGGTGTTGGCATCCCAATTGAGCGTAACGCTGCCGGTGCCTTGTACCAGTTTCAAACCGGTTGGGCGTTTGGGCAGGGTGTAAATAGTGGTTGTTGTGCCCGGTAAATACTTGGCCAAACCGCTGTTTACATCGTACGGCTGGGTGGCAAAGCTTTTGAACAGTTTTTCAATATCGGCGACAGGTGCGGTGGTGAAATCCACTTTGCCGGTCATATCCAATACGTCTTTGCCTTCAACCGGTGCTTGGTCGATCAAGTACATTTCGGCCCAGGTATTGGTACTGCCGTTGTCTCTAAAGGTACCGCTAAAGGTGTAGTTTTGGCCGCCTTCAAGGGTGATGGCTTGGTAAATGCCGCCGTTGATTTCACCGGTTACGCCGTCTGGGCGAGTAATTCGCAAGACTGCACCCTCACTGCCAACAGGCAATTTGCCTGCACCGCTGTAGTTGAAATCAAGGTTTTCGCTGCCGCTGATACTTAAGGTTGTCCAGTCAGTGCTAGCGCCAAAGTTGCCGTTTTTGATCACTTCTGCTTTGGTGGCATCGTTCACAATACTGATTTTGTCGTAGGTAATGTCTGGGTTTGCACCTGCGTTAGCGCCGGTTTTAATCACAAAGTAATAAGTTTTAGAGCCTGTACCGCCCACTTTAATGCTGGTGGCCTTCTTGGCGCAGGCATCTGCAAACGTAGAGTTCCAGTTGGCGCAATCCCACGTACTTGCTTTAGCTACCAAGCCAACGCCAGTATCGTTGTTGGAGTTGATGGCGTTAGTCACCATGCCCCACGTGCCTTTACCTTGGCCGCCTGCTGCGCTCACTAATTTATAAGCCCAGCTGGTAGAGGCCCAGTTGTAACCCGCATAGGTATCGTAAGTGGCGCGTGCAATCTTGCCGCCCAACTCCAAACCGGCGGATTGCCAAGGTTGGAATTCGCCCATTAAGAATGGGGTTTTAAGTGCAGTAATTTTGGTGTTCCAATCGCACACACCGCCGGTGCCAGCAGCGCCGCAACGTAACCAATCGCGGTGAATGTCGTAATGGCTATCCTTAGGGCGATCGCCAAACAAACCGGGGTAAGGGTGCAATTCAAAGGCGACATTGGTCATGCCTTTGGCAACGGGGTCACCGTACACTTCGATATTGCCGTAGTGGCTGGGCAGCATAACAATGTGTTTGCTGTCGATTTTACGGATGGTTTCGTACAGCTCGGTCACGCGCACCGCCATATCTTCAGCAGTTGAACCCCAAGGTTCATTGAGCGGGTCGTAAGCGGCAACTACAGGTTCATCTTTATATTTAGTGGCGATTTGCTCCCACAACCACTTGGTGCGATCTTGGTATTCGCTGCTCGTCCAATACTTGTTTTGGCCAGAGCAACCGGTGTGGTCATTCGGGGTTTGGCCGCCGATTGCACCGTGCAAATCGAGGATTACATAGATGCCGCGTTTTTTAGCCTCGGCAATCGTCCAATCCAAATAGTGCCAAGCGTCTGCGCGCAAGGTTTTGGGGTTCTTCTCGTCTTCAATCACATTCCACAAAATGGGCAGGCGAACAATGTTAAAACCAAAGGCTTGCAATTGATCCCAATCGCGCTCGGTCATCCAGCTATCGCGGAACAACTTAATCAAACGCTCTTTTTCGCTGTAGCCAAAGCGCTCAGTGAGTTTGTTTTCAAGGGTACATTGGTCGATAACGCCGTTACCGCCTTGGCCCATCATCCAAAATTCTTGCACTAACCAGTTGCCGAGGTTGGTACCTTTGAGGTCAACCTTATTGCCGCTGGCTTTTACCCACTTGTTACCGTCGGTACGCAAAAGCGTTAAGCCTTCGTTAGGAACGGACGATGAGGATGATGAACTGCTACTCACCACTGAGCTTGATGAGCTGGAACTCGCTTCGCTGCTGGCCGAACTTTTACTACCGCCAGAAGACGACCCGCCGCCACAGGCGACCAAGCCGAGCAGGCTCATCGTAAGCGCACTTACTTTAAGACTGCGATTGGTTATTTTGTGTTTAAACATGTTGAAGGCTCCGCTTTTATTGTTATTGCCCGCGAGGGCACACATCGTTTTTTATTGTGAATCCCATTACCGAATGGGCAAACCGCTAGGTTTTTACGCAGTGCTGCTGCTTCACGTTGAGTAGTTGTTGGAGGGGGCGTGAAGCAAACAATACTGATGGGTTATTTTCAGAGGAAGTGCGCAGGCGCGCGCCCGAATACACCTATTCGAACGCAAATACCTAAAGTGGGAATTGGGACGGAGTACGGGTGGGTTTATTCGAACGGGTTTACGGGGAGCTTTGGGCTATGGGCTTCGATCCACTCGGGAATAAGTGAATTCCCAAGCAGGAGCTTGGGAACTAGCGTAACTCACGCGGATATGTTTGTGAGGTTGAAATAATTCGCGGGTTACGTCACTAGGTAACTAACCCGCCCTACTTACCGTATTGATTTAACTCCTTCAGGAACAGATCGATGTTTATCAAAATATCATCGCCAATGTCAGCGAACCGCTGATAGTCTTTAATTTCAATGACAACGTGTTCTGCAATTTTTACAATAACTGCAGTCTGCTTAGGGCTTAGCGGGCTTCCCTTATGCATGTAAATCATTTGGTACTGCCAATGAAAAAAATCACTGATATACCACTCATCATGATCTTGTTGGCCGCTCAATGTTTCTATCAGAAACTCCAAATAAGCGCGTAGGTAATAGGCAAGCGCTATCGGGCTAAGAACCGCCCACTCTTCTAAATAGGCGTAACCGACCGCTGGGTTCTGAAGATAATGAAGAAGGTCTTCCCAAGATTTTCCGTTGAAGAAATCCACGGCGATGGGCTTAGTAAGCTCATCAAACCCATCCCAAATCACTAAGTTTTCATTACGCGGTTTGGCAGTAGACTGGAAATAGGCTTTTACGTCCGCCTTCAGAGACTCAATCATTGCGGCACCTGACGGTTTATTTGACAGCCGCCGACTATATCTCCCCCAACCCCAAAAATCCAACCATCCCCAAAAACAAAAAAGCCAGCACATTTCTGTACTGGCCTTTCGCTTTCTTACAACAATTTAAAACTTACTGCGCATTCAACTGCCACCAGTTGATATTCCAGCCGCCTTTTCTTACAAAAATAGAAAGGTCTTGTTGGCCCGCTTGTAGATTCACGGTGATTGAAACCGTTTGCCAGTTTTGCCAGCCGCCGGTGTTGGGTACTGCAACTACGCCGACATCTACGCCATTTTTACTCAGCACTAATTGGCCACCGGAATAGGGTGATGCGACGCGTACTTGGAAGGTGTAATTACCACTGGTTGGAATGTTGATGGGGTAGCTCATCCAATCGGTGTCGTCGGTGCTGCCTGCGTTAAAACCGCCGCCGGTGTCGGTGGTGGTTTCCATGCGGATGCCTTTGTGATTGTTAAACATTTCGGCTTCTACACGGTTGCCCACGGTAGGTTTCCAGTTCATCCAATAGGCGATGTTTTCATTGCGCACCAATGGCTGAGTGGCGAAGCTGCGGAACCAAGCTTCGATTTGCGCGCTGCTCGCTGAGTTCACATCAATATTGCTCATGGTGCCGCCATTGCTGCTGTTCTGAACCATGCCCCAGCCCCATAAATCGGTGTTGCCATTTGAGCCAGCGTTAGAGGTGGTTTTGTACGCCCAGTTAGTCGCTGCCCAACCGTACATGTTGTAAATGTCGTAGGTTTTGCGGGTGATTTGGCCGCCGTAGCTGCCCAATAGCGTCCAGGGTTGGAACTCGCCCACTAGGAACGGCGTTTGAATGCCATTGATTTTGTCGCGCCATGTGCAAGATTCGCCGGTGCCATCTTGATTGCAGTGCAACCAGTTGGCGTGCATATTCGCTTGGCCTGCGCCGTAAGCTGCAGTGTCGTTCCAGCCCCACAAACCTGGGTAGAAGTGCATCCACAATGATGAGTTGGTCAAACCACGACTATTCGGGTTGCCGTAAGCATCTATGCCGCTGTTGTGGCCGGGCAATAAAATCACGTGAGTCGGGTCTGCCGCGCGCACTACGTTGAACAATTCGTAAGAGCGATTGGCCAAGGTAGTAGCGTCTGTGCCCCAAGGTTCGTTCAACAAATCATAGGCGGCGATGGCAGTGCGACCACGGTAGTGCTGGGCAATGTTGTCCCACAACCACTTGGTTCTGTCCCAATAGGTGTTGTTGGTCCACATTTCTGCCGCGCCAATACAGCCATCGTGTTGTTCGCTAGCAGCAGCTTGGCCACCTACTGCGCCATGCAAATCCAGAATTACGTACATGCCGCGTTTTTCGGCTTCGTTAACGGCCCAATCCAAGTATTGCCATGCGTCTGGGCGCAAGGTGTAGGGCGCGTATTCGTTTTCGATCAGGCTATATAAGAAGGGTATGCGCACTACGTTCATCCCCATGCCTTTCATTAAATCGAAATCGCGGGTGGTGATGTAGCTGTCGCGGAAGACTTTCATCAAGCGCTCTTTTTCGGTGTTGCCAAAGCGTTGGGAAAGTTTAGATTCCAAGGCGCACTGGTCGTTGATGCCCGTCATGGAGCCGCCCATCATCCAAAATTCTTGGATTAACCAGTTGCCGATATTGGTGCCGCGCAGGTTTACGCGTTTGCCGCTGGCATCAACCCAGTACTGACCGCTTTGTTTAATGGCGGGCAAGCCGCTGGTTTGTACTGCATTGATTTTGAACCAGTTGATATTGAACCCACCGGTAGCGGCCACTACACCAAAGGTGTGATTGCCTGCGCTCAGGGTTACGCGCTGGGTAATGGTGGTCCAGGCTTGCCAGCCGCCAGTGCTGGGAACTGAGATGGTGCCGTAGTTGGTGGCACCGCCCGATTCCTCTAAGCGAATGCTGCCGCCACCGCTGGCGCTGGCTACGCGGTATTGCACATCGTAGGAGCCAGTGCTGGGAATGCTAACCACTTGATTGGAGTAGGCCATCCAATCGCCGTTATCAATGTAGCCCACGTTGAGGCCGCCGCCGGTATCGCTCGTCGTTTCGGTTTGGATACCGCTCATGTAGTTGTAGCTTTCCGCCTGAAGCGTGGCGGGCAAGCCGAGTTGCGCCAAGCTGATATTGGCGAATACCAATCCTGCTAAGCCTAATAGTACTTTTGGAGCATGGGCGATAAGGCCCGCTGAGTAACGGTTTTTCATAATGAGTACCTGTAGATTTAATGCCTGTCGATTTATTGTTATTACAGAGTACGAAAGCCGGTGTGAACCTCCCAACGGGAAAATAGGAGGCCTCCCTGTAGAACTGCAATCCGGTGTTGTTAGTCAGCCAAGCTAGGGATTACTCGGTTGAACATACGCCTGCGCGGGTTTCGTCTTAAATACCTTAGGCCTGTGCAAGGGAGGTGTCGTTCTAGGGAAACAATGTAGTGAAAAATAACCGCAAGCAAACGCGTTTGCATGGCTGCATTTCTTTAGAACCTAAGCCTAGGCCACAGGTATCAAGGGTATCGCCATAAAAAACGCCGCTGGCCAATGGGCGAGCGGCGTTTTCTTAAGGGGTAGTGCATTAATGTGCAGTTACTGAATTTGCGCCAATCTCGCTTTAGCCCGCTCGCCGGCCTTACCTCCACCAGCGGCTACCTGTTCAAAATAGCTGCGGGCGGTATTTTTATCGCCTTTGGCCAGCGCTATTTCACCGAGTTCTTCACTGGCTTCTTGAGTAGGTAATAAACGCTGGCTGGCTACTAAATCGCGTGCTGCATTGGTGGTGTTGCCTAACTTTTTGTACGCCATGCCGCGATAAATATAGGGGCGAAAGAAATTGGGGTTGGTTGTAATGGCTTTATCTAGTGCGGGAATGGCTTCTTTATTGCGATCAGTCTGCAATAAGAGCTGGCCTTTTAATTCCCAGAAGAGGGCTTCTTTAGGTTGCTTTTGAATGGAGCCATTGACCAAGGTTAGCGCCTTATCATACTGGCTGGATTTGGCCGCTTTCATTGCATCTTGGTAGCTGAGGTAAGCATCTTGATCGTGTTTAAGTTGTGCTAAAGCACGCTGGAAAGCCTCTTTATTGCGCGCGCCGCCTTTGGGGTATGTAGCAATTTCTGCACGGTTAGCTGCTACGCGGTCGCGCGAGGGCGGGTGGCTGGCAAATAAACCCTCAAGCCAATTAGGCTCTTTTTTATCGAACATACGCACAAACAATTCCTGTAGTTCTACCGCCGCCTGTGGGTCGTAACCGGCTTTCACCATGTACTTAATACCGTACTTATCGGATTCTAGCTCGTGATCGCGTGAATACTTGGAGTTCCACGCATTAGCACCTACGGCTAATGCGCCTACGGCCAGAATGCCGTATTCCGGTTTTTTGTTGGCAATTGCCGCGCCTGCTAATAGAGCACCTGCACCGACAACCATTTGTTGAGTTTTAGCGCTGGCACTGTGGCGTGCGGCGGCGTGAACAATCTCGTGGCCGAGCACAGCCGCCAGTTGTGCTTCATCGTCTAATTGCACTAAGAGCCCACGGTTAATAGCCAATTTGCCACCGGGTAGCGCCCATGCGTTGGGGGTGTCGTTATTTAAGACGACAAATTCATAGGGCAGCTTAGGGCCATCGACTACACTGGCAATTTTTTTACCCACCTGATTCACGTAAGCCGTTAAACCGGGGTCAACCACATACTTGCCGCCTTGAGATTGCTGGCTGGGGCCGTAGTTTTGTTGGCCGGTAAAAATATCCTGCTGCACAGAATCAATGATCATTTCTTTCTTGCCGGTAACTGGGTTTACGGCACAGCCAGTGAGGCTTGCGGCTACTAAGGCGCAGGTCAATAAGCGTATGAGGTGTTTCATGGTTCCTCCAATATTGAATAGGTATCTCAGATATAATGCCACACAAATACCGCTTAACTAAGCTACCTAGCACACTAACGTGCGTACGAGACCCAAGAAATGAAAGCCTTACAAGTGATAGAACTCTTTGCCGGGTTAGGCGCAAACGGCCAACCGATTGTAGAAAAAATGCACGTGCGCGAGTTAGAAAACGGCCACATGCAATTAGTGAAATCCCCCGCGTTTATTAAAGGCTTGGCGAGTGGCGATGTCATTCGTTGCGATGTACCCAATCAAGAATTTGAAATTGTGCAGCGCAGCGGCAATTTGAATGTACGCGTTTTTAGCCGCGATGACATTGCCCCGCTGGCCGATGCGATTACGCCTGAAATTGAAAAACTCGGCGGTGATCTGGATATAGAAACGCCGCGTATGTTGGTTTACTCCATTCATGTGAGCTGCGGTTTCAGCGTGGTAGAAGATTTGCTCAATCAACACCTCGGCAAAGATGGTCGCAGTGCTTGGATGTACGGCAATGTTTACGACCCCATCGACGGCCAAACGCCTTTAAATTGGTGGCAGGAAATTTTAAAGCCGGAATAATTCTTTGTGTTCTCACTCTCAATTGAAATCTGTTTATGCTGTTATTGATCTCCCCTGCGAAAACCCTCGATCTTGAAACGCCTGCGCCTACTACCGAATTCACGCAGGCGGATTTTCTTAAAGAATCCAAACAACTGATCAGCGAATTGCGCGTGCTCGCGCCGCACGATATTTCGCAGCTCATGAGCATTAGCGACAAGTTGGGTACGCTTAATTTTGATCGCTTCGCCAGTTGGAGAACGCCATTTAAACCGAGTAATGCCAAGCAAGCGCTGTTTGCGTTTCAAGGCGATGTGTACACGGGCATGCGGGCCGAAACCTTTTCGCCAGAAGATATTGAGTTCGCTCAGCAGCATTTACGCATTCTTTCTGGGCTCTATGGTCTATTGCGCCCGCTGGATTTAATGCAAGCTTATCGTTTAGAAATGGGCACCAACTTTGCCAATTCGCGCGGTAAAAATCTCTATGAGTTTTGGGGCGATAGCATTACCAAGGCGATAAACAAACAGCTTGCAGCATTGAACAGCTCGGTGGTGATTAATCTCGCCTCTAATGAATATTTCAGCGCGGTAAAACCCAAGTTGCTCAAGGCCGAGATTATTACACCCATCTTTAAAGATAAGAAAAATGGCC
>SXGR01450833.1_pt1 | contig 13298 bp, 13 predicted proteins | sample 3174711 | NCBI WGS metagenome assembly SXGR01 (sample SAMN11356860, study PRJNA531348) | freshwater metagenome | isolation source: freshwater sample F1-60 | place: China: Fuxian Lake, Yuxi | collected 2017-12-25
CACTGATAACCCAGATGGATTTGGTAAATTAGCTGATAAAACTGCACGTAAAGTAATTAAAGAAAAGATGCGTGAAGCAAAAGATCTTGAGGTAGTAACTGAGTTTTCTGGCTCAGTTGGTGATGTAATCAGTGGTGTTGTGCAACAAGGCCGAGATGCTGAAATTATTTATGTAAATCTAGGTAGAGTTGAAGGAAAAGTTCCATTAGCCGAACAGGTAAAAGGTGAAGTTTTTAAACATGGCGATCGCATTAAGTGTTTTGTCGTAGATGTAAAGCAAGGTGAGAAGGGTCCAGAGGTAACTCTCTCTAGATCACACCCGGCATTTGTGAAGATGTTATTTGCACTCGAGGTGCCAGAGATTAAAGATCGAGTGGTAGATATTGTTGGCATAGCCCGCGAGGCTGGAGCTCGCACCAAGTTGTCAGTCAGAACTCATCGCGCAGGTGTTTCACCAAAGGGTGCGTTAATTGGTCCACAAGGATCAAGAGCTCAAAATGTGATGAATGAATTAAATGGGGAAAAAATTGACATTATTGATTACTCCGATGATCCAGCAACTTATGTCGCAAATGCATTAGCGCCCGCAAAGGTCAGTTCAGTTGAGATTGTTGATCTAGAGAGTAAATCTGCCAAAGTAATTGTGCCAGATTATCAACTCTCCCTGGCGATCGGTAAAGATGGTCAAAATGCCAGATTAGCCGCACGCCTTACGCAATGGCGGATTGATATCCATCCAGATAATCCAGTGGTGCAAATTAAGGCGGAAAATTCACCTGCTGAGCCAACCATTTCACCTACTGAAGGGGCTTAGGGTAGAGTTTAGATGTCTAAGAAAAAGCTGCGGCAGCGAAGTTGTATCGCATGTCGAAGACTTGAAAATTGGACAGATTTAATTCGCACGGTGTTGGTCAATCAGCAGGTTAAAGTTGACCTTAACCATCGAATGCCAGGTCGGGGAGCATGGCTTCACCGAAATTGCATTCAGATGGCAGTTGAGCGAAAGGCTTTTAATAGATCCTTCAATATTGAAGGTGAAATAAAGGTAGATGAGTTAGAAGATTACTTAAAGAATTTAAGTGATTATTAACAGTACGGAGCGAGCGAGAATGACACTCTAATGAGCACTACAAGATTATGAGTAGGTCAATTTAGGCTCGAGAAAAAAAATAAACTCGGGCCAGGAGATGGAGAAGTGTGGCCAAGGTCCGCGTTTATGAGTTAGCTAAAGAGTTAGGGCTAGAAAGTAAAGAGCTGCTAGCTAAGCTACAAGAGGTCGGCGAGTTTGTTCGCAGCGCCTCATCAACTGTGGAAGCACCAGTTGTGCGCAAGTTGATGGATAAGTTTCCCGATTTAGTTCCGGCTGAAGTAGCGCCAAAAGCAAAAAAAGCTCCTGCCAAAAAAGCAGCTTCTAAGCAAACGGTAAAGGTGGAGGATTTACCACCTGAGCTACAACAAATGATTGAGGATGTCACACCAACCACACCAGCTGCGCGCCCAGTAACACCACCTGCTGCTGCGCAACGAGTTGGCAATAATCCATTTTCAACAACACCAACACCACCAACATCACCAAATGCTTTGCCACGTCCGCCAAGAGCGGGTAATAATCCATTTAGCTCAGGTGGCGGACCAAGACCACCGGCTAGACCAATTAGACCAGGAGAGAGTGGTAGGAGTGGCGATAAATTAAAACCAGGTCAACGCCCACCAATGTCAGGTGCTCGCCCTGGATCAGTTCGTCCAGGATTTGCAGCTCGGCCGGCACAAAGTAATCCACGCACCGGTTCTGGTGCACCAACAAATAGACCAGTTAACTCTTCATCACCATATCGCACACCATCTACCTCACCATCTGGTGCACCATTTGGTGGCAAAGGTGGCGGCCGACCACCGCAACGTGGTGGCGCAGCTGGAGCCTTTGGTAAAGGTGGAAAAGGAAAAAGTAAAGGTCGCGGACAAAAGAGTAAAAAAGAAAGACGTGAAGATTTTGAAAATCTACCAGCACCACAATTAGGTGGCGCGGTAGTACCACGTGGTGATGGTAAGACTGTGGTGCGCATGCGCAGGGGTGCGACTTTGATGGACTTCGCTGAGAAAATTAAGGCAGATCCAGCCGCATTAGTTTCAGCTCTTTTTCACTTAGGTGAAATGGTTACGGCAACTCAATCAGTTGATGAGGACACATTTACGCTCCTGGGCGCAGAGCTGGGCTTTGTTATTCAAATTGTAAGTCCAGAGGATGAAGACCGAGAGTTACTAGAAGAGTTTGATATTAACTTAGAGCAAGAGTTAGCGCAGATTGATCCAGAGGATTTGGTTGTGCGCTCGCCAATTGTGACGGTAATGGGTCACGTAGATCATGGTAAAACTCGATTATTGGATGCGATTCGATCAACTGAGGTTATTAAATCTGAAGCTGGTGGAATTACTCAGCACATTGGTGCATACCAAATTCATCATGACCATAACGGTACTAACCGAGCAATTACATTTATCGATACACCAGGCCATGAGGCGTTTACAGCTATGCGTGCTCGAGGTGCAAAAGTTACTGATATTGCTGTTTTGGTAGTAGCAGCTGATGATGGAGTTATGCCACAGACTATTGAGGCATTAAATCACGCACAAGCTGCTGATGTTCCAATTGTGGTTGCAGTTAATAAGATCGATAAAGAAGGGGCGAACCCAGACAAGATTCGCCAACAATTAACTGAGTACAACTTGATCGCAGAGGAGTATGGCGGTCAAACAATGTTTGTTAATGTCTCAGCATTATCTAATAAAGGTATTGATGAGTTAATTGATGCAATTTTACTTACTGCAGATGCAGCAATTGATCTGCGTGCTGTGGCAGATGGAATTGCACGTGGTGTGGCAATTGAAGCAAACTTAGATAAAGGACGTGGTCCGGTTGCAACTGTTTTAGTGCAGCGCGGAACATTACATGTGGGTGATGCAATTGTTGCCGGCGGTGCGTATGGCCGCGTGCGAGCTATGTTAGATGAACACGGTGAAGCAGTTGAGGTAGCAGGTCCATCAAGACCAGTACAGGTCTTAGGCTTTACTTCAGTTCCAAGTGCTGGTGATTCATTTATGGTTGCAGAAGATGACCGAACCGCCAGACAAATTGCAGAAAAGCGACAATTAGCTTCACGTAATGCTTCTTTAGCTAAGGCACGCAAGAAGGTCTCACTTGAAGATTTCCTAGAACAATCTAAGGTGAGTACTTTGAATTTAATTCTTAAGGGAGATGTTTCTGGTTCTGTTGAAGCATTAGAGGATGCATTAGTTCAATTAGATGTTGGAACAGAGGTTGACTTAAGAGTTATTCACCGTGGCGTTGGTGCCATTACAAAAAATGATGTCACTTTGGCATCTGCCTCAACTGCAGTAATTATTGGTTTCAATGTTAAGCCTGAACCTCAAACTGCCATATTTGCCGAACATGAAGGTGTCGAGGTTAAGTTCTACACCGTTATTTATAAGGCAATCGAAGATATTGAAGCCTCTCTTAAGGGACTACTTAAGCCAGAGTTTGAAGAAGCAGTTCTTGGTAATGCAGAAATTAGAGACATCTTTAAATCTAGCAAGTTCGGAAATATTGCCGGATGTATCGTCTCTGATGGAAATATTAGAAGAAATGCCAAGGTACGAACTATGCGTGCTGGTGTAGTAATTGGTGAGAACCTAAGCATTGAATCTTTACGTCGATTTAAAGATGATGCCACAGAGGTGCGTGAAGGATTTGAGTGCGGAATTGGACTTGGATCTTTTAAAGACTTGCAGGTAGGAGATGTAATTCAAGCTTACGAAATTCGTGAGAAAAAGAGAGCCTAGTCATGCCAAGTAAACGTCCGTTGCAGGTTGCTGATCGAATTAAAGAATTGATCGCGAACACTCTTGAGTCAAGAGTAAAAGATCCAAGGCTTGGATTTATTACTATTACAGATGTTCGTGTAACTGGCGATCTACAGCAAGCTTCAATTTTTTACACTGTTCTTGGTGATAATGCAGCCCGCGAATCAACAGCTGCAGCATTAAACAGCGCAAAGGGAATGCTCAGATCAGAGGTTGGTAGATCTCTTGGTTTAAGAATTACACCTTCACTAGAATTCTTTTTAGATGGCATGGCTGAATCTGCATCTGCCATGAATGATTTAATTGAGCAAATGCATAAAGCAGATGCAGAAGTAGCTAAGTTACGAGCAGGCGCTAAGCCTGTTGCTGAAAACCCATATAAAAATCACGACCAAGGGTGATGTAATGGATGGCTTTTTATTAATTGATAAAGCCGGTGAAATGACTAGCCATGATGTGGTGGCGATTGCTAGAAAAAAACTGAATACTAGAAAAATTGGTCATGCTGGCACCTTAGATCCAATGGCTACTGGAGTTTTGGTTCTAGGAGTTGGAATTGCTACTCGATTGCTGCCATATATTACCGATGGTAAAAAATCATACGAGGCAACAATTTTGCTTGGTAGTGCAACACATACCGATGATAAAGAGGGTAATGTAACTTTTACTGTAAAAGATGATGTAATTAAAGCGATTAGTAACGAAATTATTTTAAGCGAGCTAGAAAAATTTAAGGGAAAAATAAAGCAAAAGCCAAGTGCTGTTTCTGCGATTAAAATCGATGGCAAGTCAGCTCATGCCAGAGTTAGGGCTGGCGAGAATATTGATATTCCAGAACGCGATGTTGTAATTGATGAAATTTCGGTCAATGAAATCAGGCATAAGCACCCAAGTATTCAGGTGGATATCTCAGTAACCTGTTCAGCTGGCACCTATATTCGGGCCATCGCAAGAGATTTAGGAAATGCTTTAAATTGTGGCGGACATTTAATAGCGCTCAGGCGAACTTTAGTTTCGCCATTTTTGCTTGATCAATGTAAGTCAATTAATGACGCACAACTAATCCCGATAGCTGATGTGGTTGATAAAATTTTTCCAGTCCGGACAATAAATTCAGCTGAAAAAAGAGAAATTCTATTTGGTAGAAGTATTGATCAAAGTTCAGAGCAAGGAGTTATGGCTGCAATTGATAATGACAAGCAGTTTGTCGCTCTTTTGGAGAATAAAACCATAAACGCAAATATTGTGGCCTCACCAATTTTAGTCAATGGTACGGGTGAGAAATGAATTGTGAAATAATATGAGTATGAAAAAGGTTGTTGCAATTGGGATATTTGATGGTGTGCACGCTGGGCATCAGCAGATTATTTCAGCGGCCAAACACCATGGAGAAGTAACGGTGATTACTTTTGATCCCCATCCAACCTCAGTTATTGCGCCAGAGCGAACTCCAACACAGCTTGTCAGTTTAAAAGATCGGAGCTTGCTACTTAAAAAAGCCGGTGCAAATTCTGTTGAGGTTATAACCTTTAACAAGGATTTCGCATCTCTATCTCCGGATCAATTTATTGAGGACGTATTAATTGGTAGATTTTCTGCAGAGCATGTTGTTGTTGGTGAGAACTTTAATTTTGGCTTTAAAGCCCAAGGCACTCCAAAGTATTTATCTGAGGTTGGACCAAAGTATGGTTTTGGAGTTTCAATTATTAAGCTTCAAGAAGATCGTGGTTCAACAATTTCCTCATCGCGAATTAGAAACTTGATTATTGATGGTGAAATCGAGCGGGCAAATGAGCTGTTAACTAGAAACTTCTTTTTGAAGGGTCCAGTTATCCATGGTGAAAAACGAGGACGTGAAATTGGATACCCAACTGCAAACATTGGCTTAACTAGCTTAGCAACAATTCCTGCTGATGGGGTTTACGCTGGCTGGTTAAGTGTTGGAAACTTTAAATGGCAGGCAGCAATTTCAATTGGAACCAATCCAACTTTTCCCGGAGTTAGAGGTCGGCAAGTTGAAGCATATGCAATTGATCAAGTCGGTTTAGATTTGTATGATCAAGAAGGAACGATTGAGTTTGGTTATCGACTACGTGATACCTTGAAATTTGACGGATTAGAACCACTTCTAGCGCAAATGAAAAAAGATTGCGATCAGGCTAGAGATTTAACTAGTAAATAACGCTCAAATTTGAGCCGATTTTTAGTATCAAGTACTGCGCTGGTAATCTTGGCCTACTAAAGCGAGAAAGTGCGCCTTCGTGAGTAACACCGAGGCCCTCGTGACAGACAGAAGGAGCAATACAAATGGCATTAACGCCACAAGCTAAAAAGGAAATAATTAGTAAGTACGGCTCATCTGCAACTGACACAGGTAGCCCAGAGGCTCAGGTAGCACTTTTATCAAAGCGTATTGATGAGATAACTGCACATTTGCAGACAAATAATAAGGATCATCACAACCGTCGTGGTTTGTTATTGATGGTCGGTAAGCGTCGTCGGATTTTGCAATACCTCGCCAAGACAGACATTGAGCGCTATAGAGCGATTATCGAAAAGCTCGATCTTCGCAGATAAATAAAATCAGCAAAAAACTTTATCGTTAAGAGTTTTGGTCCTCGGTAGTGGTTTCCGGAAAACGATTTTCCGTGAACTTCGATCGAAGATCCATTCTCTTTGTATAAAGTGTTGAGAAATGGAGATGACCCATGGAGGGTCAAGATGTTAAATCAGCCGTTGCAAAAATAGATAACGGTAAATTTGGAAAGCGGGAGATCCGCTTTGAAACTGGCCGACTTGCTCGGCAAGCAGCAGGAACCGCTGTTGTGTACTTAGATGATGACAGCATGTTGCTATCTGCAACTACTGCTTCAAAAAATCCGAAAGATCAATTTGATTTCTTTCCACTAACCGTAGATGTAGAAGAGAGAATGTATGCTGCCGGGAAAATACCTGGCTCTTTTTTCCGTCGTGAAGGACGTCCATCTGAGGATGCAATTCTTACCTGTCGACTAATCGATCGACCACTACGCCCGTCCTTTATTAAGGGTCTGCGTAATGAAATACAGATTGTTGTAACAGTTATGGCATTAAATCCTGATCACATGTATGACGTGATCGCGATTAACGCTGCATCTATGTCAACACAATTAGCTGGACTTCCTTTTTCAGGACCAATTGGTGGCGTTCGCGTTGCACTAATTGAGGGCCAATGGGTTGCTTTTCCAAATCACTCTGATTTAGAAAAAGCAGTATTTGATATGGTGGTCGCTGGTCGCATCTCAGATAATGATGTCGCAATTTTGATGGTTGAAGCCGAAGCAACAGTAAAGACAATTGAATTGATTAAGGGTGGCGCAACTGTGCCAACTGAGGAAATTGTCGGTCAAGGACTTGAGGCAGCTAAGCCATTTATTAAGATTCTTTGCGAAGCGCAAATTAAATTGGCAAAGCAAGCCGCAAAGCCAACTGGTGAATTTCCAGTATTCCTTGATTACCAAGAGGATATCTATGCAGTTGTTGAAAAGTCTGCAAAAGATGACCTAGCTAAGGCTTTAACAATTGCTGGTAAGCAGGAGCGCGAGACAAAGCTAAGTGAGATCAATAGCGCTATTACAGAAAAACTAACTGTTGATTTTCCAGAAAGAGTTAAGGAAATATCTGCAGCACTTCGCTCAGTCACTAAGAAATTAGTAAGACAAAGAGTATTACGAGAGAAGATTCGTATCGATGGCCGTGGTCTACGAGATATTCGTGCGCTAACAGCTGAAGTTGAGGTAATTCCTCGAGTTCATGGATCTGCAATATTTGAAAGAGGCGAAACTCAAATTTTGGGAATCACAACTTTGAATATGTTAAAGATGGAGCAACAGTTAGATACGCTCTCACCTGAAGATCACAAGCGGTATATGCATAATTACAACTTCCCACCGTATTCAGTTGGTGAAACAGGAAGAGTTGGCTCACCAAAGCGTCGTGAAATTGGACATGGAGCTCTTGCAGAGCGCGCGCTAGTTCCAGTTTTACCAACACGCGAAGAGTTTCCATATGCAATTCGCCAAGTTTCTGAAGCATTAGGTTCAAATGGATCAACTTCAATGGGTTCAGTTTGTGCTTCAACAATGTCACTGCTTAATGCCGGTGTTCCACTTAAAGCTCCAGTTGCAGGAATTGCAATGGGTCTAATCTCAGATGAGGTAGATGGAAAAACTGAGTATGTAGCACTAACTGATATTCTGGGTGCAGAAGATGCATTCGGAGATATGGATTTCAAAGTTGCAGGAACTAAAGAGTTTGTGACTGCACTTCAACTTGATACTAAGTTAGACGGAATTCCAGCATCAGTACTTGCTGCGGCTCTTTTACAAGCTAAAGAAGCACGCCTAGCAATTTTAGATGTAATGAATCAAGCAATTTCAGTTCCAGATGAGATGTCATTACTTGCTCCAAGAATTATTTCAATAAAGGTGCCAGTCGACATGATTGGTGCAGTTATTGGTCCTAAGGGCAAAATGATAAATCAGATTCAGGATGAAACTGGCGCTGATATCACAATTGAAGATGATGGAACTATTTATATCGGCGCTACCGAAGGTTCTGCCGCTGAGGCTGCAAAGGCACAAATCAATGCAATTGCTAATCCAGTTCAATTATCTGTTGGCGATAAGTTCAATGGTTCGGTTGTTAAGTTAGCCACTTTTGGTGCTTTCGTGAATCTTGCTCCAGGTAAAGATGGCTTGCTACACATCTCGCAAATTCGCAAGATGCATGGTGGAAAGCGAATTGAAAACCTTGAAGAAGTAATGAAGGTTGGCGAGAAGATTGAAGTTGTAATTAATGAGATAGATCCAAAGGGTAAATACTCATTAGTTCCAGCAAATCTTCCAGAAGAAGCTAAGTCAGAGTAATTTGGCTAGAACAGTCTTGCCAAGTGGCTTACGAATAGTCACTGAGGAAGAACAATCTGTTCGCTCAGCAGCTTTTGGTATTTGGGTCAATGTTGGCTCCCGTGATGAATCAAATTCAACCGCGGGAGCTTCACACTTTCTAGAGCATTTATTGTTTAAAGGAACCAAGAAGAGAACTTCGCTAGATATCTCATCATCAATTGAAGCAGTTGGCGGAGAGACTAATGCATTTACTTCTAAGGAATACACCTGCTTTTATGCTCGTGTAATTGATAAGCATCTACCACTAGCAGTTGATGTAATAAGTGACCTAATTACCTCATCCGTAGTCAAAAAGGAGGATGTTGATGCAGAGCGTAAGGTAGTGCTAGAAGAAATTGCTATGCGTGATGATGATCCAAGCGACTTAATACATGATTTATTTCTAGAAAAATACTACGGCGATACACCACTTGGCCGACCAATCCTAGGGACTGTACAGTCTATAAAAGGTATGAGTAGGGATACTGTTTTTAACTATTATCAAAATAGATATAAGCCAGAAGATTTAGTTGTAGCTGTTGCTGGAAATATTAAGCATAGAAAAGTAGTAGATATGGTTGAAAACGCTTTAAGCAAGGATGGATTTTTAGATCAATCAAAAACCGATTATAAATTGAGAAAAACAGCCAATGTTAAGGTTTCAGGAAAGGGTAAAGTTACCTTGCTTAACAAAAAGACCGAACAGGCACACATTATTTACGGTGTCCCAGGTGTAGCAAGGGATGATAAGTCAAGGTTTGCATTAAGTATTTTATCCTCAGCAATAGGAGGAGGAATGTCATCAAGATTATTCCAAGAAATTCGAGAAAAGCGTGGGTTGGCATATTCAACCTATGCATACAGTCAACAATTTGCCGGAAGCGGCGTTCTATCTTTCTATGTTGGTTGTAAGCCTAGTAAGGCTGAAGAATCAGTAAAAGTAATTCAATCAATACTTTTTGATATTGCCGAGAATGGTTTAACTCTGGAAGAGATTGATAGGGCAAAGGGATCAGTCTCAGGCGCCTTGGTGCTAAGTCAGGAAGATACTGGCTCCCGTATGACTAGAATTGGTAAAAGTGAACTGGTGTATGGCCAAGTTTTAAGTTTTGATGAGATTTTGAGTGAGATTGCAAACGTAACACCTGAACAAATCAGGGAAATTGCCCGCAAAACCCTACCTACATCTCCTACGCTTGCGGTAGTGGGACCATTCACGTCAAGAAGTAAATTTGAAAGGTTAATAAAATGAAGGTTGCAGTGCTTGGTGCCAAAGGCAGAATGGGCACAGAGGCGGTCGCAGCTATTAATGCTGCCAGCGATTTAACTTTAAGTACTGCCTTAGATCTTGGCGATTCATTAGAGCAATTGACTAAAACTGGCACTGAAGTTGTCGTTGACTTTACAACTCCTGATTCTGTCATGAAAAATTTAGAGTTTGCAATTATAAATAATATTCATGTAGTTGTTGGTACTACAGGTTTTGATGAGGTGAAATTAAATAAACTAAGAGATCTGCTTAACAAGCATCCAAAAGTTGGTGCACTAATTGCTCCTAATTTCGGTTTAGGAGCTGTCTTAATGATGCAATTTTCCAAAACTGCTGCTAAGTATTTTGAAAGCGCAGAAATTGTTGAAATGCACCATGCACATAAGGTTGATGCACCATCAGGAACTGCGATCAGAACTGCTGAATTAATCTCAACTGCGCGTAAAGAAAATAGTAAAGGGCCTATGCCTGATGCAACAAAAAGCTCACTCGCTGGTGCCAGGGGTGCGATAGTGGGCGATGTACCTGTCCATTCAATTAGAGCTCACGGATATGTTGCACATCAAGAGGTAGTTTTTTCAGATTTAGGTGAGACTTTAAGTATTAGACATGATTCAATTAATAGATCTGGCTTTATGCCAGGGGTGTTAATTGGCGTAAGAAATGTCGCAAAGTATCCCGGCTTAACAGTTGGGTTAGAAAACTATATGGAGGCAATCAAATGAGCGAGATAACAATGTATGGTGCTGAATGGTGTAAGGATTGCCGTAGATCTAAGAAATTCTTAGATTCAAATAATGTTAAATATAATTATATCGATGTCGAAGCGGATGCAAGTGCTTCTGACAAAGTCATCGAAATTAATGGCGGAATGCGTTCTATTCCAGTTATTTTATTTTCGGACGGAACTCATCTAACAGAGCCATCTGATGCTGCGTTGAAAGAAAAACTAGAAGCTTTAAAAGTTCTTTAGAATAAATTGTAAACCGCTGCAGATGAAATGGCTGCAGTGAGTACAACTACTGGAAAAGAAGCTTTTAGTTTTAGGGCAATTAGCGCAACACCAACCCCTACTAATCGCTGATCTATTACTAGCTCCTGCTTGTTGGCAAAGGTTTGGACTCCAATTAATGCACTTAGTAAAACTATAGGAACTAAGGTATTTATATTTTTAATTCTAGGTTTATTAAGCCACCTCTCTGGGACACTATGTCCAATATATTTATTTAAAAATGCAGTAATGCTTGATCCAATTACAGCTATCCATATTGAACTCATTTTTTCCACCCAAAAATAACGGCTAGTAAGACAGTTGTAATAATTGGAATTCCTGCTGGAGTTATTGGTGTTAACAAAAGCGCCAGAATAATTGCGCAACCAGATATCAAAAAAAGCCGCTTATCTTCAAGCCGCGGCCAAACAAGTCCACAGAAAGCCGCAGGTACGGCTGCATCCAAACCCCATACAGATGGATCACCAATAGCACTAGCGCCGAGCGCACCGAGAAATGTAAATAGATTCCAAAAGATATAAACGCCAAATCCTGTTAAATAGAATGCTCGTTTTCGATCGGAATCATTTGACTGAAGTGTTGATACAGCAGTTGACTCATCAATTGTTATTTGAGAGGCAATAATTCTTTTCAAACCTGTAACTTTTAAAATTGGGGCTAGCTGTAAACCATATAAAGCGTTTCTAAAACCTAATAATGTTGCAGTTGCAATTGCACTCACTGCAGAACCACCTGCGCCCATTATGCCAACAACTGCGAATTGAGAAGCTCCAGAGAATAGAAGTAGGGACAACAGGCAGGTTTGCAGAATCGAAAATCCAGCGGTAATGCCAGCGGCACCAAAGGCTGCACCGTATAGACCTACGGTAAAAGCAACGCTTAGGGATGTTCGCTCCACAGCATCATTTCTTGGTTTAATTGACACGCCGACACTTTAATCCAGCTAATCATCAATCACCAAAGATAGGGTCGCGCACATGAGCGATGAGATAGTTTTTCGGGATGATATGTCGGTTGAACTAGTGAAATCTAGTGCAAGTGACGCCGATGTTATTTGGGCAGCAAGGGTGTCAACCGCAGGAGATAAGTCTCTTGAAGATGTAGGCGCTGACGCTACAAAATCTGAAGGTTTAATAAATTATTTAGCACGTGAGCGTCATGGCTCACCATTCGAGCATACTTCAATGACATTCTTTATATCAGCTCCGATATTTGTATTTAGAGAGTTTATGCGACACAGAATTGCTTCCTACAATGAAGAGAGCGGTAGATACCGAGAATTAAAACCTGTTTTCTATATTCCAAGCAAAGAGCGAAAGCTAGTACAGATAGGAAAAGCAGGGGCGTATACATTTGTTGATGGCACAGAAGAACAATTCAAAGTAACAGTTGACGCTATTAAGGAAACTTGCAAACTTGCATATGCAAATTATCAAAAAATGTTGAGTGCAGGGGTAGCACGTGAAGTAGCTCGAGCGGTATTACCGGTGACGCTTTACTCATCAATGTATGTAACTATGAATGCACGCGCCTTAATGAATTTTTTATCGCTCAGAACCGCTAGAGATGGTTCACATTTTCCATCCTATCCTCAACGTGAGATTGAGATGGTTGCCGAGAAAATGGAAGCAGAGTTCGCTAAATTAATGCCTATAACATACGGAGCATTTCAAAAATCTGGTCGCATAGCACCATAGATAAGCGGTAGCCTTAGACCATGCAGATCACGCCACCATTTGGCCGGCTAATTACCGCGATGGTTACACCATTTACAAAAAGTGGTGAAATTGACTGGACTGGATTAGAAAAAATTGCAGCTCACCTAGTTTCTTTAGGTCATGATGGAATTGCAGTAAATGGCACAACAGGTGAGGCTCCAACCACATCAGATGAAGAAAAAGACCAAATCATTAAAACAGTTCGCAAGGTTGTTGGCGATAAAATTAAAATTGTTGCGGGAGCAGGTAATAATGAAACTTCGCACTCTGTTGAGCAAGCACAACGTGCAGCTAAAGCAGGGGCAGATGGTTTATTAGTTGTAACTCCTTACTACAACAAACCACCTCAAGCAGGAATTGAAGCACATTTTAAAGCAATGGCTAATGCCACAGATTTACCAATAATGATATATGACATTCCAGGACGAACCGGAATAGAAATAGAATCAGATACGATTGTTAGATTAGCTGAGCATAAAAATATTGCTGCACTAAAAGATGCTAAAGGA
>SXGR01306909.1_pt1 | contig 13296 bp, 25 predicted proteins | sample 3174711 | NCBI WGS metagenome assembly SXGR01 (sample SAMN11356860, study PRJNA531348) | freshwater metagenome | isolation source: freshwater sample F1-60 | place: China: Fuxian Lake, Yuxi | collected 2017-12-25
CGGCGATGCGCGGGATGGGAGCATTCCAGCAATCGGAGAACAGCGCGGCACCCTGCTCCAATTCGGCCCACATATCGGACAAGGTTCGACCGCGCGGCGGCGCGGTCAGCCAGCGCACGCCCGAATTGCAGAGGCGCGTGCATGGCGGATGCAGCACGGCGAGCAGGTCCCAGCCATCGCCCAGCAGCGTTCGGACGTCGCAGACGATATGCCGGTTGCTGCCATCCTCGGCGGGCAACAGGTCACACGACCACGCATCATGACCGCGCGCGGCGAACGCGCGCCGTACCGCGCCCGACGTCTCGCAACCGATAAGACACCGCAGCGGCCGAATGGTCATAGTGACAACTCTGCCGACCTGGTCGCCTGCTCGACGCGCCGACAGGCTACGTCGAACCAGCGCGAGTCTTTCTCGATGCCGGCGAACCGACGGCCGGCCTTGAGCGCGGCAACGCCGGTCGTGCCCGAGCCCATGAACGGGTCAAACACGAGCTCGCCGGGCTGGCTCGACTGCTCGATATAGTGGCGGCAGAGCGCGACCGATTTTTCGGTCGGATGCTTGGACTCGTCGACCTGCGGCGCGCGCAGCGATTGCTTGGCGGACGGGTCGTTGATGGTGCGCGCGACGCCGGCGAAGAAATAGCCGACGAATTCGAGGTTTTTCATGTACCAGCGATTCGGCGTCGCGGTGACCTTGTCCCACACGAGCAAATTGTGCTGCCGCAGCCCGGCCGCGTGCGCCGCGTTGAGCATGGCGCGAACGTTTTTGTCGTTGGCGAAAACATAGACGTCACCCGGCCCGTCGGGCGACCGCGGCACGGCGCGAGCAATGACGCGCAGAATTTCCGGCCAGCCAATGTCGCAGAGCACCGGCGCGCCCTGGTTGTTATAATCGTCCATCCATCCGCCCGAGGGCCCGCTGCCGTTCTTTCCGCCGCTGGTCAGCAGATAGGGCGGGTCGCTGACGACCAGGTCGGCGCGTTCGACCTCAATCTCGCGACAGTCGCCGAGATAGAGCGTCGCCGCGCCGATGACCTCGACCCGCGGGCTCATTGGCGCGCCTCTGACGGCGCGTTGTCGAACAGGGTCGGCGACGGCATACGCGCGCAGGCCGTCGGGTTGATCCAAAGAACCTCGACGCGGGCGAGCGCGCCGTCGGCGTGCGTCGCCCGCTCGACCCGCCGCCAGTCGGCGAGTGCGTCGTCATAGAGCGGATGCGCATAGCCCGACAGCACGACAGAGCCCTTGAGCGTGCGCAGGAACGCCAACAGCGCGACGTGCTCGTCGTCGTTCATTTCGTGGCGGTAATGCCGCTGCGCGTCGTTGCGGCCGCGCGTCGACCAGATATAGGGCGGGTCGACATAGTGCACCGTATCGAGGCCATCGTGCCGCGCCATGACCTCGACCGCCGGCCTGTTTTCGATGACCACGCCGCGCAGCCGCTCGATACAGGCGAGCAGAGCCTCGGGATAGTGCGCCCAATCGAACGCCGGCGTCGTGCCGGCGCGCGTCGTGTTGCTGCGAAAGCCGGTCGACCGCTTGGCGTGCGCGTTCGACCCGAATCCCATGAACGACAGAACGACCAGGCGGCGCGCGCGCTCGACCTGGTCGTCGGCGTCGTCATAGGACGCGACGAATTCCTCGCGCGCGAACGGCGTCAACGCGAGCTGTCGGACCAGGCGCGCCGACAAGGTGTCGTCGCGGAGCACCCGGAACAGATTGACGACCTCGACGTCGAGGTCGTTATAAACCTCGGCATAGGAACGCGGCTTGCGCAGCAGCACCGACCCGCCGCCGCCGAACGCCTCGACATAGGTCCGATGCGGCGGCAGATACTCGTTAATGAACGGCGCGAGGCGCCATTTGCCGCCGAACCAGCGCACGACCGGCCGCGTCGGCGCCGGCGACTGAGTGGGCACGTCGTCGCGCGGGCTCATGCGCTCAATTCCCAACGGAATTTTGCTTGCCCGACGACCGGCTGCCAGGCGCGGCCCGGCCTGTTCTGCCATTGGCCCGGCTTGTTCGGCTTGAGCTCGGCGACGACCTTGAACCCGGCGCCGCGCAGCGATGCCCCCGACTCCGACTGCAGCGTGTAGGTAATCAGCTTGCGGCCGCCCATCGCCCGCCAGGCGCGCCACGCGCAGCCATAGAGGAACGAGCAGACGTTCGCGCCGATGCCGCGCGGCACACAGAGCCGCGTGACCTCGACGGTAAATCCGTCGTTTAACGGGATGGCGACCGGCCGGCTGACGATCACCACGCCGACGAGCTTGACGCCGTCGCTCGCGCCGACGGCGAACCGATAGCCCGGCACCGCCTTGTTGTGCTCATGGAACGACTCGACAAAGGCGTTCGCCTCGTCGCGGGTCATCGGCACGGGCTGCAACCTGGTTGCGCGTCCCGTCACAACCTCGGCCCGCCGAACAACAGCACGCCGACGACGATCGTGAGCGCGATTGCGCCGGCGGCGGCGAGCATGCCGGCGCCGATGCCGTGCGTCGGGTCGGGCGGCGGATAGAACGGCGTCATCGCGAGGCACGCAGCAGCATGAGCCGGTCGAGCACCCGGCCGACCCGCTGCCAGTAATCCTCGGCGCGCGAGGCGAACGCGAAATGCGCGGCGACCAGAAAGCCGTGATCCTCGGGCAGCGGCTCGATAGCGCCGAGCTCGACGAAACTGTCGGCCAGCCAGGCGAGGCAGGCCTGCGCCTCGGCGCCGGCGCGATCGACCGCCGGCTCGGCGATGGCCTCGGCCGACTTGAGACCCCACACGAGCCGCACGACCTCGACCGCCTGGCCGCCGCGGGTCGAGGCGAATTCGTGCGGGCGGCGCATGACGGTCATTGCACCCCGGCCTTGAGCGCCGGCTCGGCGGCGTGCCGACCGGCCGCGGCCTGCGCGACCAGTTTCGTCGCGAGCCGCTTGTTCGCCTTGAGGGCGGCCGCTGCCTCGTTGAGCGCGCGATTCGCCAGGGCGACCGTCGGGCACGCCGAACAGAGAACCAGCGTCAAGTTGGCAATCAGCGCCCCGCCGATGACGTGCGGCGGGATGCCGTCGCGCAGCATAAGGTCGACCATGAGCGCCGACACCCGCCGGTTTGCATGCTGGTCGACCGGAGATTGTCCGACGAGCTCGACGGGCGCCTCGGCCGCCGGGTTGCCGCCCTCGTTCATTGCGGCACCGCCGACAGGGGCACGCCGCGGGCGTTGGCCGCCAGCGCGACGACCTCGACCTCGGGCATGACCAGGTTGCCGACGACCACGAGCGCCCGGCCCGGCGCGCCGGTGTTCGGCTCGTGCGCCCTGTTCGGCCGTTCGGTCGTCGCCAGGTGGTGAACCAGCCTGACACCGTGCCGGCGCAGGGTATCCTTGGCCTGCTCGACGACCGACGGCGCGACGTGCGAGCTCGTGACCTTCTCGCGCCGCGTGTTCCAGAATTCCGGCGGCGTGCCGGCGCGCGCGGTGATCTTGGGCGCCTTGACCCGGTTCGTCGGCCACGGAGTCCAGTCATAGGGACCGATGCGCACGGCAAACTCGACGCTCCAGCCGTCGTTGCCGTAAAAGCGGCGGTTGCGGGTTTCGATCATCTTGCGCGCGCGCAGGATGCGCAGGTCGTCGCGCACCGTGTTAACGGCCACCTTGTTCAAGTCGGCGAGCGTCGCCTCGCTTGGCATCGGCCGTTTCTCGACGACATGGCGCGTGAGCTCGACCAGGATGCCGGCGCGCCTGGCGTTGGTCTTTGCCGAGGCGATGGCGTTGCGGTCGGCGACGCTCTTGTGCACCTGGCGGCGCGGCGCGACGGGCGCCCCGCTTGCGGTCATCATCATTTGGCGACTCCTCGGTTGAGGCGTTCGCCCGCCAGGAGGGCATGCGCGAGCGCGTGTTGGTCCGCTTTCGACAGCGCGGACAGATTGAGCGACGGCAGGGCGAGCGCGCGCAGCACGAGCAGCGGCACGCGCTCGGCGACCGCGGCGCCCAAGGCGCCGAGTCGCGGATAATGGTTTTTGATGGTCGAGGCCGGCACCTTGGCCGCGGCCTCCAACTCGCCGAGCGTCGGCCGGAAGTTGCCGGCCTCGACCAGGTGCAGGTAAGCCCGCTGCAGCGCCTCGCGCGTCTCGGCGCCCCTGCCGACCCGCGTGTCGTGTTGCGGGTCGAGCACATTGCCGCGGCCGGCGCCGGCGGCGGTCATTTCCACGCCGCGCCGAACAGGTCGCGGCCGCGGTTCCACCACAGATGGCGGGCCGCCTGCGGCAGCATCCCGTAGGGCCGCAGCCCGAGCGGCGGCCCTTCCGGTTTCCAGGTCGACGCGGGAACGAACCGCGCGACCTCGTCGGCGATAATGCGGCGGTCGGCCTCGATGACCTCGTCGGGCATCGGGCCCACGAGGCCGAGCCGGTCATAGATTGCCGCCGCGACCTTGGCCTCGGCGTCGGCGAACGCCGGCAAGCTGCGCTTGAGTGGGCGAATCAGGTCGCCGACATAGGCCTCGGCGGCGTCGTGAACGTGCGCCCACTTCGCCTGCAGCGGCTTGTCGCGCAGCCGAAAATAATCCGACAGCAACGCGCTGTGTTCGGCGACCGAATAGAACGCGACGACGTGGCCGTTGTATCGGCATTGATGCGAAAGCGCCGTCGCTATGACCGCAAAGTCGATATCGCGCGCCTTGGGCGCATTGAGGTCGAACAGACGGCCGTCGACCGTCAGCATTCCCGAAAACATGACTCGCCCCGCTCTTTTTATCGGCCGCCCTTCGCCCTCCCAGACGTCGGACAGCCTCGCCGGTTGTTCCTTGCCTATGCCGCGGCCGGCACCCCGAGCCGCTGCCGCGTTTCGTCGATCCTCTTGCGCAACGTCGCCGCGTCGGCCTTGACCTGGTCGAGCCCGCGCGCCTGGCTGGCAATGCGCGCGTCGAGGTCGTCAGCAAGACGGCGCAGCACGTCGAGCTCGGGCGATGACTTGATCGGCCCGAACGCCGTCTCGCGAACCTCGCGCACGACCGCCTCGGGCACGTCGACCTCGCCCGCGACCTTGGCGTCGCTGTAGCCGTCGAGGTAGAGGCCCTTTTCCTCGTCGAAATTCCCGTCGAGCAAATCGCGAATCTGCTTTCGCTTCGCCGGCGACACCGCCGCGACCTTCTCGGCGACGATCGTCGCCTTCGCCGGCGCCGCCGGCGTCCTGCTGTTGATGTGCACCACGACTCCCCCTTCACTCTGCTTGCGCGCCGCCTCGGCCCGCTTGACGCATGCCGCGCAGGCATTGGCGCCCTTCGACCAGGCGCCGAATTTCCAGCCCTCGCGGGCAAACATTTTCTCGACGCCTTCCGGGTTGTGACCGTCGCGCGGCATGGCGAGCGCGGTGTCGGTCTGGCACCGCGAGCAGCGCGCCACGGCATGCGGCCGCCAGACGCCCCCGACGAGGCGACTCCGAACCTCGTAGGACAGCGGCCGCATTCAGCGCCTCCGCTTGCCGACGACCGTGCGCGCCGCGGCCGCCTTGGCCTGCAGCGACCGCCGCAAGGTCGGGACGATCTTCTGCAATTTTTCGAGGGCCGCGAGTAGCGGCGGCAATTCCTTGACGTCGACCACGTCGTCGGCCTCGGCCGCGTGGACCTTTTTGAGCAGGTCGGTCGCCTCGCCGACCAGGCGCACCGCCTGCGGCAGCGGTTTCTCGATCGCGACCCGCGCGAACAGGTCGCGCGCCAAGGCCTCGCGCGCCTTGTGCTCGCGCAGCCGCTCGACCTCGCCGACCGCGAGCGCGGCGAACACCGGCGGCATGCCCTCGCCGACGAGCAGCCGGTCGACGCACAACGCGCCAACGAACGGCAGTTGCCGCTCGTTGTCCGGGTCGGCCATCTGGCGCACGAGCGACGTGCTTTTCCCGATGCAGGCGGCGACCTTGTCGGCGCCGAGCAGGCCGATAGCCTGGTCGAGGGCATCCTCGACGCTGTTCATGTCGCGCAGCTTGGTCATTGCTTCTCCCCTTCACGTTTCCCGGCGGTGTTTTTTGTCGGCGCCGATTGCACGCGACCCGCCGCCCTCGCGCGGGCAACCTTGTCGGCGATGCCTCGTTTCGCTCCCCCTTCGCGGTTCGTCGGCGAAGCCGTAACGGCCCGGTTGACCGGCGCGGGCTTCATGCCGCGGCCTTTCGTTCGGCGATCTCGGCGAGCTTCTGCAGGGTCACGCCGCGCAGCCGGCGTCGGCGGGCGGCAGCGACGGCGCGCCGCCAGTAATGCGGCGGCAGCGCGTCGCGCAGGCGGCATTGCCGGATGGTCGCCGGCTCCTCGCCGAGGTCGGTTGCCAGGGTCACCGGCGCGGGTTCCGGCCAGGCGTTGATAATGTCGCTGAATGAGTGCACGACCGGAACACTACATAACGTAGTGTTTTGCAGCAACGCCTTTTGTAGTGGGAAACTCACTACAAATTGTAGTATGTCGACCCAAGGCGAACGCCTGCTCTATGCAATGCGCCTCGCGGGCTACAAGAAAGTAGCCCCGTTCGCGGAGGTCTGCGACGTCAAGCCCGGCACGCTGCGCCAGCAGATCGAACGGGACTCCATCCCGGCCGACGCCGCCGGCCTCTATGTCCGCAAGCTGCGCCGCGTCGGCCTTACCCTCGACTGGCTTCTATTCTCGCGCGGCCTGGCGCCCGGCGAGGCACGCCCGATCGAACCGCCGCCGCGCGTGGTGGCGCCCGGCACCGTGACCGAGATTCCGGTCAATCACTATATCGGCGCCGGCGACGTCGTGAACATCATCGACACCGACGACGCTTTCGACTGGACCGAGGCGCCGCCCGGTTTCGAGAAGGGCGCCGCCGGCATCATCCGCGGCGGGTCCGGTAAGCCGGCCTACGACGACGGCGAGATTCTGTTCTGGCGCGAATTGCGCAGCCCGCCGAAAGAGCCCGCCGACAAGGCCGTTATCGTCAAGGTGAAGGATGGGCCCTTGTACCTCAAGAAACTGTTGCCCGGCCGCAAGCGCGGCTTTTATCACCTGACGAGTATCAACCCGGCGACTCCGGTGCTGCGCGACCAGGAAGTCGAGGCGATTGCGCCGGTCGGTTGGGTGAAGAAGTCGGAATCGATCTAGCGAATATCGAGGGCGCGTTGCCCGGCGCCAACCGCCGCGCGCGCCGTTTCCGTGCCGGCTTCCTTCACCGAACAGCGCGGCATGCCGACACCGAGTCGCACCGACAATTCGACGAACCGGGTTTCGTTGGGCGCCAGCGCCACGAGGGCCGCGTCGCTGTTGTCGCTGCCGGTACAGCGCACGTCATGCGCGCCTGCCGGCAGGTCGACACGGAAATAGGTCATCGGCGCAAGCTGCCCGAGTTGGCGTTGACCGATCGACACCGCGAACGGCACCGCTCCCCCGACACCGCCCTCGCGATAGACGTATAACGCCGCCTGGCCGGCCGGCGGGGCGGTGAATTGCTTGGCCGCCGCATCCTCTGCCGGTGCCGCCATCGGCACCGTTGCGCAGGCCGCCGCGAGCATCGCCAGCACCGCCGCCGCCATCATCCGAACCGCACGCATCGGGCCTCCTTGGGGATGACCGCACATAAAAGGACGCCGCCGCGGGCAGTCAATGTGCACAAAATCTGGCGTTTTTATACCGCGACAAATCGTGTTGCCCTTAAACGCTACAGTCTGTAGTGTTTCCGCCGTCGTGCCCATGGGGGGAACGATGGCCGGTCGCGGACGAGGGGTCGCTCCCGGCGAAAGCGGAAAGGCCCTGCCGCTGGCGTCCCCAACCGCCGGCGGCAGGGCCGCAGCCAAGCCAAGGAAACAACCATGAGCCGCCTTGATGCCCGCGCCGCCGACGAGGCCCTTGCCGGGATTGCCAATCGCCTGCCGCCGGTCCGCCGGCGTCGCCCGCGGCCGATCGCCAACCGCATGGCCGACGTCATCACGCGCACGCTGTCGATGAACAGCAACGTGACGCACGACGACCTCGTGCGCGCCGGTTTCGAGGATGCCGATATCACCCGCCATTTCCGCGCCGCCCTGCGCCAGGCCCGCGCCGAGCACATGGTCGGCTGACGTGTCCGCGTTCATTCGCTCCAATCGCGAGGGGCAGGCGCCGCAGCCGGTCGCGCTGCTCGCGCGGACCGGCGGCCGCAAGACGATCCGCGTGCGCGAGGTCGGCACGGCCAGGCCGGGCACGTTCGGCGTCTATCCGTTCGACCTGGTCGACGACAAGGGCAAGCGGATCGACGACGCGGTGTTCGCGGCCTTGCCGTGGCAGGGCGCCGGGCCCGACCCGCTCGGCAAGACCGAGCCGGTGACGGCGCGCATGGAACCCGTCGGCCCGCTCGGCCTCGTGCGCTCATGAGCGTCGACCGCCTCGACCTGCAGTCCGCCGCCGAGCGGCTTTGGAAAATCCGCCGCATGATCCGCGAACGCGCAGTCGACCCGCTCGCCGCCGACACGGCGCTGCGACCGCTGCGCCAACACCCGAACGTGCGCGTCGCGTGGCTCGCCAGCATGACGACCAGGAGCCTCGTCGAGTCGGTCGTCGGCGCGCCGATCATCGCCGGCGAATTCCTCCAATGAAAACCCTCGACCAGGTAATCAGGGAGTCGCGCGAGCGGCCGAAGCGCGTCCAACTCTCGCGCCGCGCCGGCTCTCGCAAGCCGGCGAGCGCCGTCGTCGTCGCGCGGCCGAGTCGCTATGGCAATCCCTGCCGCGTCGGCATGTTCAAGGACTACACCGCGGCCGATGCCGTGCGCGATTTCCGGCGCTGGCTTGAGCGCGACTCGGCGTACAGATCGTTCGACATTGCGTTCGGAACGCCGCCGACCATCGCGGAAATCCAGCGCGACTTGCGCGGCAAGGACCTCGCTTGCTGGTGCGCGCTCGACGCGCCCTGTCATGCCGACGTGTTGCTCGACCTGGCAAACCGCAAGCCGTCACGGCCGGCGGCGCAATGACCAAAATTCACAAGCTGCGTCGCCGGGCAGGCGACCAGGCGAGCGCGCAATCGCGCGGTCGCATCTCTGACGGGGAGTCCCATGTCCGACGCTAACCAGGCGGCGCCGCCGCCGACGTCTATCCTGCAATTCCTGGCGGCCCATTCCAACGGGTACGCCGTCGACCTGCTGTCGCAGAAACTCAAGGAAATCGTCGAGCATATGGAAACGCTCGCGACCAATGAGGGACAGCCGAAAAGCAAGTCGATCCTCGCCATCAAGATCACGTTCGAGCGCGCCGATGGCATTTACAAAATCGGTATCGAGCCGTCGGTCAAGCTGCAGGCGAGCGCGCCGCCCAAGACGGTGTTTTGGGCGACACCGGGTCACGGCCTGGTTCAACAGGACCCGCGCCAGATGAACCTGCCGATGCGCGACGTCGGCCGCGGCGTCGTGCGCCTGCATGACACGGCGCACACGCCCAACAACGGCAACGGCGGCGGCGGCGGCGACTAGAGCCGCGGCCCGCCAGCCGCTTCACCATCCTTTCAACAACCCGGAGTCTTTTTCCAATGGATACCACCCCCAACCGCACCGAGGCCGACGCCATCATTGACCAGATGAAACGCCTCGGCGACGTCCGCACGATCGTCGACGGCAAGGTCATCGGCGTTCCCAAAGACCTGCAGGCCATGGCCCTCAAGCCGTTCCTCGACCTCTATCGCGACCGGCCCGAGCGGCGCGTCGGCATGCAACGGCTCGACGACCTCGCGAGCTTCATCGCGTGGACAATGCGGCACATGGACAAGGCGTCGGTGCTGTTTTGCCAGGCCGACCGCGAGCACCCGAGCCTGGTCGCGGCGATCGACTATCACGAGGCCGACGGCGTCGACGCCGTCGCCGACGGCAAGGCGCGCTGGATTCAGTTTGGCGCCGTGTACCCGATGACCCTCGACGACCGCTGGCTCGCGTGGAACGAGGCCGACGGCAAGGCGCACACGCAAGCCGAGTTTGCCGCCTTCCTTGAGGACCACGCCCTCGACCTCTGCCCGTTCGCGCCGAGCGTCGCGGCCGCGACCGACAAGTTGCTGCCGCTGCCGACCGACGTGCAAGATTTCCTCAACCTCACCGGCGGCAAGTGCGGCACGCCGCAAGAGGTCATCGCCCTCGCACAGGGCCTCGACGTCGCCGTTGCGCAAAACATGGTCAACAAGGTCCGACTGCAGTCGGGCGAGCAGCGCCTCGAATTCGCCGAGTCGCACACGACCAGCAAGGACGGCACGACCGTCACCGTGCCGCCGATCTTCCTTGTTGGCATTCCGGTGTTCGCGCTCAACCCGGCCATCTATCGCCTGCCGGTGCGCCTGCGCTATCGGGTCGACGGCGGCAGGGTGTCCTGGCTCCCGACGCTCTGGCGCGCCGATGAAACGATCGACCAGGCGATTCGCGACGCCGCCGACAAGGCGACGGCCGACACTGGGTTGCCGACGTTCTACGGCGCCAGCCCGTTCAAGAGCGGCGGGCAGTGACGACCGACGACGTCATAACCGGCGAGCTCGCCGAGCGGGTTGAACGCCTGCTCGGCGAGTACGCCGGATCGTTGCCGCCGGGCGCCGGCCAGGCGTTCGCCCGCCGCGCGCGCGAGCTCGGCGTCGCGCTCGTCGACCCGGACCGGCACCGCTGTCTGGTCGACGAAACCGTTTATGCCGGCGCGCTCTATCGCCTGCGCCGCGTCGAGGCCGAGCTCGCCGAGGTGAAAGCCGGCGGCGAGGTCGGCGGCGATTTTCAGGGATGCGAACCCATCGCCGCCGGCGAGCCGGCCGCGCAATGAGCACGGCGAGCAAGATCGAATGGACCGACGCGACCTGGAACCCGGTCGTCGGCTGCTCGATTGTCTCGCCGGGTTGCATCCGCTGCTACGCAATGCGCATGGCCGCCCGCATCGAGGCCATGGACAAGGCGGCCGGGCACGCGCCGCACTATCGCGGGCTGACGAAAAAGACCAAGGCCGGGGCCGTGTGGACCGGCGTCGTTCGGCTGCATCGCCCCGCGCTGCTCGCGCCGCTCACCTGGCGCAAGCCGCGGCGCGTGTTCGTCAACAGCATGTCCGACCTGTTCCACGAGGCATTGAGCGACGCCGATATCGACCAGGTGTTCGCCGTCATGGCGTTTTCACCGCATTGCCAGTTTCAGGTTTTGACCAAGCGCGCCGACCGGATGCGCGCCTATTTCGCCGACACGGCGGCCCGCGAGTCGGCGATCGACTCGGCGATGAACGAGCTTGCGCCGGCGCACTGGCATCGCCGCGAATTGCACGACTGGTCGGACGGCCTACCGCTGCCGAACGTGTGGCTCGGCGTGTCGGCCGAGCGCCAGGTCGAGGCCGACGCGCGCGTGCCCACGCTGCTCGCCACGCCGGCGGCCGTCCGGTTCGTCAGCGCCGAGCCGCTGCTAGGGCCCGTTGTCCCTTCCTCGGCGTGGCATCGGCTCAACTGGATCATCGCCGGCGGTGAAAGCGGCCCGCGGGCTCGGCCCGCCCACCCCGACTGGTTCCGCACCTTACGCGACGCCTGCAAGGCGGCCGGGATTGCGTTTTTCTTTAAGCAATGGGGCGAATGGGGCTCGGGTTTCGACACGGTCGAGGATGCCCGGCCGTTCAAGGGCGACCGCCTGCGCTACTTTCCCGAGCTCGACCGGACCTATTATCGCGTCGGCAAGGCCGTCGCCGGCGCCGAGCTCGACGGCCGGCTGCATCGCGAGTTTCCGGCGTGACGATCGCCGCCAAGGTCGCGCACGTCGTCGCCGCCGGCCAGGTGCGCAAGCACCATTGCCACTGGCCGGGATGCACCGAACAGGTGCCGCCGGCGAAATGGGGATGCCGCCCGCACTGGTACGCGCTGCCCGAGGATATCCGCCGGCGCATTTGGGCGACCTATCGCGTCGACCAGGAAAGCGACGGGCGGCCGAGCGAGGCCTATGTCGAGGTCGCGCGCGAGGCGCAGGCCTGGATAGCGGCGCGCCAACCGCCGACGCAAGGCCGGTTGCTATGACCGCGCCCATGCTCCTCACCGCCGAGCAGGCTCGCGGGTCCGACTACCTCAACGTGTCGGAGCGAGGATTTCGCGACCTCTTGAGACGCGGCCTGCCTTACGTCAAGGTCGGCAAACGTAAGATGTTCCCGCCCGACGAAATCAAAGATTGGGTCAGCGAGCAGGCCAAAAGATGTACCAACTCTACAGGCGCAAAGGGTCGGCGAACTGGAATGTCTCGTGGACCATCGACGGTCATCGGGTTCGAAGAAGCCTTGGAACGGATAGCGAGGACGTCGCCCGCATCAAGGCCGCCGACGAGCACCGCAAGGCGCTGATTGGCGACATTACCGGCGAGAAAACCGAGATAGACCTCGACCATGCGCTCGGCCAGTACGTCATGGAGGTTGCGCGCTTCCAAACCTCTTTCGCCACCACGCGCCATCAATCGAAGGCCTTGCTGCGCGTCATCGGGCGGGGCACGCGGCTGTCGGCGATCGACGACCGCGAAGTGTCGCGGTTCATTGCACGCCGGCGTGGCGAGAAAGCCCGACGCGGCAAGAGCTCGAGGAAGGGCCGCGGCTCGATTCAGATGGATCGCCTTGTCAGCAGTGCCACGGTCAACCGCGAGGTCGAACTCCTGCGCCGCATCATGAACAAGGCGAGGAGCGAGGATTGGGGCTATGCCGTCGGCAAGGTCGACTGGCAACGTCACCTGTTGGAGGAATCGGACGGCAACACGCGCTGGCTCACCCGCCAGCAGGTCGACAGGCTCCTCGCCGTCTCGCCCGAGCACATGAAAGGGCCGCTCACCGCCGCCATCTGCACCGGCCTCCGGGCACAGAACGTCATCAAGCTCGACTGGTCGCAGGTCGACCTGCAGGCCCGCATGATTACCGTGCGCATCAAGAGCCGGAAGCCCGGCGGCCGCGAGCTCGCCATTCCGATCGCGCAGCCGCTCGTCGTCGTGCTCGCCAACCTCGGCCCCAAGGAAGCCGGCCGCGTGTTTCTCTACAGGGGCCGGCCGATTAAGACGGACACCCGACACGCCTTCCTGACGGCGCTAAAGAAAGCCGGCATCGTCACCAAATACACCTGGCACGACCTGCGCCACACGGCGGCATCGTGGATGCGCCAGCGCAAGGTGCCGCTCGATATCGTGCAGAAGATTCTCGGGCACACCGACATAGAGTCGACGATGCGCTATGCCCATATCGGCGAGGAAAGCCACGTCGAGGCCGTCGACGCAATTGCCGACGTGTTCGCTGGCACAGCGCCGGCACAGACGCCGTTTAAGAAAGCGGCAAACGATTGAGACTAAAGGCATTTTGGCCGACCAAGCCTTAGCTTCGGGAGCTAG
>SXGR01432105.1_pt1 | contig 13295 bp, 16 predicted proteins | sample 3174711 | NCBI WGS metagenome assembly SXGR01 (sample SAMN11356860, study PRJNA531348) | freshwater metagenome | isolation source: freshwater sample F1-60 | place: China: Fuxian Lake, Yuxi | collected 2017-12-25
ACTGCCTCAAGCTGATCGACGCGCCGCCGCTCAAGGCCACGGACGAGGACGTGGTGGTGGTCACGGACCCGCACTACAACACGCTGAAGGCCCACGAAATCATCGGGCACCCGACCGAGTTGGACCGGGTCCTCAAGATGGAAACGGCCTATGCCGGACGCAGTTGGTTGCTCCGGTCGCTGCAAGAGACCCAACTTGGCCAACCGATCGCCTCCGCGCTCGTCACGGCTTACTCCGACCCAAGCCTGCCCGGCCTCGGCCACTACGTCTACGACCATGAAGGCACGCCAGCGCGCAAAGTCATGCACATCGAGAAGGGGGTGTTCAAAGGGTTCATGACCAGCCGCCAGACCGCAGCCATCATGGGCGTGGAGCCCAACGGCTCCTACAAGGCCACCGAAGCCTCCATGGTCCCCTTGATCCGGATGTCCACCACGGTCTTCGGCGCCGGCCGGCAGGATCCCCAGAAAATCATCGGCGAGGTGGACCGCGGATACTACCTGGTGGGGCACCGGACCCCGTCCATCGCCGAGTCCCGCGAGAACTTCAGCATCTCGGCTCAGAAGGTCTATGAGATTCGGAACGGACAACTCGGACAACTCTATCGCGGCGGCGGCATGACGGCCGACACCAAAGACTATTTGATGAAGGTGGACGCGGTCGGAAAGGACTTCCGGCTCTTTCCCATCCCCAATTGCGGCAAGGGCCAGCCCATGCAGACGAAGCAGCTCGGCAATGGAGCCCCGACCATGCGCAGCCGTGCCCGCCTGACCGGCCTATGATCACTCTCGCCACATTGAAAAGCGCCGTTCGCCGCGCGCTCCGACAGATCGCCAGGGCCAAGGACATCCAAGAAGCCGAGGTCTATGCTTCCAGCACGGGGCATCTGCTCTGCCGGCTGAACTACACCTCCGCCATCCCCTGCAACGGCGTCGAGGAACCGAAGTCGTCTGAGGCCTTCGGCCTCGGCATCCGGGCGGTCTTCTCCGGAACGGACGGGCCGCGCATCGGCTTCGGCAGCGAGGCCCGGGACCTCTCGCCGGCCGGCATCAAACGGGCGCTGGAGAAGGCCAGGCAAAATGCCCTGCCGGACCATGAATTCATGTCCTTTCCGACTCCGCCCCAGGCACAGAGCCGCCCCCCGAAGCTCGCCGCGTCCCATGACCGCGCGATCATGGGTCTCAAAGACGGCACGCTCGTGGAAGCCGGATGGAAAGTCCTGCGGGAGGCCTTGAAGACCTTCGAGTCCTCGGAACCGCTCGCCAAGTTGGCAGGATACAAGGAGAAGCCGGCCGACCTGGGCCTCATCGTGGGCGGCGACGTCAGCCTCTTCCGGCAGCGCATCGCCATCGGCTCCACCCGGATGCCCAAGGTCCAGACCGACGAATCCACCTATATCACTTCGTCCGTCACCTCCATGGTGGAACGGAAAGCCGCCAAGGGCAGCGGCTATGCAGCAGCCACCCATCTGGCCAAGTTCAAAGGAGAGGCGGGAGCCGACGCGGCCCGCAATGCCATCCTCGGCGCGGGCGGCCAGCGCCTGCCCAGCGGCGCCTACCACGTGGTCCTGGGCCCGCAGCCCGTGGCGGACCTCATGACGAATCTCATCCTCCCCAGCTTGAGCGCCGACGCCTTTTACAGCTGCAAGTCGGCCTTCCTCGGAGAAGTGGGCCGCCCCGTGGCCGCCGCTCTCCTGACCATCTATGACCATGGAGCCGCCAAGGGCTTCGTCGGCACCAAACGCCTCACCTGCGAAGGCCTGCCGACCGGCCGGACCAACCTGATCCAGGCTGGCGTCCTGCAGGGCCTGCTCTCGAACCATTATGAAACCCAGCGACTGCTGAAGGACCCGCGTGCGCGGGAGAAGCTGGGCCTGAGCCCGCAGGAACACCAGGACGTGCTGATCCCGCGCAACGGCTTCCGCCTCTCCCACAGCGGCGGGCGGCAGTTCGACGCGCCGCCTTCGATCGCGGCGACCAACCTCTTCATCGAAGGGTCCGAGCCCCACAGCCGGGAAAGCCTGCTGGCGTCGGTCGGCAATGGGGTCTATATCGGGCGCATCTGGTACACCTACGCGATGAACGGGCTCCGGGCCGGGGACTTTACCTGCACCGTCGTGGGCGATTCCTTCTTGATTCAAGACGGGCGTCTGACCGCCCCCTTGCGCGGCAATACCATTCGCATCACGGGCAATATCCGCTCCCTCCTGCGGCAGGTGACCGGCGTCACGAAGCAGGCCCAGCCGATCATCGGCTGGGCCGCCGACGAGGTCATCTACGCCCCCGAGATCGCCGTCCGCGGCCTTCAACTCACCGCGATTGCCCAATTCATGGAATCCGTGTAAACTCAGCTCCCCTAATTGATTCGATTTCCATGAGCAACCAGAACTAACCCCATGCCATTGCGCGTCATCATTCCCGGCGAAGAAGACGGAGTCAACCATGTGGGCGGAGTGCATAATCGCCCCCCGATCCCGATCGTCCCGGACGGTGCCCCGAAGGCGGAGTGTCCCAAGTTCATGAGCCACGGGCCCTGCGGCGGTGTGCGCAAAGGCGGCTTCTGCGAAGTGTACCCGGAGATGATGTGTCCCTGGGTCACCCTGTATTTCCAACTGGAGAAAATCGGCCAAGTCGAGTGGATGACGAAGGTGTGGGCAGCGTGAGGGGTGAGGCGTGAGGCGTAAGACGAACAAAACCAGGCTAGGCTATGACGAGCGGCACGCCAGGAGCGGCGTCCGGGCCAAATTGCCGAGGATCGAGACCTGGCCCAACCAATACAAGGGCTACGAGATCACGATCGAGATTCCGGAATATACGGCCATTTGCCCCAAGACCGGCCTTCCGGACTTCGGAACGATCCGTCTGCGCTACATGCCGGACAAGGCATGCCTGGAGCTGAAATCGCTGAAGATGTACATCCATGCCTACCGGAACCTCGGCATCTTCTACGAGAACGCCGTCAACCGCATCCTCCAAGATGTGGTCGCTTCCTGCCGGCCCGTCTGGGCCATCGTCACCGGCGAGTTCACCGCCCGCGGCGGGCTCAACAGCAGGATCGAAGCCAAGTATCCCTGATTCAGTCGCTCCCCCCTTGCGTCCCATTCAACCAACCGGTACCCTTTCGACATGGCTACCTTTGCCATCGGAGATGTACAGGGCTGCTTTTCGGCACTGCTACGTCTCATCGAGCAGATCCGGTTCGATCCGTCCCGCGACCGACTCTGGTTTGTCGGCGATTTAGTCAACCGGGGACCCGATTCGCTCTCGGTCCTGCGCTACATCAAGGGGCTCGGTTCAGCGGCGGTCACGGTGCTGGGCAACCACGATCTGCACCTGCTGGCCATCGCGGCAGACATCACCAAACCGGGGCGCAAAGACACGGTCCAAGACGTGTTGCAGGCACCGGATCGCGACGAGTTGATGACCTGGCTCCGCCACCAGCCGTTGGTCTATGTCGCCGACGGCCATATCCTGCTGCACGCGGGACTCCTGCCCCAATGGACGGTCGCCCAAACCCAGCAGCTCGCGCGGGAGGTTGAAGCCGTGCTCCGTTCGCCTCGCTACCCTGAGTTCCTGGGCTACTTGTACGAAGTGGGCTACAGGGAGAACAGCGGCCCTCGTCGCTGGACCGACAGCCTCACGGGCCACGAACGCCTCGGAGTCATCGCCAATGCCTTGACCAAACTGAGGGTCTGTTCCACGGAAGGGGATATGGGGCTCTCGTACAAAGGCGCCCCGCACGCCGCGCCACCGGGGCTCATCCCCTGGTTTCACGTCCCGGACCGGAAAAGCGCCGAAGTCACTGTCGTCTGCGGCCACTGGGCCGCCTTGGGCCTGCACATCCTGGACAACCTGCTCGTGCTGGACAGCGGCTACATCTGGGGGCAGCAGTTGACGGCGGTCCGGCTCGAAGATCGGCAGGTCTTTCAGGTTTCCAATCGAGAGCCAGCGTGACCGAGCCTCACGCGCCTGACCCTTCCTGGCCCCGCTACACGACCACCCCGTTTCCCCCTTACCGATATGTGCCGGGCAAGCAGCCGCATCCGCGGAACAGCCCTCTCGGCCATTCCTACGGAGGACCTGAGCCGCAACTGGCTGCATTTCCCGCGGAGGGGTGGCGGCAAGCCGAGGGGTACCTCTATGGCATCGATTTGTACAACTACGCCTACTGGTGGGAATGTCACGAAGTCTTCGAGAGTCTCTGGCATGCGGTCGGTAAAAAAACCGAGCAAGGAAACTTCTTCCAAGCCCTCATCCAGCTTGCCGCGGGCAACTTGAAACACGTTGTCGGCAATCTCCAGGCCGCTGACAATCTGATCAAACGGGGTTTGATCCGGCTCGAGAACGTACCGGATCGCTATATGGGAGTGGACGTCACAGGCTTGAGTGAGGATGTCCGCCGGTATGGCATTGGCCCAGCCAAACAGCCGGTCCTGATCCGATTGGCCGGATCAATAGAGCCATTGAAATGACCCGCAGCCCCGCTACTTCTCCGGACATTTATAGGCGATGCCGGTGTACGTGACGTTGGTCTGCTCCGTCCTCCCGCCGCCCGTCCCGCCGTACAAGCCCATACTGCCGGTTTGACCGGCCCGACTCGTCAGCATCTGCACGACATTCGCGCCGAGCTTGGCCGCCTCATTCTTCATCTCGTTACGCGCGCCGGTCTCAAGATTCGCATTGCTCGTGAACCCGCCGGTGAAGAAGTTGCCCTGATTGCCGGTCACCTCGCCAAGATATTTGCAGCCGGTCGGCTCGTTGGTCGCAATTCTGACCTGGTGCGCATCAGACATGAGCGGGGCCGCCGCACAGCCAGCCAGCAGTCCCACAATCAACAGACTCAGAACCATGCGCCCCATAAACACCCTCATTTTTTACGTAGCTGAATATGGCGGAACTATACAGAGCCTTTCTTTTAAAATCAAGCCGAGACAGGGTCTTCGTTTCTGCGCCGCCCCAAATGGCCCTGGCAACGCACGGATTCCACCGCCCGGATGACTCCGCTACCGTCATCCATAGCTCCTACTGTTCGGATGTGCGGCGGGGTGACCGTATGCGCCACCCAGGACTCCATGATTTTCCACAAGCCGCTCAAGCCCAGCGGGGCCATCACGGACAGGTCATAGGAAACGAATCCGCTGAGGCGTAAGAAGCGGATGAGCACCTCGAACAGCGGATAGGTCAGGAGGATCCCGAAGGAAAAATGCACGACCCGGTCGAAGGGATTGCGGCTCAGTGCCAGGGCCGGTTCCACCCAATACCAGACTGGGACCTGCGCGTAGGTATAGTGAGCCAAGATGGTGCGTACGGTCGGGAAGAGGGTGATCAACCCATACGGCAGGTTGGGAAACGGAAAGGTCCTGTAGGTGACCGCCAGGAACCAGGTGAGGCACACAGGAAGAATGTTGGCCAGCATCCAAAATTGCTGGCCAACGGGGGCATGAGCCTATCCCGGTAATGCATGCGATAGCTCCCCTGTGGGGAGTCCGGAACTGTATCGGACAGTCACAAACGGGGAATCAGCTTAGTGGTAGCTCTCGGAGTCGGAGGGAAACTTTCCCTGCTCGACCTCTTCTTGATACCGGCGCAAGGCTTGTAAGGCGTCGGCCTTGAGGTGGGCGTAGGGCTTCACGAACTTGGGAACGAAATCGTCGAAGAGGCCGAGCAGATCGTAGAGGACTAGCACCTGGCCGTCGCAGTGGGGTCCTGCGCCGATGCCGATCGTCGGGACGGTCAGGGTTTCGGTAACCGTCTTGGCCAGTTGCGCCGGGATCGTTTCCAGCACGATGGAGAAGGCGCCGGCCGCTTCGAGCGCCTTGGCGTCCGCCACAAGCGCCTGTGCCTGCTCCTCCTGTTTGCCTTGGACCTTGTACCCGCCATAGCGGTGGACCGACTGCGGCGTCATGCCCAAATGGCCCATGACGGGAATCCCGAAGCGGGTCATGGCCTCCACCCGGTCCAGCACCGCCGCGCCCCCCTCCAGCTTCACCGCCGCCGCGCCGGCCTTGAGCAATCGCCCGGCGTTCTTCACCGCTTCTTCGACCGACACCTGATAGGAGAGAAAAGGCATATCGGCGATCACCAACGACCGCTGCGCGGACCCGGCCACCAGCTTCGTGTGGTAGAGCATCTGGTCCATCGTGACCGAGAGGGTGTCCTTCTTCCCCTGCACCACGACACCAAGCGAATCCCCGACCAGGATAGCCTCGATCCCCGCCTGCTCCACGATTCTCGTGAACAGGGCGTCATAGGCCGTGATGACGATCAGCTTCTTGCCGTCCTGCTTGTGACGCTGAAATTCAGGGACAGTCATCATGACGCATTCTATCCGATGCGACGCCCTTAGCCCAACCCCGCCTTGGTCAAAATCTCCGGCAGCCGATCCACGGCCTTGATGGCCATGATATGGACCCCGTCGCAATGGGGCCGCACCGATTTGATCGCCCGCACCGCAATCTCCACACCCACGTCCAGCGCTTTCTTGTCTCCGGCCTCCCGCAGCTCCGCGATCATCTCTTCCGGCACCGAGACGCCGGGAATGTTGGCGTTCATGAACTCGGCCATCTTGGCGGAGCGGAGCAACAAAATCCCCGCCAGCACTTTGACCTTGAACTTCCGCACGGCGCCCATGAAGGAGCCGAAGGACTCCGGATGATAGATCGCCTGGGTCTGGAAGAATTGCGCCCCCGCGTTCACCTTGGCCGCGAACTTGGCCAGCATCGGCCCCTGCGGGTCCATTTCAGGCGTGACTGCGGCGGCGATCGTGTAGTCCGTGGCCCCGTCCAGCTTGTTGCCGGCCAGGTCCTGCCCCATGTTCAGCTTCTGGACCAATTGCATCACCTGGACCGAGTCCAGGTCGTAGACCGGTTTGGCATCCTTATGATCCCCCACTGTCGGATAGTCACCGGTCAGGCAGAGGATGTTTCTGATGCCCAGGATGTGCGCACCCAGCAAGTCCGACTGCATACCCAGGCGGTTCCGGTCGCGGCAGGTCATCTGCATGACCGGATCATGGCCCATCTCATAGAGCATGCGGCAGATCGAGAGGGAACTGGCCCGCATGACCGCCGCCGTGTTGTCCGTGACGTTGACCCCATGCACGCGCCCCACCAGCGACTTCGCATTGTCCAGCAGCGCCGTAATGTTGGTGCCCTTCGGGGGGTTGTACTCGACGGTGACAACAAACTCACCCCGGTCCAGCACCTCTTTTAACCGTCGCGGACCGCTCATGTCGCCTTCGCCACGGCCGTGCGTTTGGCCGACTCCAGCGTGTTGGCCAGCAGCATCGTGATCGTCATCGGCCCGACCCCGCCTGGGACCGGGGAAATCCACCCGGCCCTTTGGCTCACGGGCTCGAAATCCACGTCGCCCACGAACTTCCCGTCCGCCAGCCGGTTGGTGCCCACGTCGATGACCACGGCCCCATCCTTGACCATGTCGGCCGTGACAAATTTGGCTTTGCCGATCGCCACGACGAGAATGTCGGCCTCGCGGCACACGGCAGGGAGATCCTTTGTTTTGGAATGGCAGACCGTCACCGTCGCGTGCCGGTGCAGCAGCATCAACGCCACCGGCTTGCCGACGATATTGCTCCGTCCCACCACGACCGCCCGTTTCCCCTCGATCGCCACCCCGGTGGAGTCGATCATCGCGATGATGCCCTTCGGCGTACAGGCCTCGAACACCGGGTTCCCCTCCACCAGCTTGCCGAGATTGTAGGGGTGAAACCCGTCGGCATCCTTCAGCGGGTCCACGGCGTTCAAAATCACCTTGGTGTCGATCTGTTTCGGCAGCGGGAGTTGCACGAGGATGCCGTGAATGTTGGGGTCGTGATTCATCTTCTCGACCAGTGTCAGCAACTCGGCCTGGCTGGTTGCGGCCGAGAGCTTGAAGTCTTCGATAGAGATCCCCGCGGCTTCGCAGGCTTTCTGTTTGCTGCGCACGTACAGGGCCGAAGCCGGATCCTCACCGACGAGAATCGTCGCCAATCCCGGTCTGACGCCGGTCTTGGCCTGCAAGTCCTTCGTATCCGCCGCGATCCGGTCGCGGACGGTCTGCGCCAATGCCTTCCCGTCGATCAATCGTGCCGCCACGGTTTCCTCCTCCTCAACGCAGAATGCAGAATGATGAGGGCTGAATGCTCGATCCTCTCAAAGACGCTCGGCATTCATCGTTCATCATTCCGCATTGGTATAATCGCGCCGCAGAATAGCAATGCTTTTGAACGTCCGTCAAGCGATTCGCGCCTGCCGCCGAGCGGGGAGTTCTAGCGCCGCCTTCCTTGACAGACATCCGAAGCGTCCTTTACCATCCGCCCATCACCGTGCGAGTTCCGCCGGCCGTGCAGACCCCCGCGGGCCGGGCCTGTCCGACACAAGAAAGCTTCGATCCTGATGCCATTGCCAAGAGCTGCGTGGTCCTTGCTCAGTCGGCCGCGGCTGCGCCATATTATGTTGGGCGCCTGGCTGGGCGCCGCGTGCCTGTTCAACCCCGTCACCGCCCAGGCGCTACAAGTCACCGGCTTGCAGACCCCCGAGAGTTTCCTGGCCGACCCGGCCGGCAACGGGTATTTCATCTCCAATGCCAACGGCGACCCGGACGTGAAGGACAACAACGGGTTCATCACCAAGCTGGACAAGGCGGGGGCCGTCGCCATGCTGCAGTTCATCAAGGGGGGCGAGGGAACGACGGTGCTCCACGCGCCGAAGGGCATGGCCATCGTCAACAACACCCTCTACGTGGCCGACCTGGATGCGTTGCGCGCGTTCGATACGGCGACCGGGCGGCCCCTGCTCACCCTCCCCTTTCCCAACCGGCAGAACGGACAGGCGACGGCCCTGGTCGACGTGACATACGACGGACAGGGCCTGTTGTATGCCTCGGACACCGCCGCCAACACGATCTATCGCATCGACATGGCCAAGCAACATGCGATCTCCGTGCTCGCTCGGGACCAGGCGCTGGCCGGACCGCGCGGGCTGGCGGTCCATCCCAAGACCGGCCACCTGATCGTGGCCAGTTGGGACAAGGGCAAGATTCTCGACGTCGCGCCGGATGGAACGATCAGCGAATTGGTGTCCAACGGCTTCTTCACCGCCCGCTTCCATAATCTGGACGGCGTGGACTTCGACAGCTGGGGCAATCTCTACGTCTCCGACTTCACGGCCGGCAAGGTCTGGCGCATGAGGCCCGACCGGCATTTCGACGTGATCGCCGAATACCTCCCCTCCCCGGGCGACATCGGCGTGGACCGGGAGAACCATTTGATCCTCGTCCCCTACCATTACGGCAACGCCGCGGAGATGAACGGGTTGGAGGCGCCGGTGAAGGCCAATCCCAAGAAGCGCACGCTGGCCGACTATGGCTTCAGCGGGCCGAGCAGCCTGCAGGAATCGGAAGCGAAGAAAGGACCGGCGCCGAAATGAGCAAGTGCGTCTATTGCCACGAGCGCAAGGGCAAGCGCCCCTGCCCCGCGCTGGGCGGGTCCATCTGCAGCCAGTGCTGCGGCGAACATCGGATCGTGCGGGTGGCCTGTCCGCCCGATTGCTCGTACCTGGACGCCAACAGCGAGTACCAAAAAAAACGGACCGGGGATCGATTTGCGTTGGCGCGGCGGGACTTCTACAGGGAACTGTTCGAGGTCGTGGGCGACAAGGCCGCGGCCCTGTTCAACCTAATCGAGGTCGTCTCGTTCAGCTACTTCCAGAGCCGGCGCGACGGGCAGGACGGCGAGGTCATTGCCGCCATCCAGGCGCTGCGACGGACCCTCAGCCCCTTGCACATCCCGGCCGCGCCGCTGCCGGTTTTCGCTGAGCACCTCAAGAAGGAATACGACACCTTCGTCAAGCAGCAGGGCCAGCAGGCAATCGACCAGCAGGCGGCGCCGGAAGTGCTGGATCGCGCCATCAAGTTTGTGACGGAATTTTCAGGCGGAGGGTTGCAATCCCAGCGGTTCCTGTTGGGCCTGATCGGGTACATCAAGACCCACCATCCGGAAGTCGCCGAGCACTTGGCCAAGCAGCAGGAAGGGGGCCGGATCGTGCTCCCCGGCCAGCTCACACCCGGGCAAGGACTCGCCCCCCCCGGGCCTATCCAGGGCCACCAACACACCCACGGCCCCGGCTGCCGCCACTGACCGGCCGGAGTCCGACGGCCTATCGGCTGAACTCGCAGAGGCTCAGAAACCGGCAACGGAACTTTCCGTTTTCACTGCTCTCGATGATGCGCTGGGTTTGTTTGTCGATGACGACCCAGTTTCTATCCGCCCCTTCGCCCCAGGTGGCGGTGACCGCTTTCTCGTCATGGGTGATTTCTGAGGGCCGACCGTTGCGGGCCACGATTTTGTCATACGATTCCTGGTGTATGCACCCGCTCAACAGCCCTGCCAAACACAAGCCAAGCGTCATTGATTTCCACATGCACCACCCCTTCTTGAGATGCTAGATGGCACTCCCACCCAACGCTAGACCCCGGAATGAACAAGCGCCGAGCCGCGCTGCTACTCCACAATCTTGACGGTCATCTCGATGCGGCTCAACGGGTTGTCCTGCGCGTCGCGGGGCTCGTTCACAATCTTGTCGGCCACGCCCATTCCGCGGACCACCTCGCCGAACACCGTGTACTTGCGGTCCAGGAACCACGAGTCCTCCACCACGATGAAGAACTGGGAGCCGGCCGTGTCCGGCTCATTGGCCCTGGCCATGGACACGATGCCCCGCTTGTGCGGCCTGTCGCTGAACTCGGCCTTGATCATGTAGCCGGGGCCTCCCTGCCCGTACGCCTCCTTCTTCTTGGTATCCTTGGTATTCGGGTCCCCGCCCTGAATCATAAAATTCGGGATTACGCGGTGGAAAATCGTGCCGTCGTAGAAGCCCTCTTTGGCCAACTTGATGAAATTCTCGACGTGCTTGGGCGCCAGCTCCGGAAAGAACTTGATCTGTATCTCGCCATGCTTGGTCTTAATGATCGCCCTGACGCCCTTAGGCTCCGCCATCTTCGGAGGCGGGACGGGATCCTGGGCCTTCGGGTCCAGCGCCTGCTTAGCGGCCCACCCCTGGCTCGGCATCATATTCAACAATCCACACAACAATACCGACAGGCCGATCACGATTGCCGGCCGCACAACGTGCTCGCGTGCGCTCCTAGACGACATGGGCCCCTCCTACAGACTGCGTCAGGTTCGTTTGACGATTTGCTCCACCGCCTGCTTGGCGGCCACTTGTTCCGCTTCTTTTTTCGTCCGCCCCGCGCCCGCGCCGGCGATGTCGCCCAGGATCGTCACCTGCACTTCAAAGAGCTTCTGGTGGTCCGGCCCCGACTCCCGCACTGTGACATACTGGGGCAAGGTCTCATACCGCTTCTGACACCACTCCTGGAGCCGCGTCTTATAGTCTCCCTGCGCCTCCACGGCATTGCCAAGTTGCGTCAATTCGCCCGCACAGGCGCGGACGGCAAAGGTGCGCGCGGCGTCCAGCCCCCCGTCCAGATAAATCGCCGCGAGCACCGCTTCAAACGCATTGGCCAGCAGCGAATTCTTGTCGCGCCCGTGATTGAGTTCTTCCCCCCGGCCAAGCCGCAGCAGAGGCCCCAGCCCCAGGCTTCGCGCCGCCTTGGCCAGGGACACCTCGCTGACGAGCCTGGCTTTCAGTTTCGAGAGCTCTCCCTCGGACGCATCGGGCAAGGCCGCGACGACATGCTCGCTGATGATCAACGACAGGACGGCGTCGCCGAGGAACTCCAGCCGCTCGTTGTCCTCGCCGCCCCCGTCCTTCTGTTCGTTGACATACGATTTGTGGGTGAGCGCTTCGGCGAGGAGGGCCGGACGGCTGAACCGATAGCCGATCGCCTGCTGTGCGTCATCGGGAAATAACCGCCCCATCGTGCAGCCCCCGATCCAGCGCGAGGGATCAGGCGTCGTACCGCTTGAACAGCACGCAGGCATTGACGCCGCCGAATCCGAAGGAATTGGACAGGGCCACCTGGACCTTCGCTTCCCGCGCCTTGTTAGGAATGTAATCGAGGTCGCACTCCGGATCGGGCTGTTCGAGGTTGATCGTCGGGGGCAGGATCCCGCGGTGCAGAGCCAGCACGCTGAAGACGGCTTCGATCCCGCCGGCCGCCCCGAGCAGGTGGCCGGTCATGGACTTGGTCGAGCTCACGGGAATGCGATAGGCCCGCTCCCCGAACACCTGTTTGATGGCTTTGGTTTCGATAGCATCGGCCATGGTCGAGGTGCCGTGCGCGTTGATGTACCCCACCTCGTCCTTGGACACGCCGGCATCCTTGATCGCCAGGTCCATGCAACGGACCGCCCCCTCGCCGTTTTCCGAGGGCGCCGTAATATGGTAGGCGTCGGCGGTCATCGCGTAGCCGACCATCTCGGCGTAGATCCTGGCGCCCCGCCGTCTGGCCGACTCCAACTCCTCCAGCACCACCACGCCAGCCCCTTCCCCCAGCACGAACCCGTCCCGATCCTTGTCGAAGGGACGGCTGGCCCGCTCGGGGTTGTCGTTCCGCCGCGACAGAGCGCGGGCCGCCGCGAATCCCGCCACGCACAGCGGCGTGAGCGCCGATTCCGTCCCGCCCGCCACCATCGCATCCGCCTCTCCCCACTGAATCAGGCGAAATGCGTCGCCGATGCAGTGGTTGCCGGTCGCGCAGGCGGTCACCGCGCAGGAATTGGGCCCGCGCGCGCCGATCCGGATGGCCACCTGGCCGGAAGCCAGGTTGATGATCACCATCGGAATGAAGAACGGCGAGACCCGATCGGGGCCCTTCTCCTTGAGCACATCATGGTAATGCTCGATCCCCGGCAGGCCGCCGATCCCGGCTCCGATATACACGCCGACGCGGTCCGCATTCTCGGGGCCGATTTCCAGCCCCGCGTCCGCCACCGCCATCTGGCTCGCGCCGACGGCATAGTGGATGAACGTGTCCATCTTTTTGATTTCTTTTTTCTCGATAAAGTCGGCGGGGTCGAAATCGCGGACTTCGCCGGCGATCTGCACCGGCAGGTTGGCTGGGTCGAACCGCGTGATACGGTGGATGCCGGAGGTGCCTGCGCAAATCGCCGGCCAGGTCTTCTCAAGACCGGTCCCGAGGGGTGTAATCACCCCCAAGCCGGTTATCACGACCCGTCTGCGCATACGCTCATTCATCGTCCAGCGGACAACCTCGTCACATCTTTTCCTTGATGTACTCCATGGCCCGCCCGACCGTGAGGATCTTTTCGGCATCCTCGTCGGGAATCTCAATGTCGAATTCTTCCTCGAACGCCATCACGTGTTCGACGGTGTC
>SXGR01654068.1_pt1 | contig 13292 bp, 13 predicted proteins | sample 3174711 | NCBI WGS metagenome assembly SXGR01 (sample SAMN11356860, study PRJNA531348) | freshwater metagenome | isolation source: freshwater sample F1-60 | place: China: Fuxian Lake, Yuxi | collected 2017-12-25
GGATTCCCAAGGCTGGGCCTACGGGAAATATCACCAAACCTGGGTCCAGCATCTGCTCAAATTGGATCCTTTGTCGATGGCGCCCTTTGCCAGCCCGGGGAATAACCGTACCGTGAATGTGGCAGGCAAATTGCCCAGCAATCATTCGGCGAGTATGCGTACCTTGATTGGCTTAGGCCCCCAAGGCCCTGAGGCCAGGATGATGCTCACCGGCGGACAAAGTGGTAGGTTCAACAGCCCGCATTACCGGGATCAAATCGCCCATTGGCTCCACGGGGTGTACCATCCCGCTATACAACGCAAGGCCTTCCGCGAACAAGATTATCGTGGCGGCGGCCCCGGGCTGCGTACGGTTCGTTTTCGAGCGATCCCAAGCGTTGCGAGGCCTGGTAAAGCATCAGGAAGTTCCGAGTAAATTTATTTCACCTTTGATTTTTGATTTCCATGGCCTTCTCACGTTCTAACTCTTCTTGGTACACCGCAGGACTCTTCTTGCTGGTGTATGTGCTTTTTAATCTGCCTATGTATTGGGGATGGTTGGTGGCCTCTGCGTTGGTGGGTCTGATGCCGATTCGCCACCCGCGTTGGTGGAAATACGGCTTGCTCGCCTTGGCGGCTCTGACGATCAGTATGTTATGGAACGGAATTTCCATGAACACCTTGGCCAAGGTGGGTGCCATCACCCGCTTGAGCGGTCCTGGCTATATGGGGGCCGTGATGGTGGTGGATGCTTTGACCATGCTGCTTGTGGCCACCACGGTGCAGTGGTGGGTGGGTCGCTGGTTGTTGGCCAAACAATACGGCTTCAAACAACGTGCCTAATATCGATTCTTGGAACGGTACGATCTTCTGATCGCAGGCGGAGGCGCTGCAGGATTAAGCCTTGCTTACCGCTTGGCTGCCCCTCAATGGGCCGGACTCCGGATTGCCGTGATCGAAGCCGAGGTCAAGGCAGGGAATGACCGAACCTGGTGTTTCTGGGAACAAGGGCAGGGCCCCTTTGAATCCTTGTTGGCCCATCGTTGGGACCGCATGGATTTCTTTGGTCACCACGGCAAGCAGGTTCCCCTGGACCTGCAACCTTATGCCTACAAGATGCTGCGGTCAGCGGATTTTTATGCGCATTGTCAACAGGCCATAGCCGCGGCGCCTCATATCCATCGAATACAGGATCGGGTCCAGGGATACGATAATGGCATCGGCCCATCGGGGAAAGAGATTTTGGTGCATATGCAACAAAAAACCGTTCAGGCCCCTCTGGTCTTTGCATCCACCCCACTGGAGGGGGCCTTGGAGGAGGCACGCCAAGGGTTATGGTTGAACCAACATTTCAAAGGCTATTACCTGGCCAGCGAGGAACCGGTATTCGCAGGAATCACCGCTAGGCTGATGGATTTCAGGGTGGAGCAGGTAGGCGGGTACCCGTGCTTTGTGTACGTGTTGCCGACAGATGCGCATCATGCCTTGGTGGAATACACGGTTTTCTCGCCGGAAGCCTGGACCAATGATGCCTACGATGCGCCCTTGCACCGTTACATGGAGGAAAACCTGGGCCTGCAGGGCAGCTTTGATGTCCTTCATACTGAATATGGCCAGATTCCCATGACGGATTATGATTTTGCGGGTGCCTGGCGTCGCTGCTACCCGGATCTGCTTGGTTTGATCCCGATTGGCACGGTGGGCGGTCTGGGGCGGCCCTCCACGGGCTATACGTTCACCAATATTCAACGGCATTGCGAGGTCATTCTGCAGGCTTTGGGGTCAGGCTCCCCACGAGATTTTAGTTCCAGGATGCCCAAGCGCTTCAAAACCTACGATGCCACCCTGCTTCGGGTGCTGCAGGAACAACGCTACCCCGGCTGGGCCCTGTTTGAGCGGCTCTTTGACCGCAATCCCACGGCAACCTTGCTGGCCTTCTTGGACGGTCAAAGCCCGTGGTGGAAGGAAATCCATATTATGAATTCCAGTCCCCGTGCACACATGGCATTGGCCCTGTGGAAGGAATGGAAACGGCCCCGGCCTTAGCCCTTGAGCTCGCGGATAGCATCAAGGACGAGATGGGCGATTTCGGTGGCACCTTCGGTGCTGAGTTCGGAGTGGATGGGAAGGGAGAGCACACGGCGGCAGAGGTCTTCGGTCACCGGGAAAGAACCCTCCGAGTAACGAGGGTCCAGGTAGGCCTTCTGGTGATGGAGGGGGATGGGATAATAAATCATAGACGAAACCTCCTTCGCGGTCAATGCATCGCGCAGGCCTTGGCGGTCTAGATCCGGATGCAAGCGCAGGGTGTATTGGTGGAAAACGTGGGTGCTGTAAGGCGCCGTCATGGGCACGCTGAGCCAGGGTGATTCGCCCAGTATGCGGTTGTAGGTGGCGGCCGCCTCCGCTCGGGTTCGGTTGTATCGGTCCAAATGCGGGAGTTTGGCCCTGAGGACCGCGGCTTGCAGGCTATCCAAACGGGAATTGACCCCGATTTCGTCGTGATGGTATTGCACGGATTGGCCGTGATTGGCCACCATGCGAATGCGCTCAGCCAGGGCGGCATTGCGGGTGAACAGGGCGCCGCCGTCTCCGTAACAACCTAGGTTCTTGGAGGGGAAGAAGGAGGTGCAACCGATATCCCCCATGGTCCCGGCATGGTGGCTTCGGCCGTTTCCGTCCAGGTACCGGGCACCGATGGCCTGGGCCGTGTCCTCGATCACGTAGAGGTTATGCTCCCTGGCCAGATCCAGTATTGGATCCATGGGCGCACATTGCCCAAAGAGGTGCACTGGCACGATGGCCCGGGTCCGCGGTCCGATGGCCGCACGCACTTGTTCGGGGTTCAGTGCGAAGGTCTCCGGATCCACATCTACCAGGACCGGTCTCAGGTGGAGCAAGGCAATGGCCTCTGCGGTCGCTACGTAGGTGAACGAGGCCGTGATGAGCTCATCCCCGGGTTGCAGACCCAGCGCCATCATGGCGATTTGGAGCGCATCCGTACCGTTGGCGCAGGGGATAACCTCCGCACCGTCCAGGTAGGCCCCCAATTCCGATGCGAAGGCTTTGACCTGCGGCCCGTTGATGAAGGCCGTGTTCTCGATGACCTCGGCCATGTTCCGCTCTACCTCGTCACGGATATGCAGGTATTGGGTACGCAGGTCCACCATGGGTCGCATAAGCAGGGGGTTTAGTCCGCCAAAGATACCCCTAGGGGCACAGTGTTCACAAAGGTGAACAAACCATGAAATTTCCACCATTTGCGATATTCACAGCCCTGGGAGGGCACAAAAGCCGAAAAAAAAATTAATTTTGAGCAAGAATATTACTCACTTTCTTCCCGGGGCGCCGCATATTCAAGCAGAAACCTGGGAGTTAGGGGGCGAAGCCTTGCCCATACCCCATGCTGGACACCCTTATTACTTCTAAGACAAGAATCAAGCTTCTGCTCAAATTCTTCACCCATCAGGCCAACGCCTCTTACCTAAGGCAGCTCGCCGAGGAATTTGAGGAAAGCACTAATTCGGTGCGGGTCGAGCTCAACCGTCTGACTCAGGCTGGTTTGCTCCAATCCTATCAGGAAGGCAATACCGTGCAGTACAAAGCCAATACCGGGCATCCCATGTTCAAACAACTCCAAGGATTAGTATCCAAGTATCTGGGCTTTGATAATATCATCGATGAGGTCCTGGAACGGGTGGGGGATTTGCATTTGGCCGCCGTGACCGGGGACTATGCCCGCGGTGTAGACAGCGGCACCATCGAATTGGTCTTGGTGGGCCGCATTCAATTGAATTATACCGAGAAATTGGTCCGCAAAGCCGAGGAGGCCATCGGGCGCAATATTCGGTTTTCGGTGCAATTGCCCGACCTTAGCGGCGCTTTATACGATTTCCAACGCCAACACCACCTGGTCCTCTGGCACCAATCTCTGAACGCCCACACCCTTACCCCATGAGTAGAACCCTCTTAATCACCGGAGGAGCCGGATTCATTGGATCCCATGCCGTCGAGCATTGGGTCCGTCATTACCCACAGGATCGCTTGGTGGTCCTCGACAAGATGACCTATGCCGGCGATGCCGCCAACCTGGATGCCTGCCGAGGCCTGGGCCAATGGGAGCTGGTGGTGGGTGATATCTGCGATGCCGAATTGGTGCAGTCGCTCTTCACTCAATACGCCTTTGACGGGGTGATGCACCTTGCCGCCGAAAGCCATGTGGACCGTTCCATCAGCAACCCCATGGAATTTGTGCTCACCAATGTATTGGGTACGGTGAACTTGCTCAACGCGGCACTGTCGGCCTGGGGCGAGCATGCCGACCGTAGCCGGCGTTTGTTCTACCATATTTCCACCGACGAGGTGTACGGCAGCCTGGGTGCAGAGGGTTTGTTTCACGAAACCACCCCTTACGATCCACGTTCCCCGTATTCCGCCTCCAAGGCGTCCTCCGATCACTTTGTCCGCGCTTACCACCACACCTACGGTTTGCCCGTGGTCCTTACAAATTGCTCCAACAATTATGGCCCTCGGCAATATCCCGAGAAACTTATCCCCGTGGTGGTCCGCGCCCTGGCCGAAGGCAGGCCCATCCCCGTGTACGGGGCGGGGGCCAATGTACGGGATTGGCTCTATGTGGGCGATCATGTCCTGGCCATGGATGCGGTCTTTCACAACGGGCGCAACGGCGAGACCTACAATGTCGGCGGTAACAACGAACACAATAACCTGGATTTGGTGCGGCATCTCTGCCGCATTTACGATCAAATCCACGGCAGACCGGCAGGAACCGGCGAAGCGCAGATCGCCTTTGTGACGGACCGCAAGGGCCATGACCTGCGTTATGCCATCGATGCCAGCCGTATCCGCGATGAATTGGGCTGGGCCCCGACCACTGATTTCCAGAGTGGGCTCGAAGCCACTGTTCGTTTCTACAGCCAACCCCTACCTTGATGTTATGACCAAACCCAAACCCATGCGATCCAACCGTTCCTTGGTGGCGATACAGCCTGCCTTGATGCTGCTTCTTCTGCTCGCGGCCAGCTCCTGCATCAGCAACCGCGATTATATCTACTTGCAATCCCCTGCCGAGAAGGCGTATTGGGACACCTCTCCCCTCAAGTCCAAGAGCCTGCGCCTTGCCCAGCAAGCCATGAAGGCCCAGGACAGCGCAGTTTTTGTGCCCTATATGGAGCCGGAAGAATACCTGATTCAATTCAACGATATCCTGAGGGTGGATATCAAGAGTTTTGACGAGAAGGCCAACCAGCTCTTCAATGCCTTCAGCGCACAGAATATTCAGATGGGTGGGGTCATGGCCCAAGGAGGTGGGGATCCGTACTTCATGTTCGGTTACACGGTTAGTGATTCGGGGTATTTGGATTTGCCGGTCTTGGGCAAGATCAAAGTTGCTGGGATGAACGTGGTACAGGCCCAAGATGCGGTGCAGAGGGAGATTGATAAGTACTTCACCCAAGCCTTTGTGAAATTGGCCCTTGGAGGCATACGCTTCTCGGTGATGGGGGAAGTGTTACGGCCGGGCAAATACGCGGTGATGCAGAATCGCCTCACCATCCTCGAAGCCCTGGCCACGGCCGGAGAACTCAAGCCTGAAGCCAACCGCAGCAGGGTGCAATTGATACGGCAATACCCCGGCGGTTCGAGGGTGGTGACCCTTGACCTTACCGATCGCCGGCTCCTGTCTTCGCCGTACTACTTCGTGAGGCCCAACGATGTGCTCTATGTCGCTCCATTGCGGGTCCGGGAATTGGGTACCGGTCTGACCGCCCAGCAATCCATGGGGACCATCCTCACGGCGATCAGCCTGCTGGTGAATTCGATATTGTTATACAGCACTTTACGCAATCTCTAATGGAATCCAACGCGCAATCTTTGCAGAATGAGAGGAACCTGCTCCATCAGAACGGGGAGCAGGAACAGGGTGGCATCAACCCCATGGTCTATGTGTTCAAGATCCTGTACTTCTGGCCCTACCTGGTGGTGGCCTTGGTCCTGGGTTTGGCGGGGGCCTTCGTGTACAACCGTTATGCCCAGCCGGTGTACAAGATCAATTCATCGCTCTTGGTCATCGAGAACAAGGGCGGTGGAGGCGCGATGAAGAACCTGGATGCGGTCTTGATGAGCGGGGGATTGGGGGGCATGACCTCCACCACCGATAACGAGCTTGGGATAATCCAATCCTTCACCCTGGTGGATTTGGCCCTCAAGGAATTGGACTTTGGGGTGCGCCTCACCAAACTGGGTCAATTCAGCCGCGAAGAAATCTATCCCCACCGTGGGATTGTGGTGGAGGTGGACAGTTTCCACCCCCAATTGGTGGACCTGAGCCTGCGCATTGAATTGCAGGGCAAGGGGCGTTACCGAATCACGGAGAATGGACAGGAAGGGCATTTGTACGATCCGCTGCAGTACACCTACAGGGGTGAGGAGCCGGAGCCCGAGATGGTGACCTCGGATATACGCTCCGGTTATTATGCCTTCGGGCAATGGGTGGAGGGCAAGCATCACCGATTCCGATTGCAGGTACCGGATGCTGCTGCTCTGAGCGGGTCGAATTTCAGCGTGGAATTCCGATCGCATCGGGCCTTGCAGGACGAGTACTTCGGGAAGGTCGAGGTGGAGCCTTGGAAGAAAATGGCTTCCCTCCTGTACCTCACCCTGGAGGAGACCAATGTCGAGAAGGGTCAGCGCTATTTGAACAAGCTGATGGAGGTGTATCTGCGGCAGAACTTGGAGCTCAAGAACCAGACCTCTCTCAACACGGTGGGGTTCATTGACCGGGAATTGTCGGGGATTAGCGATTCCCTGCAGACCACGGAATCCCGCTTGGAGCAGTTCCGATCGGCCAACCGCACGGTGAATATCTCGTCGGAGGGTCAGGTCATTTTCAGCCGATTGGAGGAATACGAGAAGAACCGGGCCTTGGAACAGGGTAAGCTCAAGTATTATGATTACTTGCGCAATTATTTGAGCGAGAACAGGCCGGCGGGGGAGGTGGTTTCGCCATCGACGATGGGGGTGCAGGATCCCGTCCTGATAGGCTTGATTCAGGAACTGGGCAAGCTGAGCGGGGAGCGAAACGCGATGGCGGTGGGGACTCGGCGCTCCAACCCTTACCTAGAGCAATTGGACGAGAAAATCCGCCTGACCAATTCCGCGATACGGGAGAATTTGCGCAACCTGGTGCAGAATTCTCAGATCATGATAGGGGATCTGGAGGGGAGGATCCGCAGTACCGAGGGTCTGATGTCCACCCTGCCACGGACGGAGCGGGACCTGGTCAATATCAAGCGCAAATTCACCCTCAACGAGAACCTCTTCGTGTATCTATTGCAGAAGAGGGCGGAGGCCGGGATTACTATGGCGGCGAATTTGCCGGATGCCCGGGTGATCGATGCGAGCAAGAAGGAGAAGCAAGTAGCCCCCAACAAGGCAACCAATTATGCGCTGGGGGGCTTACTGGGTTTGTTGGTGCCGATAGCCATTATTCTGATCAGGGATTCCTTGCAGAATGCCCTGATTGACCGTCAGCAGATTGAGTCCGTGACCAAGGTTCCGGTCTTAGGGGTGATTGGTAATAACAACAAACAGACATCGCTGGTGGTCTTGCAGCATCCTAAGTCGGTGATCTCGGAATCCTTCCGTGCCCTGAGGACCAATATGCAGTACATCAGCCCAGGCAAGGAGAAGCAGGTGATCCTCGTCACTTCGTCCATCTCCGGGGAGGGGAAGACCTTTATCTCCACCAACATTGCCTCGGTGCTGGCCTTGTCGGGCAAGAAGACGGTGCTGATCGGCATGGACTTGCGCAAGCCTAAGATCTTCAACGACTTTGGATTGACCAACAATGTCGGGATGTCGAATTATTTGATTGGCAAGGCCGAGAAGGAAGAAATCATCCAGCATACCAATTACCCCAATTTGGATTTGATCCCTGCGGGACCGGTGCCGCCGAATCCTTCGGAATTGGTCTTGTCGGATCGTTATGGGGAATTGATTGATTGGCTCAAGACTCAATACGACTTTGTGGTGATCGATACCCCGCCCTGCACCCTGATTGCGGATGCCTTTGAGATGATGCGCTTTTCGGATATTAATTTCTATGTGATGCGGCAGAACTATACCCGCAAAGAAATGGTCAAGATCGTGGAAGGCATGCGCCTCAACGGCCAAATGCAGAATGCCTGCGTTGTGGTCAACGACTACAAGATCGAAACCGCCTATGGCTACGGATATGGCTACGGTTATGGCTACGGTTATGGATATGGCTATGGTTACGGGTATGGCTATGGGTATGGTTACGGTTATGGTTACGGGTATGGATATGGATATGGCTACGGCTACTACGAGGACGAAGGCCCCCGTAAGCAGAAGGCCTGGTGGAAGAAATTGTTGCCCTAACGAAAGCCTACCTCAAGTCAATCCAAGAACTCCCCGTAAATTTTAAATCCCATGTCAGAAAATTCATTTGATCCCCAACAGGCCCGCATCGGCATCATCGGCTTGGGCTATGTGGGTTTGCCTTTGGCGACTGTCTTTGCGGAAGCGGGGTACCGGGTTTTGGGCTTGGACGTGAGTCGCGCGGTATGCGATGGAATCAATGAAGGCCTTAGCCATATCAAAGATATCCCTACTCCAAGGCTGGCCCCGCTGGTGGAGCAAGGAATGGTGGAGGCCACAACGGACTTTGAACGCTTGGCGGAATGCACGGCGATCTCGATTTGTGTTCCAACACCGCTCAACAAAATCAAAGACCCGGACCTCTCGTACGTGGTCGCGGCGACCGAGGCGATTGCGCCCCGGTTGCGTTCCGGTCAACTCATCATCTTGGAAAGCACGACCTACCCAGGGACCACCCGGGATTTGATGCTACCGATTCTGGAGAAGACGGGGATGAAGGTGGGCGTGGATTTCTTCCTTTGTTTCTCGCCGGAGCGGGTGGATCCGGGAAACGATCGTTGGCATACCAAGAACACGCCCAAGGTATTGGGTGGTATCACGTCGGCATGCAAGGATGCGGGCATGGCATTGTACGCTCGGGTCTTTGACCGCATGGTCCCGGTGCAGAATACCGAGGCGGCGGAATTGGTCAAGGTGTACGAAAACACCTTTCGAATGATCAACATCGCGTTGGCCAACGAATTGAGCATGGTCTGTGACAAGCTGGGGATTAGTGTTTGGGAAGTCATTGATGCTGCGGCGACCAAACCCTTTGGCTTTATGAAATTTACCCCTGGACCTGGTCTAGGGGGTCATTGCATACCTCTGGACCCGCATTATTTGTCGTGGAAGATGCGGAATCTTTCGTTCAAGACTCGTATGATCGAATTGGCCTCGGAGATCAATGCCGAGATGCCGGAATACACCGTGAACAAGGTGGCTCAGGCCCTCAACGAACAGGGCTTTTCCCTCAAGGGATCCCGTATCTTGATCCTGGGCATCGCGTACAAGAAGGACATTGACGACCTGCGGGAATCGCCCGCCCTGGATATTATCCGCATCTTGCAGGAGCGTGGTGCAGAGGTTCTCTACCATGACCCGTATTGTCCGGCCATTGCCGATGATGGACATACGGAGATTCCTCATTTACCCCTTTACAGCACCCGGCTGACCGATGATTTGCTAAAGCAATGCGACGCCGTTGTAGTGGTGACGGATCACAGTGGATTGGATTATCACGGCATTGCCGCTAAATCCAAAGCGTTGGTGGATACGAGGGGGGTGGTAAGCTAAGTGTAATGTTTTAATTGAAAAATTATTGTTCAAAATTAATTACAAGACACGAATACGCAAAGACCTATGTGGGCAAAGGAGCCTCAGTAGGCGCTAATGCCGCCATATTATGTGGTCATGACATCGGTGCATTCGCATTTATCGGAGCTAAAGCAGTTGTTACAAAGACTGTTCCCGATTGTGCTCTGGTGGTAGAAAATCCAGCACGTCAAATAGGCTGGATGAGTGAATGCGGACACAGATTGGAGTTTGACATTGAGGGATTGGCAGTTTGACCGGAAAGCAAAGAGCGTTACTAACTAGAAAGCGGTAAAGTGAGGAAAAAGATCAGTATTTTGAGATGATAAAGATTTTAACCATTATTGGCGCCCGACCTCAATTTGTTAAGGCGGCCGTTCTAAGTCGGTTGATTCGATCTGAAGAGTGGAAGGCGCTCTTCCATGAAACCATCCTGCATACAGGACAACATTATGATGAAAACATGTCAGAGATTTTTTTTCGTGACATGCAAATTACTAAGCCCGACATTCAATTACATATAGGTGGCACAACGCACGGGGCAATGACCGGTAAAATGCTCATAGAAATTGAAGCAGCCCTGATTCGCGTAAAGCCCGACATGGTGCTTGTCTATGGTGATACCAATAGCACTCTAGCAGGAGCATTAGCGGCATCTAAGCTTCATATTCCTGTAGTTCATGTTGAGGCAGGCCTGCGGAGCTACAATATGCGTATGCCAGAGGAGCAGAACCGAATACTCACAGATCATCTATCGACATGGCTATTTTGTCCGACAGATACTGCTGTAAAAAACCTTGGCAGAGAGAGTATTACAAACGGGGTCCATCAGGTGGGCGACATTATGTATGACGCCACTCTTTATTATCAAAATGTGCTGTTAAATGAGGAGAAGCAAGGATTAAATAGATTAGAGAATATAGGTCTTAAGAAAATCCCCCAGCAATTTCTATTATCAACGATACATAGGGCTGAAAATACCGATGACGCCACGTGTTTGGCTCAGATTGTTGAAGCACTTAGTGAAGCACCCTATGACATCATTTTACCGCTCCATCCAAGAACAAGAAAGAAACTATTAGAATCAAAAATAGAATTGGGTGATAATATTCAATCCATAGAGCCAATTGGCTATCTTGGAATGTTGGCTTTAGAGCTGCGGGCAGAAGCGATTATTACAGACTCAGGAGGGGTTCAAAAAGAAGCTTATTTCTTAAGAAAGCCATGCATTACGCTTAGGGATGAAACAGAGTGGATTGAAACTCTTGAGAATGGGTGGAATATTTTGGTCGGTGCAGACAAAGAGAAAATATTAAACGCAATCAATTTAAAGGTAATACCGATTGATCATCCTAATTTGTTTGGAATTGGTAAAACTGGGTCAAAGATTTTAAGTCAGCTTTAAGTATCTTCACTTCAAGTTGCTAGTGCAAAAATAGGATTTTTAATGCCTATCTTTTGCTATGCCAAAGTACACCCGCTTAACGCAACTCGAGAGAGACCGTATTTCCACGATGTTGGCTGCCAATCACACCTACTCTACAATCACTGAGGTTCTGGGTAGATCTGTTTCTACTATAGGCCGTGAGGTCTATCGAAACCATATCGGTGAAGCATATATGCCTTCAGAGGCTCAGAAAATAGCCGTCCGCAGGCAGAGATCTGCGCATGCTCAGCCTTCAAAAATTCTATCAGACCCTCAAATGAGTTCATTGATTCGTGCTAATTTGTCGGCTCGTTGGACCCCACAGCAAATATCGCAACGGCTCTTAACCGAGCACAATATGCAAGTGAGTCATGAAGCCATCTATCAGTACATATACGTACAAACCAAAGGGGAGCTGAAAAAGTAGGTAATCAGCTACTTGCGTCACCGAAAGTCAAAGAGGCAATTGCGTAAATTGGTTCATGAAAAGCGTACATCCCAATTCTTGCTTATCGTACGTCTTCAGGGCAAGGATACGGAAAGTGAGCGAAAGGCATTCGCAAAGGCCATGAAGCAGTTGCCCGAAAGCCTAACCCTATCATTGACCTATGATCGGGGGAAGGAACTGGCTGAACACAAGAAGTTCGCAATGGATACCAAAATAAAGGCCTACTTCTGCTACTCGCACAGTCCTTGGCAAAGGGGAACCAATGAGAACACCAATTGCTTGGTTAGGGATTTCTGGCCTAAAGGCACAGATTCCAGCAAAACACCCACCAAACAGATTGTCTGGGTGTAAAACGTACTCAAGGACCGACCACGGCAAACGCTCAACCGGGAAACACCGCGGGAGCGGATGAACAGGTTGATCTGCAACCAAGCAGAAACAGAAGGCTAGGCCGGAAACTTTTTCATAAGTTGCAGAGCCCGACGAAACGGAAGCGTGCTCTGCTGGGGAGCAACATGCCAGGGATCAATCGGGCGACTGACAAAAATGTCAATCAGTGGGTTGTGTCTTTTTTTGCGCAGCCCACTGATATTTTTCGAGGTCAATTATGCCTCAAAAAAACCCAACCAACGACATAAGTCCAGCTAAAATCTACGAACTTAAAACACCCATCAAAAATCAAACGAAATTTCCTGCTATTTTTCACTAGCATATTGAAACCACCTTATCAAAAGTAACTTTATGATAGAGTTAGCAAGAATTATTCAATTACCGAAAATTTTTGATCCTCGAGGCAATTTAACGTTTCTTCAAAATAGAGAACAAATCCCTTTTGATATCAAGCGTATCTTTTGGATTTATGATGTACCAGGGGGTGAGTACAGAGGCGGACACGCAAATAAGACGTTGCACGAATTGATTATTGCAATAAGCGGCAGCTTCGATATTGTTATAAAAGACAAGAACGGTAAAGAGCAAAAATTCTGCTTAAATCGATCTTATTTTGGTTTGTATTTGTCTCCCAATACATGGCGGCACATGGAGAATTTCTCTACCAACTCTGTATCAGTACATGTATGTAGTGCAGCGTTTGATGAAAGTGATTACATAAGAGATTTTGATGAATTCAAAAAAGTACATCATGAGTAAAAACAGTTCTGTTTTCGATTGTACACTAATTACTTTTGATAAAAATCATCAAATTAAAGGTAATTTAACGGCTGTAGCTAACGGCAATCAAGTTTCTTTTGATGTTAAAAGAATTTATTATCTGTATGATGTACCTGGTGGATTTAGTAGAGGAGGTCACGCGCATATTGAACTGCAACAATTAGTTGTTGCGTTGAGCGGTAGCTTTGATATTACGTTAGATGACGGAAATGCGAAAAGAACATTTCAATTGTCTAGACCTAGTATGGGCTTACTCATACCTTCTGGGCTGTGGAGAGAACTAAATAACTTTTCGAGTGGTTCTATTTGTATGGTTTTGGCGTCAGAGATTTATGAAGAAAAAGATTATTTACGAACCTATTCGGATTTTATAAACTTTAAATTAAAATGATACATCCATTATCAGATGTTCAAACTCAAAGTATTGGAGAAGGAACATTTATTTGGCAATTTTCAATAGTTTTAAGAAATGCTATTATCGGTAATAATTGCAATATA
>SXGR01004985.1_pt1 | contig 13289 bp, 18 predicted proteins | sample 3174711 | NCBI WGS metagenome assembly SXGR01 (sample SAMN11356860, study PRJNA531348) | freshwater metagenome | isolation source: freshwater sample F1-60 | place: China: Fuxian Lake, Yuxi | collected 2017-12-25
AGACGTAATTACCTATCAAGTATTACAATAAATCTCATTTTCACCTGTGGATAAAGTTTGTAAGACTTTCAAAAGTTTGGGTATAATTTATTCATGCACATTGCTTTACTGCTACAAGAATTAAGTCCTGCTGATGTCAGACCTAAGATAAAAAACGAAAGGCAGTATGTTATATCTTTGTTTGTAGAAAGATTAAACAATGAAAGGGGAGAACTAAAACCTTTAACTCCGAACTTTATAGCTTTTAAAATGTCGCACCTGAAAAAAGATGATTTATATTTCTTTTTAAAACAGTGTGAAAATGCAAAATGTGGCTTTAGTGCTTGTTGGTGGGGGGCTTTAAAGACTGATAGGAAGCCTGTGGAAAACAAATACTTGACAAATAAATACAAAAAAAGCTATAATGTACAGGACAATTAAATATATCATCTTAGTAAGAGTATGGAACTTACCAAAGGTGGGCAGAAATACCTACCTCACTCCATACTGGGGTGGGTATTTTTGTTAAACAGTCGCCAACATCCACACAGGATACTCTAAGGACTTAAAATGTTAGAGGGCAAGTGTACTCAATACGGATTCAATTCTTCTCAGTCAAAGTTGAAAAACTTAATTTGCTCTTTTTAAAATCAATAAACAATATCCAGTATCTACTTTTAAAGGTATCAACACTCTTAAAAGACAGGTAAACAGGGATAATAACTAGGAAAACAAAGACTTAATCTACTTTGACTAGAAGTGGAAAACGGCTTGAGGTGGGTTGGTTATGGTATATACCATAGTATGTACTGATTATAAAAACAAAAATTATAAAAATACAAAATGAACTTAAATGAAAAAATAACAAAACTTATTTGTGACTTTGCTTATATAAACTTTGATGGGGAAGTTTTCATTAGTCGAGATGAAACAGACAGAACGGTGAAAAATATATTAGATTTGGTTATCTCTACAGTGTCCACACATCAAGAGGGTGAAGAATTAGGCTATTGTGATACTGGTGCAGATATGGATATGCAATGTAGAAGTGAGTGCGTAGAAATGGCTATAAAAAGACTAAGGAATTAAATAAAAATGAAAAAATATAAAATTATCTATGCAGACCCAGCTTGGTCATATAACGATAAATTAGGTGATGATGTGAATTGGGGTGGAGTTAATAACGAAAAGACTGGGTATATAACACAAAGCAAATATTGGATTAAAAACTTAAACGTGGGGGGGATAGCAGATAAAGATAGCGTATTGTTTATGTGGGCAGTATCTCCACTTTTACCAGAAGCACTTGAAGTTATGAAATCGTGGGGATTTAAATACATTACAGTTGCTTTTGTTTGGTCGAAGCACACAAAGAATAAAATCAAGGTATCTAATATGGGTCGATGGACTATGGGAAATGTAGAAGTATGTTTACTAGGCAAGAAAGGAAAACCACAAAGGATTTGTAAAAATATAAAACAGTTAGTAGAAGCAGAACGCACAGAACACTCAAAGAAACCCGATGAAGTTAGAAAGAGAATAGTTGAACTTATGGGAGATTTGCCACGAATTGAATTATTTGCAAGACAGAAAGTAGAGGGTTGGGATGTGTGGGGTAATGAGGTAGAAAGCGATATACAATTAACATCAAATGAAAAACCTAACCTATAAAGCCAAGTCAATCAAAATGCACGAAGACACATGGAGACTATTAAAAGAAGAAAGGATTAAATCAGGCTTGTCATGGAATACTTACATACTCAAATTCTTAGGAAAAGAGAAAGTATATTCTAAAAAGCCTGTGGAAAACAACAAATAAATAATTAAAAGTAATGTATGATAAGGATATGAGAAATCCATTTAAAGACCCAACAGACAAAGATTTAACAATACTGTTTATCATATTTCTTGTCGTGTGGATTATAAATATAACATTACAAGTAGTGAGGGTGATTAACTGCGTATAAGAATATGAAAACAAACAATGAAATAGTTAGAAAATCAGGTATATATCTAACAGAGAAAGGGAAAGGGGTTTATGGGGATAGATATGTTGAAGTAAAGCCTGAAGTATATATGGAAGTATCTACAAGAAAAACATATGTGAAATATGTTCTTGGTCTGTTGCTTATAGCATTAAACCCTCTAGAACTTAAAGCACTGGTAGATTTAGGACTGGTAGAGATAGTTTAGACTTATCCACACCTATTACTTGACATAACTAAAGTAATAGAATAAGATATAAGAGTAAGGTAATTAAACAAAAACAATATGAATAAATTTATAAGAAATGGAAGATACAGTGCATCTACTAATGATATTATTTACTATGAAAATGCTTCAAATACATTTTTGGCAACGGTAAAAAGAGCTGATAAAAAAGTAGAAGTATACTATGGGCAAACTTCAGGCGGTGGGGAATACTATGATTTACCAATTAGTTTACAATCTAGACTTTTAGAAATTTGCAGTAGTTCGAAACACAACACAAGACAACTGCTTAGATTTGTAAGGGAAAATGACTTAAATAAAAAAGAGGAAGAAATCAATGGACTAGGTGTAAAACTTAATCTGGTCGGTAAAGACGGAAATGCATACTCTCTACTATCACTTTTTAGAAATAAGGCTTTAAAACAAGGAATAGACAAAACAAAAGTTGAAGAAGTCATAAAAGATGCAAAAAGTAAAGATTACTCACACCTCATATATACTCTTTCTTGTAACTGTAACTAACCCAGATTTGCTCTCCACAAGCCACACAAAAGAGCAATTTAGACAAGGAGAGGGGGAAAGTATTGGGTAATGAAAAAATATATGAAAAATAATAAACCAATAAGCAAAGAAACCGAAGATTTTATTAAAAAGTACTTAGAAAATAAAGTATTTACATGGCTGGAAATTCAAAAAGTATTTAAACCAGTAATTAAAGATTTAATAAAATTGATTAAACATACTGGTTATAAAATTTAATTTAAAGAGTTTGTATGTTGTTTTTTTCATGATATAATATTATCAATGAAAATAGTACGTTTGAATCAAGAAGCAAGACAATCTATAAAAAACGGTGTTGATAAAGTAGCCGATGCAGTAAAACTAACAATCGGTCCAGCAGGTGCAAACGCCCTCATAGGCAGACCGTACCAAACACCACTTTTAACAAATGACGGCATTACAGTCGCAAGGGAAATTGAATTAGAAGACGAGATTGAGCAAATTGCTAAAGAATCAGTTGACGATGCTCTACAAAGTGCTAACAGTGAGGCTGGAGATGGAACTACTACTACTACAATTCTATTACAGTCAATTGTAAACAAAGCTTTTGTACTTTTAGAGCCTAAAAATAAGTTTGACACTAAACAAACTAACCCAATGGCAGTTAGAAAGTTAATAAAAGAAGAAACTGAAAAGGCAATTGAACTTCTTAAAAAACAAGCTAAACCTATCAAGAATCTAAAAAACTTAGAAAAAGTAGCTACAATTTCAATTGAAAATGAGGTTATAGGAAAAGGAATTGCTAAAATGTTTAATGAGCTGGGCAAAGATGCCATTATACAAACAGTTGATTCACCAATACCAGAGATAACTTTTGACAGTATAAAAGGTTTAACTATCTCATCAGGACTACTTTCGCCAAACTTTGAAAACTCAAGAAATAGATACGAAACGTCTAACCCTTTAGTGTTAGTAACAAATCACATCATAACTTCACCCGCCCAAGTGACAGGATTTGTATCAGACAGACCTTTAATCATCATTGCAGATTCAATTTCTAAGGAGTTTATAGCAGATTGTCTTTCAACTGTTGGAACAGAAAACGAAGTCATACCTGTTAAAGTCCCAGTATTCAATGATAGTGAGATTCTAAAAGACTATGCAATTCAACTTAAAGCAAAGTTTATAGACAGAGAAAAAGACAAGTTAGAAGACGCTCAACTTGGAACAGCAGAAAAAGTGGTTATTCTAAAAGACAAAACAGTATTTATAGGGGTAACAGGTGATTCATCTCAAAGAATCCAAGAATTAAAGGAACAAAAACCAGATTCTGAATATGATAAGGAACAAATTAAACAAAGGATTCAAAGACTTTCAGGAGGTGTCGGTATAATTAAGATTGGAGCGGAATCAAAATCAGATAAGGAATATATAAAGTTAAAGATAGAAGATGCAATAAATGCTACACGTTCAGCTTTAGAAGAAGGATATGTAAAAGGAGGAGGTTTAGCCCTTAAAGAGGTTGCAGAAAAGATGAAAGATTCAATCTTGTACGAAACTCTTATGTCACCTTACAATCAAATACAGCTAAACGCAGGGGGTGAATTAGAAATAGGTGATGATGTCATTGACCCAATTAAAGTAACCAGAACAGCATTACTTAAAGCCTCTAATGTTGCCTCAACCATCATAACAACATCTATTGCTATTGCAGACAAAAGAGAACCTAAAAAAGATAAAACATTTGATGAATGAAAAGAAGCTTAACTGATGAACAAGTAAAAGAAGCAAGAAAGCTATATTTTGAAATGGGTTTAACTCAAAGAGAAATAGCCCAAGGCTTTAACTGTTCAATAGTAACCATATCACTGTGGGTAGACCCAAATGAAGATAGAAGAAAAAAGAAATTTGGCAAACAAGTAAAGCGAGAAATACCCATAGAACAAGAGAAATTTGATAAAGTAAAAGCATTAAAGGATAAAGGCTATAATTCTTACGATATACACCTAATTACCAAAATGAAACTATCAGAAGTTAATAAATATTATTCTAAATTGCCAGTAAGTTTAGACGAGGTTTACAGTTTTGATTAGAAGTTATATAATATATACATTATGGCAGGAGGAAGACCAATAGAATATAATCAATCGTTTGTTGAAAGAACAAAAGAGTATTTGAGTTCATGTGAAGATACAGTAAATGAACATGGTAGACTAGTTGTTAAGTTACCAAGCATTGAGGGATTAGCAGTATTTTTAGATATAAACAAAACAACTATTTATGATTGGGAATCAAAATACGAAGAGTTTTCCCACGTTATTGACACTTTGAGAGGAAAACAGGCAGAAAAACTTTTAAATAATGGGTTATCTGGTGCATACAATTCAACTATATCAAAAGTAATCTTAACCAAACACGGATACAGAGAGGGTATTGACCAAACAACAAATGATAAAGACTTACCAACACCAATATTAGGAAATGCTTTACCAAACAACAACGGCACTAAAGAAAATAGCTAGTCTTAAAAAAAAGATACGCGCAGTTCAAGGTGGCACATCATCATCAAAGACTATTTCAATATTGTTATTTCTTATAGACCAAGCTCAAAGAGATACTACGCCAACATTAACTTCTGTTATTTCTGAATCATTACCTCACTTGAAAAGAGGAGCGTTGCGTGATTTTAAAAACATAATGAAAGGTCATAAGTATTGGAAAGAGGCTAACTGGAAAGAAACAGATAAGACCTATGTGTTTGAAACAGGAAGTGAAATAGAGTTTTTCCCAGCAGACGATGATAGTAAACTTAGAGGAGGTAGACGTGATAGAGCTTTTCTTAACGAGGTAAACAATTTAAAACTAGAAGCATTTGACGAAATTGAGGTGCGTACAAAAGAATATGTTTTTATGGACTGGAACCCGACATTGGAGTTTTGGTTCTACTCTGACATTCTAGGAAAACGTGATGATGTTGAGCATATAATCTTGACTTATCTTGATAACGAAGGAGTACCGAATGAAATTAGAAAGTCTATTGAGCAAAGAAAGAATCGTAAAGGGTGGTGGCAAGTCTATGGACTTGGACAGCTTGGAGAGAGTGAAGGTAAAATATTTAAAGATTGGCAAATTATAGATGAAATACCTCACGAAGCTAAACTAATACGCCGTGGTATGGACTTTGGTTATTCAAATGACCCTACAACAATTACAGACATTTACAGATACAATGGTGGGTATATATTTCATGAGCGACTGTATCAAAAAGGTTTAAGTAACAAAGATATTGCAGATTTTATTAAATCTTTAGATGACCCTTATACTTTAGTGGTTGCAGATAGTGCAGAGCCTAAATCAATTGATGAGATTAGAAGCTATGGAATCAATATTATTGGTGCAGTTAAAGGACAAGGTTCTGTCACACAAGGTATTCAATACATTCAAGACCAACGAATTTCGGTCACAAAAGAATCAATTAACCTAATCAAAGAGTATCGTAATTATTTATGGGCTACTGACAAAGACGGAAAGATTTTAAATGTACCTATGGATATATTTAATCACTGTCTTGATGGTATACGTTATGCACTAACAGCATTTCAAGATACTGAAGTATCAAATACTGATTTTGGTATGTATTCAAGTAGCTTTAGATAATTTACTCTTAATTAGAAAATAAGTATCATTATAAGTAAATGGCAAAAAAGAAAACCAACTTAATGAGAGGAGAAGATAAATATAAAGATGATGTTGCTCAAGAGGCAATAAGAATTGTTACTACTGAAAGAGATAACTGGGAAGATGCAGTTTGTTACGTTACGGAGAAAGTTGGATTTAGAATGCGTGAACTTATAAGAACACTTAGAAAGAACTTCTGGGGTGTGTTTGACCAACCTGTAGACGCTCAAACAGGACGTGAAAAAACTTGGATACCTTTGGCTATGAAGATAGTTGAGGATTACATCAAGAACATAAACATGGGGCAAAAGGATATAAACTTTCGTGCTAAAAACCCACAAGGATATGCTTATACTCACTTGGCAAGACAAATCGTACGTGACTATCTAAACAAAATGAACTTTGGTGAGATACTAGATGAAGCCGATAGACAGCTTTGTATTGATGGAACTGTAGTTTGGAAAACATGGGAAGGATATGACAGTAAAGGAAATGTTGTACTTGAAAGACAGACAGTTGATTTGCTTAACCTTTATATTGACCCAACAGAACAAAACATTCAATCTGCTTATCGATTTACAGAAAGAGCTTTGTATCTACCTGAACAAATAAAATCTATGACTGGTTGGTATGATACGACTGGTGACATAAAAGGAAGTCAAAACCTAGACAAAAATGATTCTTCTAAAAGAAACGCATCTTTGCAAAAATCAACTGGTAACTTTGTTGATGTATGGGAAATGTGGGGTAAGATTCCTAAATGGTTAATTACTGGAGACAAAAAAGCCGAAGATGCATATTTAGAAATTGATGGACATATTGTAGTTTCTGGTATTGATTCAATGGGTATCAGAGTTCACCTGATAGAAGAAAACAAAAAGACTGATTGCCTTGGTAATATAATAAAACCATACGAGGAATTAAGAGATGCTAAGATTACAGGTCGTTGGTATGGACTTGGAAAGGTTGAGAGAATACTTGCTTTGATTGTTTATCTAAACACTACAGTAAACATTAGAATCAATAGAAACTATATGGCACAGCTTGGATTGTTCAAGGTGCGTAAAGGTTCTGGTATTACACCCCAAATGCTTTCTAAGCTACCTGTAAATGGTGCTATTGAAGTAACTGACCCTAATGACCTAACACAAATGCCAATAGCAGATGTTGGTCAATCTTCTTACACAGATGAAGAAGTTATTAAAGACTGGGCTACAGCTATTACATCAGCGTACCCTATTGCATCTGGTGGAGATGTTCCAGCTTCACAGACTGCTACTACATCGGCAATACAAAACACTAACGCAAAGACAGCTTTTATGCTTACAAAAGAAGCTAAAGGGTTTTTCCTAACACGTTGGATAGATAGACACGCTTTGCCTATAATAGCTAAAACTGTAAAGAAAGAAGATTTGATAAGATTTGCTGGAGATGATGAAAAGATGAAGGAGATTGTTGAAAGAGCTGTTGCATCAGAGGCACAAGAGACTTTGAGTGAAAATTACTATGCCAAAGGAATGATACCAACTGAACTTGAAGTAATCCAAGCTATGGACGAAGCTCAAGAGAAACTAATGAAGAAAGAGGACTTCTTTGTAGAACTCATGGACGATGCAATTGCAGAGCATGTTGATACACATATTTACTTTACTAACGAAGATATGGACACAGCAGTTACAGTACAAAACCTAATACAAATGTTAAGTATTGCTCCTGAATACAGAGATAGCATGATTCCACAAATTTATGACCTGCTAGGACTTGATATGCCTAAGAAACCACAGCCAGAGATGTTGCCACCTGAAATGATGGCTCAAACGCCACAGAATGCTCCACAACAGATGATGGACATACCTATGCCACAATCACTACAAGGACAAGTAACCGAAGCTATAACAGCATAATATGGACAAAGAGACTAAGAAAATACTAGAGGAGGGTAAAACTCTTAAAGAGTTTATAGAACATGAAGGGTATAAGATAGCAAAGTCTAAATTATTTAGTCGTGTTTCAGCGTTGATAGATATTCACACAATGGATATGAATGTAACGCCAGAGCAATTAGCGATTGAGTTAAAGGCTCGTAAACTTGCATCACAAACTATTCTTGATTGGATAAGAATTGATATTGAAGGAACTGTGCAACAAGCAGAGACAAACGGACAAAACTTTACTCTTAATCAAAAGAGTTGGATAATTAGAGAAGAAGATATAGTTGAATAGATTGCTTTTCCCTTTACCTCGAAGGGGGACACAATCCCTCAATTATAAATTAGCACATTAAATAAATGCACGAAGACATTAACGAAGAATCATTATCTGATGTATCTCAATTGAATACAGCAGACGATAATTCGGCTGTCACGCAAACTCATAGCGAACAAGCCAAAGGAATAGAAACACTTTCGCTCAAAGAACTCAATGAGTTTTTAGGCAAAGATTTTAAAGACAAAGGCACAGCTATGAAGTCACTCAGAGATACTTTTAGTTATGTAGGTAAGAAAAAGGAAGACATTGCTAAAGAACTTCAATCTGCACAACAGACTGGAGAACTTTCAAAGGAAATAAAACAAATTAAAGAAAATATGTTTTATGATAAGAACCCTGAACTAGCCTCATATCGTACATTGATACAGAAGTTGGGTGATAACCCAGAAGTTGTAGTCAACATGCCAGAGTTCAAAGAAATATATGAACAAGCTAAAGGTTTCAATGAATCGCAAAAATTAAAGACAGTGCTTCAAAGTAACCCAAGAATTGCAAGTCAACGAGATAGTCTAAGTAAAGCTAGTGATGCTATGAAAGCTGGTAATAGAGCAGAAGCAGAATCACAAGTAGCTAAGGCAGTTCTCGCCACACTTGAATAAATAACATGTCAATCGCAAACGGACTCTTAACATACGGAGACGTATCAAGAAAGGAAGACGTAGTATTGAATGCAGTAGAACTTCTTACAGCAGAGGAAAACGGAGTAATGTCCGCTCTGGGTAAGACTAAGGCAATTGATACTGTTCACTCATACCTTGTTGATACTCTAGCGACAGCTGGTTCACTAGCTGTTCAAATGAACACGGATATTTCACTAACAGCAGTAAGTACTCCAACAAGACTTACAAACATAGTGCAAGAAGTTGCAAAAGCTATTCAAATCTCAAGACCTCAAGAGGCAGTACAACACTATTTCGGAACTAACGAAACAGAGTACCAAACTTCTAAAGCTCTTAAAGATTGGGGTAACGCAGTTGAATTTGACCTTGTAAGAGGAACACTTCAATCTGGTGCTTCTGGTACTATCGCTAAAATGAATGGTATCATTGTAAACATTTCAAAATCTACCAACACAACTGCACACGCTTCTGGTACAGTATTTTCAGCTACTATCCTTGATGCACTCATGGAAAACAACTGGAACAACTCAAACGGAGATGTTGCAACTAACTTGTTTGTAGGTTCCACAATGAGACGAGCTATAGATGGATTTACTCAAAAGAATAACATTGTAGTAAACAACGCAAATGGTGGTTCAACTATCGTTCGTACAGTTTCTACTTATGAAACTTCTATGGGTACTATCTCTGTAAACAAACACAGATATGTAGACATTAGTGGTACAGATGCTACATCTAGAGTTCTAGGTATAAGACCTGAAAAGCATAAAGTTGCTTATCTTGATATGCCTATAATCAAACAACTAGCAGAAAACGGAGCTTACACTAAGAAAATGATTTATGGTTCTATGACACTAGAGACTAGAAACCAAGATTCAAACTTCTTTGCTTCAGGTTTCCTAAGAAGTGCATAACACTTTCTAAAAAGACCAACATTAAACCGCTTATTTGGCGGTTTTTTGTTTTGGTTGTATAATATACACATGCGTTCTATTGAAAATACACAGGCTAGAATTATCAACACTGTTAATATTTACAAAGCTAGTTTCCCTAACGAATACCAAGCGGTATGCAAACAAATCGAATTAAACAGAAGAATATCAAACGACGAGTATGCTTCTGTAGTTGGAGAGCATAATATAAAAAGAAAACTCTATGAGATACCAGAGAAACTGTCTGTATCTTTATACAAAATTTTAGATGAAGAAGAAAACCAATGGCTTATTAGCAAAAAAGGAGCTTTATGGTTTGCCAAAAGTTTTTCAGAGTTTAATAATGCATACAAAATATAATGACTAAAATTGCTTTAGCGTTGATTGTAAAAGGCACTAAAAGAGAATCAGAATTACTTGATAGGTGTTTAGAAAACATGTCATCATTTGTAGATGGTATTTTTATTACTTCAACTTATGTAAAAGGTGGTAGCAAGTGTCTGGACATAGACAAAGTATGTAAAAAATATAATGCCAATGTTTCTTATTATGAATGGGAAAATCACTTTGCAAAAGCACGTAATTTTAACTTCTCACAAGTTCCTAAAGAATACGATTACATCATGTGGAGCGACACAGATGACCTTTGGAGAGGTTTAGATAAGCTAAGAGAGACTATAGAAAAGCATAATAAAGTAGATGCGTTTGGATTCTGGTATTTATATCAGTTTGACGAACATAAACAGCCTGTAGTGTGCCACAAAAAGACGATGATAGTTAAGAATGACAATTGTGTAGAGTGGGTTGGAGCGTTACATGAAGATTTTAAAGAAAACAGAGGACTTTCAACAGTATTCATAGAAGGAATTGAAAGAATGCACTTTACTGACGAGGAAAGAATAGAAGAATCAAGAAAAAGAAACGTGGAAGTGTCACTTGCAGACTATCAAGCTAATGGAACTGACCCTAGAACAGCGTGGAATTACGCAAACTCACTACTTGGAAATGGAAAACATATAGAAGCTCAAAAAGTGTTTGAATCCTTTATCGATTCATCTGGTTCAGAAGAAGAAATATACCTTGCAAGGCTTAGACTGGCAGAAATTGACCATGCTATGGGTAATAAAAATAGTGCCATTAGGAATTACCAATTAGCAATAGGATTAAGACCTGATTACTCTGATGCTTATTTGCAGTTAGGTTATCTTCTTTCTCATTACTCAATGTGGGATAAGGCAGAATATTATTTGCTTAATGGAATAGTTAAAAAACCTCCATACGCTTCTATAATTGTCTACAATCCACGTGACTATGACTACAATCCAATGATGGCGTTGGCTAAGGTTTATTTCAATAAGAATAGACCTGACCTTGCTTTACCTATGCTTGAAGGTTGTGTAAAGATAAATCCTAATAATGACTATCTAAATACGTTGGTAAAAGAAATGAAAAGGGAAACAGATAATCTCAATAACGCATTAAAGATTGTTAAGGAGCTTAGTGATGAAACTGATACTGACAAGATAAAGTCAAAGATAGAATCACTGGATAGCCAAACACGTTCTCACCCAGCAGTTTGTGCTTTATGGAATAAACACTTTATAATTACAGAAACTAGTGGTAAGGACATAGCATATTATTGTGGAAATACTACACATGAATGGAATCCAATAATGGCAAAGACTAAGGGTATAGGAGGTAGCGAAGAAGCTGTTATAAATCTATCAAAAGAATGGGCTAAGCAAGGATACAATGTAACTGTATACAACAACTGTGGTACAGAACCAATGACAGTTGATGGAGTAACTTATAAACCATTCTGGTATTTCAATGCAAAAGATAAGTTTGACACTTTGATACTATGGCGACACCCTAAACTAGTAGACTATGACTTGAACGCCAAAACTATTCTTGTAGACTTGCACGATGTTATTCAAGAAGGAGAGTTCAATGAAGAAAGGCTAAAGAAAATAGACAAGATACTTGTTAAGACACATGCTCACAGAGAATTATTCCTTAGTGTACCAGATGATAAGTTCTCTATTATACCTAATGGACAAGACTTTGATTTGTTCTCTCAAGATGTAAAAAAAGACCAATATCTAATTGTTAATACAAGTTCACCAGACAGGTCAATGGATATTTTGCCTCAACTGTTTAAAAGAGTTAAAGAAAAAGTGCCACAGGCTAAATGTAAATGGGCGTATGGGTTTGATATATACGATTCAGCTCATGCAGGTAATAAAGAAATGATGGACATTAAAGAGTCTATCGTTAAAGAAATGGAAGAAGCTGGAGTAGAGAACATGGGTAGATTATCACAGAAAGAATGTGCCAAATTATATTTGGAGGCTAACGTACTGGCATATCCAACAGAGTTTATGGAAATAGATTGCATAACAGTAAAGAAAGCTCAAGCATGTGGCTGTATGCCTATTACAACAGACTTTGGAGCGTTAAACGAATCAGTACAATATGGAATTAAAATACCATCTAAACTCACTAAAGAGACTTGGGGTAAATACCCAACACATGGAATAAGAGATAAGGAAACTCAAAACGCTTGGGTAGATGCAGTGGTTAAACAATTACAAACACCCATCGAAGATAGAACAGAAATGAAAAACTGGGCTAAAAAGTTCGCTTGGGATAACATATCAAAACAATGGATAAAAGAATTAAAATAGGTTTTGTATGGTTTGGTATAACAGGTAGATATGGAATCTGGAAAGATGGTCTTTGGAAAGCCATGCAACATATAGAAAAAGTACATGATGTTAGATACTTTGAACCAACAGATGATATAGAATCGTACAATCCTGATATTATCTTATTTTGGGAAGCTCTTTGTACATCTCAAAGTAAAGATAAGGCTATGTGGGACAAAGTTGTTAATTTACCATATAAAAAAGCATTGTTGTTTGCAGGTGGTCCAATAAAACTGGAATGGGCGTTACCATTTGACCATGTGTTTGTAGAATCAAAAATAAATAAAGAAGAATTTGATGCTTTAGGAGTTTCTAACTCTACAGCTTTTGGAATCAATGAGGAAATATTCTATCCTGAAAACTTAGAGAAACTATATGACGGAATCCATCAT